>Ga0209342_10007179_pt1 | contig 11224 bp, 11 predicted proteins | sample RifCSP16_2_FD_184023 | JGI IMG/M metagenome (GOLD analysis project Ga0209342, IMG submission 184023) | Soil microbial communities from Rifle, Colorado - Rifle CSP2_sed 16_2 (SPAdes) (version 2) | ecosystem: Environmental > Terrestrial > Deep subsurface > Rock core/Sediment | place: Rifle... | reverse complement strand
CCGGAATGAAGGTAGCTCCGGGCGGCCGGTGCGCGTGCGAACCGTCGCAGGATCATGTACACTTAACATGTCCTTAACGTAGGAAGGGCGTGCTACGACGGGCGGACGACTAATGATAGGGAAAGCCGCGATGGGTGAAATTGCCGTCCGGCGTTCGTCGTCCGTCTCCGGTCCTCGGTCTCTGGTCTCCATCGCTGGGCGGCCTCGGCCCTTGCCAGCCTAGTCTCCGGAAGGGGGAACCTGCATCCATCTCATGTCCAAGACGCCGCGGATCCTCATCGTCGACGACGACGAAACCACCCTCGACCTTCTCTCGATGCAGCTGCAATCGGAAGGCTATCAGGTCGAGACGGCCTCGGGCGGGGCCGAAGCCCTGGAATTCATCAGACGCCAGGTGCCCGATCTGATCCTGCTCGATTTGCTGATGCCGGGTATCGACGGCCTGGAGGTTTGCAGGTCGGTCCGTGCGTTCTCGGACGTTCCGATTATCGTCTTGAGCGCGGTCGGTCTGGAAGACAAGAAGGTCGAGGCTCTCGACCTGGGGGCCGACGACTATCTCACCAAGCCCATCGGTGTGCGCGAACTCAAGGCCAGGGTCCGTGTTTCCCAACGCCGCCGGAGTTCGAAGGAGCGTGCGGCTGCCGGAAAGGTGATCCGGATCGGTGACCTGCGGCTGGCGTTCCTGCAACGACAAGTGACCGTCGCCGGCCGGGAGGTCCATCTGACCCCGATCGAGTATGAGTTGCTCAGTGAGCTGGCCCGGCAGCGAGGTCGCATCGTCAGCCATGCCGACCTGCTCATCCGCGGCTGGGGGCCGGGGTATCAGGAGAGCCGCAACTACCTGCACGTCTACATGGGACGTCTGCGGCGCAAAATCAGCCAGGCCAAAGGGGTTGAACTCGCCTCCAAGACGGGCGTCGGTTACGTGTTGAAGGCGATCTGACGGGCGGCCCAGGACGACCAGGGGCTACGCCAAGGGTTCGAGGTCGAAAATCCCCTCTGGCATTGTGATCGCGTTGACCGCGAACTTGTCGGCGAACTTAGGTCGCAGCCCGGTTGAGCGTAGCGACCCGACCACGCGGCCTGCCTGAATCCCGGTCTGCTCAAACATGAACAGGTCTTGCATCACAATGCTGTCGCCCTCCATCCCTTGGACCTCGGCGATCTTGACCACTTTGCGCGTCCCGTCTCGCAGGCGATCCAGATGCACAACCAGGTCGATGGCCGAGGCCGCCTGCTCGCGAATGGCCTTGAGCGGGAGGTCCAGGCCCGCCATCATCACCATGGTCTCGATCCGGCGCAGTGTGTCGCGTGGGCTGTTGGAGTGGATCGTCGTCAGCGAGCCGTCGTGACCGGTGTTCATCGCCTGCAACATGTCGAGCGCTTCACCCCCGCGCGCCTCGCCCACCACGATGCGGTCCGGCCGCATGCGCAAGGCGTTGATCACCAACTGCCGGATGGTGACCTCTCCGCTGCCCTCCACATTGGGCGGGCGGTACTCCAGACGGACGACATGCTCTTGCTTCAACTGGAGCTCGGCCGTGTCCTCGATAGTGACGATGCGCTCGTTGGGAGGGATGAAGGCCGAGACCACATTGAGCAGCGTCGTCTTGCCGGTGCCGGTCCCCCCGGAAATGATGATGTTGATGCGCGCCTCCACGCACGCCTTGAGGAAGGCCACCAACGGAGAGGTTAGCGTTCCATTGGCGATCAGGTCCTGAGCGGTGTAGGGCGTCTTGGCGAACTTGCGGATGGTGAGCGACGGGCCGTCCAAGGCCAGCGGCGGGATGGTGGCGTTCACCCGATAGCCGTTGGGGAGCCGGGCGTCGACCATCGGCGAGGACTCATCCACCCTGCGTCCCAAGGGGGAGACGATCCGATCAATGATGCGCAGCAAGTGGGCTTCATCCTCGAATCGGACATCGGTCCGTTCAATCAGTCCCTGACGTTCGATGTAGACCTTCCCCGCCCCGTTGACCATGACCTCGGTGATCGTTTCGTCGTTCAGCAACGGCTCAAGCGGGCCGTAGCCCAGGATGTCGGCGAGCACCCAATCCAGGAGCCGGGCCCGGTCCGCCCGGGTGAACAGCAGGTTCTCCTCCGCCAACACCTGGTTGAAGAACGTTTCGATCATCTGCCGCATCTGCGGCTGCTGCCGAGGATTGGCCTCGCCCTCCGTCTCCGCCAACAGCTTACGCTGGACGCGGTCGCGTATCTCATACACCTCCATCAGCACCCCGACGGGCGCGGCCGGGTTGCGGCGCGTGACACGGACCGGCTCGACTTCAGCTGGAGTGGATGTGTCCATAAGGGCAGGTCGGTTGGCGAACATCAGGCTTTCCCTCTCCACGCGGAGTCCGCGGCTACGGATGCACCGGGATGACCAACTCCTGACCGGGAAAGATCAGGTTGAGATCCTTGATCGCATTCGCCGCGGCGATGGCACTGGCTGTCGAACCATATCGGCTGGCGATCAATGTGAGGTACTCGCCCGGTTGAACCTCATGGACCACGGTCGTGCGGGAGGTGTCGGCCGTTTGGACCGCCAGGCGATAGCGCTCGTAGGCTACGCCGAAATTGCCTGTTCCTGCATAGCGCTCCGCCTCGGCCAAGGCCGAGGCCAGCGCGGGGTTGTCCTTGGCGGCGAGCTCTTTCCACCCGCCCCACGCCACCGCCGCCCGGTAGTGAACGACGGCTCCCTCGTAATCACCCTTGGCGCCCAAACCCTCCGCCATCTTGAGCTCCGCCTCGAACAGACGCAAGACGGCTTCAGGGTTCTCCGCAGCCAGATCGGCGGCCCGCTGATAGTCGCTCAGCGCCCCGTCCAGCGCGTAAATCGACATCTGAGAGTCACCGCGGGCTACGTAAGCGTCGTACAAGGTCTGACGCGCGGTCCCCTGTGCGTAGTCCGCATCTGTGTTGTAGACCACCTCCAGGCCGGAGATGACGTCGCGCCATCGACCCGCTGCGAAATCGCTTTGGGATTTCAGGTACAGGTGGGCCAGCTCTCGCTCGGCCTTGATCTCCGGGTCCTGTGGCCGCAGCGATAGCGCCTTGCGAAAGTAGTCTTCGGCCGTCCCCAGCGCTTCGAGCGAATCCGCCCGACCGATCAGCACGCTCCGGGCGGCGTTGACGTAGCTTTCGAAAAGGCGCGCCTCCACCTGTGCTGTCTCGAATTCCGGATGCATCACCCGCAGGGTCTCAAACCCGGTGACGGCTTGCTCCCAGGCTTCGGCCTGGAAGGCTTGCTCGGATTCGGAGAGCAGGTTGCCGGCCAGGGTTCGCTTTTCGAGATAGGCCAACTGCATCGGCACGTTGAGGTAGTTTGTCGATTCCGCCTCGATCGCGAGGAACAATTCCCTGGCGTTGAGCCAGTCCCCCGCATGCATCAGGTCGGTGGCCTGCTGGTAGCGATCCTGCAGGGAGACCGCCGTTCCAAGTTTCGCCGTGGTCTCCTCCAGCCCGGGGAATTCGGGATCCAGGGTGCGAATCTCCGAAAGAAGCGCCTCGGCTTCATCCAAACGGCTGACTCGGATGAACGCATTGGTGTCGTTCAGACTGGTGGTCAGGCTGGCTGTCTGAATCCGGTGCTCGAGGCTGGCCCGGGCTGCTCCCAGTTGCGCCCCCATCCAATCCGAGTAAGAACGGACGCCCAGGATCAGCAGGGCCAGGACCGACGCACCCAGTGCCAGCCGCAGCCCCAGCCTCCAAAACCGCTTGCGCTTCTCCAGCGCCAGCTCCTGGTCCTCTTCTTGGTCCAGCCGGGCGCGGAACTTGACGTCTTGTCTCAAGGCGCGCAGCTTCTTCTCGAAGGGGTAGAGCTTCACCAAATGCTCCACCTCCATCAAGCCTGCCGACCACTCCCCCTGCTGAAAATGGGTCATGGCGAGCTGATAGAGCGGGTGTTTGGTGTATGGCTCGCTGAGTGTCGAATCCATACGCGCGCCTCCTCAGCCCACGCTGCCGACCAGGTTCGAAAAGAAGTCCCCCAGGATCGGGATGATCGGGCCCAGGATCACGGCGAACATGGCCGGGAAGATGAGCAACAGCAGTGGGAAGAGCATCTTCAACGGCATCTTCCTGGCCAATTCCTGGGCCCGGAAGCGCCGCTCGATCCGCATTTGCTCGGCCTGGGCATGGAGCGTCTTGTTGATGCTCATGCCGAGTTGGTCCGATTGCAGGATGACGGCGATGAAGCTGGACAGTTCCAGCAGGTCCACCCGGTCGGCCAGATTGCGCAGCGCCTCGCGTCGCGGAAGCCCCATGCCCATCTCGACAACCACTCGGCCGAGTTCCGCCCCGAGCGGGGTCTTCCAGTACTCGCTCACCCGCTGCAATGCCTGGTCGAAGCCCAGCCCGGCTTCAGCGCAGACGCTGAGCATGTCGAGGGCATCAGGAAGACCCCTGCGGATCGAGTCATGCCGCCGGCGGACACGGCGCCTGAGCCACGTCTTGGGCAAGTAGTTGCACACAATCAACGCCAGGGCGCTGCCCATCAGGGTGGTCGGACTGATGATGGGTTGGTAGCCGGTGGAGGCTGCGGAGAGCCCCGACCTTGCCGATGCGGGAGCCCAGGCTGTCGGCTGTGGCCGGGCCAGCCCACTGCGAAGGAAGCTGAAGGCCAACCAGAACCCGAGCAAGGTGAAAGCCAGGCGCAATCCGTAGAACTCGCGCGGGCCAAGCCCAAGCGGGTTTCCGGCGATGGCCAACTGATGTTTCAGCTCCGCGAACATGCCGCGCGGGGTCAGCCTGCCGAGCAGCCGCGTCACCCGCCTGAAGGCCGGCAGCAGCACCCGGGTATGAAACGATCCCGAAAGCTCGGCCCTTCGGGCACGCTGGGATTCCATATGGCCGTTGGGTCTGACCCCGGCAGCCTGAACGTACTCCTGGATCCGCAGGGTCAGCGCGCCGGCCCCGGCATGGCGCAGCCCGATGACCAGAATCACGATGCCGGCCGCCAGCACCCCGATGCTGGAACAGGCCCCAATCCCCAGGAGCATCACCCAGATCCTCTCTCGCGGAACATGCGCCGATGGCGTATGCGCATCCGAGCCCCTTTGCTAAACCTCAATCCGAGCGATGCGCTGGATGCTCAGGTGACCGAGCACGATCCCAAGCAAAGCTCCGATGGGAATGCACAGAATCGGGCCTGGCTCAAACAGGCGCATCATGTAGGTGGGGTTCATGATGAAAAGCATCGCCCCGATGAAGAACGGCAACACCGACAGCAGGTAACCGGTGTAACGCTGCTGGGTTGTCAGCACTCGAACTTCGCCCAGCAAGCGCACCCGCTCGCGAATCGTCTCCGTCACCACGGTCAGCATGGTGGCCAGATTGCCACCGACCTGGTATTGAATCTCGACCGCAGTCACCATCAGGTCGAGATCGGCATTGTCCATTCGGACGGCCAGGTTGCGGAGCGACCTGGGTAGCGACAGGCCCAAGGAGGTTTCGCGCAGGGCACGCTGGAATTCCTCCGAAGCCGGCGGTTTCATCTCTTTGACCACCACTTCCATCGCCTGCAATAAGCTGAACCCGGCCCGCACGGCGCCGGTGACCAGGACGAGCACGTCGACCAATCGCTTCTCGAAGGCGATCTGGCGCCGGCTAATGCGGCGACGCAAGAGCACGCCGGGGATCAGATAGGCGATCAGGGCCAGACCGAGCCCAGGCAGAAGCGAGCCCGAGGTGATCAATCCGAGGAGCATGCCGGCCAGCGTCGAGCTGATCCGGATCAGCACGAACTCGGTGACGGTCATGCGCCAGGCGGCCTGGGTGAGTTGAAGGGCCAAGGCCTCCGAGTTCAGCGCCGACAGCGTCACGTTGAGTCGGAGCCGAAGTCGTGCCAGTCGGCTGCGCTGGCGGCTCCCGGGGCGCCGATCGGCGGGTCGGGGCAACGCGGCGTAAGTTTGGATCCGGGTCTGCAGCTCCCCTGCGCCGGCCGTCAAGCGCGCTGCGGCGAACAGGAGCAAGCCGGCCCCCAGCGCCAGCGTCAGGACCACGATCATGATCGTCCATCCACCTGGGCTCATCCTGCGAAGAACCTCCGTCCCGTCTGACGTCCGCCTCGGGTGCCCGCTGGCGGGGCCGGCGCGCCTCGCCGGCCCCTCTGTCCGCGGGCTAGCCGGTGCTGAGTGCCTTCCTCGGCGCCCGGCGCAGATGGGCCTTCAGCCAGCCTTTCCGGCCGGCCTTGGCAGACTCAACCGCCGGGCTCTGGCCAGTGCTCCCCTCGAGAAGTTTGCCGGCCAGACCCTGGATCGCCTTTCCGACGTTGCTTCGAGGCGACTTGAAGACCAGGGGGATGCCGCGGTTCAGGCTGCGTGTGACCGTAACCGATTCATCCGGGATCAGCGCATAGATCTCCCCGGGCAGGGCGGCCTTGATGTCTCGCACCTTCACACCGCCGGGCATACCGACCCGGTTGAGCACGGTGATCAGCTTCTCGGGCGGGAACCCGAGCGTGCGGCTCAGCTGGATGAATCGGCTGACGTCGTGCAGGGAAGCCAACTCGGGTGTGGTCACCAGCAAGACTCGATCGGCCACATCCATCAGCGTGACCGCATTGTCGTTCAGGAAACTGCCGGCGTCGACGATGACCACATCGAACACCCGCCCCACTCCCTGGGCGACCTTGTACAGGTCATCCGGCCGGATGCCCTGAGCGACATGGGGGTCGGGTGGGCTGAGGAGCACATGGATCCCGGTCGCGTGCTGCGTGACGACCTCCTCCACCAGGCCGGCGTCCAGGGAGCCGGCGTGGGGGATCAGATCGGCGAGCGTGTTCTGAGGGCGGAGGTTGAGCATCAGCCCGAGGTGGCCGAACAGCAATTTGCCCTCGACCAGGAGCACTCGGGTCTCCAATTGTTGGTGGATCGCCACCGCCAGGTTGACGGCCAGGGTGGAGCAGCCCACACCCCCACGGGGGCTGAAGATCGTGATCGTCTGAAGCGTTTCTCGATGTTGCGCGGGCCGGTGGGAGGAGGCGGTCTGTGCCAGCTTCCGCCGTGACTCCAACTCGCGCAGTCGACGGAGCGTATGGATGAGACTGACCTGCGTGAACGGCTTGACGAGAAAGGTGCGCACGCCCGCCAGGAGCGTGTGCTGCACGAGGGTGGCGTCCGGGCTGGCGAGCAAGGCCACGATGGCGGCTTCGGGCATCTCGGCGGTAAGCTCGTCGATGAGATCCAGCGAAGGTTGGCCGTCGGCGGGCTGCTCGATGAGGATCAACTCGGGCATGGCCGCCCGGAGCTGCTTGGTCACATCCTCAGAGCTATTGAGCTCGAGGACGAGTTCAAACTCCGGCTGTGCCTGGAGCGCCGCTCGGACCTGCTGCCGGGTTTCTCCCAGCTCCAGAAGGGCTGCGATCCGGGTGGGGCTGGACATTTCTGACATGGCTCACCTCGCCAATCGGTTCTTCCCCCTCAGGTCGTTCAACCTTCGATGTCCCTATCTGGATATGACCAGCTCATATCGATCCCGCAGATACTCGGCCATCACTGGATTGAGTTCGAAGCGTTCCGTGGAAGTGGGCGAGCGCAGGACGATATCGATGATGCCTCCGGCGTCCTTGATGTGCTTCAAGACCAGCGCGTCCTGTGGAGAGAGCGCCAGCAGAATGGCCCTCGGTTCGATCTCGGAGGGGGCCGGGGTGGGCGTGGGTTGCGGGGTCGCATTGGACTCAGCCAGGTTGCTGCTGGCGTTGGCGGTGGACGTCCCGGTGCGCCGGTTGGGGATGACCTCAACGACCATGGCAGAGACCTGCACCCGCTGCAGCGCGGTGAAGGTGAAGAGCATATCCTGCGGCTTGTCCGTCTCACTTGCCAGGCTGGTCATCCCGGCCTCTCCCGGCAAGACCGGTTGTTCAATCGAGGCCAGCACGTCCACGACATCCCCGCGCTGAAGCAGGTTGATCTGGCTCATCAGATCGGAGGCGGGAAAGGCCATCAGCACCTGGTCGTCCGCTAACACGAACGCCAGGTCCTGGCTGAGATTGGTCGGATCGGCGAGGTGATGAGCCAGCACCAGTTCGCCCGTGACCAGGGGGACCTTGGTGATGCGTCCCACGGCAGCCTCGACGTCGACCATGGCGTTGAGCGGAGCCAGTTCCACGGGGACCTGGATCTGGGCCAGGTCTTGTGGCTGCAAGACCGCATGAATGGGGAGGTCGTGTGTCGTGACCAACACCATCTCGGTGCGCGGCGGGATCGCGGTCGGCAGGCTGGCCGAGAAAGTGGCGCGCGGCAGGATGGCTCCGATGAGAAGAACGCCGATGAGAATGACGACAACCCCGATCATTGCTAGGAAGAAGCCTCTTCGCCTGGTCAATGTCCTGCTCCTGGCTGCTTGTCCAGCCTCGTCTCGCAATGTCTAGCGGGTCAGGTAGAGCGTATACACGCCCGCGTAGACCTCTCCCCTGCCGCTCAGATCCGGCGAGGTGCCGGTCACAAAATAGCCTTCAATCGTCTTGTCATCCGGATCCAGGGTTCCCGCGTCTCGCAGCTCGTCGTAGAAGGGACATGAGTCCGACCCCTTGGCGCGGACGCATGTCACCCGGAACATGGCGAACGTGATGACGTGATAGTACGTGGTTGAGGCCCCATTGCTCCATACGATCTGGTCATCGGGATTGTCATAGGGGTCAGGCGGCGGGCCGCTGGTGATGGCGTTGTAAACCGGCAGAAGCACGTCCTGGCCGACGATCGAGTAGACCGACATGAACACGTTGACCGAGACCCCCGGTTGGCCGGCGAACCAGGTGTGCATCGAGACCTTGTTTGGGAAACCGTTCTTGATCCAGTAGGCCAGCTCCGCACTGCCGTTGCCATTGTCCGAGCCGGATCCGCTGAGATCCAACCAGGTGCGGTTGCCGCCCACGAGCAGCTCGTTGTATCCGTCGTTGTCCGGATCGCAATTGACCGTGCCGCCGTCTTCGATGCAGTGCAGGTCCTCATCGACTTTGCGGGAGTTCATGATGATGTACAACTCGTCGGGATCATTGAGTTGCATGTCGCAATGCTTGTAACCGTCCGTACCCATGTACATGTCATCGGGCGGGCAGTTCCAGGCGACCGGCAGGACACCCGTCGCCGCCCCTGGGGGAAAGCACGTCGCGGCGGCCACGGCCGAGGCGGTCATGCTGGGCACGCCCAACACGCGCCCGAAGAAGGTGGGGAAAGGGATGCGGGTGGTCACTTCGACCTCGCCGTCGATGATGGACACCGTGGCTTCGAGGGCGTGATTTCGCTGGACGGCGTACTCCAGCGCGGTGCTCGTCGCCAGGCTGACATTCCCCGTGCGGCACAGGATCGTCGCACCTGCCAGCGCCCCGGCGTCGGCGGCGGTCTGGGCAACGCGGCGCTGCAGAAAGGCGTAGCCGCCGTCGAGGATCAAGGCCAACATCCCCAGGAGCACCACCAGGAGCAGCCCGACGATGACCATGCTCTGACCGCGGGCGTAGCGGTCGGCGGAGGTCGTCCCGACGCGAGGCGGCTCCGCGCTGGAGGTAGAGATGAAACCCGGGGAGCGCCTATCGCTTGATCTGCCCATGCTCGCTAGCCTTCGATCTGCATGGTGGAGCGGCTGCCGATGACCCACTGATTGCTCCCGACGAGCACGCTCACAATGGGCGTGACCGCCGTGAACGTGTAGGTGGCCGTCACTTGGATGGTGTCGGCGTCGGGCTGAAGCGAGAACACATTCAACGCCGCCGGATCCAGGCCCACCGCCTTGGCCCGGACCACCGCCTCGATCCCGGCGCCGTCCCCGGGGTGGATGATCCCGTAGCGGGCGCCTTCCCGCACCGAATTGAAAATGGCACTGTAACAGTACACTCCGCGTCCAAGATCCAGAATACTCATGATCAGGAGTAAAAAGATCGGCAGGGCTAGGGCATATTCCACCAGCTCCTGCCCGCGCTGCCGTTGTCTCATGGCACCAACATCTCCGCCTGACGGACCAGGGTCAGGGTTTGCGAAGGGAACACCAGCCCCATGATCAGGTGGAAGTCATAGCTGATCGTGACCCGGATCGGTTGGCCGCGGCCGCAGCCGCTTGGGCAGGTGACCGAGATGGTGCTGCCGGCGAGGTTGACCCCCGAGTTCTGGGATTCAGCCTGGGCGGCCCCGATGATCCCGGCGGTGTCCGTCGGATGGAATGTGCCGTAGCGAGCTCCTTCTCTGGCAGCGTTGGTGATGGTGATGGCGGCGTGGAACAGGCGACCGAGGTCGAGCACCCCGAACGCAATGAGCAGCAACAAGGGGATCAGGATGGAGAGTTCCACCAGTTCCTGTCCTGAGTCCCGGCGCGCTCCCCGCTTCCCGGCCATCACTGTGTCCGCTGTCCTCGCTTATCCGCTCGAACTCAACCCAACCCCGGCGCGGTCTCCGACGCTCTTCGATGAAGGGCTGGGATGGCCACAAGCGACGTTCGCCGCGAGCGTGTTGTGGCCATCTCCATGAACGGCTGCTGGGCCGTCGTTTACGGAACCCACGGCCCGATCTGGAGGCCGATGCTGGTGAAGACCGTGTTGAGGTTTCCACCGAGCACGATCACCGCGCCCACCACCGCCAGGGCGATCAGGCCGATGAGCATGCCGTACTCGGCCAGGTCTTGCCCCTGCTCCTTCCTCAGATTCCTCAGCAGCCACAGCTTGATTGAATCGACCATTTGAGACCTCCTCCTGCGTTGTCGAGTGCTTTATCGGGTGTCGCGTTTCCAGTTCAGTCTGTTCTTTCCAATACTGCCTCTCCTTGCCGGCCATCGGGATCTGTGCTCGATGATCGTTGGCCTGGAAGCTCAATGGGCCGGCTCGCAATGGGGCGCCTCCGTCTGCGCCGCGACAGCCAATCTCGAAATCGCCAGTAGCCCTCCAGTCGGACCCCCATCGAGAGCAGGTACGGAATCATGAAGGCGAGGATCTCGTTCAGGCTCTTGAGGTAACGACGCTCGCCGCTCGGCACGTGGGTGATATGCCCCCTCCACTTGCCTCGCCGCCCTGCGCGCCCCGGCTCCTCTAACCAGATCTTGACAATGAAGGAATGGGTGTTGAACTCGAGGAGTTCCATGCCCCTCTCGGCCATGGTCACCACTACCGGGCGGTCCGATGTTGAGTTGACTGCGTCTTACACATAGCTCAGCGGTGTCGGCGCAGCGTCACTGGGGCGTATTAGGTGGCGTCGCGGGCGGCGGGTGTGCCGCCGCGCGGCGCCACACGCGTGTGGGAGGG
>Ga0209342_10007175_pt1 | contig 11225 bp, 9 predicted proteins | sample RifCSP16_2_FD_184023 | JGI IMG/M metagenome (GOLD analysis project Ga0209342, IMG submission 184023) | Soil microbial communities from Rifle, Colorado - Rifle CSP2_sed 16_2 (SPAdes) (version 2) | ecosystem: Environmental > Terrestrial > Deep subsurface > Rock core/Sediment | place: Rifle... | reverse complement strand
AAGGTCGGGGATATAGCGCGCCTTCTGTTCCTCGTTGCCAAACTGCAGAATGTGTTCGAGACACAATCCACTGTGCGCCGCAAGGATCAATGCGACCGATGGGTCGACACGGGCGATTTCTTCCATAATGACGACGAATTCGAGGGCCGTCATACCTGCCCCTCCGAGTTCGGTCGGCGTAACCACACCCAGGAAGCCCAGGTTCGCCATCTTGCGAACAATCTCAACGGGAAACTCCTGCGCCTCGTCGAACTTCATGACATAAGGACGGATTTCCGCCTCGGCAAATTCCCGGGCAGATTGCTTGAGCATGGTCATTGTTTCCGTTGCTTCGATTCCTGTTTCGATGGTCGGAGTGGTAGTCATGTTCGATTCCCTTGATTCACTCAGTAGTTTGATCAGTTCATGTCGCGACGAAAATCTTCTATCAACTTCGTCGCAAGATCGTACGGGGTCATCTGCCGTTCGATGACGCCGCCGAGTTCTCGTTCGAGAACCCCCGTGCGTTGTTCGTTCCAGAAACCTTCCTCAAGTTGTTCTTCGACAAGGTCGCGGATTCTTCGTTTGAGCCTTGCCCGTCGTTTTTGTTCCAAACGGCCGCTCTCTTCCTGAAACTTGCGATGGCCTGCAATAAGCCCGGCGATTTCTTCGATTCCCTTTCCTTCGCTTCCAACCGCCTTCACAACATCGGGCAGCCACACAGGACCAATTCCCCCGGATGAGGGGCGAAATCCGAGAATCATTTTTATCGACATAACGGCCTGATCGGCGCCCGGCCGGTCGGACTTGTTCATCACGAAAAAGTCGGCGATCTCCATCAACCCGGCCTTCATCGCCTGAATGCCGTCGCCTGACTCCGGAACAAGCACCACGATCGTTGTGTCGGCGGCCCCTGCGACGTCAAGCTCCGACTGTCCGACGCCGACTGTTTCCATAAGGATCACCTGGTGACCCGAGGCATCAAGAATGTCTGCTGCTTCTTTCGCTTTTTTACTGAGGCCCCCAAGACTTCCCCTGGAAGCCATGCTGCGAATGAACACATCACGGTCAAGTTCCACATCGGTCATTCTCACGCGGTCCCCTAGCAACGCTCCGCCGGTAAATGGGCTGGTCGGATCCACTGCGATAATTCCCACCCTCTGCTTTGTGCGCCGGAAGTACCCCGCCAGTTTGTTGGTGATCGTGCTTTTCCCGGCCCCCGGCGGCCCCGTAATTCCGATCCTGTAAGCGTTCCCCGTCTTGGGGTATATTTCTTTCAGGAGTTCAAGGGATTCGGCTGCTGCGTTTTCGACCAGTGAGATTCCACGGGCGACAGAGCGCCTGTCGCCCTGAAGAACACCAACAGCAACCGTGTGAACGCCTCCCTTCACTTGGTCCTTGCGCCTTTCTCCCGAAAGTATTTTGCCGTCAGTGCCAGTCCATCGTCAAGGTTCACGGTTGGAGACCATCCAAGCATTCTGTTGATTTTGTGATAGCCGATGACGCTCCTTCGTTGCTCGCCCTCCTTCGCAGGCCCGTGTTCTTCCGGACACGCAGGATCGAGGATGTCTTTGAGTTTCCGGAACAACGTGATCACATCCGTCTCTTTTCCCGTGCCGACGTTGAACATTTCTGAGCCCTTGTGTTTCAGGGCAAGGAGGTTCGCCCGAACAACATCCCCCACATAGGTATAGTCCCGTGTCTGTTTTCCGTCACCATTGATCAGAGGTTGATCATGGCCGATCATTTTGTTTGCGAAGATTGCCACGACGCCGGCTTCGCCATGCGGATTCTGTCGCGGCCCGTATATATTCGCATACCGAAGAACGACCGAATCAAGGTCATGAACCACCTTGTAGTAATCAAGATACTTTTCCGTACACAATTTTGTAATCCCATAGGGGGACAGCGGCCTGAGCGGATGTCCCTCGTCCGCCGGAAATGTCTCCTGCTCACCGTAAATTGCTCCCCCCGTGGAAGCAAAAATGACCTTTTTGACTCCGTACCGGCGTGCATTTTCGAGCACCGCCAGTCCTCCCAGCACATTGATTGATGCATCGAACAGAGGATCTGCAACAGACCGGCGTACATCCATTTGTGCGGCATGATGGTTTACAACATCGAATCGTTCCTTTTCGAAGAGCTTACTCAGCGATGCATCGCGAATGTCCATCTTGTGGAAGCGTGCGTTCCGATGAACATTATCTTCATTTCCGGTGGAAAGGTCATCAACAACAACCACCTCATGTCCATCATTCAAATATGCATCGACGATATGAGACCCGATAAACCCGGCCCCGCCGGTGACGAGAATCTTCATCCTTTCAATCCTTTCATCCGACTCACGCGCTCATGAGTGCTTTGCGGCCGATATCGCGCCGGTAGTATGCTCCGTCAAAGGTTATTCGATCGACAATGCGGTATGCCGCATGGATGGTGCCCGCAAGATCATGACCGTATCCTATGGCCGTGACTCCGAGGACCCTCCCGCCGGCGGTTACTGTTCGACCGTTTTCATTCCTGGTGCCCGCGTGGAACACCACTTCACCTTCATCGGCCGTCACAGAATCAAGGCCTTTGATTTCCTTCCCGGTCTCATAGTCATCAGGGTACCCCCGGGAGGCCATCACCACACACACGGCTGACGCGGGATGCTGACGGGCCTGTTCGGGCCGAAGCGAACCGGTTGAGGCCGAGAAAAGGAGCTCGGCGAAGTCGCCGTCGATCAAGGGAACCACCACTTGTGTTTCGGGATCTCCGAAACGGCAGTTATATTCAAGCACCATCGGACCTCGTTCGGTCACCATCAGCCCAACGTAGAGACATCCTGTATACGGTGTCCCCTCCGACTGCATGCCGTTCAATGTCGGGCGAATCGCCTCATTGACGACCCGGTCACGGAGTTCGGAAGTCATCAGCGGGGCCGGCGCGTACGCGCCCATGCCGCCCGTATTCTTTCCAAGATCCCCCTCGAGAATGCGTTTATGATCCTGAGCTGCAGCGAGCGTCACGATATTTGTCCCGTCGCACAATGCAAAAATCGACGCTTCCTCTCCACGCAGGCATTCTTCGATGACCACTTTTTCTCCTGCCTGGCCAAATATCTTGTCTTCAAGGATTTGACGCAGCGTCAGGAGTGCCACTTCCTTTGTATCACACATGACAACCCCCTTTCCTGCCGCAAGGCCGTCCGCCTTTACAACCAACGGCGCCTGTGCACTTCGGACAAACTCTTCCGCTTCCTTCCTTTGTTGAAGAGAAAAAATGCCGTACTTCGCGGTTGGAATGTTATGTCGCGTCATGAAATCCTTGGCAAAGGCCTTGCTTCCCTCGAGTTGCGCCGCTTTCTCTGTCGGTCCAAAGATGACCTTGCCGTTGTTGCGGAAGAGGTCCACGATACCCATCACCAGCGGCTGTTCCGGACCCACGACGGTAAGGTCAATTTGTTTTTCTCCTGTCAGCTTCAGGAGTCCGCGGAGGTCAGTCGCCTTGACCGGGATGCAGTTCGCCAGCCCGGCAATGCCCGCGTTCCCCGGAGCGCAATAGATTTCTTTCACACCCGGACTCTGCCGCAATTTCCACACCAGCGCGTGTTCCCGGCCGCCTGAGCCAATGACAAGAATATTCATGCAACAGGTTCCCCGAGCTTGACAAAGGCATGGGTATCAATATCCATCAGCGATTCCAGAACCCGGGCAAGTTCTCCCGTCAGCATTCGGCGATCGAAACGATCGACAAAATCATCCGGGGGTTTCGGCAATTTTCGCTCGTCAAAGAGCTTCACAAGCTGCAGGAGAACCTGCTCATGCGCAGCCTGATCATTCAGCGGCACACAAAAAGCGGCCTTGCTCTCCAGCAGAAGCTGTTTCATGTAACCATCCACAATCGACGCAAAGACCGGTTTCTTTGCGCCAAAGTACTCATAGAGTTTCCCCGGCGACTGAAAATCATTGTCGAGGACGAACCAAAGAACATCGGCTTCATGAAGATGTTTCGAACATACATGATGTTCGAGGTAGCCGAGGAAGTTGACGTCGTTCTGCATCCCCAGTTTCCGGACAAGGTTTTGATCTTCCCTCCGGGTATTCCCAATAAAACTCACATCGATCCTCCCCCGAAGCTGAGGGAATTGCTTCAGCACATTGTGGACTGCATGAATCAGCACCGACGGGCTGCGGCCGCCGTAGAAGGTCCCCGCGTGAACGATCTTCAGCTTCTTGAAAGCGGCCGCTGATTCCGCCTTGGGAAAGCTGAAATCCTGCCGGTCAAATCCCTGCGAAATGATCGTCACATCATGATAGGTAAGAAAAGGATACCGTTTGACAAGGGTCTCCTTGACACGGCGGTGGCTTACGACTATGCGGTCGCAACCGCGAACCATCTTTTTCTCCAGCCGTCTATGAAGCCATCGGTGAAGAGGGGTCGGGAAGAATTTAAAAGGATAATCCAACCACGCGTCCCGATAATCGAGGATAAGGGGCACCTTGAATTTCTTCTTCAGTCCAAGGCCTATCATGAAATCTGTCTGCGGGGGAGCCGTCGCAATGATTGCGTCACAATGATTGTTTCGCAGGAACTCAGACCCCGCCTTGACGGCCTTTCTTTTCCAACCGATCTTTGTGTCAGGCACAAAGAGCAAGTCTCCGAAAAATTGCAGCAACTTTCTCGTCCCCTCCGACGGCATTCTGACAAGCCCTTTGCCTTTGAATATCATGTTGGGGTCCAGTGAACCGGTCCTCAAGACGTTTATCCCTGCCTCCTCCACTTCTTTCAACAATGGTGGGTCAAAAGCAAAGTAGCCGGTGGGGCCTACTGTGAGCACGGTGGATTTCCAGCCGTACTGCGCAAGGTACTTGGCAAATTTCAGCGTGCGCTGAACACCGCTTAAGCCCATTGGCGGAAAGTAGTAAGCCACAAACAGCACTGTTCTTGATCGTTCCATGAAATAGAAAGACTGCCGTCAGGGCAGTCAGAGAGTAATGAGTTCCTTCGGTATTGTTGTCAGAAGCTCGTGTCCCCTATTGCGAATGACAACATCATCTTCGATCCGGACTCCGCCGACACCCGGCACATAGACGCCCGGCTCGATTGTGATGACATTTCCCGGAGCAAGAATATCGTTGCTCTGCGAAGAAATGCGCGGATTCTCGTGCACCTGCATGCCAAGCCCATGCCCCAATGAGTGTGTGAAGAACCTGCCGAGATTCCGGCTTTTGATATGTCGGCGCGCAACTCCATCGAGTTCCTTGCCGGTCATGCCATCTCTTGCCGCATCAAGGGCAAGTTGTTGGGCATCCCGGACAACGGTGTAGAGCCGGCGGCGCTCAGGATTGATCCGTCCGAGGGCCACCGTTCGGGTGAGATCACTGTGGTAGCCACGGTAACGGCATCCAAGATCAATCGTAACAAGTTCACGGTTTCTGATTTTCTTCGCGGAAGCCCTTGCGTGAGGCAATGCTCCGCGCTCACCGCTCGCAACGATCGGTTCAAATGCATCGGCCTCGGCACCGTACTTGCGGTGGAGATACCCAATTTCAGCTGCAAGGTCGAGTTCGCTCACTCCTTCTCTTATGATATTCAGAACTTCGAGAAACACTTTTTCGGTAAGCGAAACAGCTTTCCTGATCAAATCGATTTCCGATTCATCCTTGACGGATACGGAGGCATCGACGATGGAGTCTGAGGAGTCTGAGTTCCTGCATTTCAGCGACACTGAGGTTTCTCCGGTCGATCCCAACGCGAGACCCTGCGGCAATCCGGGCGGTTCGGCGGAGTTCTTGAAAGAGGCCCCGGCCGGTGATGATTCTCCGGAATCCTTTGACCTCTTCACGGGACTGGCTCGAGTACCGGCCGTCGGAAAAGAACCATTGTGTTCGGCGGGTGATAAACGCCAGGGCGTTCGAACCGGAGAACTCGGTCAGGTACCGGACATGAGGGATGAACGTCACAAGAAGAGCATCGAGTCGCAGTGTTTTCAGTCTTTGCCTTACTGCCTCAAGCCGTCGTGCGTTCATTCAGGAGGGGTCACAGGTGATAGTTGGGGGCTTCTTTGGTTATGTTGATGTCGTGAGGATGGCTTTCGCGCAATCCGGCATCCGTCATCCGCACGAACCGCGCGTTCTTCTTCAGTTCACTGATCGTCCGGCAGCCGCAATATCCCATGGCGGCCCTTAGGCCGCCGACCATTTGGTGGACTGTTTCGCTGAGATTTCCCTTGTAGGGGATGCGGCCTTCGATTCCTTCAGGAACGAGTTTCTGAAGATCGTCCTCAGCGTCCTGAAAATAGCGGTCTTTGCTTCCTGAGCGCATCGCCTCAAGAGATCCCATACCCCGGTAGATCTTGTAGCTGCGCCCCTCAAAAAGAACTTTTTCCCCCGGACTCTCATCGACGCCTGCAAAAAGACCACCGATCATCACCGAGTCGGCTCCAGCACCCAAAGCTTTTGCAATGTCCCCCGTTTGCTTGATACCTCCGTCCGCAATGAGCGGTACTTTGCTTTTCTGCGCGACGCGCGCACATTCCATAATGGCAGTCACCTGGGGAACACCGATGCCTGCAACAACACGCGTCGTACAAATCGAGCCCGGTCCAATACCCACCTTCACGGCATCCACCCCCGCCCGAATCAGATCCCGCGTCGCTTCCGCCGTGGCAACGTTCCCGGCTATCAACTCAACATCGAACTTTGATTTCACCTTCTTGATCATGTTGATCACACCGACCGAATGACCGTGGGCCGTATCGATGATAATGACATCCGCCCCCGCATCAAGCAACGTTTGTACACGCTCAAGGGTGTCATAGGTTACCCCCACGGCCGCACCGACACGCAAACGTCCAATTTTATCCTTGCACGCGTAAGGGTGCCGCTTCTTCTTTTGGATGTCTTTGAATGTGATCAGACCTTTGAGTCGTCCCGCTTTGTCAACGATGGGCAACTTTTCGATTCTGTGCTTTTGTAGAATCGTTTCGGCTTCTTCAAGGGTCGTACCTGCAGGGGCGGTTATCAGGTTTTCCCTCGTCATGATGTTTGAAATGTGGAGATCCAGATTTGGTTCGAACCGAAGATCCCGATTTGTAAGAATCCCGACAAGTCTGTCATCCTCCACAACGGGGATTCCGGAGATGCTGTATTTCTTCATAGTCTCCATTGCTTCCCGGACCGATGCGTGCTGGTTCATGGTGACGGGATGCTGAATCATGCCGCTTTCCGACCGCTTCACCCGGTCGACCTCTTCCGCTTGACGTTGCATGGTCATGTTCTTATGGAGAATGCCGATCCCACCCTCACGAGCGAGTGCAACCGCCATGTCCGATTCCGTAACGGTATCCATCGCTGCGCTGATGAGGGGAACATTCAATTCAATATGCCGCGACAGCCTGGTCTTGACATTTGTTTCCCGAGGCAGAACGGACGACCGGGACGGAACAAGCAGAACATCGTCATACGTGAGTGCTTCACCAATGATCTTCTTCAGCGCCATGGAGCTCCTTGCAATTGGAAACAATCAACACAACGTTTATGAGAATGCTGAAAATCCTGTGATATCCTCACCCAGAATGAGCGTGTGCATTTCATGGGTGCCTTCATAGGTCTTGACTGATTCAAGATTCGCAGAGTGACGCATGACAGGGTATTCATCCAGAATACCGTTCGCTCCGAGGATCTCCCGGGCTAGCCGTGCGATCTCAAGTGCATGATACACATTGTTCCGCTTTGCCATGGAAATTTGAGTGAACTTCGCTGCTCCTTTGTCCTTCAACCTGGCCAGCTGAAGACAGAGCAACTGTGCTTTTGTAATTTCTGTCAACATATGAACAAGTTTTTCCTGAGTCATCTGGAAAGCCGCGATTGGCTTGTCGAATTGGATGCGGGATTTCGCGTAGTTGAGCGCAGTGTCGTAGCATGCCATTGCTGAGCCGATGGCACCCCATGCGATCCCGTAGCGGGCCTGGCTGAGGCACATGAGCGGTGATTTGAGTCCGCCCGATTTTGGCAGCAGAGAGGATTCCGGTATCAGACAATCCTGGAAGACAAGCTCCGAAGTGACGGAAGCCCTCAGCGAATGCTTCCCTGTCATTTCCGGCGCTGAAAAACCCTTCGTGCCTTTCTCTACAAGGAATCCCTTGATTTCTCCTTCCAACTTGGCCCACACAACGGCAACGTCCGCTATGGTCCCGTTGGTGATCCACATCTTTGCGCCATTGAGCAGAAATCCATCCTTGACCTTTTCGGCTTTTGTGATCATTCCGCCGGGGTTTGATCCATAGTCAGGTTCCGTCAGGCCAAAGCATCCAATGGACTTGCCTGAAGCTAGCGCGGGAAGCCATCGATCCCTTTGTGCGTCGGATCCGAACGTGAAAATCGGATACATCACCAGACCACTTTGAACAGATGCAAAACTTCTTAGACCGCTATCGCCCCGTTCGAGTTCCTGCATAACGAATCCGTAGGCGACATTGTTCATTTCGGGGCAGCCGTACTTCGCCGGCAGAGTGGTGCCAAAAAGGCCCATCTCACCCATCAGCGGCAGCAGGTCCATCGGGAATGTTCCCGCACGATAATGTCGTTCGATGACCGGAATGACCCTTTCATCCACGAATTCACGAACGGTGTTCCGGACAAGGATTTCTTCATCTGAAAGGAGTGAGTCAAGCTGGTAGTAGTCAACACCCTGGAACTTCGGCATGTGGATCCTTTAGGTGGGAACGCGTGTCTCTTTTTGAAAACAGAAGGGCGAAAAACCCTAAAAACTTGAGCAAAAATACCCATTAATCGCTGGAAAGTCAACAACGGGGAAGAATGAACGGAGGGAGAATAAAACGATGAGCCAGTTTCTCAGAAACCATTGCGGGTCCCGATGACTGGCTCATCATGAAGGAGGTAGAAATGTTACCTACACATTATATACTGTCGGGGAGGCAAAAAGTTTCGCGGAGTTGCACGCGATGAACGTTTTTTAACCAATCAATTGCTGTCGATCACGATGGGGGGATTGCTTGGGGGCGGGTTCAGGACTCGATCTTTATGCCGTATTTCTTGATCTTCAGATAGAGAGTCTTGGAAGTAATTCCCAAAATCTGGGCGGATTTCATTCGATTGTATCCGTTTCGACGAAGGACCTTTTCAATATGAGCTCTTTCGACATCTTCCAGAGAGGCCATTGCCTGTTCACTACGGTCAGCGGTTTCCGGCGCCGAGATTGGAGCAACGAGGGTGGATGATGACACCATCGAAGTGTTGAGAGCTGCATTGACCCAGAGATCCTGCGGCTCAATCACGTCCCCCTGCGAGAGCACCGTTGCCCCTTCAATCACGTGTTCGAGTTCTCGGACATTTCCCGGCCAGTCATACTTCATCAATACGTCGATTGCCGATTGGCTTATTTGCTTGCTCCTTGTCTTCGACTTCCTGTTCAGGAAATGCTGAACAAGGATTGGAATATCTTCTTTTCGTTCTTTCAGCGGCGGGACACGAATGGTAACAATATTGAGGCGGTACAGGAGATCCTCCCGGAATTTCCCGTCTGCCACTTCCTGCTGAAGGTTTTTGTTTGTTGCAGATACCACGCGCACTTCGACTTTCATCGCGTTCGTCCCCCCCACTCTTCGAAATTCACCGGTTTCAAGAAACCGAAGGAGCTTGGGCTGCGTTGAAGGACTAATATCCCCTACTTCATCCAGGAACAACGTCCCCCCGTTTGCGACCTCGACAAGGCCCTGTTTCGTCGCGTACGCGTTTGTGAAGGATCCTTTTTCGTGCCCGAACAATTCGCTTTCGAGAAGCTGATCAGGTATGGAAGCGCAATTCACGGCAACAAACGGGCGGTCTTTCCTCTGGCTGGTCTGGTGGATCATATGAGCGATAAGCTCCTTGCCTGTCCCGCTTGCACCCTGAACCAGCACAAATGCATCGCTGACCGCCACTTTCTTGACGTTCTCCACCACCTCTTTCAAGGCAGCGCTTTCCCCGATGAATTCCATTCCCCCGCCGACCCGGTTGAGCTCAATTTGCATGATCTCTTTTTCGATCATGAGTTGTCGGCGCTCAATCGCCCGGCGGACCGTGGCAAGAAGTTGTTCCGGCTCGTACGGTTTTCCGATGAAATCGTACGCCCCCAGTTTCACGGTTTCGAATGCCGTTTTCATATCGACGACATTGGTAAGCATGATGACCTGGGTGGTGGGGGAGTGTTCTTTGATGAACTTCAGAACTTCGATGCCGCTCACGCGGGGCATCTTGATGTCGAGGAGAACGACGTCGTAGAGTTTGGATTGTACAAGGTTGATGGCTTCGGTCCCGTTCGAGGCCGTCTGGACATTGAAGTCGGGGAATTCTTCGAATTCAGTTTGGAGAAGGAACGTGATGGAATCTTCGTCATCAACGATGAGAAGCTCGTACTTCTTCGACATGAATCCTCCTCGGCAGTCAGCTCGTGCCCAGCACGCGCTCGACAGTGGTGAGGAGATCGACCAGATCGTACGGCTTGCTGACGAAGTCTTCTGCCCCCAGCTTTTTCGATTCGATAGCGTTCTTCAGGTCGGCAAATCCCGTCAGCATGATGACTTTGGTGGAGGGTTGTTTCTGTTTGACGAATTTCAACACTTCGAATCCGTCAACATTGGGCATCTTGATGTCAAGCAGAATGAGGTGAAACTGTTGTGATCCCAGTATCTTGATCGCCTCTTCACCATCACCGGCTGTACTGACCTGATACCCTTCCCCTTCGAGCTCAGTACTAAGGACCGTACGGAGAGCCTCTTCGTCATCCACAACGAGAATCTTGTTTTTTACCGCCATGGGTGCAGCTCCTGAATCAACGGCCGAATCATTGGATCGTGAGGATTGCTCCTGTTGGAAGGATTGTGTTCCGAAGCATATCATAGAAAGAATCCCCTTGAAATGCAACCGCCAAGATTGTCGGTAGTGGTGCACTTTTCGTGTTCTTGCGTCCTTCGCACCTTCTTTGCGACCTTTGCGGTGAAGCTTAAAACGCGAAGAAGGCAGAGTTGACGCAAAGAACGCGGAGAAGAACGGAAATGCACCGCTGCCAGACTATCCGCCCCGTTGCAACTCAGACAAACAACGAGTACCTTTGCTTTCACCATGGATTCCCCTCCTCGCACTCCGCAAAAACTGATTACTGTCCTTCTCGTCGATGATGATATTGCCTTCGTCAAGGTCGCGCAACATCACCTTCAGAAATTCCAGGGACGGGAATTCAAGCTGATCTGGAAGGAGCGC
>Ga0209342_10007173_pt1 | contig 11226 bp, 7 predicted proteins | sample RifCSP16_2_FD_184023 | JGI IMG/M metagenome (GOLD analysis project Ga0209342, IMG submission 184023) | Soil microbial communities from Rifle, Colorado - Rifle CSP2_sed 16_2 (SPAdes) (version 2) | ecosystem: Environmental > Terrestrial > Deep subsurface > Rock core/Sediment | place: Rifle... | reverse complement strand
TTGGGTCTCAAAGGAGTGGTCGTCGGGCAGGGAGATAGCTATGAGGATGCCCTGTCGGATGTGAAATCAGCGATCCGTTTTCACGTTGAGAGCTTTGGAAAAGCGGTGCTTGACGTCGATCCCCCAATACTTGAGGCATTTATTGCTGAAGCAATGATCGAGGTCTGATGGCAAAGTTTCCTGTCGATGCACCGAAACGGAAGGTCATCAAGGCATTGGAAGCTTTGGGTTTAAGCCAAACACCCTTGACCATGCCCAATCATCCCCGCATAAAGGCCTCGACCATTCGGACAATTTGTACCCAAGCGGGCATTTCAAGGGAAGACTTCTTAAACGCCTACGATAAGACATAGATCCCGGAAAGCGACAGGGGCGGGGGAGAATTAGGCAACAAAAGATTGGCGCCCTTGCCCCCTCACCCCTAACGCCTTACGCCCAATTGTGGTGAACGGTGGTGCGAAACCCAATACCTAACACCCTTCACCCAACACCGAATAAGGATTGAGATGGCAGGAGCAATTCCCGGCAGCAGGAGGACACCGGGTGGGCGAAAATGCCTCCCCGGCGTTTTTTTCTTGAGGACGACGGACTGAGGGGGGATGACCAGTTGGATCCAGACGAACTACGCGTCATTCAGTCGGTTCTCAAAAGGTTTGAGTCAAATCAGATAGAGTTTGACCATGTAGATGTTTCTGTATACAGATTGCTCCAAGTGTGGGACATAGGCATAGGGGTTCTGCGTGGGCCTGCACCTGAGGAGGAGGCGGGAGAAGAAGAGAAACGACGTCTGGGTGAGGCACTCGCACACTACGATAGGGTGGCGGAACCGGCGACAGTTTTCCGTTACTTTCGGAAGGCCGGATGGCTTCTCGGAATGAGCGATGAATTCTTGAATGCTGTACAAGGGATAGACCGAAAACTTCAGGGGCGAGTCTTGGAGGCGATGGGTTACATCAGTACTAAGCCTACAGAACCGAAGGGAGATACTGTTAAACCGTTGACTGGCGAAATGAAGGGATTATGGCGTTATCGCATCGGGGACTACAGATTGGTCTATTGGCCAGACACCCAAAATAGACGGGTGGTCTTGGTCGATTTCACGAGTCGCGCGAGCGCGTACCCGTAGCTGAGAGGAAATGGACTGCATCTGGCTCGGCGGGCCGGCCTCGCTTCCGTCCCCCCACAGGGGACTCCTCCTCCCCCTGCAAACGAAATCAGCCATCTCAACTGGCACCCCCCTTGCGAAAGATCCCAAGCGCATTCTCGCGCTGGCACGAGTTAGTTGACACCAAGGCTGCCGCCGGCTAAATTACGGGCAATTCAGAGCAATAGGATAGGGCTTGTTGGCAGGTGGGTATGGGAATAATCGGACTTGCTAGATTCTTGGCACCGGGACGGGCACTTCGCCCCCGGTGCCTTTTGGTTTTGGGCCTCTCAGCGACTTGGAGGAAGGTAGGGTAGGGGGGGAATGCTAATTATCAAGACTCGACCCCTAGACTCTACTGGACAGGACTCGTAGCCAATGGCCCTGAAGAAATCCCAACTTTACAGCTCGCTCTGGAGAAGTTGCGACGAACTGCGTGGCGGCATGGATGCCTCGCAGTACAAGGACTACGTATTGACCCTGTTGTTCGTCAAGTACGTCTCCGACAAGTACGCCGGCCAGAAGGATGCACTCATCGACGTTCCGAAGGGCGGCCGCTTCGCCGACATGGTTGCGCTGAAAGGCGACAAGGAGATCGGCGACAAGATGAACAAGATCATCTCGAAGCTTGCCGAGGCCAACGACTTGAAGGGCGTGATCGACGTCGCCGACTTCAACGATGCCGACAAGCTCGGTAAGGGCAAGGAGATGGTGGACCGCCTTTCCAATCTCGTCGCCATCTTCAACACGCCGTCCCTCGACTTCCGTGGCAACCGCGCCGAGGGCGACGATCTGCTCGGTGATGCCTACGAGTACCTGATGCGCCACTTCGCCACCGAGTCGGGCAAGAGCAAGGGGCAGTTCTACACCCCGGCCGAAGTCTCCCGCGTCATGGCCAAGGTGGTCGGTGTCGGCAGTGCCAAGAACGCTGGCCAGACGATCCACGACCCCACGTGTGGCTCCGGCTCGCTATTGCTCAAGGCGCACGACGAAGCCAAGAGCAAGAGCGGACTCGACCTGGCCCTCTACGGGCAGGAAATGGACAACGCTACGGCGGCGCTGGCCAAAATGAACATGATCCTGCACGACTGCCCGACCGCGGAAATCTGGAAGGACAACGTGCTCGCCAGTCCTCACTTCAAGGAGAAGAACGGTGGACTGAAGACCTTTGACTTTGTCGTCGCCAATCCACCGTTTTCGTTCAAGGCCTGGAGCAACGGATTCAACCCATCGGAGGATGAGTTCAAGCGTTTCGAGTACGGCATTCCACCGGCCAAGAATGGTGACCATGCCTTCCTGCTTCACATTCTAACCTCGGTTAAAAGCACGGGCAAGGCGGCGGTCAATCTTCCGCACGGCGTTCTGTTTCGAGGCGGCGCGGAGGCCGCCATCCGCCGCGAGATCGTAAAGCGGGGCTACATCAAGGGCATCATCGGCCTGCCGGCCAACCTTTTCTATGGCACCGGCATCCCCGCCTGCATCGTCGTGCTCGACAAGGAGAACGCCCACGCCCGCAAGGGCATCTTCATGATCGATGCCTCGAAGGGCTTCATCAAGGACGGCAACAAGAACCGCCTTCGCGCCCAGGACATTCACCGCATCGTGGACACTTTCACGCGCCAGCTTGAAGTGCCCCGCTACTCGCGCATGGTGCCGCTGGCCGAGATCAGTGATCAGAAAAACGATTTCAACCTCAACCTTCCACGCTACATCGACAGCACCGAGCCGGAGGATTTGCAGGACATCGACGCCCATCTGCGCGGCGGCATTCCGACCCGCGACATCGACGCCTTGGAACGCTACTGGCAGGTCTTCCCCAGCGTGCGTGCTACGCTATTCAAAAAGGCGGATCGCCCCGGTTACCGCCAGCTCAAGGTGGCGGTTGGCGACATTAAGGCTACCATCTTCGGCCATGCGGAATTCACCGCATTAAATCAATCGGTGACGGCCCTGTTCGAGAAGTGGAAGAAGGCCAACATCCCACGCCTAAACGCCATTGCCGTCGGCGGCAAGCCCAAGGCGCTGATCGAAACTCTCTCGGAGGATTTGCTGGAGACCTTCCAGAAGGTCCAACTGCTCGACCCCTACGATGTGTATCAGCACCTGATGGACTACTGGGCCGACACCATGCAGGACGATGTCTACATGGTCGTAAGCGATGGCTGGAAGGAAGCTGTCAAGCCGCGGTTGATCATCGAGGACAAGGACAAGAAGAACAAAGAGAAGGCTGACTTCACAATTGGCAAACAGAAATACAAGGCCGAGCTGGTGCCGCCCGCGTTGATGATTGCCCGATACTTCTCCTCTGAGCAAGCGGCCATCGAGAATCTGGAAGCTGAAGTCTCCTCAATCGAGCAGAATCTGGAAGAACTCAAGGAAGAGCACAGCGGTGAGGAAGGACTGCTGTCCGACGTGATCGACGACAAGGGAAATATATCCAAGGGTGCCGTGACGGACCGGCTCAAGGAGATCGAAGGCGATAAGGACGGCGCCGATGAGTTCAAGGCGCTGGAGGCTTACCTCGCGCTGATCGAGAAGGAGTCTGAGGCCAACAAGAAGGTGAAGGACGCTACCAAGGCGCTAGAGGCCAAGGTGGCAGCTAAGTACGCCAAGCTTACGGAGGTGGAGATCAAGACCCTCGTCGTGGACGACAAATGGCTGGCCACCCTCGCTGTAGCCGTACAGAGCGAGTTGGATCGCGTGTCGCAATCCCTCACCGGCCGCATCCAACAACTAGCCGAACGCTACGCGACTCCGCTGCCGAAACTTAACGAGGAACTGGAGGCCCTCGCCGCCCGCGTGGACGAACACCTCAAGAAGATGGGGGCGGTATGGGACTGAAGCCCGGGTACAAGCAGACCGAGGTGGGGGTAATTCCGGAGGATTGGGATGTCGACATGCTCGCTTCGGTAACTCCTAAGAACGCAAGAAATGGAATTGTTGACGGTCCCTTCGGCTCAAACCTGAAAACGATTCATTACCGGAAGTCTGGGATTCCGATCATTACGAGTGGATATGTAACTGAGGGTAAGTTCTCGGCCGAAGCGTATCTCTACGTCGATAGAGAGAAATTCGAGGAAGAAAAAAGAAGTGCTGTTCGCCCAGGCGATATTGTCATGGCGAAAATTGGCGCACGATGCGGTGCGAGTGCGATTCTTCCAGAGTGGCATGAGACTGGAATCCTCTCGGGCAACGCTCTAAAGATCACCGTAGATCCCTTACGCCATTCGACGTTCTATATCTGGCAGGTCTTATGGGACCTGTATTCAGCCGGTCGGATCGAGCCACTGAAGACCGTTGGCGCCCAGCCAGCGATTTCGATGGCGAATCTGAAGAGATACAAGATCCCCCTTCCCCAGCTTCGCGAACAACGAGCCATCGCGGCGGCGCTGAGCGATGTGGATGTGCTGATCGGCGCCCTGGGCCAGCTCATCGCCAAGAAGCGCGATCTCAAGCAGGCCGCCATGCAGCAACTCCTCACCGGCAAGACCCGCCTGCCGGGCTTCAGCGGGGACTGGGAGGTGAAGCGGTTGGGGGAGGTCGCCGACATCATCAGCGGGGGGACACCACGGACGGGGGTCCCCGCATATTGGGACGGGGGCATCAGATGGTGCACCCCGACGGACATCACTGGAACTGCTGGCAAATACTTGTCCGAAACGGAACGGACAATATCGCAAGCCGGACTAGCGAACTGTTCGGCCCGATTGGTGCCCGCAGGCACCTTGCTGCTATGCAGTCGTGCGACCATTGGCGAGTTGAAGATCGCTGCGCGCGAGGTCTGTACCAATCAGGGCTTCAAAAGCTTGATCGTCAAGCGGGGCGTCGGCAATGAATTCCTCTACTACCTGCTACTCACAATGAAACCGAGGATGGTGGAGAGGGCAATCGGCTCCACTTTTCTCGAGATCTCCAAGAAGGACACGGCATCGCTGGAGGTAAAGCTTCCTTTGTTCGACGAACAAACTGCAATTGCCGCCGTGCTGTCGGACATGGACGCCGAGCTTGCGGCGCTGGAGCAGCGGCTGGCCAAGACCCGCGCCCTCAAGCAGGGAATGATGCAGGAGCTGCTGGCCGGAAGGACGAGATTAGTTTGAGATCAAGATGAAAAGTTATTATCGAGTCATGCTGGGCAGGCAGAGCATTCATGCGGACGAGTGCTATCAGCGCAATTTTATCGGTGCTGATTTCGACATAGCTCAGGATCTCACTGGAAAACTGGCGGAGGAATGGAGGAGATTCAACCAGGAGTTCATCCCGATCTATTTGGGAACACATCCTGGCAAGAGCAAGGTGGCAGCTGGCCTCGCCTGCGGGTTCCTGTGGACCGTTTCCAAGGGCATCAAGAAAGGCGACATCGTGCTCTGCCCAGATGGCGAAGGCCATTACCGGGTGGGCGAGGTCAGCGGCGACTACGTCTACGCACCGGGACAGATTCTGCCGCACCGGCGGCCCGTGCAGTGGCTCAGCCTGTCGATCGCCCGCGGCGATATGAGCGAGGCTCTGAGAAATTCCGCGGGATCGATCGGCACGGTCAGCAACATCACAGGCTACCGCGACGAGATCGAGAAGTTGCTCGGCGGCGTCCCTGCCGATCCGACGGTCGAGGACCCAGCCGCATTTGCCCTTGAGAAGCATCTCGAAGATTTTCTGGTGCAGAATTGGGCGCAGACCGGGCTGGGTAGGGAATACGACATCTATGAAGAGGAAGGCGAACGGGTCGGACAGCAATATGCGACCGATACCGGGCCCATCGACGTTCTCGCGATCAGCAAGGACAAGAAACAGTTGCTTGTAGTGGAAGTGAAGAAAGGCCGGGCCAGCGATGTGGTCATGGGCCAGGTGCTGCGTTACATGGGGTATGTGCAGGAAGAACTGGCCGAGGAGGGCCAGACGGTGCATGGGGTGATCATTGCCCTGGAGGATGATCAGCGCATCCGCCGGGCACTGACGGTGGTGCCGAACATCGCCTTCTACCGTTACCAAATCAGCTTCAAATTGGTGAAGGCGTAACATGAGCATCGTTGGCCAGATCGAGAAGAAGACCCAGCAGCGCGTCGTGAAGCTGTTCCGAGAGCAGCTCGGCTACGACTATCTCGGCGACTGGACAGAGCGTGAGGGCAACCGCAACATCGAAGAGGAGCTGCTGCGGACGTTCCTAAGCAAGAAGCAGGGTTACAACGAGGTGCTCATCACGCGGGCGCTTCACCTCCTCGACAAGGCGGCGGGCGACACCAGCAAGAGCCTTTACGACCGCAACCGCGCGGTCTATGAGCTGCTGCGTTACAGCGTGAAGGTGAAGCCCGGTGTAGGCGAGAACACCGTGGATGTCTGGCTTATCGACTGGAAGCATCCGGAAAAGAACCATTTCGCGGTAGCCGAGGAAGTGACGGTGATGGGCAGCGATTCCAAAGCCCATACCAAGCGTCCGGACGTGGTGCTCTATGTCAACGGCATCGCGCTCGGCGTGCTGGAGCTGAAACGCTCCACCGTCTCCGTGGCCGAGGGCATCCGTCAGAACCTCGACAATCAGAAGAAGGTGTTCATCGAGCACTTCTTCTCGACGATGCAATGGGTGATGGCGGGCAACGACACCGAGGGTCTGCGCTACGCCACCATTGAGACGCCGGAGAAGCACTACCTCACCTGGAAAGAAGAGAGTCCCATCGAGAACCCGCTGGACCGTGCGCTGGTCCAGCTCTGCGGTAAGGCCCGATTTCTGGAACTCATCCACGACTTCATCGTCTTCGACGCCGGAACGAAGAAGGTTTGCTACCACAACCAGTACTTCGGCGTGCGCGCCGCACAGGAGCATGTCAAGCAGCGCGGGGGCGGCATCATCTGGCACACGCAGGGCTCGGGCAAGAGCCTCACGATGGTGTGGCTGACGAAATGGATTCGCGAGCACGTCACGAACGCGCGTATGCTGATCATCACCGACCGCACCGAACTCGACGAGCAGATCGAGAAAGTCTTCAAGGGCGTCAAGGAAGACATCTACCGCACGAAAAGCGGCGCAGACCTGATCGCCACGCTCAACTCCACCACGCCCTGGCTGTTGTGCTCGCTCATCCACAAGTTCGGTGGGAAAGAGGAAGGCGAGGAGGTCGGCGACATCCCCGGCTACATCGAGGAGTTGAAGAAGGCGCTGCCGCCCGGCTTCGCCCCGAAGGGGAACCTCTTCGTCTTCGTGGACGAGTGTCACCGCACCCAGTCCGGTGAGTTGCACAAGGCGATGAAAGCCATCCTGCCGAGCGCCATGTTCATCGGATTCACCGGCACGCCGCTTCTGAAGGCGGACAAGCAGAAGAGCATCGAGGTCTTTGGGCGATACATCCACACCTACAAGTTCGACGAGGCGGTGAAGGACAAGGTGGTGCTCGACCTGCGCTACGAGGCGCGCGACATCGACCAGCGGATCACGTCGCAGGCAAAGATCGACCAGTGGTTTGAGGCCAAGACCAAGGGCCTGACCGATCTAGCGAAGGCGCAGCTCAAACAGCGTTGGGGCACGATGCAAAAGGTGCTCTCCAGCCAGTCACGGCTGGAGCAGATCGTGGCCGACATCCTCATGGACATGGAAACCCGCGACCGGCTGAAGAGTGGGCGCGGCAACGCCCTGCTCGTCTCCGGAAGCATCTACCAGGCGTGCAAGTTCTACGAGTTGTTCGCCAAGACCGACCTCCACGGCAAGTGCGCCATCGTCACCTCCTACAGGCCGTCAGCCGCGGACCTGAAGGGCGAGGAAAGCGGCGAGGGCGAAACGGAACAGCTCCACCAGCACGCCATATACCAGAAGATGCTCGCCGACTGGTTCAACGAGCCGGCCGAGACCGCGGTGAACAAGGTTGAGGAGTTCGAGAAGCAGGTCAAGAAGAAGTTCATCGACGAGCCCGGGCAGATGAAACTCCTGATCGTCGTGGACAAGCTGCTGACCGGCTTCGATGCACCCCCCGCGACCTACCTGTACATCGACAAGCAGATGCGCGACCACGGCCTGTTCCAGGCTATCTGCCGCGTGAACCGGCTCGACGGCGAGGATAAGGAATACGGTTACATCATCGACTATAAGGACCTCTTCAAGAGCCTCGAGGGCGCGGTCCAGGACTACACCAGCGGCGCGCTGGACGGCTACGACAAGGAGGACGTGGCTGGCCTGTTGCAGGATCGTCTCGCCAAGGCCCGCGAGCGACTGGGGGAAACCCGCGAGTCCGTGAAGACCCTCTGCGAGCCGGTCGAACCGCCGAAGGACTCCGCGGCGTACCTGCGCTACTTCTGCGCGAAGGACTCCGGCAACGCCGAGCAGCTCAAGGCCAACGAGCCGAACCGGCTTGCGCTCTACAAGCACGTAGCCGCGTTCGTGCGGGCGTTCGCCAATCTCGCCAATGAGCTTCCGGAGGCCGGCTACAACCCTGCCGACATTGAAACCTTAAAGGCCGAGGTCGATCTCTACGAGAAGGTCCGGAACGAAGTGAAACTGGCCAGCGGCGACTACATCGACCTCAAGATGTACGAGCCCGCCATGCGGCATCTGATCGATACCTACATCCGCGCGGAAGAGAGCGAGAAGGTGTCGGCCTTCGATGATATGTCGCTGATCCAGCTCATCGTTGAGCGTGGGGTCGGTGCGGTGGATGCCCTGCCGGAGCGCATCAGGAAGAACAAGGAAGCCGTGGCCGAGGCGATCGAGAACAACGTCCGCAGGCTGATCATCGACGAGCAACCCATCAATCCGAAGTATTACGAAAGAATGTCGGCGTTGCTGGACGCCTTGATCGAGCAGCGCCGCAAGGAGGCGTTGGACTACCAGGAGTATCTGCGCCGGATCGTCGAACTGACGAAGCAGGTGACGAACCCGGAAGCGGGTGGTGCGTACCCCAAGAGGATGAACACCCCCGGCAAGCGCGCGCTCTACGACAACCTCGGGCGGGATGAGGCGCTGGCGTTGGCGGTGGATGCCACGGTGCGCGCCAGCCTGCAGGACGATTGGCGAAGCAATCCGGTCAAGGTGAGGAAGGTGAGGAATGCGATCAGGGCCGCCTTGGGGGTGGCCAGCGCAGGAGCAGGGGGCGGGACTAACGCCGCCCACTCCAGCATGGTGCAGGAACCGCCGGTGGTCTACGGCGGGGAGTCGTCGGAGTCCTTGGAAGACCGGGTAGAGAGAATCCTCGCGCTGGTGAAGCACCAAGATGAATACTGACGCCCGTGTAATCCGGGTAAATGGCCTGTCGGTGCAGATTGTCCGCAAGGACATCAAGAACCTGCACCTTGGCGTCTATCCTCCATATGGGCGGGTGCGTGTGGCGGTACCTCTGGCCGTCAGCGATGACGCGGTTCGCCTGGCGGTGATCGGCAAGCTCGGTTGGATCAGGAGACAGCGGGCGAGATTTGAAGCTCAGCCACGGCAATCCGCGCGCGAGATGGTCAGGGGGGAGAGCCACTATTTTCTGGGGATGCGTTACCGCCTGTGCGTCATCCACCGGGACGGGGCGTCCAGAGTCGTGCTGCGCAACAGATCCACAATCGAAGTCCATGTGCAGCCAAAAACTAGTGCCGAGCAACGCGAACGGGTGTTGCAGCGGTGGTACCGCCAACAACTCAAGGAACTGATCCCGCCACTCCTAGAGAAATGGCAGTCGGTCTTGGGTGCCCAGATCGCTCACTGGGGCATCAAGAAAATGAAAACCAAGTGGGGCGCCTGCAACTTTGAGGCCCGTTCCATCTGGCTAAACCTCGAACTCGCCAAGAAGCCGGTGCAGTGCCTCGAGTATATCGTCGTCCACGAACTTGTGCATCTCATCGAGCGGCATCATAACGATCGCTTCGTCTCGATCATGGACAAACACCTTCCGCAATGGCGCTTGCATCGACAGGAGTTGAATTCTGCGCCGCTTGCCCACGAGACTTGGAGCTACTGATTCATATACGCCAGCAATCGCTATGACTCACAGCTCCGAGAACAGAAGGAGTCAAGTCTACGTTTGACAATTGTCCGGGGTGACAATAGCCCCAGGCCCATATTCGGAAGGCAACCTAACGACTGATGAGTAAGTACGATACCAATCTCGCAGCGGAGTTTTATGTGTTGTCCACTCTCCACCGGTTGGGGGCGGATGCTTCCTTAACTCTAGGCCACAAGAAAGCGGTTGATATATTCGTTGCTCGGAGGAAGGGCCAGACGTTCACGATTGATGTCAAGGGTGTCGCCGGACCTTATGACTGGCCTGCCGGCAATGTAGATAGAAAAGGCAAGAAAGGCCATTTCCTCGTCCTTGTGAGCTACGGTGGGAAAATTCGTGATCCGAGGCACGCACCGTCTATCTGGGTGGTTCCGTCAAGGGATATTCGACGTTTCATCCATGTCTACGGCGAGCGCACAAACATCATGCGTGCCAAGATGGTCAAGGAAGGCAAGAAATACCTTCATGCGTGGTCGAGAATACTTGGTCGCGCTGGCTCCCCGAAGAGGGCATCTTCTCGCAGAAAACGGGAAAAGCCTAGTGGCTAAACGACAGCTGAAGCTCCATGTGCGACTACCCAAGTATCATTACCCCCGAAATGCGTGGCGGCGCGAGATTCGGTCAGCTGTACGTGCGAAGATGGAGGAGAAAGGCGTCCGGTACACGAGTAAAGATAGGCTGGAGATATATCTCCGTCTGTACTTCAGGGAGCCCGACGTATCAAAGATAGATGTTGATAACAGGTTAAAGGATGTTATGGATGCCCTTCAAGGCCAAATTGGTGGTGCTGGAAAAAAACGGCGAAATACAAAAAGGGTCATCCGCAATGACAGCCAGATCTATCGCGTGACTGTCGAGAAAGGACTACCACCAAAGCAAAGCCACGACCTCGGTCATTTAACGATCCGAAGATATCATGGACCAACTTATAGACCATGAGTGCGGCTTACCCACGCCGGGTCCACCGAAGGGTCGGGGCGTGAATCTTGACATTGCCATTGGAATGCGTCGGACAAGGGTAAGGGGTCAAATCTTTTGTTGAATAATAGTTCCCTTCGCAGGATGAAGCTTTCGTAGCAACCGCCATGGTCTTCAGCGCGGGTGACTACGTCAAGCACAGTG
>Ga0209342_10007171_pt1 | contig 11229 bp, 8 predicted proteins | sample RifCSP16_2_FD_184023 | JGI IMG/M metagenome (GOLD analysis project Ga0209342, IMG submission 184023) | Soil microbial communities from Rifle, Colorado - Rifle CSP2_sed 16_2 (SPAdes) (version 2) | ecosystem: Environmental > Terrestrial > Deep subsurface > Rock core/Sediment | place: Rifle... | reverse complement strand
ACCTCCACCATGTAAAACAAAAGGGCCACTTCATGTGGCCCTTTTGTTTTACAGCGGCGGAAGCGAACCGACAGAGCGGGTTTGACAAAATTGTCCGGAACAATTTTGGACAGCGGAGCCATGCGACGCTGGCCCGAGCTGCTTCTGCGAGGGCGAGCCCCAAGGATGGGGCGAGCATTAACACAATGGTCGCCTCGGCTCGCAAGAGCCGAGTGCAAACGGGGCTCATTCGGTGAACCCTCACGCCGTTTCGAAAGAAACAGCATGGCAACGCCGAGGGGTGGAGAAGGGCCAACCTTCCCTGCCCTGTAGAGACTCATAGACTTGCTGATGAGTTAAAGCTTTAAGACTCAGGAGCAGGCACTAGGATTCGCGCAAGCGAATAATACGCCCCGCATCCGACTACTCAATATAAAGCTTGAGTGATGGGATGAAGGCATAGTCCAGGCCGTATCGAAAGATATGGATCAACTGTCCCGCCACCTCCACCAACAAACAGGGCCGCCCAAAAGGCGGCCTTTTTGTTTGTCGCGCACGTCTTACATGATAGCAACCCTAACCACGAAAGTGCGGGACACCATTCTTTCCGCAATACCCACATCGTGTATACTGGTTCCCACCGCTGGGGGCAGCTACTGAGAAGCTAACAGTAAGGTGGGACATGGATTATCACGCGCTCTTCGCTTTGCGTCAGCGCCATCCCGCATGGCGATTGCTGCTTGCTGATAATGCTCCATTCATCATCGGTTTCTTGCATCGCGCATTCACTCAAGATAACCGGCGCGCGTTGGCCCAATCGGAGCTAAGCGCACGGTTGGACGACTATATCTTCGAGCTGCGCGCAACACTCGGCGAATCGGTATTTCCTCAGCGCGCCATCGATTACCTCAACGACTGGGCAGATGACGCCAAGGGATGGTTGCGCAAGTTCTACCCGGAAGCCAACGATGAACCGCATTTCGACCTAACCTCCGCAACCGAAAAGGCTATTGCCTGGTTACACGAATTAGAGCAGAAACAATTTGTCGGCACGGAGTCACGCCTTAAGACCGTATTCGATCTGTTGCGGCAAATGGTCGAGGGCGCGGAAACTGATCCAGCGATTCGTGTTGCCGAGCTGGAGAAGCGGCGTACCAACATCGACGCCGAAATCGCGCGCATCTGCGCGGGAAACCTGGACCTTATGGATCCTACTCAGCTCAAGGAGCGTTTCCATCAGATGGAACAGACCGCCCGCGCGTTGCTCGCGGATTTCCGTCAGGTTGAACAGAACTTCCGTGACCTCGATCGCGGCGTGCGCGAGCGCATCGCCTTGTGGGAAGGCAGCAAGGGCGAGTTGCTGGAGAACATTCTCGGTGAACGCGATGTCATTGCCGACTCGGACCAAGGCAGGAGTTTTCGGGCTTTCTGGGACTTTCTGATGTCACCCGCGCGCCAAGACGAGTTGTCCACACTGCTCAGGCGGGTTCTAGCTATCGAGGCCGTCGCCGAGACCAAACCCGACCGCCGCCTGCTGCGCGTGCACCACGACTGGCTGGGGGCGGGAGAGGCGACCCAGCGTACGGTGGCGCGTCTCTCCGAACAGTTGCGCAAATACCTCGATGACAAAGCTTGGCACGACAACCGGCGCATCATGACCTTGCTGCGTGACATCTGGCAACAGGCGCGGGCGGTGCGTAACCATCCCCCCGATGGCAATTTTGCGCACCTCGACGACATGGCGCCGACGATCGAACTCACGATGGACCGCCCGCTGTTCACTCCTCCGCTCAAGGCGCATTTCGTGCAGCACGTGGCCGATGCGAGCGGCGAGAGCGTGGAGGCAGATGCCTTGTTCGAGCAGGTCTACGTCGACAAAGCCGTGCTCCAATCACGTATTCGCCACGCCTTGCAGGCGCATGACCAGATTGCCCTGACGGCCCTGCTCGACCAATATCCGCTGGAGCAAGGCTTGGCAGAACTAATCACCTACCTGAGTCTTGCAGCCGAGGACAACAGGGCGCTTATCGACGATACGACTACCCAAATTGTCGCCTGGACTGATACGCAAGGACGCGACCTTCGCGCCAGCCTGCCCACGGTCATCTTCAGCCGCTGAATCCGGGATATGCACGCATGATCGGCGTTGAGAACCAGCAGCTCCAGGTCTCACCGGTGCTGATCGCGCTCTTCAAGGGCGTGTTGTACCGTGACGAGAACTCGGCGCTTTGGCAAAACCTGCTTGGACTCCATGCGCGGGTACGCGACCACATCGTGCTGCTCGGGCTCGATCTCGTGCTGGATGAGGCAGAGGGATACGCCTATCTTCGTCAACGACCCACCACCGACGGCGAAACGGCATTGCCACGCTTGGTGCAACGACATCCGTTAAGTTATCCGGTAAGCCTGCTGCTTGCGCTATTGCGCGAAAAGCTCGCAGAGTCCGATGCCGCCGGTGGTGATGCTCGCCTTATTCTGGCACGCGAACAGATTGTCGACCTAGTGCGTGTGTTTCTGCCCGATACGGCTAACGAAGCGAAGCTCCTCGATCGTATCGACGCCCACCTCAATAGACTCGCTGAGCTTGGTTTTCTTCGCCGCCTGCGCGGCCAAGATAACCAGTTCGAGGTGCCGCGCATCCTCAAGGCCTTCGTCGATGCCCAGTGGCTGTCCGACTTCGACCAGCGCCTCAAGGCCTATCGTGATCATCTTGGCGAGGCCGAACAATAATGGATGCGATGCAAACCCGCCCCGCCGACCTCGTCGTATCCGTCGAGCACGCCGGCTTTCGCCTGCGGCGTTTCGAGGTCTATAACTGGGGGACATTCCACAACAAGGTCTGGGGCCTACGCCCGAACGGTGACAATACGCTGCTCACCGGCGACATCGGCTCGGGCAAATCCACTTTGGTGGACGCCATCACCACTCTCCTCGTTCCCGCGAACCGAATCGTCTATAACAAGGCAGCTGGCGCGGAGACCAAGGAGCGTACCCTCAAGTCCTATGTACTCGGCCACTACAAGACCGAACGATCCGAGGCCGGCCTTGCGGCGCGCCCCGTGGGGCTGCGCGACCACAACAGCTATTCGGTCATCCTCGGCCACTTCCATAACGCGAGCTTCGACCAGCATGTGTCGCTTGCCCAGGTGTTTTGGATCAAGGACGGCGATGCACAACCTGCCCGATTCTACGTGGTCGGAGATGTCGCGCTGTCCATCGCCGAGCACTTCGCGAGCTTCGGTTCTGACCCGAGCGACCTCAAGAAACGATTGCGCCGCCTGAACTTCGAGGTGCACGACAGCTTTCCGCCCTATGGTGCAGCCTTCCGCCGACGTTTCGGTATCGACAACGAGCAGGCAATGGATCTGTTCAGCCAGACGGTCTCGATGAAGAAAGTGGAAAACCTCACCGACTTCGTGCGCAGCCACATGCTGGAACCCTTTCCGGTTGAAGACCGCATCGGGGCGCTCATCGGTCATTTCGACGACCTGCACCGCGCCCACGAAGCCGTCCTCAAGGCCAAGGCACAGATCGAGCGGCTCGCGCCGCTCGTGGCTGACTGCGACCGCCATGCGGAACTGTCCGCACAGGCTGCGGAACTGCGCGCCTGCCGTGATGCGCTCAAGCCGTGGTTCGCCAGACTAAAGGGCGAGCTGCTCGGAAAACGCATCGAGAACCTGACGGCCGAGCTGGACCGGCTCGCTGCACGCATCGCGACGCTCACGGACCAGCGCCATATGGAACAGACGCGTCGCGACGAAATCAAACAGGCCATCGGCGCAAACGGCGGGGACCGCCTTGAACAGATCAAGGCCGAGATCTCCCGCGCCCAAGAAGAAAAGAACCGGCGCTTGGGGCGCGCCGAAAAGTACGGCGCGTTGGCCCGCGCGCTCGCCATGCCCGAGGCGCAAGATGCTGACACTTTCCTTTCCAACCGCCACCAGTTGCAGAGCGAGTGCGAGTCATTGCAGTCCGGTAAAGCGCGCTCCGAAAACGAGTACACCGAAAAGGAAGTCGAGTTTCGCCAGCTCAGGCAGGACCACGGCAAGATGCAAGACGAAATCGTTTCGCTGCGCCAGCGGCGATCCAACCTCGACTCGGATGTCGTTGCCATCCGCAAACGTCTGTGCGCAGAGCTGAACCTCGATCCCGACGACCTGCCGTTCGCCGGCGAGCTGCTCCAGGTGCGGGATGACGAGCGGGACTGGGAAGGCGCGGCCGAACGACTGCTGCGAGGTTTCGGCCTCTCGTTGCTCGTTCCGGAAGATCGCTATGCGGCGGTCGCGGCCTGGGTGGATCGCACACACCTGCGCGGGCGGTTTGTGTATTACCGCGTGCGGGAACCGCAGACTGCAACAGCTTATTCCTTGCATCCGGCTTCGCTGGTACGCAAGCTCATCGTCAAACCTGATTCGCCCTTCTACGCCTGGCTCGAAGCTGAGCTAACGCGCCGCTTCGATCATGCCTGTTGCGACAACCCCGAGCAGTTCCGGCGAGAAAAACAGGCCATCACTCGCGCCGGTCAGATAAAGGGAGGCGGTGAGCGCCACGAGAAGGACGACCGTTATCGCATTGACGACCGTACCCGCTATATCCTCGGCTGGAGCAATGCTGCCAAGATCGCGGCCTTGGAAAAAAAGGCGGCCGATCTCGCAGTCCACATGCAAGCAATCGCCACCGACATCGCACGGTTACAACGGGAACGCAGCCAGATCGAAGATCGTCTGCGCGAGGCGAGCCAGTTGGAAATGTTCTCCGATTTCCGCGAGATCGACTGGCAACCACTGGCGCTCGACATCGAGCGCCTGGAACGGGACCGGGAACGGCTCGAACGCGAGTCCGACACCCTGCGCACCCTCGCCCAGCAACTTACAGAGGTGGAGAGAACTCTTGCCGAGACGGAAAACTCCCTGAAGGAAGTCGAGCGCGAGGAAGCCGTCTCCAAGAGCAAGCACGGGGATGCCTCACGGTTGCTGGCTGAGGCGAACGAGATTTTCGCCTCCATGCCTGCCGAGACCGCGGCTCAAGTCTTCCCAAAGCTCGATGCAATACGCGCTGAAGCCTTAGGCGAACAGCGGCTCTCCGTGGAATCCTGCGACAACCGCCAAGCCGACATGCGCGATTGGCTCCAGAAGAAAAAGATCGACGCCGTGGATGAAAAGATCGCGCGCCTGCGTGACAAGATCATCGACGCCATGCGCACATATCGTGACAAATACGACCTCGACACTCGCGAGGTGGATGTGGGCATCGAGGCCGCTGATGCCTACCGTCAAATGCTCGCGCAGCTTCAGGCCGATGACCTGCCGCGCTTCGAAGCACGCTTCAAGCAATTACTCAACGAGAACACCATCCGCGAAGTTGCGAACTTCCAGGCCCAGCTGCACCGCGAGCGCGAGGCTATCCGCGAACGCATCGACACCATCAACCACTCGCTGCACGCGATCGATTACAACGCCGGTCGTTACATCGCGTTGCTCGCCGAGCCTTCGCCGGATCGCGACATCGCCGACTTTCAACAGGCGCTGCGCGCCTGCACCGAAGGTGCGCTGACCGGTTCGGCGGACGAGCAATACACCGAGGCTAAGTTCCTTGAGGTCAAGGCGATCATCGAGCGCTTCAAGGGACGGGAGGGCAGCGCGGAACTCGACCGGAACTGGACGCGCCGCGTGACCGACGTACGACAGTGGTTCGTGTTTTCGGCCAGCGAGCGCTGGAAGGAAGACGATAGCGAACATGAACACTATTCAGATTCCGGGGGTAAATCCGGCGGGCAGAAGGAGAAGCTCGCCTATACGGTACTGGCCGCGAGCCTTGCCTATCAATTCGGCTTGGCGTGGGGTGAACAGCGGCCGCGCACCTTCCGTTTCGTGGTCATCGACGAAGCCTTCGGTCGCGCCTCGGACGAGTCGACCCGCTATGGCCTCAAATTGTTCCGCCAACTCGGCTTGCAATTACTAATCGTGACGCCCTTGCAAAAAATTCACGTCATCGAGCCGTTTGTGGCAAGCGTGGGTTACGTGCACAACCCGGATGGCCGGCAATCGCTGCTGCGTAACCTTACCATTGAGGAATACCGAGCCGAGAAAGCGGCGCGGAGCGCGGCCCAGTGAGTTGGACCACACCCGCACAACTCAAGGAGCAGTTGCAACGACGCTGGAACCGTGGGGAGATTCTGGCCGCCCGCGTGACCGGCGAGACCGTCTTTCCGTTGCGGTTCAAGCTATCAAAACCCACGGCACGCGACATCACGGAACGCTTCGATGAAGTGGGCCGTTGGGCACAGGCGTTACGGGAGGAAAGCCGTGAACGACGCGGCTTCGGCTATGCCATCGAGTGGGAGGAGACGCGCCACCGTGTTCATGGGCGCAATATATTGCCGGCTGCTGTATTCATGCCGAGCGAGGAAGACGCCCTGCGTTTTATAGGCAAAATCCGCGAGGCCGCGCGTTTCGCCGAACAGGTCGAAGCCACCTTGGTCCCGTTTCCGGGTCTGCGCGAATGGCTCGCCCGCAAACCCCTCACAGCGTTGGAAAACGCCGGAGACTGGTCGCGCATCCTGGCGGTCCTCGAGTATTTCCGCTCTCATCCGCGCCCCGGTCTTTATGTTCGCCAGCTTAACATCGCGGAGGTGGATACCAAGTTCATCGAGGTGCGCAAGGGATTGCTCGCCGAACTGCTTGATACGGTGCTGCCGGATACAGCCATTAGTACTGAAGCCACCGGCGCGCGAAATTTCGAGCGACGTTATGGACTCAGGAACGAGGTACCGCTGATCCGCTTTCGCATACTCGATCCTGCTTTGTTCATTCAGGGACTGTCCGATCTCTCCGTGCCGCCAGAGCAGTTCGCCCAGCTCATACTGCTGGTGCGACGCGTTTTCATCACTGAAAATAAGATCAATGGCTTGGCTTTTCCCGACGTGCCCGGTGGCCTTGTCATTTTCGGTCTGGGATATGGCATAGAACGGCTGGTGGAGATCGGCTGGCTACGCGAGAAAAATATCTGGTACTGGGGAGACATCGACACCCACGGCTTTGCGATCCTAGACCGCTTGCGTACAATCCTTCCGCACGTCCACTCGTTCTTGATGGACCACGACACTCTGATGGCCCATGTTTCTCTCTGGGGACAAGAATTAATCAGCGAGCGCTTCGATGGCGAGCTTGAGCACCTGACTGCGCTGGAACGGGCTCTGTTCGAGGACCTTAAGCATAACCGTCTGGGTGAACGGGTGCGGCTCGAACAAGAGCGCATTGGTTACGGCTTGGTACAGCATGCAATTCAAATGGCGGCGATTCCAGACACACAGCAACGCACGTAGGCTCAGCCTGCCAGACCAAACGACACACCAAATAAAACAGGCTACACGTGTAAAACCGAAATCTGTAGGGCTTGCGGAGGCGAACTCGACCAGAACCGCCTGGAGCGATCCCGAAGGCCGTGAAAGCATCTGCCCCAAGGGGGCGAAGTGCTCGGGGATGCACTGAGTAACCCCGCCACCTCCACCATAGCAAAGCAAAAGGGGCCGAGCGACCTCGCGAAGTGTGGCCCGACCCAAAGCCGTACTACATTTGTTATCGCCCCCAGTGCTCCTTCAGATCAAAGGATAACTGGCGATGGTGCTTGATGGAAAGCAGGTATATGTTATTGCCGCGCAAGGCATACAATACCAGATAATCGCCGCTGATGTACTCGCGCAGAACCGTATTTTTCCCGAGGCGCTGTTTGAGGGCCTCCAAACGCATTAGCCCTTCCGTGGATTGAGTTACCTTCGCCAGAAAATCCACGCCCATTTTGGGAAAACGTTCCAGATTCGGGATCACCGTATCGAACAACTGTTCGAGCAAGAATTGAAACTCTCGGGGAGCTTCTTGCTCTTCCAGAAACCGGCGGGTGTCCGCCAGGTTTTTGTCGAAATTCCTTGTGATGCGGACAGTGCGGCGACTCATTCAGCGCTCGCGGCGAATCAGCGGGACTTGGATTTTTTGTACTTGACCCGCGTCTCGGCGACGCTCAGGAGCCGTCCGGCCTCGACATCGTCCCAGCCCCGGCTCGCCTCCTCCAGCAAGGTGAGGTGGATGTGTTCGCGTTCCAGTTGGTGGTAATGGTCGAGACGGCGGGCGTCGATCAGGGCCACATAACTTTCCCCGTTGCGGGTGATGATCTTTTCGTTGCCGTCCCGTACCTCTTCCGCCAATTCCGTAAACCGGGCACGAACCTGGTTCAACGGAACGATATCTTTGGACGAAATAGACATATGCGAATCCTTTAATGAATGCGTTAATGTATTCTTAGCCTCTTTTGCCCGGAGGTCAAGCAACGTTTCGTCCTTGAGGGTGATGCAAACCAATATGATTCTGTCGGGTTCGCCGCTGTCGCGGCTTAACCCGACCTACATGCGAGGCTGAACAACCTCGCCGTCCTGGCTGCCCTTGATGTGCGGCGCGAAATTGAAGGCATCGGAGAAGCAGCGGTCCTCTGCCATGCCCTTCTGCAGGAACGCGGAATGCGCCGTCTCGACCATGCCCACCGAACCGCAGGCATAGACTTCGCAACCGGTCATGTCAGGGAAATCCTGGAGAATGGCTTCGTGCACCGAGCCGGTGCGGCCTTGCCAGTGATCCTCGGGCGCTGGTTCGAAAACCACCGGGATGAATTTGAAATTCTCGTGCTCTCTCGTCCAGCGCTCGGGTAACTCCCGCATATAAAAATCCTTGAGGGACTTCACCCCCCAATAGAGATGCATGGGGCGCTTCAGGCCGGCGTGGAACGCGTGCTCCACCATGCTCTTCACCGGCGCAAAACCGGTGGAACCGGCGACGAAGATGATCGGCCGGTCGGCCGCTCTCGACTTCCTGTCTCCCGCGGCATTTGTACTTCCCTGTACATCAGAATCCTCGCGCAGATAAAATGAACCCAGGGGCCCCTCGCAACGCAGGGTGTCGCCCGCTTTCATCGCATTGAAGACATAGGTCGTGAACGCGCCGCCGGGAACCAGCTTGACGTGCAACTCGATCAGATCCGCCTCATGCGGCGCGGTGGCGAAGGAAAACGCGCGCCGCTCGCGGTCCTCGAGCACGATATTGATGTATTGCCCGGCGTGGAACCGGATGGGTTCCGGGTCGAGCGGTTCGAGCAGCACGCGCATGACATCGTCGGTGAACCGTTCCAGTGTTTGCACGCGCGCCATGAAGGTCCGGATCGGGATGTCGCTCGTGGCGCCGATGCTCTCGCATTCGAGATCCAGATCGGACAGCGGCGTGGCACAGCACATCAGGGCCTTGCCCGCGCGTCTTTCATCCTCCGTGAGCGCGCGCTCCTGATGCACGCCATGATCCACCGTGCCTTGCAGCACGGCGCACTTGCATACGCCGCATCCGCCGCTGCGGCATTCGAAGGGCAGCGCGATGCCGGCGCGCAGGCCCGCCTCGAGAATGGTCTCGCCCGGCCTGGCCGCCACCGTCGCGTCGCCGGGACGAATGGTCAGATGGAATTCCTTGCCCGCGCGCCGGCGTTGCGGCGGCAACCACGGCAACAGCGCCAGCAGGCCGGTGCCGCCGATGACGAGCCACCACAAATGTTTCGGCGACCAGGCGTAGATCAGCGGATACATCGAAAGATAAAACCAGTCGAGCTGGAGCGAGGTGACCACCGTGTCCAGGTTCGCCGGCCCCTGGCTCCACACCGGCCACAGCAGCGTAAACACGGTCATCGCCGCCAACAGCGGCGCGGCAAGATACCGCGGCGGGTTGGTGGCGGCCTTGGCCACGCGTTGCGTGTGTATCCACAGGACCAGCAGCAGGATCAGCGAAATGCCGATGTGCATGAACGTCAGCAGCGAGAACAGGCGATCGCTGACGCTGCCCTCGCGCAGGAAATTGCGCGCCATCGGTTCGGAGAACAGCGGCAGCCAGTCGAGCCATTCCGACGTGGCAATCGTGACGAATTGCGCCAGACGATCCCACGGCAGCATGAAGCCGACGATCCCGGAGGCATACACCAGCCACAGGACGATGATACCCGTCACCCATGAAAACCAGCGGAACCCGCGGTAGTGGTCGAACGCGAAGTGGCGCAGCAAGTGCAACCCCATCGCCAGCACCATGCCGTCGGAGGCGTAGCGGTGCAGGCCGCGCATGACCTGTCCGATATACCAGTGGTTGCGCGTGATGTGCTCGACGGAGGCATGGGCTTCCTTCACGCCGGTATCGAAGAAGGCGTACAGATAGACGCCGGTCACCACCGCCACCCAGGTCATGAAATAGGCGATCGCGCCGAGGTGATACAGGGGATTGAGCCGGTCGCCGAACACGGCGTTGAATATTTTCTCCAGGCGCAGGAACAGCCACTGCCCGGCCAGCCGTAGGTATTTCATGCCGAAGAAATTCTCCCGGAACGCCTATAAATAGCGCACATTCGTATCAGGCGGGTATCGCACCAGCCTTGATTCAGGTCAACGGGCCGGCGGAATAAACCGCAAACTCGGAAGCGAAAAATATATGGTTATTGTCGTGGCACGTAAGCGTTCCGACAACTGATATGATTCGCTTTTGTCACGGCGCCCTGGCGTCGGCCGTGCGATGAAATCCGGCGAATTGACCCCTTGAGCGCCCTGCGCTAGTTTACCCTTTCTTTGCATATGTCTTTAGGAGCCCCGGTGGCGAAAAAATCCAGCATCCTACCCGACTTCGAGGCCGCCCTCGCGGAACTGGAAAAGATCGTGGAAAAAATGGAGTCCGGCGGACAGACACTGGAAGAGTCGCTGAAATCCTTCCAGCGCGGCATCGAGCTGACGCGCGCCTGCCAGCAGGGTCTCAAGGACGCCGAGCAGCGCGTGGAAAAACTGGTGAGCAAGAACGGCGAACTGACCACTGAACCGCTACGCAACGAAGACGAGTAATCCTGCTTTGCCCGCTTTTTCTGACCGCCTTCAGCGTTTCAAGGCGCGCGTGGAACGCGCGCTGGATGCACGCCTGCTATCCGCCGCCACGGCGCCGTCGCACCTGCACGCGGCCATGCGTTACGCCACGCTCGACGGCGGCAAGCGCGTGCGCGCGAGTCTGGTGTACGCCGCGGGCGAGGCGGTCGGCGCACCGGACGGCGCGCTCGATGTGCCGGCCTGCGCGGTGGAACTGGTCCACGCCTACTCGCTGGTACACGACGATCTGCCGTGCATGGACGACGACGACCTGCGTCGCGGCAAGCCGACCTGCCACAAAGCCTACGATGAAGCCACGGCGCTGCTCC
>Ga0209342_10007170_pt1 | contig 11229 bp, 10 predicted proteins | sample RifCSP16_2_FD_184023 | JGI IMG/M metagenome (GOLD analysis project Ga0209342, IMG submission 184023) | Soil microbial communities from Rifle, Colorado - Rifle CSP2_sed 16_2 (SPAdes) (version 2) | ecosystem: Environmental > Terrestrial > Deep subsurface > Rock core/Sediment | place: Rifle... | reverse complement strand
CCCGCCCCACCGTTACGGCGGGTGGGGCGCCGCGTTTGCCAGTATTGCCTCCCGTTGTCTTCATGTCACCGCGCCGAGCGCACTTCGCGCCCCTCGGCCGATCGGAAAATATTCGATGCCGTACCGATCGACGTCGCGCGGATCATACAGGTTGCGGCCGTCGAAGATCACTGGCGTCTTCAGACGCGCGCGGATCACCTCGAAATCCGGGCTGCGGAACTCCTGCCATTCGGTGACCACCACCAGTGCATCTGCGCCCTCGAGCGCCGCAAGCGGGGACGGGGCAAGGCTGACGCGGGATTCGCCGGCAAACAGATGCCGCGCTTCGTTCATCGCTGCCGGATCGTAGGCGCACACGCTGGCCCCGCGCTCGATCAGGTCGGCAATCAGCACGCGGCTGGGCGCCTCGCGCATGTCGTCGGTATTCGGCTTGAACGCGAGCCCCCAGAGCGCAAACCGCCGCCCCGACAGATCCGTGCCGAAGCGCCCGACGATCTTGCTCCCGAGCACCCGGTGCTGGTCACGGTTGACCTCGTCCACGGCCGCGAGGATGCGCAGCGAGGAATTCGCCAGGCCGGCGGTGCGGATCAGCGCCTGGACGTCCTTGGGAAAGCACGATCCGCCGTAGCCGGCGCCCGCATACAGGAAGTGATAGCCGATGCGCGGGTCGGCGCCGATGCCCTTGCGGACTTCCTCGATGTCAGCGCCCAGTCGCTCGGCAAGGTTTGCGAGCTCGTTCATGAAGGAGATGCGCGTGGCGAGCATGGCATTGGCCGCGTACTTGGTCAGTTCGGCCGAGCGTACGTCCATGACGATCAGGCGCTCGTGGCTGCGCTGGAACGGGGCGTAGATGCTGCGTATGACCCGCATCGCTTCCTCGTCGTCGCTGCCGACGACGATGCGGTCGGGCCGCATGAAGTCCTCGATGGCGGCGCCTTCCTTGAGGAACTCCGGATTGGAGATCACCGCAAACGGCAGCTTCCTGCCGCGCGCCCTGAGTTCCTCCTCGACCGCTTCCCGGACCCTGTCGGCGGTGCCGACGGGAACCGTCGACTTGTTCACGATGACGCGGCGCTCGTTCATGTGCCGGCCGATGGATCGCGCGGCGGCAAGCACGTGCGAGAGATCGGCCGATCCGTCCTCGTCGGGCGGCGTGCCCACGGCGATCATCTGCACGCTGCCGAATTCGGTTGCGCGCTTGACGTCGGTGGTAAAAGCGATCCTGCCTGCAGCCCGGTTGCGCCGGATGAGTTCCTGCAGTCCCGGCTCGTAGATCGGCACGCCGCCTTCGTTGAGCAGGTCGATCTTCTTCGCGTCCAGATCGAGGCACAGCACCTCGTTGCCGACCTCCGCGAGGCAGGCGCCGGTGACCAATCCAACGTACCCAGTACCGATGATTGAGATTTTCAACTCAGCTCTCCGTATCTCGCCCTAAGCCGGCATCGCCGGGACCCAACAGGTCGGCTCGCTTTGCCTTGCTAAGAATCTATTTCAAAATGAGAACAATGGGTCTTTCAAAGATCGTCGCTTGCGTGCGGATGGCCTCATCATCCGTGCGCAAGCGACGATCCGCACGGACGGATTTTCCGTCCGTGCAGGTCTTGCCAACACCTGCGCGCTGCGCGCGCCAACCTTGTTTTCTGTACGGATACACACCATCCGTACAGAAAACGAGGTTCTTTAAGTTAACAGAATTGTTCACGTGTTAACCGCCGCTAAGGTCAATTTTGAAACGCGCTCTAAATCTTCGCCGGAACCGTCAGCCCTTCAGGCAAAAAGATAAATACTATTCACGGCGCCAAATCGTATTCCTCCGCCCGCTTCGGCGGATAGGTTTCCCAGCCGCCGCAGGCGGGACAGTGCCAGTAGAATTGCCGCGCCTTGAAGCCGCAGTTTTCGCACCGGTAACGGGCAAGCCTCCTGGTATGGCTGTGTACGAGGTTTCTCACCAGTTCGAGGTCCGGCCGGCGATCCGGAGGCGCGGCCATGATCTGCGCCTCCAGTAGCTTGTCCAGCCCGAGCAGCGTCGGATTGCGGCGCAGTTCGTCCTTGACCAGGCGATAGGCCTCCTCGGGGCCCTTCACATCCAGCGTGGACTGGAACGCCACGTCCAGCAGATCCAGGGAGGGATAGCCCGCCAGATAGCCGCGCAAGAGCGTCAGCCCCTCGTCGGCGCGACCCAGCGCCCGGTGTCCGTCGAGCAGGCGCTGGGCCACGAGCGCGAGATACGCGGGCTGCTGCTGCTCGATGCATTTCCACGCCTCGATGGCGCGCGCGTGGTCGCCGACGGCGGCATGGAAGTCGCCCAGGCCCATGGAAGCCCGCACGCACTTGCGGTTGGCGGCCAGCGCGGTCTCCAGGTGGTGCCTTGCCTGCTCCGGCCGCGAATGGGTGGTCTCGTGCAGCGCCAGTTCGCAGTGGTAATTCGCGATCTCCTTCTGCCACGACTGCCCGCTATCGCGCTCAAGGCGCCCGGCGATGTCGATCGCCTTGCCCCAGTCCTTCTCCTGCTGGTAGATGTCGAGCAGAAACTTGAGCGCCTCGCCGCGGCGCGGTCCTTCCAGAAGGCGCAGGAACGCTTCTTCGGCGCGGTCGAGCAGTCCTGCGCGCAGGTAATCCTGACCGAGTTCGAACAGCGCCTGCAGGCGCTGTTCGCGGTCCTTCCAGAAGGCGCAGGAACGCTTCTTCGGCGCGGTCGAGCAGTCCTGCGCGCAGGTAATCCTGACCGAGTTCGAACAGCGCCTGCAGGCGCTGTTCGCCGCCCAGATCGGTCCGATCGAGCAGGTTCTTGTGCATGCGGATGGCGCGTTCGGTCTCCCCGCGCCGGCGGAACAGACTGCCCAGCGCAAAGTGCAGCTCCACCGTCTCCGGGTCTACCCGGACCACCTCGATGAAGGCCTCGATCGCCTTGTCGGGCTGCTCGTTGAGCAGAAAATTGAGGCCCCTGAAATACGAGCGCGGCAGGTTGCGCGACTCGGACAGCAAGTGCTTGATGTCGATGCGCGCGGCGAGCCACCCCAGACCGAAGAACAGGGGGAAGGCAAGCAGCCACCAGTACTCGAAATCCATCAGGCGCCCGGGGTGGGGGGCACGGGTGGCGGTTCAGCCGCGGGCCGGGCGCGCAGATCCTTCTTCAACGCCGCAATCTCGCGACGCTGCGCGAACAGCTTGGCGAAGCACGCCAGCACGCCGAGCACCGCGCCCAACGCGAAGAAAGCTACGATGACCAGGACGAGCGGCGCCTGCCAGGTCTGGTCCATGTAGAAGCGCAGCGTGACCGGGTCGGTGTTCTTGAGCGCGAACAGCAGCAAGGCGACGAACAGCAGCGCCCGCAGCATCCAAGCCATGCTGCGCAAGAACTTCATCTGCTCCACGCGTAAATCATCGGCTCCACGTGAAAACGGCGGCATGCCGCCGCCGTCTTCGCAATTTCCGTCCCCTTAGCGCCTACTTCTGCTCGTTGTCGACCCGCTCGCGCAGTTCCTTCCCGGCCTTGAAGTGAGGCACGTACTTTTCCGGCACGTGCACCCTCTCCCCCGACTTGGGATTGCGGCCGGTGCGGGCGGGACGGTAATTCAGGCCGAAGCTGCCGAACCCGCGGATCTCGATGCGCTGTCCCATGACCAGGCTCTGGGTCATCGCGTCGAGGATCATCTTCACCGCGAATTCCGCATCCTTGGCGACAAGCTGGGGATAACGCGCGGCAAGCCGCGCGATCAGTTCGGACTTGGTCATGGGCAAAGCTGCAAGCCTACTGTTGGACGTTCTTGTTGTCCAGCTTGGCTTTCAGGAGCGCGCCCAGATTCGTGCTGCCGCTGCTGGCAGCCGCCTCGCTCTGGAGCTTCGCCATCGCCTCGCCTTCATCGGCGACGTCCCTGGCCTTGATGGAAAGATTGATGGTGCGGTTCTTGCGGTCGACGTTGATGATCATCGCCGTGACCGAATCGCCTTCCTTCAGATGCGCGCGCGCATCCTCGACGCGATCGCGAGCCATTTCCGAGGCGCGCAGAAAGCCATCGAGCTCGCCCGGCAGCGTAATCACCGCGCCCTTGGCGTCGACGCTCTTGACCGTGCCGGTGACGATCGTGCCCTTTTCGTTGCCGGTGATGAAGTTGTTGAACGGGTCGCCCTGCATCTGCTTGATGCCGAGCGAAATGCGTTCGCGCTCGACATCGATCGACAGCACCATCGCTTCGATTTCCTCGCCCTTCTTGAACTGCCGGACAGCTTCCTCTCCGGGCTGGCTCCAGGACAGATCCGACAGGTGCACCAGGCCGTCGATCGTGCCGGGCAGACCGATGAAGATGCCGAAGTCGGTGATCGACTTGATCTGGCCCGCCACCTTGTCGCCCTTCTTGAAATTCATCGAGAACTCTTCCCACGGATTCGCCTTGCACTGCTTCATGCCCAGCGAGATGCGCCGGCGGTCCTCGTCGATCTCGAGGATCATGACCTCGACCTCGTCGCCCAATTGAACCACCTTGGACGGATGAACGTTCTTGTTGGTCCAGTCCATCTCCGAGACGTGCACCAGCCCCTCGATGCCGGACTCGACCTCGACAAACGCGCCGTAGTCGGTAAGGTTGGTCACCTTGCCGAACAGGCGCGTTCCGGTCGGATAGCGGCGCGACAGGCCGACCCACGGGTCCTCGCCCAGCTGTTTGAGGCCCAGCGAAACCCGGTTCTTCTCGTTGTCGAACTTGAGCACCTTGGCTGTGACTTCGTCGCCCACCGCCAGCACCTCGGACGGATGCTTCACGCGCCGCCATGCCAGATCGGTGATGTGCAGCAGGCCGTCGATGCCGCCCAAATCGACGAACGCGCCGTAATCCGTGATGTTCTTGACGACGCCCTTGACCACCATGCCTTCCTGCAGGCTCTCGAGCAGCTTCTGGCGGTCCTCGCCCTGCGACGCCTCGAGCACGGCGCGGCGCGACACGACCACGTTGTTGCGCTTGCGGTCGAGCTTGATGACCTTGAACTCCATCGTCTTGCCCTCGTAGGGCGTGGTGTCCTTCACCGGGCGGATGTCGACCAGCGACCCGGGGAGAAAGGCGCGGATGCCATTGGCCATGACCGTCAGGCCACCCTTGACCTTGCCGCTGATCATGCCGGAGACCAGCGCACCGGTTTCAAGCGCTTTTTCCAGATCCATCCACGCGGACAGGCGCTTGGCCTTGTCGCGCGACAGGCGCGTCTCGCCGTGGCCGTCTTCCAGGGCCTCGATGGCGACGCTGACAAAATCGCCGGGCGTCGCGTCGATCTCGCCGTTGTCGTTCTTGAATTCCTCGACGGGAATGAAACTTTCGGACTTCAGGCCGGCATTGACGACCACGAAATTGTTGTCAATGCGGACGACTTCGGCGGTGATCACTTCGCCGATGCGCATTTCCTTGCGCGTCAGGCTTTCCTCAAAAAGCGCGGCAAAACTTTCCGGATGTGGTGCCGCTGCGGGGGCTGCATTCAGCATAAATGTCTCTACCTGCGTTTGCCCGCCGGACTCTGACGGGGTTAGTGAGTCAACAACAAAATTGACCGCAACAACTTGAATATACGGGCATTTTTGTCACCTATTCGCCCCCGCGGTACCAGGCCAGGATACGCTGGGCTGCTTCCGTTGCGCTCATCGCCGTGGTATCCAGGAAACGGGCGTCAGGGCATTGCTTGAGAGGGGCTACGCTGCGGGCCGCATCACGTGCGTCGCGCTCGCGCAGATCCTGCAGAAGAATGGAAAGTGTAGCAGTGATTCCTTTTCCTTTCAACTGTTTATATCGCCGCTCGGCCCGCGCTTCGACGGTCGCGGTGAGGAACACCTTGAGGCCGGAATCCGGAAATACCACCGACCCCATATCCCGTCCCTCCGCAACCAGGCCCGGCGAGCGCCGGAAGGCCCGCTGGCGCCCAAGCAAGGCCGATCGCACGCCCGGCCAGGCCGCCACTTTGGAAGCACCAATGGAGCAGGCCTCGTCGCGGATCGCCCCGGTCACCGGCTCGCCCGCCAGCCACACCTCGCCCGCCTCGAAGCGCGCCTCGAGCGAGGCCGCGACCGACGCCAGCCGCTCATCCCCGTCCAAAGGCACGCCGGCACGCATCGCCGCGAGCGCCACCAGCCGGTAGAGCGCGCCGCTGTCCAGGTAGTGGAAGCCCAGTTTTTCCGCCACCAGTTGCGCCACCGTCCCCTTGCCCGAGGCGGACGGGCCGTCGATGGCGATCACCGGCACCGCGGTCATGTCCTGGATATCGATGCCAGCACGTCGAAGTACTCGGGAAACGTCTTGGCGACGCAGTCCGGATCGTTGATGCGCACGGTCACGCCGCCCAGCGCCGCAAGCGAAAAGCACATGGCCATGCGGTGGTCGTCGTAGGTGTCGATGCTCGCCCCGTCGGCCAGGCGCGATCCCTGCGGCGGTGTGATGCGCAGGAATTCGGCGCCCTCCTCGACCGCGGCGCCCAGTTTGCGCAGTTCCGTCGCCATTGCCGCGATGCGGTCGGTTTCCTTTACCCGCCAGCTGGCGATATTGCGCAGGGTGCTGGTGCCATCGGCGTACAGCGCTGCCACCGCAGCGGTCATCGCGGCGTCCGGAATGTGGTTCAGGTCCGCATCCAGCGCGCGCAGCTTTCCCGACGCGGCGGCGGCACCCGGGCCGGCCTCGATCCAGTCCTCCCCCATGGCGACGCCCGCGCCCATGCGTTCGAGCACTTCCACGAAGCGCACGTCGCCCTGGATGCTCGAGCGTCCCACGCCCTTCACCCGCACCGGGCCGCCTCCCGTGAGGCCGCTGATCGCGCCGGCGGCAAGGAAATAGGAAGCCGAGGACGCGTCGCCCTCCACGCGGATTTCTTCCGGACTCGCATAGCGCCGGGCAGGTACGGCGAATTCCCGCCAGCCGTCTCGGCCCACATCGACCCCGAAGCGACGCATGAGGTTGAGCGTGATTTCGACGTAGGGTTTGGAGATCAGTTCGCCCCTTACACGCACCAGCGTGTTCCCCCCGGCACGCACCAGCGTGTTCCCCCCGGCACGCACCAGCGTGTTCCCCCCGGCACGCACCAGCGTGTTTCCCCCGGCACGCACGCGGGTGTCCGCGCCGCGAAGAGGAAGCGCCATCAGCAGCGCGGTCAGGAACTGCGAGGAAACGTCGCCTCTCACTTCGACGGTGTCGGCGCGCACGACTGCGGGGTGCACGGCAAGCGGCGGATACCCCTCCTCGCCCAGATAGTCGATGGATGCGCCCATCGCCGCGAGCGCGTCGACCAGGTCGCCGATCGGCCGCTCGTGCATGCGCGGCACGCCCGAGAGCCGGTATTCACCGCCGCACAGCGCAAGCACCGCCGTGAGCGGCCTGAATGCGGTTCCGGCGTTGCCCAGGAACAGGTCCGCCTGCCGCACCGTGAACGGGCCGCCCGCGCCCGGCACGCTCACCGCGCCGCCTGCCTGCGCGGTCCAGGCGACGCCGAGCCGGCGCAGCGCATCGAGCATCACGTCGGTGTCGTCGGCCTGCAGCGGATCGCGCACCAGCGTCGTGCCCTCGGCCAGCGCGGCGAGCAGCAGCACCCGGTTGGTGATGCTCTTGGAGCCCGGCAGGCTGACGGTGCCCGCGACCCGGGCGATCGGCGCAAGATCGAGAAATTTCACTGGTTGGAGGTCCTAAGCCGGAACCACACGAGCTGCCTTGCATTGACGCCTCTGCTCTCCCGATTTCGGACCGTTGCAACTGCGCAACGCTCCGAAATCGGGAGACGTATACAAAACCAAATGCTTCACCAGAATCTTCAACCGTAAACTCGTAAGTGACTAAACGGGACGAGCCGGAACAAAACGAGCCGCTTTACTTTGCCTTTCCCGATCTCGTGATTTCGGACCGTTGCGCCTTTGCAACGGTCCGGAATCACGAGACCTACTCAACGCCGAATTCTTCCCCAGGCGCGTGAACGGCGATAATGACTAACCGCCGCCCTTCTCCAGCCAGCGGTTGCGCGCCTCGCGCGCTTCCTCGAACAGCGCGTACAGCGCCGCCGCATCGCCGCGTCGGACCATGTCGCGCAGCGCATCGAGCACCTTCCCGTAGCCGTCGAGTTCGGCCAGCAGCGCGCTGCGGTTGGCGAGGCATATGTCGCGCCACATTTCCGGATGGCTCGAGGCGATGCGCGTGAAATCGCGGAAACCGCCCGCGGCGAAGGACATGAACTTGTCGCCGCCGGGCCGCGCAGCGACATGGTCCACCAGCGCAAAGGCGAGCACATGCGGCAGGTGGCTCACCGCGGCGAGTATCCGGTCGTGCTCGGCGATGCCCAGTTCCTGCACCCTCGCGCCGCACGCCTCCCAGGCGCGGCGCACGCTCGCCACGTCAGCGGCGGCGTTTTCGGCCAGCGGCGTCAGCACCACGTTGCGGTCGCGAAACAGTTCCGGGAACGCCGCCTCCGGGCCGCTGTGCTCGGTGCCCGCGATCGGGTGCCCGGGAACAAAGCGCGCCACGCGAGCGCCCATCGCCGAGCGCGCGGCCGCGACCACGTCGCCCTTGGTGCTGCCTGCGTCGGTGACGATGGTCGATTCTCCGAGAAACGGCGCGAGCGACGCGAGGACGCTCCCGGTCTGCGCTACCGGAACCGCGACCAGCACCAGGTCCGCGTCGGACAGCGTCGCGGCGTCCATGCCGCCCAGCGCATCCACGATGCCAAGCGAGCGGGCGCGCTCCAGCGTTTCCGGCCGCCGCCCGACGCCGACGATTCGTCCCGCCATGCCGGCCGCCTTCAGCGCAAGCGCGAAGGAGCCCCCGATCAGGCCGACGCCGACGACGACGATCTTGGCGAATTCGGACGCCACGCGCGATCCAGGCACGCTCAGGCGCCCAGGGCGTTCGTCAGGGCGGCGAGGAAGCGATCGTTCTCCTCGCGCAGCCCGACCGTGACGCGCAGGTGGTCGGGCATCTGATAGCCGGCCACGGGGCGCACGATCACGCCCTGGCGCAGCAGTTTCTCGAACACGATGCCAGCCTGCGGCTTGCCGCCCGACTGGGGAATTCTCACGCTGAGGAAGTTCCCAGCCGAGGCAATCCACTCCAGTGCCAGAGCCCTGAAGCCGTTCTCCAACTGGCTCATGCCGGCACGGTTGACCCGGCAGCTGCGCGCGACGAATTCGGCGTCCCCCAACGCCGCCACCGCAGCCGCCAGCGCGAGGTTGTTGACGTTGAACGGCTGGCGCACGCGGTTCAGCAGATCGGCGATCTTCGGGTCGCACAGGCCGTACCCGACCCGCAGGCCCGCCAGCGCATACACCTTGGAGAACGTGCGCGTGACGAGCAGGTTCGGATGCTTCGCGAGCCAGCCGATGCTGTCATAGCTCAACTCAGGCGGCAGATACTCGTTGTAGGCCTCGTCGATCACCACCAGCACGTCCCTGGGGGCGCGCGCCACGAAGGCTTCCAGCGCCGCGCCCTGCACCAGCGTGCCGGTCGGATTGTTCGGGTTGGCGATGAACACGATGCGCGCCTCGGGCGTAATGGCCGCCAGCATCGCGTCCGGGTCGTGGCCGAAATCCTTCGCCGGCACGACGATGCCCTTGGCGCCGCGCGCCTGGGTGGCGAGCGGATACACCGCGAAGGCGTGTTGCGAGTACACGCTGGAGCGCCCGGGCGCAAGGAACGCGGCCGCGGCCATTTCCAGGATGTCGTTCGAGCCGTTTCCGACGACGATGGCCTCCATCGGAACGCCGTACTTGCGCGACAGCGCCGCTTTCAGGTCGAACGCGTTACCATCCGGATAGCGCGACAACTCCGCCAGTTCGCGCTCGATGGCGGTCCTCGCCCGCGGCGACAAGCCGAGCGGATTCTCGTTCGAGGCCAGCTTGACGATGGAGCGCTCGTCCAGGCCGTATTCGCGCGCAAGCTCGGAGATCGGCTTGCCGGGCTGATACGGCGCAATGGCGCGCACGTAGGATGGCGAAAACTCGCAGATGTCCATGGTCGGGTGCGTCTCAGAAGTCCGCGGCCGGGTAGGAGCCGAAGACCTTGAGGAACGGCGCCTTTTGCGTGATCTCGGCGAGCGCCTGAGCGACCCGCGGTTCGCTCAGGTGGCCCTCGACGTCGACATAGAAGAGATATTCCCACTGCCCGGTGCGCGCCGGTCGCGACTCGATGCGGCTCATCGACACGCCGTGGTGCGCGAACGGGGATATCAGTTCGTGCATCGCGCCGGGCCGGTTCGCCGCGGACATCACGATCGAGGTGCGGTCGCGCCCGGTGGGGCCCGCCTCGTCCCAGCCGAGCACCAGGAACCGCGTCATGTTTCTCGGATCATCCTCGATGCTGCGCGCGACCACCGCCAGTCCGTAGCGCTCGGCCGCGAGTTCAGGTCCGATCGCGCAGGCGTCGGGCTCAACGGCCGCGCGACGTGCCGCCTCGGCGTTGCTCGAAACCGGCACGCGCTCCGCAGCCGGCAGGTTCTGCGTCAGCCAGGACTGGCATTGCCCGAGCGACTGCGCGTGCGAATAGACGCGCGCATAGGAGGAGAGGTGCGGATCTCCGGATTTTGCGAGCAGGTTCTGGCGCACCCGCAGTACGACTTCGCCGCAGATCTTCAACGGCGTGGTCAGCAGCAGATCGAGGGTGCGCCCTATCGCGCCCTCGGTCGAGTTCTCGACCGGCACCACCGCGCTGTGCACCGCGCGCGCTTCCAGCCGGCGGAACACTTCGTCGATCGAGACCGCGGGCAGCCCCTGAACGCCGTGTCCGAAGTGCTTGAACATCGCCATTTCGCTGAACGTGCCCTCCGGTCCGAGATAGGCCACGGCCATCGGCTGCTCGAGCGCGCGACAGGCCGACATGATCTCGGCGTAGATCGCCGCGACGCGTTCCGGCGCAAGGGGACCGTTGCCGACGGCGCTCACATGGCGCAGGACCTCTGCTTCGCGCTCGGGGCGGTACGCAGGCGCGCCCCCTTTCAACTCGCCGATCGAGCGGGCATGCGAGGCGCGCTCGTTGAGGAGCTGCACGATGCGCTCGTCGATCGCATCGATCGCCACGCGGTGTCGCTTGAGTTCGTCGCTCACCGGCTCACCCTATTGCGCCCTGGGCAGGTAGCGCACCGCAAGCACGCCCGGTATGCCCGATATCTCGTCGATGAGCACGCTGCTCATCGCGCTGTCCACGTCGACCAGCGTGTAGGCCATGTCGCCCTTGGAGCGGTTCGTCATGTTGTGGATGTTCACCCCCCCCTTGGCCATCGCACCGG
>Ga0209342_10007169_pt1 | contig 11230 bp, 7 predicted proteins | sample RifCSP16_2_FD_184023 | JGI IMG/M metagenome (GOLD analysis project Ga0209342, IMG submission 184023) | Soil microbial communities from Rifle, Colorado - Rifle CSP2_sed 16_2 (SPAdes) (version 2) | ecosystem: Environmental > Terrestrial > Deep subsurface > Rock core/Sediment | place: Rifle... | reverse complement strand
GGCGCGAGGAGAAATTCCAGAAGCCGGAGAGCCAGCCCTGCGACACGGGCTCGGGGACGCGGGGCTGCGCGATCAGGCCTTCGGCATGCAGACGGGTCTCGATGGCGGCCCAGAGGTAAGCCGGCGGCGCGGGCTCTTCGCTGCCCCATTCCTGGGCGGTGACGGCGATGGCCTGAAGGTCCTCGCGCAAAAGGCGGCAAGGGGGGCAGGCGTCGAGATGGGCCGCGGCCTCCACGGACAACGGTCCATCCAACTGCTGCACCAGTGCTTCCTCGAAGTGCTCACAAAGCATGTTCATCATCCTTGGTCCATGACAGTCCATGACAGTCCATGACAATCCATGACAATCCATGACATGGGCTCATGGACTGGACTCGCCGGTCTCTTGCCGATCTCTTCCCGACGTTCAATCCCTTCCCGCCGATTCCTTCTTGGCCTTATCGGCCTGCCGCTGCTCGCGGGCTGCGCTGCGCGCCTGCTCCTGCAGCAGTTCCCGCAGGCGCATGCGGGCCTTGTGCAGCTGTGATTTGGAATTGCCGATGCTGCAGCTCATGATGTCGGCAATCTCGTTATGCTCAAAGCCCTGGACGTCGTGCAGAACGAAGATGGACTTGTAACCGGGCGGGAGCTGTTGCACGGCTCGTTCCAAGTGCACGCGATCCACCGAGCCGGACAGGCGAATGTCCGGCGATCCGAAATCCTTGCGGGGCCCGCCTGTTTCCTCATCCGGTTCGGTTTGCTCCTCGAGCGACGTTTCCGAAAGAGTCTTTTTGCGCAGACGCATCAAGACGACGTTCACCGATAGCCGGTGAAGCCAGGTGGAAAAAGCCGATTCGCCCCGGAAAGTGCCGATCTTGCGGTAGAGCTGCAAGAAGGCTTCCTGAGTCAAATCCTCGGCGTCGGCGGTATTTCCCAGCATTCTCAGGCACAGCGCGTAAACGCGGCGACTGTGCAGTCGATAGATATGCTCGAAAGCAGCGGCGTCGCCTTGCTGTGCCCGTCGGATCGCTTCAGCTTCGGAAACTTCTCCAGTTTGGGTTGGTCTCGTTCGGGCCACCAGTCCCGTCGGGACGCATCCGCACAAAATGGGATGCGATACCCGCTCCATGAGTTGCTCTGCCAGGCGTGCGAATTTCCATCCGGTTGCCTGCCGGGACAGCCGGCCGCGAGTGCGCCGTATCGGCGATGCGGTGCGGCTGCCGGACCTGTCGGATGGACAAAACGGAGCTATTGTGGCGAGAAACGGGTCGGGCGTCCAGCCAGAAGTAGCGGTGGGGAGGCGTCAGGTCGGCAGGCGGTTGCGGAAGATCGGCAGTTCGCCTTTCAAATCGCAAGGACAGGTACCGCTCCACGCACGCTTTGGCGGCGTGCATTCGGGCAACCAACTGATTAGGCTCTATTTGGCGCGGGCTGCGCATTGCAACCCTGGGACCCGATCTGCACCCGGAGGGTCAGGCAGTACCACCCGCCCACCTATCCGTGATCAATCTGGTCGCTCAGAAATAGATGCTTAGGAATTCCTTGCGGGACAAGCAACTCCGACCCGCTTTTTCTACTGCCTCCCGCAAAGGGTTGTCCGTCGTGACAAGGATCGCGCCAGGCACACTAAGTTGCGTCCGCAACAAGTAGTGGTCGTCGGCCTTTATCGTCGATGCTAGGTCGTCTGGTAGAGCAGCTACACTCTCGGGTCTCAAAATGATACACAGATCGAGGTTCTCTCGGACAATTTTCACAAACAGTCCCCCAATGCGTTGAACAACCATCGGATTGGTACTCTTACACATTTTCCAGGCCTTGAGATCAAATGGGCTACCTTCAATTAGCACTATCCGATGCTCGGAGGCAGGTAGCTTCTCGATGACGCTGAAGGTTTCGAACTGAGGCTTCGGGCCGTTGTCTCCCGACAAATCGGACCATAGCCACTCATTGATGACGAATATCGCCACGCTCGGCTAATCGCTGACTGAGAGAAAAGACTTGATGTCCTGAAGCTCGCCCTCCATAAAGGAGGACAGTCCGCCTGAGATCTGGCCCTGGTCCGAGACCGGCTCGTGATTAAAGATCGTCTGCTTCTTGTCTCGGGAGACGTGGTAGCACCGAAGCTGGTCCGGGCGCAACCGTCCTTCCTTCACGCACGCCAATATGGACAAGAGGAAGTCTGCACTGTGCGTTGTGAAGAGTAATTGTTTGTTCTCTTCGGTAGCGAGATGTGTCAAAACGCGAGCAAACTTGCGTATTACCGTCGGATGTAGATGTATTTCTGGCTCTTCAATAAGGACGGTTTCCACGTCCGACCTGTGAATTTTTGCGAGCATATAAACCACTTGGTTTACACCAAAGCCGTCATTTACCAGGAGTCCCGGAACGCGAGCGCCCGTTTGCTCGGTTGTCAGGAAGAGAGTCGTGGCCGTACCGGGCAGTGTATGAGTTCGAAAATCACGATCGAAGATGTCGACGGTGTTAATTGAAATGCGAGGAGCGGAGTTTTGATCGTTGATCATCAACGTCGCAACCTCGTCCTCGGTCGTTGGCGTTGGAGTGAGCGGAGTAGAAGCGTAACTCGGCTTAAAAAAACCGCGACGATGAGGGCATATTTCTACGTGCCTGATTGCCTCTACTGCCGAATTTAACGATTCGGCAATGCTGACCGCCCTGGCCTGAGCCACTGGCTCTCCTGATTTTGAACTGACAGTGGAAGCAAACCCATTCCAGTTGATGGCGAATTCCTCATCCTTTTCGGTGTGCCGGAATGGCCAAGTTTGATTTGCGCCGTAAGGAATCGGCACCTTGGCAGTCAATTGCAAGGAATCGTCAGTCTCAAAAATGTCCGCGTCAGCCTTTCGAAAATGCACCCCATAGCTACGGCGTTCACCAAAGTGCGCTGTGACCCCGAGCGCCTTTGAAGCGATGTGGTTAAAAATGCAAGCATCGAACCCCCCAAGACTCTGGAAACCTAGATTGAAGAGCCCGTCGACGGCTGTTCCAGGAACTAGGATGAAATTCCGAAGCACGAGCAGGGCGTAGAAGAGTGACGATTTGCCGGCCGAGGTCGGTCCAAAGAAAATTGTTATCGGCGCAAATTCCACCTCGCAGTTCTCAATGCTGCGAAAGTTTCGGACGCTCAATTTCGTGAGCATTCTTGTCCCGCCCTTCTGTCCAGCTAGATGTTGCCTTGGTCAGCCGCAATCGTAGCATGTCGAGCGTATCCAGCGCATCCTGGGGGCTGCGCATAGATTTTTGCGCCCCTGTTGGTTTGCAGCTGCCACGTGAGCGGAGTATAGCACTGTCATCATGGCGCCCTCGACGGCTAGCGCCGTTGAAAGATCACGGACAGTTCCTTGACGCTGCCGGAAGCGCGTCGTTATACTCGCTCGTTCGGAATGGAAGGAAGGGCGATTGGAGTTCGAGCCGCTCGATCAGTATTTGCAACGCAAGAAGAAGCTTGCCGAGATGGCGGCTCTCGGCGAGGAAACGTACCCGCATCGTTTTGACCAGACGGCCACCGCGGCGGAAATTGTCGCCAGGCATAGCTCGCAGGACGCTCCAACCCTTGAATCACAGCATGTAAACGTGCGCGTGGCCGGACGGATTCTGACCATACGGTTGCACGGCAAGACGGGATTTGCGCACATTCAGGGCGCCGGGACGCGCTTGCAGATTTACGTGAAGCGGGACGCGGCGGCCGATGCGTTCCGGCTGTTCGAGCTGATGGATCTGGGCGATCTGGTTGGTGTCGGCGGCCACCTGTTCCGGACCAGGACGGGCGAGCTGACCATCTGGGTGGAAAAGCTCACGCTGCTGGCCAAGGCGCTGCTGCCGTTGCCGGAGAAGTGGCACGGCCTCGCGGACGTCGAGGTGCGCTACCGGCAGCGCTACCTGGACTTGATCGTGAATGCGCACGCGCGGGAAATTTTCGCGCGGCGGGCGGCCATCCTGCGCGAGCTGCGCAGCTTCTTTGACGCGCGCGGATACACGGAAGTGGAAACGCCGATGATGCATTCCATCGCCGGCGGGGCCGCGGCGCGTCCTTTTATCACGCATCACAATACCTACGACGCGGAGTTGTACCTGCGCATCGCGCCGGAGCTGTATTTGAAGCGTCTGGTCGTCGGCGGGATGGAGCGCGTGTACGAGATCAATCGCAACTTCCGCAATGAAGGCGTTTCCACCGAGCACAATCCGGAATTCACCATGCTCGAGTTCTACCAGGCATACAGCGATTATCGCGACCTGATGGATTTGACCGAGGAACTCTTCGCGCTGCTGGCGCGGAAGGTGTGCGGGACGACGGTCGTGAAGTACGGCGAGGCCGAGTTGGATTTCGGCAAGTGGCAGCGGCTGACTATGCGGGAAGCAATCGGGCGCTTCTGGCCGGCCGGGGCAGGCGCCGCTCCGGGCGTGGAAGAGCTGGCGCGACCGGGCGGTCCGCGCGCGGCCGCGGACCGCTACAATGCGTGGGTGGAGAAAAGGTCGGAGCTGGCGGAAGGGCCGGGGCCGCTGCTGGGCTTGCAGGAAATGAGCGACGGCGAGCTGACCGGGCTGCTGTTTGAAACCGTGGCCGAGCCGAACCTGATCCAGCCAACGATGATTTATGATTTTCCCACGGACATCTCGCCGCTGGCCAAGTGCCGGCCGGATGACCCGTCGCTGGTCGAGCGGTTCGAGGTGTTCGTCGCCGGCATGGAGCTGGGCAATGCGTTTTCCGAGTTGAACGACCCCGACGAGCAGGAGCGGCGGCTGCTGAAGCAGGTGTCGCGGGGGGGCGAGGAAGTGCCGCGCGAGGTGGACTTCGATTATGTGCGCGCGCTGGCGCATGGGCTGCCTCCCACGGCGGGCATGGGCATCGGAATCGACAGGCTGACCATGCTGCTGACCGATTCCCGCTCGATCCGCGAAGTCATCCTCTTCCCGCTGCTGCGCCCGGAAGCGTCGGCGAGAGCCGAGCAATCTACAAACCTCTCTCCAAAGGAGTGATGGTAGAGCGGACCAAAGCGGAGCGGCCCGCCTGATTGTGTTGCTTGTCTCCCTGTGGTAGTTGTTGCAGCGTACGCTCTAAGGGGTATAACGGTGGCGAGCATTCCACTAAAAGGAAAAAGTCCCTTTTATCCGGGCCAGCCCGTACCCGTTGAATTATTTGTCGGAAGGAAAGAAGCAATCGGCCGGATAGAACGCGCTCTGTCTCAGGTAGCGTTGGGCAAGCCTGGCGCTGTTTTCATTACCGGGGAATATGGTATTGGGAAGAGTTCACTGGCCGGTTACATTCGGTACGTTGCAGAAAAAGAGTTCAAGATATTCGGGGCGCATACCTTGCTGGGTGGGGCATCCAGCGTAGAAGAAGTTGCCACACGAACCGTTGAGGCGATTCTTCGCAGTGGCGCTTACGATCAAACATGGACGGAATCCGTAAGAAACGCCCTGTCGAAGTATGCAGGCAAGCAGGAGCTTTTCGGTTTCTCCATTAACTTCGAGGCCCTGCGTTCAGACGGCCCAACCCTTTCACGCGGGTTTCTGCCAATGCTCAGGGGCGTATATGAGCGCACGCAGCAGCAAGGGGCTAAAGGGCTGCTGCTCATCTTGGATGAAATCAACGGTATCACGGGAGATCCGCAATTTTCGCACTTCATAAAGGGGCTGGTTGATGAAAATGCCCTTTCCCGCCCTCCCTTACCGTTACTGATTGTGTTTTGCGGGGTTGAAGAGAGGCGGAAGGAGATGATTGAGAATCATCCGCCCATAGAGCGAATCTTCGATATTGCAGAAATCAAGCCGATGGATGACGAAGAAATGCGGCGTTTTTTTACCGAGGCCTTCGCGTCGCAGGAAATCAAAGTAGACAAGGAAGCACTGGACACGCTCACGCACTACAGCGCGGGTTATCCGAAGGTAATGCATATCCTTGGGGACGCCGCGTTCTGGATCGACAAAGACGGCGTAGTGGACAAGACGGATGCGTTCCGGGCGGTTCTGGCCGCCACGGAGGATGTGGGAAGGAAGTTTGTCGATCAGCAGGTTCTCACCGCGCTGCGAAGCAGCGATTATCGGTCCATCCTGGCCAAGCTGGCGAGAACTTCTTTTGACCTGGCGTTTCAGAAGGCGCAGATTGCCAAGGGTTTGAATACGGCAGAGGCCCGGAAGTTCAATAATTTTCTCCAGAAGATGAAAAGGCTTGGCGTCCTTCGGGCCGGTGAAAACATGGGCGAGTATGTTTTCAATAGTCGGTTAGTGAGGTTGTACGTGCTCCTAAATTCCGCCGCAATACTGCCCAAGTGAATATGCCAATCGCAGATAGCCCCGATTGCAGCCAAATCAGCCGCGCGGTTCGTTCGAAACCATGAAATTCGCCTGGCTGGTTGCGCGCCGTTACTTGCGGTCGCCCAACCGGCCCGGTGTGCTGCGGATGGTCACGGTCATGGCGGTGGTGGGCGTCGCCGCCGGCGTGGCTACCCTGGTGGTGGCCCTGGCGATGAACGCCGGCTTCCGCCGTACCCTGCAGGAGCGCCTGCTCGGGGTCACCTGGCACGTGAAGCTGGCCCGGCCGGGCGCCGAGGGCATCCGCGATTACTCCCAACTGACGGAACAACTGCGCAACGTGCCGGGCGTACAGGCGGCGGCGCCGTCGATTTATCTCACCGTGTTGATGTCCTCCGGAAATCACGCCGACGGCGCCGTGCTGAAGGGGATCGACCCCGCGGGCCCCGCGGCACATAACCAGGCGCTGGACCGGATGGTTTCCGGCGCGGCGGATTTTTCCAGGGACGCCGACGGCTTTCAGGCGGTGGTCATCGGGAAGCTGCTGGCGGAGCAGATGCAACTGAGCGTGGGCGATTACGCGACGGTGATGAGCCCCGCCGGGCGCCTGACGCCGTTCGGCGCGATGCCGCGGTCGCAGCGCTTTCGCGTGGCGGGGATCTTCGATTCGGGATTTTACGACTACGACGCGCGGTGGGGGTTCACGACGCTGGCGGCCGTGCAGTCGCTGGCCAGCGTGGGGGATGTGGCCAGCGTCATCGAATTTCGCGTGGACGACGTGGACCGGGCCGACGAAGCGGCGGCCAGAATCGCGGCGGCAGCCGGGGCGGAGTACGAGGCCACCACCTGGGCGGACGAGAATCGGGCGCTGTTCCGGGCGCTGCGCCTCGAGAAGCTGGTGACGGCGCTCTTCATCGGGCTGATTACGTTCGTGGCCGGACTGAACATTCTGGTGGTGCTGGCGATGACGGTCACGGACCGCGCCAAGGACATCGCGGTGCTGATGGCGATGGGTGCGCGAAGGGAACAGATTCGCGGCGTGTTCCTGGTGCTGGGGCTGGGAGTCGGGGGACTGGGAACGGCGGCGGGATTGGTGGCCGGTTACGGAATCGCCTGGACTGCCGGCGCCTACCAGTTGATTCCGCTCGATCCGCAGGTTTACTCGGTGCCGTTTGTGCCGTTCGATCCGAACATTCTCGACGCGCTGTGGATCGTGGGCGCGGCGTTGCTGATCAGTGCGGTTTCGACACTGGTGCCGGCGCGGTCGGCGGCGCGCATCGATCCGGTCGAGATTTTACGGTACGAATGAGCGAGCAGGCGTATGCTGCATAGCGTGAGATAAAGGCCGGGATTTGGTCGGCTAAATGCACTCTACCAGGTGTCGGAACGCGGTGAAATCCGGCAGCCTGAGGAAGCGGATTCAGGCGGAAACGGCGGAGAGGCCAACGGCAGTGAATACAACGAGTTGCGGTGGGGCCGACGCCAGTTCAGAATGGGTCACAGACGACGACAGGCAGAGGTTGGGAGCAAAAGAGAAAACGTTTGGACAACGGAGCCGAGTGCACTCCGGGAGCCAAAGACGCATCTAAAGTACCTAGAGTATAGAGATACCCGGGTCGCGCACCTGATTTCGGACTTGGGATCCGACCGAGATTAATGCCGAGATGATGGAAACAGGGACAATCGTCGCAGGACACGGGGCAGCGCAGCCGTCGGGCGCTTCCGGGCCGATCCTGGCGGCTCGCCAACTGCGCAAGGTCTACGGGCAGGGCGCCTCGGCTGTGACGGTACTGGATGGAGTGAACCTGGAAATCGCCGCCGGTGAGATGGTGGCGATCATGGGACCTTCGGGGACGGGAAAAAGCACTCTGCTGCACCTGCTGGCCGCGCTAGACAGGCCAACGAGCGGTGCAGTATACTTCGATTCCAGCGCACTGGAATTGGGGCGGGATGAAGCGGTTGCGGAGTTTCGCAACCGGCGCATCGGCTTTGTGTGGCAGAGGCACCATCTGATGGCGGATTTCACCGCCGCGGAGAACGTGGCCATGCCGCTTTTGATGCGCGGCTGCTCGTATGACCAGGCGCTCGCCACTGCGGAACGTTGGCTCGGGGAAGTAGGGCTGGCAGCACGAGCGCAGCATCGGGGGGCTGAGCTGTCGGGCGGAGAACAGCAGCGCGTGGCCGTAGCGCGGGCTCTGGTAAACGATCCGGCGGTGCTGTTGGCGGACGAACCCACGGGAGATCTGGACGAACAGAACGCCGTCGTCCTGATGGATTTAATCGAGCGTTTGCACCGCACGCACCGGCTGACCTCTGTTTTGGCGACGCATAATCCGGCTTTAGCTGATCGCTGTGACCGTGTATTTCGATTGGAGCGCGGGTTGCTCCATTCGGATGCGGTAAGTCCGCAGGCCCCTTCATCGCAGGGAGAAAAGAGTTGACCCGTGTTTGAACGCTATACGGAAAAGGCGCGACGCGTAATCTTCTTTGCCCGGTATGAGGCCAGCCAGTACGGCAGCCCCTATATCGAGACGGAGCATCTGCTGCTCGGGCTGATGCGGGAAGACAAGGCCCTGGCGAGCAGGTTTTTGCGTTCCCATGGCGCGATCGAATCCATCCGTAAGGAGATCGAGGCGCGCATCACGATTCGCGAGCGCATCTCCACGTCCGTGGAAGTGCCGCTGAGCCAGGAGTGCAAGCGCATCCTGAACTACGCCGCCGAAGAGGCGGAGCGGCTCGGGCACAAGCACGTCGGGACGGAACATTTGCTGCTCGGAATCCTGCGCGAGGAGAAGTGTTTCGGCGCGGAGATTCTGGCCGAGCGCGGCGTGCGGCTTCCCGCCCTGCGGGAAGAGATGGCGCGCGGCGCGGGCGAGAAGGTCCCCGTGAACCGGCCGAAGGAAACCTCGCTGCTGGCGGAATTCAGCCGCGATCTGACCCAGGCGGCGCTGGAAGGCCAGCTCGACCCGCTGGTGGGCCGGGACCGCGAAGTCGAGCGCATGGTGCAGATCCTGTGCCGTCGCACCAAGAACAACCCGGTGCTGATCGGCGAACCCGGCGTGGGCAAGACGGCCATCGTCGAAGGCCTGGCGCAGCGCATCGCCGACGGCGACGTTCCGCCGTTCCTGGCCGACAAGCGCATTCTCTCCCTGGACCTTTCGCTCATCGTCGCGGGCACCAAGTATCGCGGCCAGTTCGAGGAACGGCTCAAGACCATCATGAAGGAACTGATGGAAAGCGCGAACGCCGTCGTCTTCATCGACGAGCTGCATACCCTGGTCGGCGCGGGTTCAGCCGAAGGCTCGCTCGATGCCGCCAATATCCTGAAGCCGGCCCTGAGCCGCGGCGAAATCCAGTGCATCGGCGCCACCACGCCGGGCGAGTACCGCAAGTCCGTCGAGAAGGACCGCTCGCTCGAGCGGCGCTTCCAGTCGGTGAAGGTGAGTGCGCCGAGCGAAGAGGAAGCCATTCGCGTGCTGCAGGGCGTGCGCGAGCGCTACGAGAAATTCCACGCGGTGAGTTACACCGACGAAGCCATCAATTACGCCGTCTATCTCTCGAGCCGCTATATTCCAGACCGCTTTCTGCCGGACAAGGCCATCGACCTGATCGACGAGTCCGGCGCGCGCGTCAAGCTGCGCCAGGCCACGTTGCCGGAAGAAGTGGCCGAAGTGCAGAAGCGCGTGAAGTTCATCACGCACCGCATGGAAACGGCCATCGCCAATCACGAATTCGAGAAGGCGCGCTTCTACTCGGAAGAAGAGCGCAAGGAAAAGGAAAACCTGCGGCAGCTGCGCGAGCGGCTGAAGCTGGACGATTCCACCACCGGCATCGTGACGCGCGACGACATCGAGGAGGTAGTGTCGCGCTGGACCGGCGTGACCGTCACGGCTATCAAGGAAGACGAGCAGCAAAAGCTGCTGCGCATCGAACCGGAACTTCACAAGCGCGTCATCAGCCAGGAGAAGGCCATCACCGCGCTGGCTCGGGCCATTCGCCGCAGCCGCGCCGGCCTGAAGGCCCCCGGACGCCCGGTCGGATGCTTCCTGTTCCTCGGACCCACCGGCGTCGGCAAGACGGAAGTTGCGCGACGGCTGGCCGAGTTCCTCTTCGGCAGCGAGAAATCGCTGGTGCGGTTCGACATGTCGGAATTCATGGAGAAGCACTCGGTCTCGAAGCTGATCGGCGCACCTCCAGGCTACGTGGGATACGAGGAAGGCGGGCAGCTCACCGAGCGTGTGCGCCGGGCGCCTTACTCCGTCATCCTGCTCGATGAAATCGAGAAGGCCCATCCGGACGTGTACAACATCCTGTTGCAGGTGTTCGAGGACGGCCAGCTCACCGACGGCCTCGGCAACACCGTGGACTTCCGCAACACCATTCTGATCATGACCTCCAACCTCGGCGCGCGGCACCTGCAAAAGCGCGCTGCGCTCGGCTTCCAGTCCATCGGCGAGGGCGAGGGCAAGAGCATGGACGACATGGTGATGGGCGAAGTGAAGCGCACCTTCAACCCGGAGTTCCTGAACCGGCTGGACGAGGTCATCCTCTTCAACTCGCTGCAGGACGAAGACCTGCTGCGCATCATCGACCTGCTGGTCGGCCAGATCAACGACACGCTGATTCATCGCCAGGTGCAGATCGCCCTGACGCCGGAAGCGCGCGCGTGGATTTTGGAGAAGACCTGCGCAGATCGCAGCTACGGCGCCCGGCCCTTGCGGCGCGCCCTCCAACGTTATATAGAAGACCCGCTTTCCGAAGCGCTGATCCAGGGCGGGCTGCAGCGCCCGGCGACGCTGGAAGTGTCCGTCGGCGGTGAGGGCCTCAGCTTCCGGCCGGTGGTCGAGGCAACCCCGGTTAGCCGCTAGGGAATCCTACGCCCACAAGCCGGTCCGGGCGATCGGCAGGAGCATGCGGATTTGTTTTCGGGGGAGGCGGCCGTGAGAGGTGTCACGGCCGCGAACAAACGATACTGCCTGTG
>Ga0209342_10007167_pt1 | contig 11231 bp, 9 predicted proteins | sample RifCSP16_2_FD_184023 | JGI IMG/M metagenome (GOLD analysis project Ga0209342, IMG submission 184023) | Soil microbial communities from Rifle, Colorado - Rifle CSP2_sed 16_2 (SPAdes) (version 2) | ecosystem: Environmental > Terrestrial > Deep subsurface > Rock core/Sediment | place: Rifle... | reverse complement strand
AGCCCTGGCCGAGCGGGCCGGTCGTGGTCTCGACGCCCGCCGTGTCGCCGTGCTCGGGGTGGCCGGGGGTCTGGCTCCCGAGCTGGCGGAACTGCTTCAGCTGCTCGAGCGGCAGGTCGTAGCCGGTGAGGTGGAGCAGGCTGTAGAGCAGCGCCGAGCCGTGCCCGGCAGAGAGCACGAAGCGGTCGCGATCGTGCCAGTGTGGGTTCTTCGGGTTGTGCCGCATCGTGCGCGCGAAGAGCGAGTAGCCGACCGGCGCGGCGCCGAGCGGGAGGCCGGGGTGACCGGAGTTCGCCTTCAGCACCGTGTCGATCGAAAGCGCGCGGATGGTGTTGACTGAGAGCTCGTCGAGCTCGAGTGCCGTCGCGGTCATAGGCTGCACAGGATACCGTCCTAGGCGTTGTAGGTGGAGGCCGACGTCGTGCCGCCGCGGCCGGTCCAGTTGGTGTGGAAGAACTGGCCGCGCGGCTTGTCGACGCGCTCGTAGGTGTGAGCCCCGAAGTAGTCGCGCTGGGCCTGCAGCAGGTTCGCCGGCAGCCGCCCGGCCCGGAAGCCGTCGAAGTACGAGAGCGCCGTCATGAACGCCGGCACCGGCACGCCGTTCACCGCCGCCGCCGCCACCACGCGTCGCCAGGCGTCCTGGCTCGCGAGCACCTTGTCGCGGAAGAAGGGGTCGAGCAGCAGGTTGGAGAGCGTCTTGTCCTTGTCGAAGGCCTCCTTGATCTTGCCGAGGAAGGCCGAGCGGATGATGCAGCCGCCGCGCCACATGAGGGCGACGCCGCCGTAGTTCAAGTTCCAGCCGCGTTCCTTCGCGGCCGCGCGCATCAGCGTGTAGCCCTGCGCGTACGACACGATCTTCGATGCGTAGAGCGCCTGGCGGATGTCCTCGACGACGGCCTTGCGGTCGCCTGCAAACCTCGGCGTGGGGCCGGAGAGGACCGCCGACGCCGCGACGCGCTCCTCCTTGATCGCCGAGAGGCAGCGCGAGAAGACGGCCTCGCCGATCAGCGTGAGCGGGACGCCGAGCTCGAGCGCCTCGATCCCGGTCCACTTGCCGGTGCCCTTCTGACCCGCGGTGTCGAGGATCTTGTCCACCAGCGGCTGCCCGTCCGTGTCCGTGTAGGCCAGGATCTCGCGGGTGATCTCGATCAGGTAGCTGTCGAGCTCGCCCTTGTTCCAGTCGGCGAAGACGTCGTGCATCTCGGAGGCGCGGAGGCCCACGAGCCGGCGCAGCATGTCGTAGGCCTCGCAGATGAGCTGCATGTCGCCGTACTCGATGCCGTTGTGGACCATCTTCACGAAGTGGCCGGCGCCGTTCTCGCCCACCCAGTCGCAGCAGGGCGTGCCGTCTTCGGTCTTCGCGGCAATCGCCTGGAAGATCGGCTTCACGAGCGGCCAGGCCGCGGGCGTGCCGCCGGGCATGATCGAGGGGCCCGTGAGCGCTCCCTCCTCGCCGCCCGAGACGCCGGTGCCCACGTAGAGCAGACCCTTCGCCTCGACGAGCGCGGCCCGACGCATCGTGTCCGGGTAGTGGGTATTGCCGCCGTCGATCAGGACGTCGCCTGGCTCGAGAAGCGGCAGCAGCTGATCGATCAGGTCGTCGACCGCCTTGCCGGCCTTGACCATCATCATGATCTTGCGCGGCCGCTTGAGCCCCTTGACCAGCTCGTCCAGCGAGTGCGCCCCGACGATGCGCTTGCCCTTGGCGCGGCCGTTCACGAAGCTGTCCACCTTCGACGTCGTACGGTTGAAGCACGCGACCGTGAAGCCCCTGCTCTCCATGTTGAGGATCAGGTTCTCGCCCATCACGGCGAGGCCCACGAGGCCGATGTCTGCCTGGCTCATCTCGATGTCTCCTTGCGCCAGCGGGGGCACGGGGGGCGCTCAGCCCCCCGAGAGCTCGTCCCGGAGCGTCGTGTCATTGTCTGTTCGTTGCGCCTTGTGATTGCTTCGGCTGGTCCCACAGGCGCCTAGCGCTGGATGCGGGCGGATCCGCCCTTGGCGAAGGCCCGGACCTGCTCGACGCTCGCCATGGTGGTGTCGCCCGGGAACGTCGTGAGCAGCGCGCCGTGCGCCCAGCCGAGCTTGAGCGCCTCCTCTGGCGGGGCCCCGCTCAAGAGGCCGTAGAAGAAGCCGGAGGCGAAGCCGTCGCCGCCGCCCACGCGGTCGAGCACGTCGAGCTCGGCGGCGGGTGCCACGTGCGTCTTTCCGTCGATCCAGGCGACCGCGCCCCAGGAGTGGCGGCTCGTGGAGTGCACCTCGCGCAGCGTGGTGGCGACGATCTTCACCTGCGGGTGCTTCTTCACGACGGCGTCGATCATCCCGAAGAACGTGCTCGGGTCGAGCTTCGACTTCGCGGCGACCTCGGGGCCGGGGATGCCGAGGCCCTTCTGCAGGTCCTCCTCGTTGCCCACCAGCACGTCCACGTTCTCGACGATGCGGGCGACGGTCGCGACCGCGCGCTCGGCGCCGCCGGAGATTCTCCACAGCTTCTCGCGGAAGTTGAGGTCGAAGGAGCAGACGGCGCCCGCGGCCTTGGCGGCCCCCATGCCCTCCACGATCACCTCGGCGGTGGTCGGCGACAGCGCCGCAAAGATGCCACCGCTGTGGAACCAGCGCACGCCGCCCGCGAAGATCGCCTTCCAGTCGAAGTCGCCCGGCTTCAGCAGGCCCGCGGCTTCGTTCGAGCGGTTGTAGAACACGACCGGCGCGCGCACCCCGAAGCCCTGGTCGGAGTAGACGGTCGCTATGTTGGGCCCACGCACGCCGTCGTGCGCGAACCGCTTGTAGAACGGCTGGACGCCCATCGCCTTCACCCGCTCGGCGACGAGCTCGCCCACCGGGTAGTCGACCATCGCGGTCACGATGCCGGTCTTGAGGCCGAAGCAATCGGCGAGGTTCGCGGCACAGTTGAACTCGCCGCCGCTCACGTGGATCGCGCAGCTCGTGGCCTTGCGGAACGGGATGATCCCGGGATCGAGCCGATGGACGAGCGCCCCGAGCGAGACGAAGTCGATAGCACCCGTGGGCTTGATGTCGAGTCCGTACTTCATACGTTTCTCCCTGATGGCTTGACGCGGTAGAGCATCTCCCCGGCGCGCGGGACCACGAGCGTGTCGGGGTCGCGCGCCCACGCCTCCGCGTCCATGCTCTTCGGATCGAGGTAGCCGAGGTTGATCTTCTGGCACAGCTCGCGCGGGATCCCGCTCGCGAGCGTGACGCGGATGCGCGGCGTCTCGATGTTCGTGGCCGGGTCGAAGCTGCCTTGTCCCTTCACGTGCGTGGAGTGGGCCAGGATGCCGCCCGGGACGTCCTTGAAGCGCTCCCACTGCTTCAGGAAGTAGTCCTTGCAGTGGTAGCCGATCTCCTCGATCAGGCGGCCGTGGGTGTGGCTGACCTCACGGACGTGAGGCGCGTAGATCACGACCTCGCCGCCGTCCGCGATCGCCGGCTCCATCTTGTACATGCCCTTGCCGGCGACCCACAGGTCGTCGTACATCGCGGGCATGATCGAGAGCGCGCGCTTCACGGGCCGATCGAGCCAGACCACGTGGCGCCGCGAGCTGAGCTCGGCCGCCTCCGACCAGGTCTCGCTCACGGGGCCGCAGTAGATCCCCGCGACACCCTCCTGCAGCACGACCGGCGCGAGCAGCGACACGGGACGGTCGAGCAGGCGCGCCGCCCGGTCGATCACCGCGCGCACCGGCGTCGTCTTGGTGCCGATCACCTCGTAGTTCGTGATGAGCGCCCCGAGCCAGTGGGTGAAGTGGATGATCTCGGGCCCGGCGATGCCCGGGAACAGGTACTTGTTGCCGCCCGAGAAGCCGACGACCTCGTGCGGAAAGACCGGCCCGCACACGAGCACGTGGTCGTACTCGAGCGGCAGCTTGTTGAGCACCACGGTCACGTCGCGGCTCAGCCGGCCGCCGGTCAGCTCCTCGATCTCGCGGGCCGGGATCGTCCCGAGCGTCGCGAAGCTCCCGGGGTCGTCCCAGCGGTGGTTGAAGATGCGCCGCTCTCCGGCACGGCCGTCGTTCACGCTGCGCCCCACCAGTTTCGAGAGCTGGGCGTCGCTCATCGGCGCGTGGGTGCCGAGCGCCACCAGAAAGTCGAGGGCGGCCGCGCGCGGCGCCAGCACCTGCTCCAGCACGTCGAAGAGCAGCGGCATCGGCATGGTGCGCGTGCCGTCGGGAATCAGCGCCAGGACACGCTTGCCGTCGAGCGGCAGCTGCGCGAGGCCCTCGCGCGCGACCGCTCGGACCTCGTCGGGCGACAGGAAGCCGGTGTCGAGCCCACGGCCGACGACGCGCTCCGCCAGGACCGTCATCGAGCGAACGGCTGCAGGTGCTTGACGAAGTGCTTCTCGAGGTTGGCGGCGTAGGACTCGGGGTTGGCGCGGAGCAGGGAGAAGAGCCGGTCCTTGAAGCGCAGCGAGCCGTCGGGGTTCGTCTCCTTCAGCACCGAGCCGAACGTGACGTGCAGGATCTCGCGCGCGTGGAAGTGCTCGAGCAGGCCCGGCAGCTCGCTCTCCGGCACAGCGGCGGCGGCGGGCGCTTTCGCGAGCTCGGCCGAGACGTGGTAGGTGGCCTTGTCGGTATCGTAACGCTCGCGGGCGAACGCGTAGATCGCGCGGAACATCCCGGGGTCGAGCGCCGCGAGTGTGCGCAGGGCCTCGAGGTAGCTGGTGCCCGCCGTCTTCAGGTGGACGAGGCCCTTCGCCAGCCGTGCGGCGATCGGGTAGACGCTGAACTTGTCGGAGCCCGAGTGCAGGCTCAGCTTGTAGGGCCCGAAGTGGCGGGCGATCGCGGCGTGGGCGGCCACGTCCGTCTCCAGCTCGTCCAGGTTTCCGATGTAGTCGACGCCCTTCTCGAAACGGCCGACGAAGCGTGGGGCGAGGCTCACCCACGCGACGCCCAGCCGCCGCAGCTCGCTCGCGACCCAGTAGTGCTCCGCGGGCGAGGTGGGCGTGTCGGTCTCGTCGACGGAGACCTCGAGCTCGACCGGACGCGTGCCCGCCGTCTTCAACAGGTAGCGCGACATCTTCGCGACGTGCGACACGGCCTTGCCGTACTTGGCCGCCGCCCGCAGCACCACGGCTTCGTCGAAGGCGACCCGCAGGTGCTCGACGGTAAAGCTCTGGCCGACGTAGCGCTTGCGCAGGCCCGCCTCCGAGTCTTCGAGCTCGGCCCACGGCAGCGCCGCGACCTTCGTCCGCAGGGTCGCGAGATCGTCCGTGTCGGCGCCCGAGTCCACGTGCGCGCTCGGATCGATGGTGAAGAACGTGAAGCCCACGGCCAGGGTCGCGTCGATGTCCTCGGTGGTCTTCAGGTGATCGGCGTCGGCGCCGGTGCCGTCCTTCCAGCCCTCGGCGAACATCCCCCAGGTCGCGTCGTCCATCACCTCGACCGGCGTCCGGTTCGTGCGCGCCATCTCGCGGATCGACTGCTGCGGGAAGATGGGCGCGATCCCCCCGCCGACCCGGCGCACCGCGCGCACGTGGCCGGGGGTCGCGAGGCCCAGGCGGTCGCCGAGCCCGGCCGAAGTCTGCGTGTCGAGGGTTCGCGGCCGCAGCCACGCCAGCCGGCTGCGCAGCGCGGCCGCGTTGCCGGGCGACGTCGGCCCGACGAGGATCCCGTCGCTGCGGTCACCCTCGAAGCCCGCGAGTGCGGCCTCGGCGCCGGCCTTGGGCGCGATCACCAGCTTCGTCGTGCCGCCTTCTCGGGCGAGCGCCCACTCGGCCGAGGCCGCCTCGACCTTCGATGTCGGGAGAAACTGCAGGCTCAGCGTGCTCAGTCGTCCGCTCACGGCGCCACCATCCTTCCCAAAACGACCTGTCCGGCGGAGCCCAAAGCATAGGTTTCTTCACGCCTCGCGTCAATCGGTGGTCTGACCGCAGCGGTGTCGCGCCGAAGGCTCGGAACGGGGTTCTCGCCCGGCCCCGCGAGCCGGCCGGCCGGTGTGCCAATTGCACTGTATCAACGACCATTTACGTCGATACCTCGATCTCGCGGCGTGCCTCGTCCAGTCCGACTTGACAGGCGGAGTGGCGGGCAGTACAACTTCGCGCTGGCACCTGGAGCGAAGGGAAATGGTATGACCAGACACCTCACGGTCGCCGCAATCGTGTGCGCCCTCGGGGGCGGAGCCCTGCTCGCGCAGGATTCCCGGCTGCCGCTCGTCGAGGTGCGCGAGGTGCCGGGAGCCGAACGCGTCGAGGTGAGCGTGGACGGGCGGCCGTTCACCGCCTACGTCTGGCCGCAGCGGCTCGCCAAGCCGGTGCTGTACCCGATCCGCTCGGCGCGCGGCACGCTCGTGACGCGCGGCTTTCCGCTCGATCCGCGGCCGGGCGAGCGCGTGGACCACCCGCACCAGGTGGGGCTCTGGTTCAACTACGGGGACGTGAATGGCGTCGACTTCTGGAACAACTCCGAGGCGCTCTCCCCCGCCGAGCAGGCGAAGATGGGCCGCATCCTGCACCGCCGCGTGGTGAGCGCGAGCGGCGGACGCGGACAGGGCGAGCTCGTGGTCGCGGCCGAATGGCGCATGCCCGACGGCTCGACGGCGCTCGCCGAGCGTACGCGCTTCGTGTTCCGTGCCGAGCGCGACCTCCGGGGCATCGAGCGCGTCACCGAGCTCGAGGCGGGCAAGGCGTCGGTGCGCTTCGCCGACAACAAGGAAGGTGTGCTCGGGCTGCGGGTGGCGCGCGCCCTGGAGGAGCCGTCCGACAAGCCGGAGCTGTTCACCGACGCCTCCGGAAAGGCGACGGCGGTGCCGGTGCTGGACAACGCCGGCGTCAACGGCACGTACACGAGCAGCGAGGGCCTCACGGGCGCGAAGGTGTGGGGCACGCGCGGCCGCTGGACGGCGCTGTCGGGCCGCGTGGGAGATGAGGACGTCGTGCTGCTGATGGTCGATCACCCGAAGAACTCCGGCTACCCCACCTACTGGCACGCGCGGGGCTATGGTCTGTTCGCGGCGAATCCCCTGGGCCAGGCCGCCTTCAGTGGCGGCAAGCAGACGCTCGACTTCACCCTCGCCCCCGGTGCCACGGGCACCTTTCGGCACCTGCTGCTCGTACTCCCCGGCCCCTTCTCCCGGGAGCGCGCGGAGCAGGCGGCCACGGCCTTCGCCAAGTAGACAAGCGGTGGCGCTCCAGGCGGGGTTCGTCGGCTGCGGCAACATCACCGACACGCACGCTCGCGCGGCGCGCGAGGCAGGCCTCGGAATCGCCGCCTTCCACGGCCGCGACCTCGCGAAGGCCGAAGCGCTCGCGGTGCGCTTCGGCGGGCGTGCGTTCGCCCGCTACGACCAGTTCCTGGCGCACCGTCCGATGGACCTGGTGGTGATCGGCAGCCCGTCGGCGCTGCACGCGGATCAGGGCATCGCTGCTGCCGAGCAGGCGCTGCACGTGCTGGTCGAGAAGCCGATCGACGTCACGCTCGCCAAGGGCCAGGCGTTCGTGGCCGCGGCCGAGCGCACGGGCGTCCGGCTCGGGGTGCTGTTCCAGGACCGCCTCAAGCCCGAGCTCGTGCGCCTGAAGCAGTTCGTCGCGCAGGGCGGCCTCGGGCGGGTGCTGCTCGCCTCGGCCCGCGTCAAGTGGCACCGTCCGCCCGAGTACTACTCGGCCTCCCATTGGCGCGGCCGCACGTCGCTCGACGGCGGCGCCGCCCTCATCAACCAGGGGGTTCACACGGTGGACCTGCTGCTGTGGCTGCTCGGGGACGTGAAGCGGGTGAAGGGGCTCACGGCCACCACGCTCCACGCGATCGAGAGCGAGGACGTGGCGCTGGCGCTCCTCGAGTTCGCCTCGGGGGCGTCCGCGACCCTCGAGGCGACGACGGCGGCGTGGCCGGGCTACCCGCGCCGGGTCGAGATCTCGGGGACCGAGGGGACGGTGGTCGTCGAGGGCGACAGCGTCGTCGCCGCCGACCTGCGCCGCGCGGCACCCGAGCTGGTTTCGGCGGGAGCCGAGGGTGCGGCGAGCGCCCAGACGGCGACCGTAGCCGACGCGGCGCCGCACCGGCGGATGATCGAGGACTTCGTGCGCGCGATCGAGACGGGGACCGCCCCGGCCTGCGACGGGCGCGAGGGGCTGCGCAGCCTGGTGGTGGTCGAGGCCGTCTACCGGGCCGCCCGCGAGGGCGGCGTGGAGGTCGCATGACACCCGCGCGCGCCCTGGCACCGCCTGAGATCACGAGCGTGCGCGACCGCGTGGTCGAGCACGTGCGTCGCCTGATCGAGAAGGGAACGCTCGGGCCCGGCGACCGGCTGCCCGGGGAGCGCGACCTCGCCCAGGAGCTGGGCGTGAGCCGCCCCAGCGTACGCTCAGGGCTCGAGGCGCTCGAGGCGATCGGCGTCGTGGTCTCGCGCCGCGGCGCGGGGACCTTCATCGCCGAGGGGCCGCCCGACCTCGGGATCGAGCCGCTCAGCCTGCTTGCCTCGCTCCACCGTCTGACCGCGGGCGAGATGTTCGAGGCGCGCCTGGTGCTCGAGGTCGGCGTCGCGGGCCTCGCCGCGCGGCACGCGACGGCCGATGCGCTCGCGACGATGGCCGACGTGGTGAGCGAGATGTTCGCCTCGCTCGAGGACCCGAAGGCGTTCCTGGTCCACGACGTGCGCTTTCACCGCGCCGTGGCGGCAGGCTGCGGCAACCGCGTGCTGGCGGCTCTGATGGAGATGGTGTCGGCGCAGTTCTACGAGCTGCGCAAGCAGACGATCGGCCGCGCGCGCGACCTCAAGGAATCGGCAGAGATGCACAGGCGCATCTACCGGGCGATCCGGGCGCACGACCGCGAGGCCGCGCAGGCGGCCATGACCGAGCACCTGGAGGCGGCCCGGCACGCCCAGACTCTGGAGACGCCGGAGCGCGAAGACTAGGAGAAGACGAACGTGGGCCATCCTTCTCTCGATCTCGCAGGACGCATCGCCGTGGTGACGGGCGGGACCGCCGGAATCGGGCGCGCGCTCGCGCTCGGTCTCGCAGACGCCGGCGCAGACGTGGTCGCCTTCGCGCGCACGGCCGAGGCCGTGGAAAAGACGGCGGCGGAGATCGAGGCGCGCGGCCGCCGCACGATCCGCGCCACGGCCGACGTCACCGACCGCGCCTCGCTCGAGCGGGCGCGTGACGCGACGCTCGCCGCCTTCGGACGGATCGACATCCTGGTGAACTGCGCCGGCCGCATCAAGCGGACGCCGATTCTCGACCTGCCGGAAGAGGAGTGGAACGGCATCCTGGAGACGAACCTGACTGGAACGCTGCGCGCCTGCCAGGTCTTCGGCCGGCCGATGCTCGAGCGCGGCGCCGGACGCATCGTGAACATCGCCTCGCTCAACTCCTTCGTCTCGTTCCTGGAGGTGGCGGCCTACGCCGCGAGCAAGGCCGGCGTGTCGGGGCTCACGCGTTCGCTCGCGGTCGAGTGGGGTCCGAAGGGCGTCATCGTCAACGCGATCGCGCCGGGCGTCTTCCGCACCGCGCTCAACGCGCAGCTGCTCGACGGCACGGAGCGCGGCAAGGAGCTCCGGATGCGGACGCCGCTCAAGCGCTTCGGCCAGGTCGAGGAGCTGGTGGGCGCGTGCATCTTCCTCGCCTCCGACGCGGCGAGCTTCGTGAACGGCCAGGTGATCGCCGTCGACGGCGGCTTCCTGGCGAGCGGGGTGAACCAGTAGCCGGACGGAGGCCACCCGCCGGGGGGGCCGGCAACCAGAGGGAGGACGACATGGCCGAGACCAGCAGCGGGACCGCGACGGCGCAGCCGGGTGGGCGCATGGGCCACTTCCGTTGGGTGGTGTGCGCGCTGCTCTTCTTCGGCACCACCGTCAACTACATCGACCGCCAGGTGCTCGGCATCCTCGCCCCCGAACTGCGCCGGGTCATCGGCTGGAACGACGTGCAGTACGGCTACATCGTGACGGCGTTCTCGGCCGCCTACGCGCTCGGGCTCCTGCTGTCCGGCCGGCTGCTCGACGCGATCGGCACCAAGCTCGGCTACGGAGCGGCGCTCGTGTTCTGGAGCCTGGCCGCGATGGCGCACGCCCTCGCGTCCACGCCCTTCGGGTTCGGCGCCGCCCGCTTCGCGCTCGGCCTGGGCGAAGCCGGCAACTTCCCGGCCGCGATCAAGTCCGTGGCCGAGTGGTTCCCGAAGAAGGAGCGCGCCCTCGCCACCGGCATCTTCAACGCCGGCACAAACGTCGGGGCGATCGTGGCTCCGCTCGTGGTGCCCTGGCTCGCCCTAAGCTACTCGTGGCAGTGGGCCTTCATCCTGACCGGCGCCTTCGGCTTCACCTGGCTGGTGTTCTGGTTCTGGCTCTACGAGACGCCGGAGAAGAGCCACCGGCTCTCGAAGCAGGAGTTCGACTACATCCGCAGCGACCCCGCGGAGCCGCCGGTCAAGATCCCGTGGCTGAGCCTCGCACGCTATCGCCAGACGTGGGCGTTCGCGCTCGGCAAGTTCATGACCGACCCGATCTGGTGGTTCTACCTGTACTGGGTGCCGAGCTTCCTGCATGAGAAGCACGGGATCACGCTGTCGCAGATGGGACCGCCGCTCGTCGCCATCTACCTGATCGCCGACGTGGGCTCGATCGGCGGAGGCTGGTTCTCCTCGTGGCTGATCAAGCACGGCTACACGATCAACCGCGCGCGCAAGACCGCGATGCTGACGATGGCGCTGTGCGTGGTGCCGATCGTGTTCGCGTCGCAGGTCACGAGCGTCTGGGCCGCGGTCGCTCTCGTCGGTCTCGCGGCCGCCGCCCACCAGGGCTGGTCGGCGAACATGTTCACGATCGCCTCGGACATGTTCCCGCGGCGCGCCGTCGGCTCGGTGGTCGGGTTCGGCGGGATGGCCGGAGCCATCGGCGGAATGCTGATCGCGACCGCCACCGGCTGGATCCTGCAGCTCACGGGCAGCTACTTCGTACCCTTCGTCCTGGCCGGATGCACCTACCTGGTGGCGCTCGGCCTGATTCACCTGCTGGTGCCGCGGCTCGATCCGGCGCCGATCGGCGAAGGAGCGAAAGCATGAAGCCCTTCCTCCACGACGACTTCCTGCTCGAGACCGAGACGGCCCGCGATCTGTACCACGGCACCGCGAAGGACCTGCCGATCATCGACTACCACTGCCACCTGTCGCCCGAGCTGATGGCGGCCGACCACCGCTTTCGCTCGATCACCGAGATCTGGCTCGAGGGCGACCACTACAAGTGGCGAGCGATGCGCGCGAACGGCATCCCGG
>Ga0209342_10007163_pt1 | contig 11233 bp, 10 predicted proteins | sample RifCSP16_2_FD_184023 | JGI IMG/M metagenome (GOLD analysis project Ga0209342, IMG submission 184023) | Soil microbial communities from Rifle, Colorado - Rifle CSP2_sed 16_2 (SPAdes) (version 2) | ecosystem: Environmental > Terrestrial > Deep subsurface > Rock core/Sediment | place: Rifle... | reverse complement strand
GCTCCTGCCGAAGGGCAGAGCTCCAGCCTCAAGGAGGCGTAGTGGCGAGGCAAGAGCCTGTGCGGCTGACCAGCCTCTCGCACGGCGCGGGTTGAGCCTGCAAGCTAGGTCCTAAGGACCTGGCGCAGGTCCTGCGCTATCTCCCCCCGGTCAGCGACCCGCGGCTTCTGGTTGGCATGGAGCACGCGGACGATGCTGCTGTGTACCTCGTCGCCCCCGACCTGGCCGTCGTCCAGACGGTGGACTACATCACGCCGGTGGTGGACGACCCCTACACCTACGGCGCCGTCGCCGCGGCCAATGCCATCAGCGATGTCTACGCCATGGGAGTGCGGCCACTGTTCGCGCTGAACCTGGTCAACTTTCCGGTCGATACGCTGCCGCTGAGCGTCCTGGGGGAGATCCTGCGGGGTGGCGCCGACAAGGCCGCTGAAGCGGGCGTCGTCATCGCGGGGGGCCACTCCATCGAGGACCCGGAGCCGAAGTACGGCATGGCGGTGACGGGTGTCGCCCACCCGGAGGCGATCGTGCGCAACAAAGGCGCCAGGCCCGGCGATGCGCTGGTCCTCACCAAGCCGCTGGGCGTCGGCATCATCACTACGGCCCTGCGCGCCGGCAAGGCCTCGCCCGAGGCGCAAGCCGCGGCGATCGCGGTGATGACGACGCTCAACCGAGGCGCCGCCGAGGCGATGGTCGAGGTGGGCGTGCACGCCGGCACCGACGTCACCGGCTTCGGGCTGCTGGGCCACCTGCGCGAGATGCTCACAGCGAGCGGCGTGGGCGCGCGCGTTCACGCCAAAGCCGTGCCCACGCTGGAGGCGGTCTGGCCGCTCGCCGAGGAGCTCATCGCCCCCAACGGCACCCTGCGCAACCGCGAGTCGCTCCGCGAGGTCGTGACCTGGGGCGAGGGCGTCTCGCTGCCGACGCAGCTGGTCCTCTGCGATGCCCAGACCTCGGGCGGTCTGCTCATCGCCGTCGCGCCCGAGCAGCGAGAGGCGCTGCTGGCGGCCCTTCGGCAGCGGGGGACGCTGGCCGCTGCAGTCATCGGCGAGGTGGTGGAGGCGGAGGCGGGACACATCTTCGTGGAGCTATGACCCCGAGACCAAGGTCGCCGCTCACTTCGATTCACTGCCCCTGATCAGCCCACATGCCCCGACGCCTGGCGCGGCTTTCCCCATTTCCTTTCGTTCTCATTGCGCTCGTCACGCGGTTCTTTCTGCTAGACCGCCAGAGCCTCTGGGGCGACGAGGGCTACACCTGGCAGACGATTCGCGGTTCGCTCCCTCAGACACTCGAGCGGACGCTGGCGGAGGGCAGTCAAGCGCCGTTCTACTTCGTCGCGCAGTGGGCTTGGAGCAAGGTCTTCGGCACTAGCGAGCTTGGCCTGCGCTCGTTGTCGGCTGTCGCGGGGGCCCTCGGCGTATGGTTCGTCTATCTCATCGCCGCGCGAGTTGGCGGACAGCGCGCGGCGATGTGGGCCGCGGTCCTCGCAGCGTTGTCGCCGCTCTGGGTCTACTACTCGCAGGAGGCGAGGCCTTACGCCCTTTCCGCCACGCTGGCCGCCGGCGCTGTCGTTTGTGCCCTGGGGATGGCCAGCGAGCGGCCGCTTCAGCGCCCTTGGCTTGCCGGCTACGTTCTCTGTGCAGCCTTGGCCGCGCTGACCCACTACTTCGCCGTCTTCGCGGTGCTGGCAACGGTGCTCGCGGTTCCGCGCACGCGATTCGGCATCCTTGCGTGGGCGAGCGCGACGAGTCTGGCGCTCCTGCCGCTCGTCGCCTGGGTTGTGATCGGATGGACCGGCTTCAGCTACGCGCTCGGGAGCAGCGGTCAACGCGGTCTGGCTCCGTTTTCATATGCGCTCGGCATCGCCGAAGCCTTCGCGAATGGACTGCCGTCACCCACCGGTCTGCCAAAGATCGCGCTATTGCTCGGTGGCTTGCTGGCGCTTGTTGGCGTGTTGGGTCGCGGCAGTCCTCTCTTCATTGGCTGGCTGGTCGCGGTGCCTGTCGGAGCTCAGCTTATCGGCTTCCCATCGGACCGGCCCGGGCCCTGGGTGCGGTACGTGGTCGCGGCCCTGCCGGCCTTCGTGCTGCTGCAAGGCGCTGGCGTTGAGAGACTGTGGCGACGTAGCCCTGTTGTTGGCGCCCTTTCCCTTATAGCGCTGCTGGGCATGAGCCTGGCTTCTCTGGCGCACGTCTACCTCGATCCGGTGCTGGCGCGGTTCGACTTCCGGACGCCCGTGCGGCGGCTGGCCGCGACCGTGACGAAGAGCGATGTGGTCATCGTCAACAAGGGGAACCCGGCGTTCTTCTACTACTATGGCGACACAGAGCCGGCTCCGGTTGTGCTGGCGCCGCGTTCTCCGGACCTCTGGCGAAACGAGGTCGATGTCGCGGCGACCGAGGCCACCGCGGACGCCGATCGCGTGTTCCTCGTGAAGTACATGCCTCCTGATTGGGACCCGGACGGTTACCTTGAGCGCTGGCTGGAGCGCGCCTACAAGGTCTCGGACGAGTGGATCGAGCACATCCGGCTCATCTCATACGAGCTAACGCCGTCGCTTGATGACCCAGCAGTCCAACCGTTGCAGGTCAGAGTTGGCGACGAGATCGAGCTCATCGGCTGGATGCTCCACGAGGGCCTGCTGGACGGGAAGCCGAGCAGGGTCACGCTCTTCTGGCGCGCCAAAGCGCCCATCACAATTGACTACAAGGTGTTCGTCCACGTCGTTGACGCGGCCGACCGGAAGGCGACCCAGCACGACAGCGTCCCCGCGCGAGATACTCGCCCGACGACCCAGTGGCGTCCCGGAGATGTCGTGGCCGACTCGCATCCGCTCACGGTCCCGTTGGGAGAGTGGTTCCTTTCGGCGGGGCTGTACGAGCCGGCGTCGGGCGTGCGGCCGGTGGTGCGGGTCGAAGGGATGCCTGACGATTCACGGGTGCTCCTGGGGCCACTCGTGGTAGGGCGTTAAGGCGTCTCGCTCTCGATAGCGGCGCTGCACGAGCGGGGCGCGCTGGCGGCGGCCGTGATCGGCGAAGTGGTTGAGGGGGAGACAGGACCATGGTGGTGCAGGCCTAGGCGCCATAGCTTTACGCACTGGACTAGAGAGGATGTGTCAAAAAACAAGCAAGCAATTGAGGAAGCGGCTGTGACCATTCGTAGGGGCACAGCATGCTGTGCCCCTACGTCACTCTGTAGCCCACGTTCTCGTTTCTACCGCCTATCGGCCACCCGGTCGCTCTCTCGTTGCTCGCATTCGAGCCCTTACATCCTCCCAAGGCACGGTCTCCTCGCCGCGCACCTCTTCAATGGCGGCGTGGTTCTCGGTCTCTTCCATCCTCTCCAGCCACTCCCGCAGCGCGGCCACGATGATCTCTCGCGCTGTCGTATTGCGCTGGATGGCGGCCCAACGCACCGCCTTGTAGAGCTGGCTGTCGCCAAGGTCAACGGTAATGCGAGTCCTCTCCTCACCGGATATAGCCATAATTTCCTCCATGCCTAACCGCTTAGCTTCAGCCAGAATAGCAGAAGGCGGATAGGCAGCAAGGCACGCAGCCCGGTTGTTGATCGCTGTCGCGTCTGAGCAGCTCGAGGTTCTGCTGGCCGCGCTGCGCGGGACCCTGGCGGCCGTGATCGGCGAGGTGACGAAGGGGGAGGCCGCGACGATCGTGGTGGAAGCCTTAGGCTCCAGGTCTCTTAAGTTGTGGACCGAATGTGCGCCAACGGGTAGCGGCGGCCGGCTGGTCGCCCTACAAGGGCCGGACTTCGCGGAACGGTGCACAGCATGTTGTGCCCTTACGATTCGTGGAGCGGCTGCGGGGACTCATCCCGCAGGACCGTTACCAGCTACGCCAGATGACGCCTAGCGTACAAGAGCCAGTATGCGTTCATGAGTCCTATCGCCACCAGTACTACGAGTGCTCCTGGCACTCCCGATCCAACTAGGGCAATCCCTACGTGCAGACCACCGAGTCCAACTGAGCCGATAACGTACTTCCATGGGCTAAGCTCGATGGAGCGACTCTTCGGCGGCGCTACCACCACCGTTGTTGCGACCAAAACCAAGGACCAGAAAGGGATCGAAAAGACCAGGTCCCAGTTGGCACCGAAGGGGGCGAACAGCAAGCCGCCCAGCAAGAAGACCATCATGGTAACCGTCGGGTTCACGGGGTCGCTCACGCGATCGGGATGGCTAGGGCTGGCACGAGTGTACGCCCACAAAGTGTCTATGTTGGCCGCTGCCAAGATGGTCTGATCGTCGGGGATCGCGACCGTGGGGCTTGGCTCGGGCAAGTCCGCGGGGCTATCCCGATGACCGGTGTCACGAGGGCAGTTTGACACCGCTGTGCTCCTACCCTGCTATCCCCGCGCCGCCGGTGCCGCCGCCTGCGTCTGCGCCATCACCGTCTGCATTTGCGGCATGGGCCCGACCGGCACCTCGATGAGGGTGGGCTCGCCGCTGGCCAGGGCGGCGCGGAGCGCCACACGCAGCTCCTCGGGGTCCTTGGCGCGCATGCCCTGAAGTCCGTAGGCCTCGGCCAGCTTCAGCATATCCGGGTTATGCAGCCTCGAGGCGATGGTCCGCCCGCCGAAGCGCATTTCCTGGATGCGCAGCACGTTGCCGTAGGCGCTGTCGTTGAAGACGATGGCCACCATGGGGATCTTCTGCTGCACCATCGTCGAGAGCTCCTGGACGTTGTAGAAGAAGCCGCCGTCGCCGTTGATGGAGACGACCTTCCTGTCGGGGTTGGCCACCTGCGCGCCCAGGGCGGTGGCGAAGCCGTAGCCCAGCGTTCCCTGATAGCCGGAGGTGAAATAGGTGCGCGGCTGGTAGACGGGGAAGTATGCGTGCGACCAGAAGCCGACCTGCGTGCTCTCGCCGAAGACGATGCCGTCGTCGGGGACCTCGGCGCGGATGGCCAGGGCGAAGTCCGACTGCGGATGGACGGCGGCCGCTTCCGCGGCGATGCGCTCCTTGAGCGCCGTCAGCTCGTCCTTCCGAGAAGGACGGTGGATGTTGTGCCTCTCGACTCGCTCCGCCAGCTCGGTGATGCCCTTCTTGGCATCGCCGACGATGCCGATGTCGGGCTTGTAGTTGCGGCCGACCTCCTCGGGGTCGATGTCGAGCTGGATGACGGTCTTGTCGCGGCTGAGCCACTGAGCCGTCGCACCGGCGACGAAGCGGGTGCCCACGGCTAGCACGACGTCCGCCTCCGGCCCGAGCACGTTGGCGGCGCGACCCGCCTGCGCAAGGTGATGCCGGTCGGACAAGGCGCCTCTGGCGTCCGTGGTCATGATGACGGGTGCCTCAAGCAGCTCGGCAAGCCGTTCCAGCTCCTCCCAGGCCGCTCCGCCGAGGATGCCGCCGCCGGCAAAGATGAGGGGCTTGCGGGCCTGGCCGAGCGCCTTCGCAGCCTTCTCGAGCAGGTCGGGGTTGCCGGCCGATCGCTCGTAGCGCTCCTGCTCGAAGAGCTGGGCGTCGCCGGTGGCCTGGAGGATGTCGGGCGGCACCTCGATCTCGACCGGGCGCGGCCGTCCCGTCTTGAGCTGGTGGAACGCTTCGTGCACCATCGCCGGGATGTCCTCGGGACGCATGGCGCGCATGGCCCACTTGGTGACCGAGCCGATCGCCTCGAGCTGGTTGTTGATCTCGTGGAGGACGCCCCGGCCGACGCCGATGAGGTCGGAGTTGATCTGACCCGTGACGCAGAGCACCGGCGACGAGCAGGCGTAGGCCGTCGAGAGGGCGGCGCTGGCGTTCAGCAGCCCAGGCCCCGGCACCACCAGCGCCATGCCGACCTGTCCCGTGCTGCGCGCGTAACCATCGGCCATGTAGGCGCAGGCCTGCTCGTGGCGAGTGTGAACCACCTGAAAGTAGTCGCGCTCCTCGTAAATGGCATCGAAGGCCCAGTCCAACTGGATGCCGGGGAGGCCGAAGATGGTCTTGATGCCCTCCATCTTGAGCTGCTGCACCAGGGCCTGTCCGCCGGTCATTTCGGTCACGGGTGCGCCTCCTCTAAGCAAGGGTGCGGGTGGCTTCACTGTAGGGAGGGCAAGTCATACTGTCAACGAATGAGGGGGATAAGATATAATCCCCTCAAAACTTGACTACTCCGTCGAAAATGGGCCGGTCACTCTGCGGCTCCAAAAATCCAGAGGCTCGACCAAAGATTAGCGGGAACCAAGAAGGGAGACGTACATGGCACAGGTCGAACGCGCTCGACTCCAATCCCCCTCAGCGAAGACAGGCGGTAAGTGGCGCTTGTCCATTGGACCGGACGTTAGGGACTTCGAGCGAAGCGATTTCGCCGACGAGGTGCGAAAGTTGGGTGAGCAAGGATGGAAGCTCAGCACCGAGCAAACCATCGGCCCCGCAGGCCCCTTCAGGGCTGGCGACAGATTGCCAGACCTATGGTGGGTCGAGTTCGTCTTTGAGCGGACAGACTGACTGGCGCAACTTTAGAACTGAGGATCGCAGTACCTGCGCGTTTGGATTAGATGAGCACGCGCAACAAACTTGCAGAGCAGTTACGCAGTATCTCTGAAAGCATCTGCTTCGAGATCGGACACAATTAGAAAGGCTACGACTCCGACGGTGCGTTTGGCAATACTTGTCTCCAGACTGAGAAGTTCGCAAACTTGGTCGTACAGGCTCTGACCGATGGAAAGTAAGCTATCGCCACGGAGCCACTCATTTGGCAGAGTCAAGTTTGGCAGTTTGAGTTTATCCGTCCACCAATCCACCCACCGGGTCGAGTGAGTCATCAATGTGTTCTCACTAACTTGTTCTAACAATGCCTTATCGCGGAAAAGCCGAATGAAGTACAGCATCATCCAATATCCGACTGTAATTATCTCAACATAGTGGAGACGACTCCAATAAGGTCTGAGCCCCCAGTCCGCGTTCAGGCCTGCCTCTATTCTTCTAACGAATAGTTGGATGCATGCTCGTAGAGCTAGAACATTGATTTCACTCCAAACGGGCAAGACGCGCTCATCTATGCCCTTTGTTATGACCTCGCTTCGAGCAACACTGAACAAAGCAACGAATCCTTTTTTCTTGTTCCGCCGACCAAGGCCAGGGATTATGCGCTCAAGAAGAGCTGGAGCCATTGTCTTTACTCTCTCCCCTTTGTGCTAGAGATTATCCTACACCACCGAGAGTGATCTCTTCCAGCTATGCTCCCTTTGTCGAAAAACCCTATGAGCGGCGTTTGCAATTGAAGGCTCCTGGTTTTCGTGAAAGGGCCGTTAGCCCTATAGACACAGGCCGAGGTTACAGACAAGCTGTGCTACAATGCCGTTTACAAAGCCTCTTCAGCCTCTAAGAGGTGCCGCATGCTAGACGTGCCGAAGGTCCGAGAAGCGATTCCCGCGCTCCGCAAGACGGTCTACCTCAACTCCGGCTTCTCGGGCCCCTCCCCCCAAGTGGTCCTCGACACCATCCAGCAGGAGCTGCGCTTCGAGGCCGAGGAGGGGCCGACCGCGCCGCCGGTGCTGGCCCGCCATCGCGAGAACCGCCAGCGGGCACAGGAGACGGTTGCCCGTCTCCTCAACGCCACTCCCGAGGAGATCGTCCTCACCAACAACACGACACATGGCATCAACATCGTCCTCAGCGGCATGACCTGGAGGCCAGAGGACGAGGTCGTGACCTGCGACTTGGAGCACGGCTCCATCCTGGTGCCCGCCCTCTACCTGAAGCGCAACTACGGCGTGACCGTGCGCATCGTGCGGCTCCAGGCGAACGACTCGCCTGGGACGGTCCTCGCACAGCTCGAGGAGGCGATGCGACCGCGGACGAAGCTGGTCGCCCTCAGCCACATCCAGTACAGCAACGGCCAGTTGCTGCCCATGAAGGAGATCCACGCCCTCGCCCACCGCTACGGCGCGCACGTCCTCGTCGATGGGGCGCAGTCCGTGGGCCACATGCCGGTCGATGTACAGGATATGGACGCCGACTACTACGCGCACACCGGCCACAAGTGGGCCCTGGGCCCCGACGGGGTGGGGGCGCTCTACGTGAAGCGCTCGCTCATCGAGGAGCTTGAGCCGCGCTTCCTCGGCGGTTCCGCGGCGGCGGCGTACGACCGCGAGGGCAACCTCACCGCCCGCACCGACTCGGTGATGAAGTTCAACCTCTCCACCACCAGCTCACCTCTGATCGCGGGCTTCACCGTGTCGCTGTCCCTCCTCCAAGACATCGGCCTCGATGAGGTCTGGCGGTATAACCTCGCCCTGGGGGCGTACGCACGGGCCCGTCTGGCGGCCATGCCCCGCGTGCGCATCACCTCGCCTCTGGAGGGCCCGCTCACCACCGGCCTCGTCGCCTTCGCAGTGGACGGCGTCGAGCCGCGCGAGGTCACGACGTACCTGTGGGAGCAGGGGCAGGTCGTCTGCCGGACGCTCGGCTACCCCGACCAGGCCATCCGCCTCTCGTTACATTGCTTCAACAACGAAGAGGACGTCGACCGGGTCGCGGGCCTCGTTGGACGTCTCCTCGAGCGGTCCTGAGGCTGAAGTCACCCCTCACTTCACATTTCGCGCACAAACTGCAGGGCGGAATTAACGGGTCGTTGACAAACAGCCTCTAACATAAAGCAGTCGAGTCTTCGACGAAGGGAGAAGCGACATGACACGCACGCGCCTCTACAAGAGCAGGACCGACAAGATGGTCTTCGGCGTTTGCGGCGGCCTCGCCGACTACTTCAACGTCGATCCCGTGCTGGTGCGCATCGCCTTCGTCGTGCTCACCGTCGCCGGGGGCAGCGGCATCTTGCTCTACCTCATTCTCGCTATTCTGATGCCTCAGCAGGAGACGAGTGCCGTCGCGCCGGGCGACATCGTGAGGGAGAACCTGCAGAGCATCACGGCGGAGGCCGCCGAGGCGGGTCGGCGCGGCGTCGAGACCGTGAGCGGCGCCCTGGGCCGAGAGACCGCGCGGCCGGAGACAGCGGTGCCTGATGAGCGGCGGAACACGCTCGCCGTAATCCTGATCGGCGTCGGCGTGCTGCTCCTGCTGGCCAACCTGGGCCTGTTCTCGTGGTTCGATTGGGATACGTTCTGGCCGGTGCTGCTGATTCTGCTGGGCGTCGCGGTAATCGTGGGTCGCTTCGGCAGAGGCAGTTGATGGCCCAGGAAACCCCGGCGCCGACCCGCCCGCCGGCGCCGTCGCGACAGGCGGGAGTGCCCTTCGGCGCCATCGTCCTTATCCTGCTTGGGATCGTGTTCCTGCTACAGACGACGGGCATCCTGCCCTGGGAGGCCTGGCTCGACCTGTGGCGCTTCTGGCCCGTGCTCATTATCGCCGGCGGGCTCAGCATGCTGCTCGGCGGACGCGCCTCCTGGGCCGCTCTGCTGGTCGTCCTGCTGCTGGTCGCGGTTGGTGCGGCGGCGCTGTGGTCTTCGGGAGAGCGGGAGGAAGTCGTCACGAGCTTTGTTGAGCCCCTCGGCGATCTGCAGTCTGTCGCGGTGCGCGTCGCCTTCGGGGCGGGAGACCTGCGGTTGCGGTCGCTCGCGGCCGATTCACCGAACCTGGTCCAGGCGGAGTTCCAGACGCCGGGCCTCGCGGCAAACGCCGCGCTGCGTCGGTCCGGGGAGAGTGGCGAGCTGCGCATCACCATGGCGGAGCGCGGCTGGTTTGGCCTGCCGGCGGGCGCGGACTGGGACGTCGCCCTCTCGCGAAGCCCGCGGTGGGCCATTGAGGTGGACGGCGGCGCCGCCAACATCCGGCTCAACCTCCGCGACCTGAGGGTAGCCCAACTAGACCTCGATATCGGCGCCGCCGACGTCGAGGTCACCCTGCCCGCGAACGCTGGAGAGACCACGGTGTCGGTCGACGCGGGCGCGGCCGACATCGAGATCAGCGTGCCGGAGGGAGTGGCCGCCAAGATCGACGCCGCCAGGGGGCTCTCCTCGCTTGAGGTCGACACCTCGCGCTTCCCACGGACCGACGGCGGGTATGCCTCGCCCAACTTCGCCAGCGCCCAGAACCGCGTGACCATCGACCTGCGCGTCGGCGTCTCCAGCGTCAAGGTGCGGTAGCGTGGTGTGCTGCGTAGCGCGATCGGCCAAATGGTCTGCTGCGGGGAGTTCAGAGGGGCCGGAGCCCCTCTGACGGGGGCTTGGGGGTGTCCCCCAAAGCGAACCAGGGTGGGCGGGTGGGAAGAAGTGGGCCGCACAATGTCACCCAAAGAGGAGCATGCACACCATGAAAGCCTGTGTTTTCCGCCAACCTGGGCTGCTTGAAGTCGTCGATCTGCCGAAGCCGTCGCCCGGCCCGGGCGAAGTCGTCGTGAAGGTGCAAGCTGCGTCCCTCTGCGCCTCCGACATCCGCGTCTTTCGTGGTGAGAAGGAGGCCCGCCACGGCGTCGTTCTGGGCCACGAGATCGCGGGGGAGGTGGAGGCGGTGGGGCCCGGCGTTACGGATGTGGGCCTGGGGGCGAGGGTTGTGGTCTATCCCGTCCTGCCCTGTGGCGCCTGCTACTTTTGCCAGCGGGGCAAGCGCAACCGCTGCTTGCGCCGTACGACGCTTGGGTATGAGGAGAACGGCGGCCTGGCGGAGTATATGCTGGTGCCGGCCACTGGCGTGAGCGCCGGCCACATCTTCACTGCGCCCGAAGCGCTGCGCTGGGAGATCGCCGCGATGGCGGAGCCTGTCGCCTGCACGCTGAACTCGCTCGAGACCTGCGGCGTCGGCGCGGGCAGCTCGCTGCTCATCGTCGGCGGCGGGCCGATGGGCCTCACGCATCTGGTGCTCGCCCAGTCGCTCGGCGCGGCGACGACCATCGTCGTCGAGCCGCGGGAGGACCGCCAGATGGCGGCGCGGACCCTCGGGGCCACGTCGGTCCATCCGCCGGACGACGGGGACCTGCGCCGGGCCGTCCTCAACCTCACCGAGGGGCGCGGTGTGGACGCCGCCATCGTCACCATCGGCGATCCTGGGGCGGCCGCGGCCGCCCTGCCCCTCGTGCGACGTCAGGGGTGGGTCAACCTCTTCGCCGGCGCGCCGGTGGGCGCGGCGCTCACCTTCGAGATGAACCTCATCCACTACAACGAGATCTTCCTCACGGGGACGCAGAATGCGACGCCCGACCAGTTCGCGCGCACGGTGGCGCTCCTGCCGCACCTGGACTCGTTGGAGCGCCTCGTCACGCATCGCTTCCCGCTGGAGCGCACCCCCGACGCCTTCGCGGCGCGCTTGGCGTACGAGGGGCTCAAGGCCGTCGTG
>Ga0209342_10007159_pt1 | contig 11234 bp, 11 predicted proteins | sample RifCSP16_2_FD_184023 | JGI IMG/M metagenome (GOLD analysis project Ga0209342, IMG submission 184023) | Soil microbial communities from Rifle, Colorado - Rifle CSP2_sed 16_2 (SPAdes) (version 2) | ecosystem: Environmental > Terrestrial > Deep subsurface > Rock core/Sediment | place: Rifle... | reverse complement strand
GAACCACGGGAACGGGATGACGACGAAGAGGTAGACCGGCAGGAACACCCCGACCGCGGCGGCCACGGCGCCCGGAAAGGCCGCGACGAGGTAGCCGATGAAGGCGACGGTGATGACGATCGGCCCGGGCGTGAGCATCGCGACCGCCACCGCGTCGAGGAACTGCTTGTCGTTGAGCCAGCGGTACTCCTGCACCACGCCGCCGTAGAGGAAGGGCACGATCGCCAGCCCGCTCCCGAAGACGAACGCTCCCGCCTTGGCAAAGAACCAGAGGATCTGGACCAGCAGGTCCGGTGTCGCGACCGCGACGCAGGCGGCCCTCGACTTCGTGAGGAAGGCGGGCGGGGCCTGGACGACCAGCGCGACGACGCCAGAGAGGACGAAGAGCGTGGCAATCTCGGACTCCGTCCAGGCCGTGACCACGCCCATGACCGCGAAGATGAGCCACTGCAGGCGGTCCTTCGCCATCGTGAGCTTGGCGAGCTTGTAGGCGGCGAGCGTGATGATCGCGATGACCGTCGCACCCACGCCGTAGAACGCGGCCTGCATCCAGCTCAAGCCGCCGAAGCGCACGTAGAGCCAGCCGATCCCGACGGTCATGAAGAATGACGGCAGGACGAACGCGAGCGCCACGAGCGTCGCCCCGCGCACCCGCGAGTGGATGTAGCCGAGGCAGATGGCGAGCTGGGCGGCCAGCGGGCCCGGCGCCAGCTGCGAGAGCGCGAGCGACTTCACGTACTCGTCCTTCGTGAACCAGCCGCGCCGCTCGACGAGGTCGCGCTGCATGTAGCCGACGAGCGCGACGGGCCCGCCGAAGCCGAGACTCCCCAGATAGAGGAAGTAGCGCAGGAGCTCCCGCATCGTGGGTCGTGCCGTTGCCATCAGCGCTTCGCCTCGCCGAGCGCGGCGTACAGGCCGTCGAAGAGCGTCATCCCGTGGGCGAGGACGTCCTGGTCGTCCTTGAGCGCCGCGAGGAGCCCGCGGATCGCGAGATCGATGCCGCGCGCCTCGTCGCGCCGGTACTTCTGATCGCGCAGGTCCACCTCGTGGACGATCTCGGCGAGCTGGCCGAGGCGCCCGTCGCGGAGCCGGCAGCGCTTGATGATCGTCTCGAACGTGCAGTCCTCCCCCTGGTGGCCGAACTCGGCGCCGAGGGCGTCGAACGGGATCGCCTCGGCGGGGAACTCCCCCGGCCGCGCGAAGAGGAACGCGGCCGCCGGGTCCACGAAGCGCTTGATGAGCCACGCCGAGGCGATCCGGTCCACGTGGGGGCGCGGGCGCGTCACCCAGCGCCGGCCCCGGAGCGCCTCGAGGGCCACGGCGCCCGCCGGCGGCGCCGCCCCGGGAGGATGGAGACGCATCTCGATCGTCTCTCTGAGCCGCTTGACCTCCTGCCCGCCCGGGGCGTCGAAGAAGTCGATCTCGCGCACGCGCTCGACCTCCCGCGCGAGCCGAGCCAGCTCGTCCCGGTACCGCGCGGCGCCACCCCCGCGCCCCTTCGCCTCGAGGCTCTGGGCGATCGTTCGATACCGCGCGGCGAACGCCCGGTAGTCCTGCTCGCGCGCCTCCTGGAAGCGGCGGACGATGTCGGCGCGCGTCATGTTCTCGATCTGGTCCACGTGGAGGAGCGTCGCCTCCCCCCGCGCCTTCTGCACCTCCTGGCTGAGCCACTGGACCTGCTCGAAGTTCTCCGGCGTGAACGGAAGGATGTAGACCGACTTCTTCAGCGCCAGGGCGCCGAGCGCGCGGAGCTTCCGCCACACCCGGACGCGCAGGCTCGACGGGTGCGGGGGCACCGAGACCAGGAGGACCAGCCACGCCGCCATCGCTTGCGCTGCAATGTAACGTATGTTACATAGCGATGCAACACTAAAGTATCGCTACAAGGAGGCCCCGATGACCTACGTGACGCGTGAGAAGGCCCGGGTGGACCGGATCGCCTGCCCGTGGCTCGTGAGCCGCTTCGTGGACCGGGAGGCGACGTTCCTGTTCGTTCCCGCCGGCGACGTCATGAAGACCGCCGAGCGCCGGGGCGCGATCCCGTTCGACGTGCCGGGTGTGGAGCTCGGCCATCACGGCGAGCGCTGCTCGTTCGACGCGTTCCTCGACACGTACAAGCTCGACGATCCTGCGCTCCGCGCCCTCGCGCTGATCGTCCGCGGGGCGGACACCGACGCCCGCCAGCTCACCCCGGAGTCCGCCGGGCTCTACGCAGCCGCGACGGGCTTCCAGGCCAGCTCGAAGGACGACCACGAGAACATGGCGCGCCAGTTCCCCCTGTACGACGCGCTCTACGCGTACTGCCGCGCCAAGGCCGCGGGGGCGCGATGATTGAAACTCCCAGGCTCGGCCTCAGGTTCGCCGTCGAGCGCCGCTGAGCGAGCGTGCTGCCATGCCCGACGGCACGCTGGTGCTCACGCGCGCGGACGTCGCCGAGCTCCTCGGTCTGGACGAATGCATCGCCGCGGTCGAGCGCGCCTTTCGGCTTCACGCCGAGGGCCGCGCGCTGCAGCCGGGAGTCCTCGGCGTCCACGCGGGTGACGGCAGCTTCCACATCAAGGCGGCGGGGCTGGACCTCGGCCGACCGTACTTCGCCGCGAAGACGAACGCGAACTTCCCATCCAATCCGGCGCGCCGCGGGCTGCCGAGCATCCAGGGGGTCGTGGCGCTCTTCGACGCCGCGACCGGCGCTCCTCTCGCGCTCATGGACTCGATCGAGATCACGATCGTCCGCACCGGCGCGGCGACGGCCGTTGCCGCCCGGCACCTCGCCCGCCCCGACTCCCGCGTCGCGACCGTCTGCGGCTGCGGCAACCAGGGGCGCGTCCAGCTCCGGGCGCTCGCGCGCGTCCTTCCCCTCGAGCGCGCGTACGCCTTCGACGTCGACCGCGGCCGCGCGCGCGAGTTCGCCCGCGCGCTCTCCGAAGAGCTCGGCATCGAGGTGCAGGCCGTCGACGATCCGGCGACGGCGGCCGGCCGCAGCGACGTCTGCGTCACGTGCACACCCTCGCGGCGCGCCTTCCTGGGCCGCGGCGACGTGGCGTCGGGCGCGTTCGTCGCGGCCGTCGGCGCCGACAGCGAGGAAAAGCAGGAGCTCGAGCCCGCGCTCCTCGCCTCGAGCACGCTCGTGGTGGACATGCTCGAGCAGTGCGCGACCATCGGCGAGCTCCACCACGCCCTCGCGGCCGGCCTGATGTCGCGCGCGGACGTCCATGCCGAGCTCGGCCAGATCGTCGCGGGCGTGAAGCCCGGCCGCCGGTCCAGGGACGAGATCATCGTCTTCGATTCGACCGGCACGGCGCTCCAGGACGTCGCCGCCGCGGTGGCGGTGTACGAAAAGGCCCTCACCGCCGGGCGCGGCGTTAGAGTAGGGCTCGCCGGCTAGCCCGGCACACAAGGAGAGACCATCATGCCCATCCAGACCCGCTACCTCTTCAGCGCCGCGATGGACGTCGAGCCCGCGAAGGAACCCCTCTTCAACGAGGTCTACGACGGCGAGCATGTGCCGCTGATCCTGAAGGTCCCCGGCGTCATCGCGGCCGCGCGCTTCAAGAAGCAGGAGCTGACGATGATCCTCGGCGGCGAGCGGAAGACCATCGTGTTCGAGCACGAGCCCGCCTACAACGCGCTCTACGAGCTGGAGAGCCCCGAGGTGCTCACGAGCGAGGCGTGGGCGAAGGTGGTGGACCAGGGGCGCTGGCCCGGCCAGGTGCGCCCCTACACGACGAACCGCCGCCACGTCCTCTACCGCCGCATCTCCTGAGCGCGCGATGGCCGCGACGTACCGCCTCGGCGTGGCGCGCCGTGCGGTCAACGTGCTCGTCCGCGCGCTCCTCCGCGCGGGACTCGGGCCGCCGCGCACGTATCTCCTCGGCGTGCGCGGGCGGAAGAGCGGCCGGCTCCTCACGACGCCGGTCACGCTGGTCGAGGAAGGCGGCCGGCGCTGGCTCGTCGCGCCCTACGGCGAGGTCGGCTGGGTGAAGAACGCGCGCGCGGCCGGCCGGGTGACGCTCCGGCGCGGCCGCCGCGCGGAGACCGTGAAGATCGTCGAGCTCGGGCCGGTGGAGGCGGCGCCCGTGCTGAAGCGCTACGTCACCGCGGTGCCGATCACGCGCCCGTTCTTCGACGCCACACCGTCGTCGGACCTCGCCGCGTTCCGCGCCGAGGCGCCCCGTCATCCCGTCTTCCGCCTTGAGTGACGGCCTCCTCCTCACCCACGGCGCGAGCGGGAATGCGGGGATGCCGTTCCTCGTCGCGCTCGACACGGCGTTCGCGCCGCGCGGCCTCACCGTGCTCCGCTACGACCTGCCCTACCGCCAGGCGCGGCCGAAGGGCCCGCCGCGGCCGCGCGAGGCGGCGGGCGATCGCGCGGGGCTGAGGGAGGCGGTGCAGGGGCTCCGGGCGCAGGTGAGCGGCCGCGTCTTCCTCGGGGGGCAGTCCTACGGCGGCCGTCAGGCGAGCATCCTCGCAGCGGCGGAGCCCGGGCTCGCCGACGCGCTGCTCCTGCTCTCCTACCCGCTCCACCCGCCGGGGCGCGGCACCGAGCTCCGCACGGCGCACTTTCCCGCGCTCCGGACCCCCGCGCTCTTCGTCCACGGCGCCGCCGACCCGTTCGGCGCGCTCGTCGAGCTGGAAGCGGCGCTGAAGCTGATCCCCGCTCGCACGTCACTCCTGCCGATCGAGGGCGCCGGCCACGACCTCTACCGGCGCGGCGGGCGCGTCACCGTCGAGGCGATCGTCGCAGCGTTCCTGGCGTTCGTCAGCAGGTGTAGCATCGCGACCGCATGACGGCGGAACTCGTTCTCCCCCGTGAATCGGACGTCTTCCAGATCCTGCACCAGGCCGTGCTCGAGCGACGCTGTGTCTTCTTCGCCGGGCTGCCCGGCGTGGGCAAGAGCCTCCTGATCCAGCAGGCGGCGCTGATCGCGCAGGAGGCCGGGCGGGCGGTCCATCTGCTGCAGTGGGACGTGGCCCGGGGCGCCTTCGAGACTCCCGGCATCCTGGCCCGTTACCCCGAGGTGGACGGGGTCACCCACGCGGCGATCCGCAAGGCGGTCGGGCTCTGGGCGCGCGAGGCGGTGCGGCGATGGGACCAGGCCCACCCCGAAGATCGCCACCTGCTGATCGGGGAAACCCCGCTGATCGGCAACCGGCTGATCGAGCTGGCTCAGCGAAGAGAGGACGGCGTGGAGCCGCTCCTGGCGGGCCGTCAGACCCTCTTCCTCATCCCCGCCCCGTCGCGCGAGGTGCGGCAGGCCATCGAGGCGGCGCGGGCGCGCGAGATGGCGGACCCGCGCCACGAACGCGAGCGCGCGAACGCGCCCCCCACCCTGGTGCGCGCCCATTTCAAGGAGATCAACCAGGTGGCGGGGCTGTTGGGCCTGCCGGCATCCCGGTCGGGCGGCGACTACGACCCGGACGTCTACGTCGGTGTGTACCGGCGCCTCCTGCGCTTCCGGCACGCCACCGTGCTTCCCCTCACGAGCGTCCTGCCGGTGCGCCTCTCACCCCACGACCTGTCGGTGGTGGCGAGCGAGCTGCTGCCCGCCCGCAACGACGTCGACCGGCTCATGGCGTGGGCCGACGGTCGTTCCCAAGCCGAGCTCCAGCGGGAGGTCGACGACTGGTATCGGCTGTAGCGCCGCGGTGGACGTGGGAGAAGATCTTCGCTACGACCTCATGCAGGGGTAGGAGGGAAAGCCGATGGCCTTTGCAACCGTCAACGGAGTGCGGCTGTTCTACGAGGTCTCGGGGAAGGGCGATCCGATCGTCCTCATCCCGGGGCTCGGTCTCGACCATACCTATTTCCGCTACGCGATGCCGCACCTGGAGCGGCACTTCCACGTCGTCGCGTATGATCCGCGCGGAATGGGACAGTCGGACCGTCCGGCGGTCGAGTACACGATGGAACTGTGGGCGGAGGACTTGAGACAGCTCCTCGCTCACCTTGGTATCGCACACGCGCACATCGTCGGCTCCTCGCTGGGTGGTTGCGTCGCCCTCGCGCTGCTCCGGCAGGAGCCGCGGATCGCGCGGAGCCTCATCATGCTCGCCGCCTTCTCGGAGCTGGACCGTGCGCTCGAGACGAACTTCCGCATGCGGATCGCGATCGTCGAGGCGCTCGGGATGACCGAGATCATCCGCGACCACGTTCTCCTGTGGACGCTATCGCGCGAGTTCATCGAGACCGAACGGGGCACGCAGGCGGCCGACGGGCTCCTGGCGGCGCTCGGGAAGAATGACCCCACGCTCTACGTCGAGTTCCTCAAGTCGATCCTGCGCTTCGGCCGCGTGATGCCGGGGCAGGAGAAGGAGCCAAAGTACACGAGCTACCTGTCCCAGATCACCGTTCCCACACTCGTGGTCGTCGGCGACAGAGACATCCTCACGCCGGTGCCGTTCTCGCGCAAGATCACGGAGCGAATGCCCAAGGCCGAACTGGCCGTCATCAAGGGCTGCGGACACATCACGTTCATCGAGCAGCCCGAAGAGAACACTCGGCTGATCGTCGACTTTCTGCGCCGCCAGGCCGGAGGCGCATGATGGGCTACTTCGGGCGGCGGCAGGTGCGGGTCGAGGACGACCTCCTCGTCACGGGCCGCGGCCAGTACGTCGACGACCTCAAGCTGACCGGGATGCTCCACGTCGCGCTGCTCCGAAGCACCATGGCTCACGCGCGACTCCGCGCGGTCGACGTGTCGCGTGCCCGAGCGGCGAAGGGTGTCGTCGCGGTCTTCAGGGTGGAGGACCTCCCGCCCGCGGCGCGCCTGCTCGCCGACTGCCACGCACATCCGGCGCTGGCGCCGAAGGAGCTTCCGACGCTGGCGACCGGCAAGGTTCGCTACGGGTCGTGTCCCGATTGGTGTGGAAAAGGAAGTGGCGCATTCTTCCGGTGGAAGAAGTTAACCACCAACCGGCCGCCTGCCAGGGCGGCCACCGGAGGAATGCGCCATGGGCGAGGGTATCAGGAAGTCCGAGCGGGTGCATGAGGTGAAACCGACAGCGCTTGGGGAGCTGATCCACGAGCACGTGCGGGGCGCGATCGAGACGGCGGTCGTCGAGGAGTTGGCGCGGGCGCTCGGCGCGGCGCCGTATGAGCGCGCCGACGGCCGGCGGGGCTACCGCAACGGCCAGAAGGCCCGCACGCTGACGGGGCCGACCGGGCCGCTGGCGCTCCGGCTGCCGCGCGGGACGGTCTTCACCGCCGGCGGCCCGAAAGAGTGGATCTCGACCATCGTGCCGCGCTACCAGCGCCGGATGCGGGAGGTGAACGAAGCGGTCGTGGGGACCTATCTGGCGGGCGCCAACACCCGGCGCCTGCGCGGCGCCTTGGCGCCCCTGCTCAAGGCGGCCCCGTTGTCCAAGAGTGCGGTGTCGCGCATCGTGGCGACGCTGCGGGAGGCACTGGACGCCTGGATGACCCGGGCCCTCGCCGACCTCGACGTCGTCTACCTCTACCTCGACGCCCTCCACCTGCGGGTCCGTACCGGTGGCAAGGTGGTGAGCGTGCCCGTGCTGGCCGCGGTCGGGGTGCTGGCAGATGGGGGCAAGCAGCTGCTCGCCCTCGAGCTGTGCAGCAGCGAGTCGGCCGAGGCGTGGACCGGATTCGTAGAGGCCATGGCCGGCCGCGGTCTGCCGGCGCCCGTGCTGTGCATCCTCGACGGCAATCCCGGACTGCGCCGGGCGGTGGGGCACGTCTGGCCGGCGGCGTCGGTTCAGCGGTGCTGCGTGCATAAGCTCCGCAACCTCGAACGCAAAGCACCGAAGCACGCCCTCGCCGAGATCCGAGACGACTTTCACCGGATCGTTTACGCGGCGGGGCCGGAGACGGCCCGCGCGGCGGTCCTGGCCTTCGAGCGAAAGTGGAGCAAGCGGTGTCCCGGGGTGGTGCGCAGTCTCCAAGAGGGCGGCGACGAACTGCTGACCTTCTTCCGGTTCCCGAAGGCGCAATGGAAGACGCTCCGCACCACGAACGTGATTGAACGCCTGAACGGAGAATTCCGCCGCCGCGTCAAGACCCAGGGCGCGCAGCCGACGGAGGACGCCGCCGTGATTCTCCTCTTCAGCCTCGTGGCCAGCGGCCAGATCATCCTGCGTCGGATCGACGGCTGGCGGCGAATCGCCGCCGTGCTCACGCAACGGGCTCGCGTGGCGGCGTGACGCATCGCGCGCAGCCCCGTAGCGCCACGATGAGGAGCTCGCCCATACGTGGGTACCCCCGCCATCGGGCTTCCACGCGGTGCTATCACACTCGTGCTACGGTGAGGACGCGACCACGAGACCGGAAGAGCGCCACCCGATTTTCCACATCAAGCGGGACACCACCTCGCTACGTCGGCGAACCCATCGCGGCCGTCGTGGCGGACAGTCGGTATCTCGCCGAGGACGCGGCGGAGCTCATCGAGGTCGACTACGACCCGCTCCCCGCCGTCATCGATCTCGAGAAGGCGATGGAGGCGGGGGCCCCCCTCGTCCACGACGATCGCCCGAACAACATCGCGACACGGCTGCCGATCAACAAAGGCGATACCGCACGCGCCTTCGCGCAGGCCCCCTGTGTGGTGAAGGAGCGCCTCGAGATCCACCGCGGCGCCGGGCAGGCGATGGAGACGCGCGGCATCGTGGCCTCGTGGAGCGCCGCCGACCAGCGGCTCACCGTCTGGAACGTCTCGCAGGTTCCGTTCCTCCAGCGCGGCGTCATCGCCGCGGCGCTCGGTTTGCCCGAATATCGTGTGCGCGTCCTCACTGGCGACGTCGGGGGTGGGTTCGGGTACAAGGGGCTCGTCTACGTCGAGGACATCCTCATTCCGGCCATCGCGTGGAAGATCGGGCGTCCCGTGAAGTGGATCGAGGACCGGCATGAGCACTTGATCGCCGCGTATCAGGAGCGCAGCCAGCTCCACGACATCGAGATCGCGACCGACGATCGCGGCGTGATCCTGGGCGTCCGCGGCCGCTTCCTGGCCGATAACGGCGCGTACACGCCGTGGGGCCCCGTCGTCCCGCTGCTCACGCTCGTCAACATCCCCGGCCCCTACAAGGTCCCGAACTACACGATGGAAGCCGTCATCGTCTTCACGACCTGTGTTCCCCTCGCCCCGGTCAGAGGCGCGGGACGGCCGCAGGCCGTGTACGTGATGGAGCGGTTGCTGGATCGCGTCGCCGAGCGCCTCGGGATCGATCCCGCCGAAGTGCGCCAGCGAAACCTGATCCAGCCGGAGGACTATCCGTACGACGTGGGCTTCATCTCGCGGGATGGAAGCCGGCGCACGTACGACAGCGGCAACGTTCCCGCACTCCTGCGGCGCGCCATGGAGATCGCGCACTACGACGAGCGACGTCGCGAGCAGGCTGGGCAGCGCCGTCGCGGCCGCTACATCGGGCTCGGGGTCGGCTGCTGCGTCGAGGAGGCGGGGCTCGGGCCGTACGAGGAGGTGTCCGTCTCGGTGGAACGCACCGGCAAGGTCATCGTCCGCACCGGCGCGCCCGCGCAGGGACAGGGCCACCGGACGACGTTCGCGCAGATTGTGGCCGACGAGCTCACGGTGCCGCTCGAGGACGTGACGGTCGTCAGCGGCGATACCGATCTCGTCCGCTACAGCATCGGCACCTTCGCCAGCCGGGCGGCGGTCCTCGTCGGCTCCGCCGCGCTCCAGGCGTCGCGCGAGGTGAAGGACCGGGCGCTCCGCATCGCGGCCACCATGCTCGAGGCGGGCGAGCAGGACCTCCGGCTCGACCACGGCCGCGTCACCGTGAAGGGCGCGCCCGACCGAGGGGTGACGCTCGCGGAGATCGCGCGCCGGTCGCTTGGCGAGGCGGGCGCGCCCCTGCGGCTTGCGGCCGGCCCCGGCCTCGGCGCCATCACCGCGTTCTGCCCGCCCGCCACAACGTACCCGACGGGCGCCCACGCCGCAGTCGTCGAGGTCGATCCGAAGACCGCCGAGATCCGTATCCTGACCTACGCGGCCGTCGAGGACTTCGGCACGCTGATGAATCCGCTCATCGTCGACGGCCAGGTGATTGGCGGCGTCGCCCACGGCATCGGCAACACATTCCTCGAGCGTGTCGTCTACGCGGACGACGGCCAGATCCTGACCGGCACGCTGATGGACTATCTGATGCCGACCGCGGCCGACGTGCCGCGGATCGACGTCGACCATCTGGGCACCCCGTCGCCGCTCAATCCTCTCGGGGCCAAGGGAGCCGGCCAGGGCGGCCTGATCCCCGTCGCCGCGGTGCTGACCGCTGCGGTCGAGGACGCGCTGAGGCCATTCGGCGTGAAGCTCACCCACGTCCCGTTCACGCCGAGCGACCTCGTCGAGGCGATCGAGACCGGGAGCGCGGCGACCGAGCGGGGGCCGCGCTCGTGAAGCCTGCGCCGTTCCTCTACGTCGCGCCCGGCACGGTCGACGAGGCCCTCAGTGTGCTGAAGGAGCACGGCGCGGAGGCGAAAGTGCTCGCGGGAGGGCAGAGCCTGGTGCCGATGATGAACCTCCGCTTGGCGCGGCCCGCCGTCCTCGTGGACCTCAACCGAATCTCCGGTCAGGACGGCGTTCGCGACGGGAACTCCGAGGTCGCGATCGGGTTCCTCACGCGCCAGCGAGCGTTCGAGACGTCGCCCGGCCTCGCGGAGCGCCTGCCGCTGCTCGCCGAGGCGATCTCCTTTGTCGGCCATCCGGCGATCCGGAGCCGCGGCACGATCGCGGGATCAATTGCCCACGCCGATCCCGCAGCCGAGATCCCCGCCGTCGTGACGGTGCTGGACGCCGAGATCGTGGTGCGCTCGGAGAACAAGACGCGCGTGATCGCCGCCCAGGACTTCTTCATCGACCTCTTCACGACCGTGCTCGAGCCGACGGAGATCGTCGTCGAGATTCGCATCCCACGGCGCGAAGTGCAGGGCACGGCGTTCCTCGAGGTCGCGAGGCGGCACGGCGATTTCGCCCTCGTCGGCGTCGCCACGACCCTCGCCGTCTCGCGAGACGGCACCATCGAGCGAGCGACCATCGCGTTGAGCGGGGTCGCGGGCACGCCCGTGCGCGCCCGCGAGGCCGAGCAGATGCTCGTCGGCGCGAAGGCCGCCGCGGCAATCTTCTCCGAAGCCGGGCGCGCCGCCGGCGCCCCGCTGGCGCCCACGTCCGACCTCCATGCGACCGCGGCCTACCGGAAGCGGCTGGCGGCCGTCCTCACGGAGCGCGCGCTCTCGCTCGCAGCCCGGCGCGCGGGACTGGAAG
>Ga0209342_10007157_pt1 | contig 11235 bp, 9 predicted proteins | sample RifCSP16_2_FD_184023 | JGI IMG/M metagenome (GOLD analysis project Ga0209342, IMG submission 184023) | Soil microbial communities from Rifle, Colorado - Rifle CSP2_sed 16_2 (SPAdes) (version 2) | ecosystem: Environmental > Terrestrial > Deep subsurface > Rock core/Sediment | place: Rifle... | reverse complement strand
AACAGCACGGTCGGGCGACCGTGCTGTTCGTGGATGAAGTGCATCGCTTCAACAAGGCGCAACAGGACGGCTTCCTGCCGTACGTGGAAGACGGCACGCTGACCTTCATCGGCGCCACCACGGAGAATCCATCCTTCGAACTGAACAACGCGCTGCTTTCGCGCGCGCGGGTTTACGTGCTCAAGGCCCTGACGGCGGAGGAGATTCGCCGGGCCGTCGATCGGGCCATCGCAGACGAACCATCGGGCCTGGGTTCGCAGCCACTGGAAATGCCGGATGAGGCGCGCGATCTGCTGGCGCGGGCGGCCGACGGCGATGCGCGTCGCGCGCTGAATCTGCTGGAGATGGCCGCCGACCTTTCCATAAAACAGGACGGCAAGCAGGTAATTACCTTGGACCTGATCAAGGACGTCATCACCGGCGGGGTGCGCCGCTTCGACAAGCAGGGCGAGGCGTTTTACGACCAGATATCGGCGCTGCACAAATCGGTGCGCGGTTCCGATCCGGACGCCACGTTATATTGGTTCGCGCGCATGCTCGACGGCGGCTGCGATCCGCTTTATATCGCGCGCCGGGTGGTGCGCATGGCTTCCGAGGATATCGGCAACGCCGATCCGCGCGCCTTGCAGTTGGCGCTGAACGCCTGGGACGTGCAAGAGCGCCTGGGCAGTCCGGAAGGAGAGCTGGCGATCGCGCAAGCCGTCGTATACATGGCCTGCGCCCCGAAAAGCAATGCCGTGTACACGGCCATGGGGGCGGCGATGAAAGACGCGCGTGAGCGCGGATCGCTTGAAGTTCCACTGCATTTGCGCAATGCCCCGACCAAGCTCATGAAGGAACTGGGTTACGCCAAGGGTTATCGCTACGCGCACGACGAGGCCGAGGCCTATGCGGCCGGCGAGAGCTATTTGCCGCAGGAGCTGGGGAAACGGCGGTATTATTTTCCCACGGAACAGGGATTGGAGGGTAAAATTGCCGAGCGTTTGGCGCACCTGAAAGAGCTCGACCGGAGAGCCCGCGAGTCGGCGGCCAAGGCGGAAAAAAACAAATCGGAGAAGACGAGTAAATGAATTTTGCGGCGCATGACGCGGTGATGAATATCAAACAGACGGCAATGGGCATAGTACTGTGGCTGGCGTCATCGCTGGTCCTGGCCGGCGGTATTGCCTTAACGCCACCGGCGACATCCGCACAGACACCCGCGCCAGCCCCAGTCCCCGCTCCGGCGTCAGCCGGTCCCCATTATGAAGCCGGTTCGGCGGCCTATGACGCCGGCGACTATGACAAGGCGCGCCGTATCTGGCAGCCGCTGGCGGAAAAAGGCGATGTGCGCGCGCAGCGTGGCATGGGCAAGCTATACGAAAAAGGCCGGGGCGTGGAGCGGGATTTCGCCACGGCGCTCAAATGGTATCGCCCGGCGGCGGAGAAGGGCGATGCCGAAAGCCAGTATCGTCTCTCCGTCGGGTATGGTTACGGATTAGGCGTCAAGAAGAACGAGGCCAAGGCGATGGAGTGGTTGCGCAAGGCCGCGGAAAACGGACAGAAGCGGGCGCAGCGATCCCTGGCCAAGGGCTATGAAGACGGTATGAACGGTCTGCCGCGCGATCCGGAGAAAGCGAAGTACTGGTATGATCGATCCAAGACCAGAGAATGAAAAAACGAAAATTCCTCCCTTCGTGATGCGCGTTACTCCATGAATCAAGTTCTGGCCATCGCCGCGGGCGGCGCCGTGGGAAGCGTGCTGCGGTTCTGGATGTCCACCTGGGTGCATTCCTTCGCCGGACGATCTTTCCCCTATGGCACCCTGACGGTCAATGTGCTCGGTTGCCTGGCGATGGGATTCCTGTTCGTGCTGTTCATCGACCGGCTGAGCGACAACAACGTCCTGCGCGCGGGAATACTCATCGGCGTTCTGGGCGGCTTCACCACGTTTTCCTCGTTTTCCATCGAAACCTTCAACCTGATCGAGCAAGGGGCGTGGTTCAAGGCCGCCGCGAACATGACCGGCAGTCTGTTATTGTGCGTCGGCGCCACCTGGGTCGGCGTCATTCTGGGGAGGCAGGTATGAAACACAGCGACGTGACCATGGTGCGAATCTATCTGACCGAAGCCGAGAAGCTGCTGAAAAAGCTGCTCGCGAAACTGCACGACGAGGAGAAGGTACGCGGCGTGACGGTGTTCCGGGGCGTCTCCGGTTTCGGGCGCTCGGGCGTGGTGCATTCGTCCACGCTGCTCGATCTGTCGCTCGACCTGCCGGTGGTGATCGAGTTCTTCGACGAACCGGCCAAAGTGAAACGCATCCTCGCGCACCTCAAGGACATTCTGCCGCCGGGCCACGTTGTTTCCTGGCCGGCGCATGTAAACACGAACTGACGTACCAGTGCCGGCATGCCGTTGCGCCTAGCCTGCCGGTCGCCTAACATTAAAATTGTCAGGAGATGGCATTCCTCCTCTAACCGCCGATGCGGCTGATGATGCCTACAAGAACCGGTACCCATAAACGGCTCGGTAGAGGAGGTAGTCATGCACGCTGACGTTGCGCCGCTCGCTGTCGGCATTCTTATCTTCATTTCCAGCCTCATTTCCCTCAAGCTCGGCCTGTCGGTCGCCATTATCGAGATCACGCTCGGGGCGGTGGCCGGCAATCTGGGCCTTCAAACGCAGCCGTGGATGACCTATCTCGCCACATTCGGCGGCATTCTGCTGACGTTTCTGGCCGGCACGGAGATAGACACGCGCCTGATGCGCGCGAAGTTCAAGGAAAGTTTTCTGATTGGCGCCCTGTCTTTCCTGTTGCCTTTCGCCGGCGTATCGGCGTTTACTTATTACGTCAGCGGATGGGCGTTGAACGCCTCGCTGATAGCCGGCATAGCGCTGTCGACGACTTCGCTCGCGGTTGTTTACGCTGTCCTGGTAGAGACCGGCTTGAACAGGACCGAGCTGGGCAAGATCATCATGGCGTCCACGTTCATCACCGACATGGGCACGGCGCTTGCGCTCAGTATTATTTTTATCAAACCCACGCTTTATACCGCCGTCTTTCTGGCGGTGTCCGTGGTGGTCATTCTGGGCGCGGTGGTGTTTTCGCACCGCGTACTGGAACATCCCCGTCTTCGGAATAAAGTCATCGAACCCGAGATCAAGTACATCTTTCTGTTGCTGCTGGTGTTCATCTATTTCGCCAAGCTCGGAGACGGACACGCCGTGTTGCCGGCGTTCCTGCTGGGTCTGCTGATGTCGAGGCATTTTACCGAGTCTTCCACGACCAAGGAGCTGCGTAACCGTCTGCGTACGGTTGCCTATGCCGTTATTACCCCGCTGTTTTTCATCGTCGGTGGCTTGAAGGTTTCGTTTCCGGAGATTGCCTCGGCATTCGGCTTGTTCCTCGTTCTCTTCGCTCTGAAGATGGCAACCAAGTTTGTCGGTGTGTATTTTCTGGCCAAGCGCTATCTGCGGCATGGCGAGATATATACCACGCTGCTTATGAGCACGGGGCTGACCTTCGGCACCATCGCCAGCGTTTTTGGCCTGAACACAGGATATATTGATCGAACCCAATACTCCGTGTTACTGGGGGTCGTGCTGGCCAGCGCCGTCATTCCGACATTTATCGCGCAGAAATGGTTCATGCCGGTGCACTCCGAGGATATCGTTGACGTCAATAATGGGCGGTGATCGCATGATCTGCTTTTTGTGTGTCGTGGTTTTGCGTACAATGACAGTTGGAAAAGAATAAATCGCCATGCTCGACCCTAAATTACTCCGTACCAACCCCGAAGACGCGGCGCGCCAGCTCGCGCGCCGCGGTTACCGTCTGGATACGCAGGCTCTCGCGACGATCGAAGCAAAGCGCAAACGCGTACAGGTGATTGCGCAACAGTTCCAGCAAGATCGCAACGTCAAGTCGAAGGCGATCGGCATCGCCAAATCGAAGAGCGCGGACACCACGCGGCTGATGCAGGAGGTAACCAATACCGGCGCGGCGCTCAAACAGGCGGAGGGCGAGCTGGAGCAGATACAGAATGAACTCATTGAAATGGCGCTCGGGATTCCCAATATCCCGCACGCCAGCGTACCCGACGGCAAGGACGAGAATGACAATAAGGAGCTCCGGCGCTGGGGCGAGCCGCGCCAGTTCAGCTTCGCGCCCAAGGATCACGTGGATATCGGCGCCAAGCTCGGCATGATGGATTTCGACGCTGCCACCAAGATCACCGGCTCCCGTTTCGTGGTCATGAACGGGCCGCTGGCGCGCCTGCACCGGGCGTTGATCCAGTTCATGCTCGATCTGCACACGCAGGAACACGGTTACACCGAGACCTACGTGCCCTATATGGTGAATGCCGACAGCCTGCGCGGCACGGGCCAGCTGCCAAAATTCGAACAGGACCTGTTCGCGCTGAAGGGAGAGCAGACCTATTACCTGATACCGACGGCCGAGGTGCCGGTCACGAACATCCTGCGCGATGTCATCGTCGAGGCGAACACCATGCCGCGCAAATATGTGTGCCATACCCCGTGCTTCCGTAGCGAGGCGGGTTCCTACGGCAAGGACACGCGTGGCATGATCCGCCAGCATCAGTTTGAAAAGGTCGAGCTGGTCCAGGTCGTGCGTCCGCAGGATTCCTATGCGGCGCTGGAGGATCTGACCGGCCACGCGGAAAAAGTTTTACAGAAACTCGAATTGCCCTATCGCGTCATCACGCTGTGTACCGGCGACATGGGATTTTCCGCTGCCAAGACCTACGACATCGAAGCGTGGCTGCCGGGCCAGAACAAGTACCGCGAGATCTCCTCGTGCAGCAACTTCGAGGATTTCCAGGCGCGGCGCATGCAGGCGCGCTGGCGCAACCCGCAGACCGGCAAACCCGAACTGGTGCACACGCTCAACGGCTCGGCCCTGGCTGTCGGGCGCACCCTGGTGGCGATCATGGAGAATTATCAGGATGACAAGGGCGGGATAAGGATCCCGCGCGCCCTGTATCCTTACATGGGAGGCATGGAAGCTATCGAATTGACCCAATGACACTTTTATCAGGCTGATTTTGTTATAATCGGACGGCAAAATCGGGGGGAGTCTCTATACTGTTTATAGAGACATAATAAAGTGACATTAGATTCCAAGAAGACAATCACGCGGGTGCGGGCGCTGGTCGTCGTCTCGTTCCTTCTTTATGCGCCTTATTACCTGATATGGCGTCTGGGTACCTTCAACCCGGAGTCTCCGTTTTTTTCGTGGCTGATCTGGAGCGCCGAGGTTTTTGGTTACCTGACGGCGGTCTTGCACATATTCATGGTCAGCCGTTTGACGTCGCCTGTCGCGACGCTTCCCCCCAAGGGTCTTACGGTCGATGTATTCGTTCCCACGTATAACGAGAGCGTCAATCTTTTGCGCCATACGCTGCTGGCTGCCACGCGCATGGAATATCCGCATCAAACCTGGCTGCTGGATGACGGCAACAGGCCCGAGATGGCGGCCCTGGCCGAGGAACTGGATTGCCGTTATCTGGCGCGAACGGAAAATACCGACGCCAAGGCCGGTAACCTGAATAACGCCCTGGCGCATAGCCATGCGGATTTCGTCGCGGTATTCGATGCCGATCATGTGCCGCACAAGGACTTTCTCAGCAAGACATTGGGCTTCTTCCATAACGAGAAAGTGGCGTTCGTGCAAACGCCGCAGGATTTCTACAACCTCGACTCGTATCAGCACCGCCGTCACAAGCGGCTGAGTTATATCTGGACCGAACAATCCTTGTTCTTCCGCGTGATACAGCGCGGGAAGGATCGCTGGAACGCCGCTTATTTCTGCGGCAGCTGCGCCGTTCTTCGACGCCGCGCGTTGGACGGTATTGGCGGTTTTGCCACGGGGACGGTTACCGAGGACCTGCACACGTCAATCCGGCTTCACAAGAAAGGCTACCAGGCTGTTTACTATCCGGAGAGCCTGGCGTTCGGGCTGGCGCCGGATTCCGTGCGCGACTTCCTGCTGCAGAGGCTGCGGTGGGGCCAGGGCGCCATGCAGGTGTGGCGCAAGGAAGGCATATTGTTCGCGCGCGGCTTGACCCTGCCGCAGCGGCTGAATTATCTGGCTTCGGTATTGACCTATTTCGACGGCTGGCAAAAAACGGTTTTCTACGCGGCGCCCGTCGTGGTGCTGCTGACGGGCGTGATGCCCATCAACGCGCTCGGACGTGAATTCTTCCTGCACTTCATTCCATTTTACCTGTTGTGTTTCTGGGCGTACGAAGAAGCCGGACGCGGTTATGGCGGTACCGTGCTGACGGAACAATACAACATGGCCCGTTTCGCCACATTCGCGCGGGCCACCATCGGAGGTTTCGGGCGACATTTGAAGTTTTCCGTCACGCAAAAAGTCAGCCTGGAACGGGATAAACCCCGAACGGTTATTCCACAGCTGCTCGTGCTGGTACTCAGCATTTCGGCGATCGCCGTCGGGACATGGCTGTGGCTGTCGCGGCATTACCTGACGCCCGGCGCATTCTGGGCCAATATCGTCTGGGCCGGCATTAATCTCGGGCTGGCCGGATCGGTGGTGCGCTTCACGCTGTCGCGGAAACATCGTCGGCGCGAATATCGGTTCCCGATACCCTTGCCTGCCTTCATAGGAAAATCGGAGGGAGACAGGGTGCTCGGCCTGGTGGAGGATATCTCGGCTGACGGATGCAGGTTCATATCCGAAAATCCGGTCGCCGCCAAGGGTACTGTCAGCGGAGAGATATTCTTGCCCAGCGGCCGGATGCCATTCACGGCCAGCACCAGTCGTCATCTCGATCCGGCTTTGCCATCGCGGGACAGCCGGGATGAGGTGACGGAAACCGGGCCGCGCACATCGAGACGCAAACTCGAGTACGGGCTGGCCTTCCGGTGGAAATCGGCCCATGACGCCATCCAGCTCGAGAACTTTCTCTATGGTTCGGATCTTCAGTGGCGTATTCTTGACCTGCAGGAAGGCGTCACCACTCCTGTTGCCTGGGTCATGGACTTGTTGGCACGCGGTAAAATGGCGAGAGTCCCGAAAATTTCATCGGAGGAATGGCTGCCGGTTATATATCACCGGACCGGGAAGGGCGAGCGGCAGGATAAATTCGGCGTGCTTTCCCGCACCGACTGGGCGCAGAAACCCGCCAAGCTGATTATGTTCGAATCTGTCCCGAAAGGCTCGCGCCTTGAACTTTATATTTTCGGGCACATGCCGCAAGACCGCGTGCAAGGAGAACTTGTCGAGTTACAAAAACTGCAAACAACGATCGCGGAAATATATGTGGCTAAAATCATGTTGCAGCATCAAGGTCCCGATGAAACATCCCGGCGATAAATGTCGCCGCCGGTTAAAAGTTCGTCCACCGATAATGGCCGCCGGTGTTCTGGGGATGTTGGCTGGCCTGGTTCCGCCGATATCCGCTGGCGCGAGCGGGTGGCTTGGTCTGACGGGCGTTGAGCTGGGGGCGAATCGCAACACTTATGCATTTGCCGGCGCCATTGCGCCGCTGACACCGAACACCGTGCTTGGCCAGGGTTGGGTCCAGCGCTATTGGTTGGATTGGCTGGAATACCGTTTTGACTCGAACGGCGAGGAAGTTCGCGCCCAGGCACCGGGCGTGTCGGCATTGTTCGGTTACCAACGCGGCAATTCCGGGGGATTTTGGGCCGGATATGCCGGAGTGGGTTACCGGAATACCACGCTCAAGCCGGACAGGCCCAATGCGGAAGTGCGCGGCGGCCAGAGCGCCTTGCAATTGCTCGGTGAGATGGATCGTCGCTTTGCTCAAAAGTGGCGTTTTGCGGGGGCGGTGCAACTGGCGCTCGGGCCGGACAGTTACTGGACGCGCGCCAAATTTTTGCACAAATCGTCCACGGCCGCCTTTTGGCGGGGGGTAGAGGTCGTTTTCCAGGGCGATCCCGATTACCACGCCACCAAAGTAGGATTGGTGCTGGATGAATGGGGCGTTGGAAGAAGCATAACCGCCAATTTCAAACTGGGAGTCAATAAAACCAAGGGTCTCAAAACCGGCGGTTATGCGGGCATTGAGTTTGTGGGAAGTTTTGGAGAAAAATAAAAATATTCTCAGCCGTTTCGGATGGTGGCGGATCTAGTACAGTTGAACATGGGAGGGGTGGCCGAGCGGTTTAAGGCACCAGTCTTGAAAACTGGCAGGGGCTTACGTCCCTCGTGAGTTCGAATCTCACCCCCTCCGCCAATTTTCTTTCATGTTTATCCTTTACGGAATCTCTCCATTGCTTCATGGATATCACCGAAGAAATACATTCGGCCCGCTGTTGAAACGTCAATCCGGGGTATAATCCCGGCATGAATTTCCTTCCTGTTTTTCTTGATCTGAAGAATCGTTCCTGCGCGGTGATCGGGGGCGGGGAGGTGGCGTCACGAAAGCTGACGTTACTGCTGGAGGCCGGCGCTCAGGTCACGGTATATGCGCCCACCGCGGGCGAGACCGTCCGCCGCTGGGCGGCGGACGGCAAGGTCAGGCACGTCGCGCAGGAATTCCGCCCCGGCTGCGCGCTGGTCATCGCGGCGACGGACGACAAGTCGGTCAACCGCCGGGTTTCGGATTCCGCCAAGGCGCGCAATATTCCGGTCAACGTCGTGGACCAGCCGGATCTGTGCACGTTCATCATGCCGTCCATCATCGACCGCTCGCCGGTGATCGTGGCGGTGTCGACCGGGGGATCGTCCCCGGTGCTGGCGCGTCTCATTCGCGCGCGCCTCGAAACCTTGATCCCCGCCGGTTACGGCCGGTTGGCGAAACTGGCGGTCACGTTTCGAGACAGGGTCAAGCAGCATTTTACTCATCCGCCGCGCCGCCGCCGGTTCTGGGAAGAGGTATTGCAAGGACCGATCGCCGAGCTTGTCTATTCCGGACAGGATGCCGCGGCGGAGAAGGCCTTGCAGCGGAGAATCGAGGCTGTCGACGGCGGCCAGGCACCGGTCGGGGAAGTGTATCTGGTGGGCGGCGGTCCGGGCGATCCGGATTTGCTCACCTTCCGCGCGCTGCACCTGATGCAGCAGGCCGATGTCGTGGTTTACGACCGCCTGGTATCGCCGGCGGTGTTGAATTTGATACGGCGCGACGCCGAGCGCATTTACGCCGGCAAGGAGCGCGACAACCATGCCATTCCCCAGGAAGACATCAATCATCTCCTGGTGCGCCTGGCCAAGGAGGGCAAGCAGGTCGTGCGACTCAAGGGTGGCGACCCGTTCATCTTCGGGCGCGGAGGCGAGGAGATCGATACGTTGGCTGCCGAGGGCATACCGTTTCAGGTGGTGCCGGGCATTACCGCGGCGGCGGGCTGCGCCGCCTACGCCGGCATACCGCTGACGCATCGCGACTACGCCCAGTCCGTGGTGTTCGTCACCGGCCATCTCCAGGACGGGACGGTTAATCTCAACTGGAAGGCGCTGGTGCAGCCGCGCCAGACCATCGTTTTCTACATGGGCCTGCACGGCATCGATACGATCTGCCGCGAGCTGATCCGGCACGGCATGCCGTCGTCAACGCTGGCGGCGCTGGTGCAGCAAGGCACGACACGTAATCAGCGCGTCTTGACCGGCGACCTGGAAACCCTGCCGTCGATCGTCGACAAGGCGCACGTCAAGGCGCCGACCCTGATTATCGTCGGCGATGTGGTGGAGCTGCACGGTCGGCTCAAGTGGTTCGAGCCCACCGCAGCGAACTAAGAAAACTCTGAAAAAAAGTTTTCACCGCAAAGGCGCAAAGAGCGCAAAGGTTTGTTATTCAAAACTCTTGAGTATTTCTTTGCGTCCTTCGCGTCTTCGCGGTGAATAATCTTATTGATCGCTTTTAACCTTCATTATTCTGCGTTTTTTTACGGCCCAATCCCTGTTCGACCGCGATGACGGCGGCTTCCACGCGCGAATGCACGCCCAGCTTGCGCAGGATGGCTTTGACGTGGAGTTTGACGGTTCCGTCCGTGATATTGAGCGCGCGCGCTATCATCTTGTTGCTTTGTCCTTCGGCGACGTGGCTTAAAATTTCCATTTCGCGGGGGGTTAGCTCGGAAAGGGGGGCGGCGGGACGGCGTGGTGCTTCATTGGTCTGACCCTGAACGATGCGCGTGAGGGATCCCACCATCTCCTTGGCCACGACGTTGTCGCCGCGCAGCGCCGCCTCGAGCGCCGGCACCAGGTCCTCGGGATTCATGTCCTTGAGCAGATAACCGGCGGCGCCACCGCGCAGAGCGGCGCGCAGGTCGGCGTCATCCCGGCTCATGGTCAGCATCAGAATCGGCACCGTGACGTTACTGGCGCGCAATCTTTCCAGCGTTTCAATGCCGTTCATGACCGGCATTTTGATGTCCAGCAAAATGACGTCCGGCGACAGGGTGAGAGCCTGTTTTATGCCTTCCTCGCCGCCTCCCACCGACGCCACGACCTCAACGCCCCGGCTGCGCAGCAATTCCTCCAGCCCCTTGCGGACCAGAGCATGATCATCGATCAGCAGTACACGCAATCGCAAGCCCCTGTTTTGTTATTTTGTCACGGCCACTCTGGCCGGGGCGACGGGAAATGTCAGCACGATACGCGTGCCTTCGCCGGGTTCGCTTTCAATGGTGAGTTCGCCGGGAAGACGTTCAGCGCGTTCGCGCATGACGGAAAGTCCGATGTGTTCGCCCGGCCGCGCCGCCGAGACCGGAGCCATGCCTTCACCGTCGTCCTCGATCAGCAATGAATAGACGCCCTTGTCGTCGCTGTTCAGCAGAATGCGCGCATTGCGCGCGTTGCTGTGTTTGCCGATATTCGACAACGCTTCCTTGACGATATGAAAAATCTGGCTCTCCTGGAGCGGCGTCAGGCTGAAATTCCGGCACTCGTTGTGAAAGAAGACGTTGATTCCGGTTTCCTCGCTGAAGCGTTCCACCATGCCGGCCACGGCGGGCACCAGTCCGCGCTCATCGATCTTCAGACGGTAATTGGCCAACAGTTCGCGCAGGCTGGCGTGCGCCTCTTCAATGGCGGTTTTCAGGCTCTGAACTTCGAGTTGCGAGGTGCGCAAGTCTTTCGTGTGCAGGGATTCGCCCAGCATCTTAACCTGCAGGCGCATTCCCACAAGCGCCTGCGCCAGCGAATCGTGCAGTTCGTTGCCGATGATGTTGCGCTCTTCCATGATGGCGATCTGGCGCGCCTGACTGTCGAGCCGCGCCTTTTCCAGCGCCAGCCCCAGGTGCTTGCCCACG
>Ga0209342_10007156_pt1 | contig 11235 bp, 10 predicted proteins | sample RifCSP16_2_FD_184023 | JGI IMG/M metagenome (GOLD analysis project Ga0209342, IMG submission 184023) | Soil microbial communities from Rifle, Colorado - Rifle CSP2_sed 16_2 (SPAdes) (version 2) | ecosystem: Environmental > Terrestrial > Deep subsurface > Rock core/Sediment | place: Rifle... | reverse complement strand
GAAGCAAAGCTTCGCGGTCGCCCCGCTCCCGTTGGGCCCGAAGTAGTAGAGGTGCTTCCCCATCTTGCTCAGGATTTCGCGATGAGCCTCGAATACGTCCTTTTCCCCGCCCACCAGGATGCCGAGTGTGCCCTCCTTGGCTGGGCCCGTGCTCCCGAAGACGGGGGCATCCAGCGTCATCCAGCCGTGCCCCGCCACTTCCGAGGCGATCCGCCGGCTCTGCGCGGGGCTCACCGTGCTCATATCAATGAGCACCATCCCGGGCCGCCCTCCGGCCAGCAGGCCGTCGGCGCCCATGAGGACTGCTTCCACGGCCGACGCGTCGGCGAGCATCGTGATGACCACCTGGCTGGCCCCGGCAACTTCCGTGGGCGAGCTTGCCACCTTCGCGCCCAACGCCTCGAGCGATCTCGCCTTGGAGGCGGTGCGGTTGAACACCGTCAACGGGAAACCGCCGCGGGCGATGTTCTCCGCCATCGGCGCTCCCATCAGGCCCAGCCCGACAAACCCCACGCGCTGCATCATTCCTCCGTCAAACCTAGACCTGAAAGGTCTGGGGACCTGTCAGGTCTTCTCCTCCCTTAGTAGGGGATAAACTCGCCGCGCTCGAGCGCGGCTTTCTTTGCCGGCTCCCCGTATTCCCAGGAGTAGTCCGGCCGATACCGCTCGCGCCAATCGTTGTACTTCATCTTGCCGATGTTCTCCTCGGCCGGATACAGCCATTTCACACCCCACTGGGGGATGACGATCTTCATGTTCGGCGTGTGCCACTGGGCGATGGTGACGACCTCCTGCGGATCGACGCCGGTATTCCCCCAGTTGTCCCAATGCATCGGCAGCAGGAGCTTGGCTCCGACGGCCTCTCCCAGGCGGACGGCGTCATAGGGAGTCATCTTGTCGGTCGCGCCTGGGGCGTTGTAGCCGATGTTGAAGGTCAGGACGTCGACGTTGTATTCTCTGAAAAGGATATAGGCGTTCTGGAACAGGCTGTCGGCCAGATGGCACAGATTGTGCCCGCCGATCTTGAAGAGGAAGGTGACAGCCACGTCGTTGTAGGGACGGCGCACGCCGGGGCCCACCTTGACGCCAGGCCCGCCCGTCATGGTGGCGATCCGGTCGAAGTTCGGAAGGACCTCGATCTCGACGTCCTTGATCTTGTACGATTGCCCCGCCTCGCAGACGCGTATGCGATCCTCCGGCACCTGGAAGACGCGCATGCGCTCCACCGTCGACATCGGCCCGTAGAAGAGCGCCTTCGTCGTCTGCGTCGCGGCTTTGAGGGTGTAGATATCGGTGTGATCGGCGTGCTGGTGGGAGCAGAAGACCCCGTCGAGCGTCTTGAAGCCGAAGATATCGATCACCTGAGGATTCAGCCGCAGCCAGTCGATCGTCGGCGAGCCGCTCGTCCGGCAGACGCCGCAATACTCATACTCGGTGTAGTGCGCCGGGCCGGCGTAGTTGTCCACCAGGAGCACCGCCCCGCCTGGCGATTTGAGCACGAAGCCCATCCCGCCCGTCCACCACAGAGCGAAATTGCCCTCGGGAACCTGGGTCTCTTCGATCTCCCGGTTCAGGAACTGGCCCCACTCCGGGAAGCACTCCAGGAGCCAGCGGATGCGATCCATCGGGCGGTCTTTGTTGAGCAGGTAGTCGCCCTGCATCGTTCCCCGGCCGTCCCCGACGATCTTGATCTCTTCGTAATTGATCTTCTCTTTTCCATCGCCGCTCATGTTGATCTCTCCTGCATGAGGTCCGGGGAGCGCCCATCCGCTACCCTGGCATTGCATGGGGAAACATCACAACCTTGCCGGTGTCGCGCGGGCCGGTGGTCATCAGTTTGAAGCCTGTGTCGAAGTCTTCCAGGGGGATCCGGTGGGTAATCACGGGCCGCGGGTCGAGCTTGCCGGAGGCGAGCAGGCCGTCGACCAGCTTCCACGTATCCCACATGTGCCTGCCGGCCACGCCACGCACGGTCACCTGCCGCAGTGTCACGGCGAAGTTGATGTCAAACTCGATCGGCCGGGGGGTGAGCCCGAAGGTCGTCACCCGCCCGCCCTTGCGCACGACCTCGAAGGCGCTTTTCATCGACTGCGGCGCCCCGGCCATCTCCACGACGACGTCGGCGCCGATGCCGTGAGTGTCTTCCAGGATCGACTTCACCGGATCGACCGGCTCATTGATGTCGAAAGTGAGGTGGGCGCCCATCTTGCGGGCGATTTCCAGGCGTGAGGGCACCATGCCAACCAGGTAGATCTTCCTCGCCCCGGCCGCAGCCGCCACCCCGGCGCCGAAGAGGGCGATCGGCCCGTCGCCGAAGATGACCACCGACTTGGCCGTCACCGGCTCGATGAGCACAGCTTGGGTCGCGCCGCCCAGGGGCTCCATGACCGCGCCCACTTCCGGGGGAATCTCGCGCGTCAGCCGCCAGAGGGAGGTCTGGGGTACGGCGACGAACTGGGCGAAAGACCCCTCCACATCGTTGCCGAAGATCTTCAGGTTCTGGCAGATATGCTGCAGCCCCATCCGGCACACGTCGCACTTGCCGCAAACGATGTGGCTATCGGCTGTGACATACTCGCCCGCCGCGAAGTCGGTCACCCCGCTGCCGACTTCGACGATCTCGCCGCAGAATTCGTGCCCCAGCGTGAGCGGCGGCTGGATCCGCTTCTGGGCGTAGTCGTCCCAGTTGTAGAAGTGGATGTCGGATCCGCACAGCGCCGTCGCTTCGACGCGGACCAGCACCTCATCCGCCGCGATCCGGGGGATCGCCACCTCGGCGAGCTCGAATCCCGGCGCCGGACGCAGCTTCCGAACCGCCTTCATCATCCCATCCATGGGTCTGCTCCTCCGATTCGCCTCACACCACGCCCATATCCACCAAGACGCCCTTCAATCTCTCGCGCTGCTCGCCGGTGAGGGGGCCGACCGGGGAGCGAGAGGGGCCGCCCTCCATGCCCATCAAATCGAGCGCTTCCTTGATGACGACCGGGAAGGTGCCCCAGGAGAATGCCAGCCGCAGCGGCGCAAGCGCCCGTTGGGCCCGCCGCGCCCCCTCGAGATCCCCGGCCAGGAACTTGTCGTAGATATCGGCAACCAGGCGAGGCTTCACGTTGGCCGTGGCGGCGATGGCGCCCTTGGCCCCGTAGAGCAGGCCGGCGTAGATCAACGTATCGCGTCCCATCAGGACCGAAAACTTCTCGGGAGCTGTGCGGATGTACTCCGCCGCCAGTTCCAGGTCGCCGGTCGAATCCTTGATCCCGACGATGTTGGGCACCTCGGCCAGCCTGGCCACCAGGCTCGTCGAGAGCCGCACGCCGGTCCGGGCCGGGTTGCTGTAGAGGAGCACCGGCAGGGTCGTGGATTCGGCGATCGCCTTGTAGTGATCGAAAAGCTCATTGTCGTTGGGCGAGATGAAGTACGGCGTGAGGACCGAGACCGCATCGGCCCCGGCCTTCTCCGCCAGCCGCGTGAGGGCGATGGCCTCGCGGGTGGTCACGGCCGCCGTCCCGGCGTAGACCGGCACCCGCCCGCGAGCCTCTGCGACGACGATCTCCCAGACACGCTGCTTTTCCTCCGCCGAGAAGGCCCAAAACTCGCCCTGGCTCCCAATGGCGAAGAGCGCGTGGCATCCGCCATCGATGAGATGGTTGGCCAGCCGGCGCAGGGCGCGCTCGTTGATCGCGTCGTCGGCGGTCAGCGGGGTAACCATCGCCGGGATGATCCCGAACGGAGGGCGTTTCAGCATCGAGGGCTCCTGACCGGTAATCCTCTGTTGGTTCCTGGGCTCAGCTTTCAGCTCTCAGCCTTCAGCGGTGGGCCTTCGGCATCGGCTTTCCGTCCACTAGCTCTTCATCTCTCTCAGCACGGCCTCCGCCGGGCCCACCCAGGCGAAGCGCGGATCGATGGTGATATCGTAGGCCTTGCTGTCCCCGGACAGCACCCACAGATAGGCGATGGTGACGCCGGGGGCGGCGGCCGTCGGGTGGTAGCCGTTCGTCAGGACAGCGACGTCGCCCTCGCCGATCACGTGGGCCGTGTCCTTGCCGTCATCATTGAGAACCTGCACGCCGTACCCGTCGGCCGGCCGGGCCTTGAAGAGATAGAATTCCTCCAGGACGTTCTCCTTCTCATTGATCACGTCGTGTTTGTGGGGCGGGATCCCGGACCAGTTGCCGGGAGGATTGATCGTCTCTCCAACGATCAGACGGCTGCTGATGGGTGAGCCGGGCGGGATCACCAGGCGGACATCGCGCCGCCAATTGGCCGTCCCCGCCGAGACGATCCTAACCTCCGCCGGAGACACGAGCTTTGGCGGCAGATCGACCGAGCATGGCGCCTTCGCGATCGCCACCTCCACTTTCGTCTCGGCCCGCACCTCCACCTGCGCTCGGCGCGGGACGTAGACGGCGGTCGCCGGAGCGGCGAAGATATCGGCGCGGCCACCCAGCCCGTCCCAGGTGACCGACTCATTCGCCACAATGCGCAAGCTGCAGCGTCCGCTGAGGATGGTGAACGCCGCCTCCTCTTCCGCCAGCGTGCCCTTCCAGCTCTCCCCGGGGCTCAATCTCAGGATCTCCAACCCGAGCCATCGGGTCTGATCTCCGGCTTTCAACACAACCGCATGCCCCGTCCCGCCCGGGGCCTTGAGCATCCGACTCATTTCGGCTTCTCCTCTGGGGTGTGGACCGAAAGACCGCCCTTCCCGGACAGACGGCGCATCTTGCGGGGGACCCAGTCCAAGGTCTCGCTCCCGCCCACCAGGGGCGTGTACTCCAATCCGATGTATCCCTGATAGCCTGCGTCCGTGGCCGCCCGGACCAGGCTCCCAAAATCGATCTCACCGGTCCCGGGCTCGTGGCGTCCGGGCTCATCCGCGAATTGAATGTGGCCGATCCATTCGGCATTGGTCCTCAGGGTTTCGACGAGATGCCCCTCGAGCCGCTGAAGGTGATAGGAATCGAACTGAAATCGGACGTTGGGGTGGTTCACCTGCCGGACGATTTCGAGCGCCTCGCGCGAGGAAGTGAGGAAGTAGCCGGGGTTATCGAACGGATTGAGCGCCTCGATCGTCAGCACCACGCCGGCGCTCGCCGCCAGGGGAGAGGCCTCGACGAGGCGGCTGAGCATGCACTCCCGCTGCGCCGGACGCCCGAGGCCCGCGATCTCCACGCCGGCGGGCAACATGATCTTCAAGGCCGAGAGCCGCCTGGCGATCTCCAGGGCCTCGTCCAGTGTCCGCTGGAAGTCTGCCTGGCGCCGGCGATCCACAAGGTAGCCGCGGTTGGCCTCATCCCAGGCAGGCACATCCTGGTTAAAGAGGACGATCTCGAGTCCCCACTCCTGGCGCGCGGCCTCCAGGGCGGGTATGTCGGCCTGCGAAGGAAACCCAAACTCGAGCGCCTCAAACCCGGCTTCAGCCAGGGCGCTTGGGCGTTGAGGGAAGGGCAGGTCGGGCAGGAGCCAGCTGATGTTGGGGGCGTAAGCGAGCCCGTTCCGATCCCCTGCCTGCCTCACTTGGTTTCACCCGACCTGCGGCTGGCGTAGATCGCCACGGCGGACACGACGATCACACCTTTGACAATCCACTGGATGTACGGATTGATACCGGCCAGATTGAACAGGTTGTTCAGGACGGAGACGAGCAGGACGCCCGCCAGCGTCCCAACCACCCCTCCCTTGCCACCGCCAAGCCGCGTCCCGCCCAGGAGGACCGCCGTGACCGAGTCCAGGTCGTACCGCTCGTAATTCAGGCCGCCCATCAGCGGGTCTCCGGCGCCCATGCGGCTTGTCAGATACAGCCCGGTCAGCGCGGCGGTGAAGGCGGAGATCATGAAGGCATAGGCGGTCACCCGGCCGGTCTGGATTCCCGACAGGCGGGCGATGATCTCACTGCCCCCTGTGGCGGCTACATGCCGCCCGGCCGCGGTCTTTCGGAGGAACAAGTAGGCCAGGGCAACGAGTAGCAGCAGGAAGATCACCGGGAAGGGGACCGGCCCGATCATGCCCTCGGCAAAGTAGTCCCAGCCAGGTGCGATGGCGCCGCCCGGACGTTTGGCGTAGAGCAGGACGAACCCCTGGATGATCGCGCCGACGCCCATCGTCGCAATGAAGGGAGCCACACGCAAGCGCGTGATGACGAAGGAGTTCACCAAGCCGATGATGAGGGCAATGGCGATCATGCCCAGAACGATCAGGCTGACAGCGCCCAGGCCGGAGTACTGGGCCATCAGGCCGGTCGTGTAGACGCCCACCAGGCTGATCGTCGAGCCGACCGAGAGGTCGATGCCCCCGACCAGGACTGCCAGGGTTTGGCCAACGCTGACCAGTCCCAGGGCGACGGCCTGGCGCAGCACATTGAATAGGTTCCGCGGGCTGCGAAACGTCGGCAGGAAGATCATGCCGATGAGGAACAGGGCGCCCAGGATGGCGTAGATGGTCAGGAGCTCTCGTTCCTCGTCCCAGAGCCGTTGCCACCAGCTGCGCAAACGTGACCGTCGTGCGCTTTCACTCGCCATGGGTTTCCCCGTAGGTCGCCAGCATCATGACCTTCTCCTCCGTCGCCGTCTCGCCGGGCAGCTCGCCCACGATGCAGCCACGGTGCATCACGAGGATGCGATCGCTCATCCCGACGATCTCAGGCAGCTCGGAGGAAATCATCAGGATCCCTTTGCCCGCCTCGGCCAGCTGGCGCATCAGCTGCCAGATCTCGGCCTTGGCCCCCACATCGATCCCTCGCGTCGGCTCATCGAAGATCAAGAGCTCCGGCAAGCTGATCAGCCATTTGGCCAGGACCACCTTCTGCCGGGTCCCGCCGCTCAGGTACTCCACTTCCTGGGCGAGGCTTGGCGTCCGGATTCTCAGCTCACGGACGATTGCACCCACGGCCCCGTCCTCCGCCTTGCGATCGACAAAGCCCCAGCGCTCTCGTCGATCCAGGCTGGGGAGGGCCGCATTCTCGCGAACCGAAAGCCCCAAGACCAGCCCTCCCTTGTTGCGGTCCTCGGTGAGGAAAGCGAGCTTGTGGCGCCGCGCCAGCCGCGGGCTTCCCACCCGAACTTCCTCCCCCATGATCCACACGCTCCCGCCGGCGATCGACCGGGCGCCAAAGATCGCCTCGGCCAGCTCCGTCCGGCCCGCTCCCACAAGGCCGGCCAGCCCCACGATCTCGCCGCGATGGACCCGCAGGCTGACGTCCTTCAGCCGCTCGCCACAGCACAGACCCTCGACCCGCAACACCTCCTCGCCGTAACCCTTGCCGCGCGGAGGAAACGTCTCCGAAAGAGTCCGGCCGATCATCATCCGCACGAGCGACGGCCGGTCGATTTCGCTCACCTTGAAGGTACCAACCACCTGGCCGTCCTTGAAGACCGTTACCCGGTCGGCTATCTGGAAGACTTCCGCCAGGCGGTGGGAGATATAGATCACCGCTACGTTGTTCTTCTTCAACGCGGCGATGACCTCGAACAACCGGTCAAGATCCTTCCCTCCAAGGGCGGCGGAGGGTTCATCCATGATGACGATTTGGGCGTTCAATGAGAGTGCCTTGGCGATCTCCACCATTTGCTGCTGAGCGACGCTCAGCCGGCCAAGCCGCGCGCGTGGGTCGATCTCGACGCCCAGGCGTCGCAGCACCTGGCGGGCCTCGTCCTCGAGCGTGCTGGCGTCGATCAGGCCGAACGCCCCGCGAGGTTCGCGGCCCAAGAAGACGTTCTCGGCGACGGTCAGGTCGGGCAGGAGGTTGAGTTCCTGGTAGATGATGCTGATCCCCAGCCGTTGGGCTTCATGCGGGCTGGAGATCCGCACTGGCTGGCCGCGCAGGAGGATCTCGCCGCGATCGGGCTGGTAGACGCCGGCCAGGATCTTCATCAGCGTGGATTTCCCGGCGCCGTTCTCGCCGACGACAGCGTGCACCTCGCCGGCGCGGCTCTCCAGGGTGACGTCATCGAGGGCCACCACGCCTGGGAAGGTCATGGTGATGTTGCGCATCTCGACCAGGCTCTCGGTCATGCTCACCTCAGCCGTCTGTCCAGGGGATGGCCCTCTCCCTGTCGGCCGAGGGGCAAGCCCCTCGGCCGACAGGTTTGCCGGGTGCGCGATCAACCCGGCGACTGGTTCGGCCTACTGGAAGGCCTCGGGGTACATCGCCTGCAGGACTTCGGGCATCGCGTCGACGATCGCCTCATCCGGCAGATCCGGGTTGAAGATCTCCATCAGGTTGGCGCTGGTGATCTCCAGCCCCGGCACCCGCAGTTCGGTTGGGACAGATGTGCCATGCAGGATGTCGAGAGCCACCTGGACGGCCTCGTAACCCTGTCGGGTCGAGAAGCTGTAGGTGTAGATCGACAGGTCGTTCTCCACCCACTGGCGCAGGAAGCGCTGGAAGTCCTCGCCGGTGATCGGCGGGACCGGCAGGCCGGCGACCAGATAGGCCTCGACCGCGCCCGAGCCCTGCAGTCCGGCATCCGACCAAATGCCGTCGATCTCGGGGTACAGCGTGATCCAGTTGGCCATGATGTTCTGGCCCTCGGTCGGGGACCAGCCCGTGTATGCCTGGGCCAGGATTTCGATTCCCGGGTATTGAGCAAAGACCTCGTTGGCGCAGCGCAGGCGCTCTTCGGCCGGGCTCGCCCCGGCGGCGCCGGACAGCTCGACGATCCTGCCCTCGCCGCCAAGCTGCTCAACCAGCCACGTGGCCTGGTTCGTGCCCATCAGGCAGTTGTCGCCCTGGACGTAGGAGACACGGTGCGCCGGGTCGGCGACATCGCGGTCCAGCGTGACGACCGGGACGCCGGCTTCCATGGCGGCCTGCGCGGCCGGATCGACGACATCCGAGGCCGCCGCGCTCAGGATCAGAACGTCGCAACCGCGGGTGAGCAGGTCCTCGACATCGCTGATCTGCTTGGCCGGATCGTCATTGGCGTCAGCGTACAGGTATTCCTCGATCTCGCCGGCCGCGGTCGCTTCCTCGATCGCCCAATCCACATGGGCATTCATCATGACTCGCCATGAGTTCGACACGGAAGCATTGCTGAAGCACACCGTGTAGGGCGGGTCCTGGGCCAGTGCGGAGGTGTCAACCATTCCATCGGCGCCGACGGTCACCTCGATCGGCCCGGCCTGTCCACCGCCACCGCAGGCGGCTAGCACCAGGCTCGCCAGCACCAGGAAGGACAACACCCACAGTTTCTTGCTCGTTCGGCTGGACATCGTTTTCGTCCTCCTTAGGGATTCGCCGAAGATCTCAGACTACGGGTATTCAGGCTTCCGAACGCGTCTTGCTCTTCTTCGTCGTATTCACCTCCTTCCCCAGGGGATCTTCCCCTCCCCGGTTGACTCACAACATCGTCACCTATCGCCGAGTCCGAATTCGGGCGTACATCGCTACCGCCAGGATGATCGCCACGCCCTTGACGATCCGCTGATACTCCTCATCCAACCCGAGGAGCAGCACGAGATTGAATAGAATGGTGATGATCAGAACGCCGGCGACCGTGCCCACCACCCCGCCCCGGCCGCCCTCAAACAGGGTCCCCCCGACAACCACGGCGGCGATCGAGTTCAGCTCGAACCCCCGACCCAACCAGTTGTCAGCAAATCCGTTGTATCCCGTGAATACCAGCCCGGCCACGCCTGCCAAGAAGCTGCACAAGGTGTAAGCGGCGATGATGACGCCATTGACGTTTACCCCGGACAGATGGGCTGCGGTCCGATTCCCACCCACCGCGTACACCCGACGCCCAAAGGTGGTTCGCCGCATCAGGATGACAAACACGACGACGACGATCGCCCACAGTATCACCGACGCCGGGACCGGGCCGACCATGCCCCCGCCGATGAAGCGGAGTATCGCCGGGATCGAGCCACGCGGGCTGCCGCCAGTGTAGACGAAGCGGATCCCCTGCACGACCAGGATCATGCCCAGCGTGGCGATAAAGGCCGGGATCTTCAACTTGGTGACCAGCAGACCGTTCACGAGCCCGATGGCCGTCGCAATCGCCAGACAGTACAGAGTGACGGGGAGGAACAGAATGTCTTGCCCTTTCATCAGGCTGGCCGCCACGACGGACATCAAGGCCATGACCGACGCCACCGAGAGATCGATCCCACCCGTCAGGATCGCCAGGGTCTGGCCCACCGACACGATCCCGAGCGCGGCTGCCTGTTTGAGAAGGGTCGAGATGTTGCGCGTGGTCAGGAACACCGGCGAGACCACGGTGGAAACCACGACCAGGACGAGCAGGACCGCCCAGATCGCGCCCTGCCCGAGGAACCTGCGCCAGGTGGACCACTGGCCCGCTCCGGGGGCGGCGAGCCCGGCCTCCATCGGATCGGGCAGTGCGGGTTGGCTCATTCCCAGACCTCCTCACCACGCCGTGTAGGCGCCATCGACCACCAGGATCTCCCCCGAGATGTAGGCCGACGCCTCGCTGGCCAGAAACACCACGGCCCCGGCCAGATCCACGCCTCGCCCGAAACGTCCCAACGGGACGCGCTCGATCAGCTCCTGATAGAACGCCGGATCCCGCTGCTTGAGCCGGTCGGTCATCGGCGTCACGAAGTAACCCGGTGCGATCGCGTTCACCCGGATCCCTCGCCGCGCCCACTCCACCGCCAGCGAGCGGGTGAGAGCGATCACACCGCCCTTGGTGGCGCAGTAGTGGCTGTTGTTCCCGCCACGGTTGCCCACCAGGCCGGAGATCGAGGCGATGTTGATGATCGTGCCGCTCTGCCCCGCCCCGATCCAGGCCTTGGCGCAAGCCTGGGAGCACTGGTAGACGCCCTTGAGGTTGACGTCCACTACCCGGTCCCAATCCTCTTCCGCCAGATCCTCAAACGGCGAGCCGCTCGTCACCCCGGCGTTGTTGACCAGGATATGCAAGCCGCCCAATTCGGCCACGCTCCGCTCGACGGCCTCCCGGACCTGAGATCCGTCGGTGACGTCGACGACCATCGGCAGCACCCGGCCGCCGAGCGAGTGGGCCTCGCCCGCCACGCCCTCGACGTCATCCCGATTAACGTCCAGGACGGCCAGGCTCGCCCCTGCCCCCAGGAGGGCCAACGCCACGGCTCGCCCCAGACCGCGCCCGGCTCCGGTCACTATGGCGGCGCGGCCGTCGAGGCGGAAGCTCGCCAGCACATCGAGAAGCGGGCCGGCGGGATCGCCCGCCGCCGGCATTCCCGTCACAGCCGTCCTCCCCGCGCGCCGAGGACCTCAAGGATGCGGCATTTCACGTT
>Ga0209342_10007154_pt1 | contig 11238 bp, 8 predicted proteins | sample RifCSP16_2_FD_184023 | JGI IMG/M metagenome (GOLD analysis project Ga0209342, IMG submission 184023) | Soil microbial communities from Rifle, Colorado - Rifle CSP2_sed 16_2 (SPAdes) (version 2) | ecosystem: Environmental > Terrestrial > Deep subsurface > Rock core/Sediment | place: Rifle... | reverse complement strand
CGCGCCGCATCGTCGACACCGGCGCAATCCGAGAATTACGCGCCCGCGCGTCTCGATGCAGCGTGAGAAACCATTAGTGGATTAACGTGAGAGCCAACAACTGGACGAAGACCGGCAACGAGAAACAGGATGCGATGTCGCGCGAGATGCTGCTCGCGTTCGGGCTCGATCACATCATCATTTCCGCCGATCGGCCGAAGGATCCGGCGGCCTCGCGCTACCTGGAGAACACCGCCAGCACGCGCGGGAAGCCGTCCTTCACGGCGGAGGCCGGACACGCCGGCACGGTGGAGCCGCAGGATGTGGACGCGCTCGTCAACGGCTCCCTGTCGGTGATGCGCTATCTCAAGATGCTGTCCGGCGCGCCGGCGGTCGTGGAGGCTCCGGTCTGGATCGAACGCGTCGCGTCGATCGCCAGCGACGTGAACGGCATCTTCACGCCGCTCGTGCAGCGCGGCATGTACGTGCAGAAGGGGATGAAAGTCGGGTACATCACCGACTACCTCGGGCGGCCGCTGAAGGACGCGCGCGCGGGGGAGAGCGGGGTCGTGCTGTTCATCCGCGCGGTGCCGTCGATGACCAAGGGAGAGACGATCGCCAACATCGGGGTGGTCGCCAGGTAGCCGCGTGCTCGAAACGGTTTTTCTGGACGCCGGTGGCGTCCTCGTTTTTCCGAACTGGTCCCGGATCAGCGCGGCGCTCGGATCGCGAGGCGTGGCGGTCTCACCCGAGGCGCTCGCGGCGGCCGACCCGCACGCCAAGCGGCAGCTCGACCTGTCCCCGGCCATTCAGACCACCAACGACGCGGGCCGCGGATGGCTGTACTTCAACTTGATCCTGAACGTGGCCGGCGTCCCGCGCTCCGCCGCCACCGAGCGGCAGCTCGACCTGTCCCCGGCCATTCAGACCACCAACGACGCGGGCCGCGGATGGCTGTACTTCAACTTGATCCTGAACGTGGCCGGCGTCCCGCGCTCCGCCGCCACCGATGCGGCGCTCGAGGAGCTGCACGCCTACCATCAGCAATCGAACCTCTGGGAGCTGCTGCCGCCTGACGTCCTGCCCGCGCTCACCGCGCTGCGCGCTCGCGGCCTGAAACTGACAGTCGTCTCGAACGCCAACGGCCGCCTGTCCGCGCTGCTCGACCGTCTCAGGGTGGCGTCGTGCTTCGACTGCGTGCTCGACTCGCACGACGAGGGGGTCGAGAAGCCGGACCCGCGGTTTTTCGAGATTGCGCTCGAGCGGAGCGGCGCGCGGCCGGAGACCACGATCCACGTCGGCGATTTGTACCAGGTGGATGTGCTCGGCGCGCGCTCCGCCGGGTTGCGAGGCGTGCTGCTCGATCAGGCGGGCCTGTACGAAGAGGTCGATTGCCCGCGGGTCCGATCGCTCAGCGGCCTCGTCGACGAGATCGCGCGCGGCGCGTTCGATTAGCAGCCGCGGCCGTGGCAGCCCTGAAGGGCTGCGCTACTTCAGGTCGAATCGAGCGTCGTCCACCGGGACGTTCACCTTCACATCGGTGAACTTCTGCGTGTTGTGGTAGCCCCAGCTCGCGCGGACGATCTGGAAGGGCACCTTCACCCCGTTCACGTTGCGGAAATCGCTGTAGTCGATCTGTTCCGGCAGTGTGCCCATGGCCGTGCGCGTGGAGATCGCGCGGCGCAGCAGGAGCCCCGAGGTCCTGTCGAAATGGAGCTGCTCGGTGACCGAAGGCGCGGTCCGGCCGGTGACGATGATGACGTCCTTGTCGTCGAGCCTGCCGTACCTGGTCGGCGCGAGATTCTGGTATCGCTCCTTCAGTCGGAGCGCACGGCCCAAATCGACGAGACGCGTGGTCTCCTGCCGCTCGAAGACGGTCGTCACTTCGTGAGTCTCTCCGGCGTTCTGCACCCAGGCGGCGCTGCCGTTCGACGCACGCACCTCCGGGCCGCGTGCCGTCTCGATCGTCAGCCGGTACTTGCCCGGCATCTTCTCTTCAACAATGACGGGCAGGCTCTGTCCGGCGCGATTCGTCACCGTGCCGCGCATCACCCGGGACCGCACTTTCTCGAGTGCGGGCCGGCCGCCAAGCGCCTGGATGTACTTGTCCACGATCTGATCGAGCGTTTCGGCCGGCCGGGCCGGGCCGCGGCCACCGGGGCCGCCACGTCCTTCGGCGCCCGCGGGCGGGCCGCCGGCGCGGCCGGCGGCGGCCGGCGTCTGTGCCGGTCGTTGTGCCGCCTGCGCCCGGGCGCGAGCGGCGGTGGCGGCGATCTGCTCCGGGGTGAACGGCACGGCCAGGGGTGGAATGCGGCTGGGTTCCTGCAGCCCGTGGTGGCACGACGCGCAATTGACCGTCTGCCGTCCCTCGAAGCTCTTCGCGTTGATCGCCCGCGTCATCTCGATCATCTCGCGGGCGGTCTGCTTCATGCGCTTGTCGTCCTTCTCCATCGGCCACTCGCCCCGGGGTACCGACACGTGGCAGAACTCGCAATTCACGCCGAGCGACGCGGACACGAAGCGCATGACGCCGTCGAGCTGATCGGCTGGACCTGGATGTTCTTGTATTTTTCCGGCGCCAGGGGCCCTTGCGGCACGGCCGGCGCCGGCTGCTGCCCGGCCGGCTGCTGCCCCGCCACCTGCGGGGCACCACCGCTCGCCCGCACCCCGAGCGTCAACGCGAAGACCGCGCCCGTCACGACGGCCCCACACGACAGCTTCATGCTCATTCCTGTTCCTGAAGACCGGTCGCCGAAGAGGGTTGGCCGCTCTCCGGCGCCATGACTGGTTGAATACTCCCGGCGGGACCGGCCTGTCTACCCGCGCCGCTCGATTTTCGCCCAGGTGTCCTTGAGGGTCACGGTCCGGTTGAACACGAGACGGCGGTCGCGCGAGTCGGGATCGACGCAAAAATACCCGATCCGCTCGAACTGGTACCGCGAGCCGGGAGCCGCGCCCGAGACGCTTGGTTCCAGCTTGCAGTCCTGCAGGACGTCGAGCGATTTCGGATTGAGTTCCGACCGGTAGTCGCCGGTCGCGCCAGGCGTCTCCGCGGTGAACAGCCGATCGTACAGGCGCACCTCGACGTCGATGGCGTGCGCCGCGGACACCCAGTGCAGCGTGGCCTTGACCTTCCGTCCGTCCGGCGCGTCGCCGCCGCGGGTGGCCGGATCGTGGCGGCAGCGGAGCTCGACGACCTCACCGCCGGCGTCCTTCACGACCTCGGTGCAGGTCACGAAATAGGCGCCGCGCAGGCGCACTTCGCGCCCCGGCGCCAGACGGAAGAATTTCCTCGGCGGATCTTCGCGGAAGTCGTCCCGCTCGATGAAGACCTCGCGCGAAAAGGGCACCTTGCGCGAGCCGGCCGAATCATCCTCCGGGTTGTTGACGATATCGAACGACTCCGACTGACCTTCCGGGTAGTTCTCGATGACGAGCCGCAGCGGAGCGAGCACGCCCATCACCCTCGGCGCCCGCCGGTTGAGATCCTCGCGGACGGCGTGCTCGAGCAGCGCGAGATCGACGGTGTTCTCGCGCTTGGCGACGCCGACGCGGTCACAGAACGTGCGGATGGCCTCGGGCGTGTAGCCCCGCCGCCGCATGCCCACGAGCGTCGGCATGCGCGGGTCGTCCCAGCCCGTGATATGCCCTTCCTCGACGAGTTCGAGCAGCTTCCGCTTGCTCATCAAGGTGTACGTCAGGTTCAGCCGCGCGAACTCGATCTGCCGCGGCTCGCCGGGGACGGGCAGGTTCTGAATCAGCCAGTCGTACAGCGGGCGGTGATCCTCGAACTCCAGCGTGCAGAGCGAGTGCGTAATGCGCTCGATCGCGTCGGACGGAGGATGGGCGAAGTCGTACATCGGGTAGATGCACCACGCGTCGCCGGTCCGATGATGGTGCGCCCTGCGGATGCGATACAGCACCGGATCGCGCAGGTTGATGTTCGGCGACGCCATGTCGATCTTCGCGCGCAGCACGTGGGCGCCGTCCTCGAACTCTCCGGCGCGCATGCGGGCGAACAGATCGAGGTTCTCCTCGATCGTCCGTCCCCGATATGGGCTGTCTTTGCCCGGCTCGGTCAGCGTGCCGCGGTGCGCTCGAGTCTCGTCCCCGGACAGGCTGTCGACATAGGCCTTTCCCGCCCGGATGAGATGGGTGGCGTATTCGTACAGTTGCTCGAAGTAGTCGGACGCGAACAGCGGCTCGTCGGTCCACTCGAACCCGAGCCATCGGACGTCTTCCTCGATCGAGTCGACGTATTCGACGTCCTCCTTCGTGGGGTTGGTGTCGTCGAACCGCAGATTGCAGGTGCCCCCGAACTCGGCCGAGACGCCGAAGTTCAGGCAGATCGATTTCGCGTGGCCGATATGGAGGTACCCGTTCGGCTCCGGCGGAAACCGGGTCGCCACGCGCCCGCCGTTCTTTCCGTTCTTCACATCGTCGGCGACGATGGCACGGATGAAGTCGACCGCGGCCGCGGGTCCGGGCGAGAGGTCTTCTTTGGTGATGTCGGACATACAGATTAAACCCCTATTATACCGGCCGAGTGCACGGCTACACTGGGCGGAGGACGTCCGCCGACGCCGTTGTGACGGGAGTAGGGGAGGAAAGGAGGCTGGCGGGTCGCGCCGCGCATCGCGCGGCAGGATCCACGGCGATCCGGATCGGCAAGCCGCCGTGGAGTCCGAACTGGATCAGCACGATCGTTCCGATCCGCGACGGATTGATGGTCGCCCTTCGCGTCTGAGGACCGCCGCGGCGCCGGCTCTCACCTCCCACGATAGAATCTCCGTGTGCTTCCGCTGTTGTTGTCATTGCTGCTGCAGGCGCCTGGCGCGGACCGGCCGATCGACGGGCGCCGGCCCATCGACGGTCGGGGATCGCCGGCAGTCACGATTCCGCGCGTCGAGGCGGCCGTACAGGTCGATGGCGCGCTGGACGAGCCTCCATGGCAGGAAGCGACCCGGCTCGGTGGGTTCTCTCAGTACCAGCCGTCGGATAGCCGGCCGGCGGAACAGCGGACCGACGTGCTCGTGTGGTGCTCGCCCGACTCGATCTACTTCGGGATCATCGCCCACGATTCGCAACCTCCGTCGATTCGCGCCACCGTCGCCGACCGCGACAACCTCGACCGCGACGACAGCGTCACCCACGTCGATCCGGATCGATCTGTCCGTGGTGCGCTCGGCGATCTTCCGCAATCGCGACGGCAGCGAATTGGCGCGGACGATCCTGCCGCGCCTGAAGATCGAGTATCAGCCGCGGCGGTCGCTCTTCTTCCGGGTCGTGTCGGAGTACCGGGCCCAGCGTCAGGCGTCGCTCGAACATGGGCGCACGGGGGAGCCGCTGTATGTCGCGGGATCGGTTGTCGGCGAGCGTGAACAGAACAACCTGCGGCTCGACTGGCTCGCGTCGTTTGAGCCGACTCCCGGCACCGCGGCGTATTTCGGGTACGGCAGCGCGATGGAGTCGCCGGCCTCGTCCGGCTCTGGTAATCTCCGCCGCACCAACGACGGCTTCTTCCTGAAGCTCGCCTACCAGCTCCGCCGCTGAGGGGGTCACGCCCCTTAAGGGGCCTGACCCCAATCGCGTAAGTTCTGCGGCTGCAGATACTTGCGGCAGCGTTTTTGTCACGCATTGTCGCGCGATTCGAGGGCGTGGATGCCGGAGCGCATGCCCACCCACCAGGTGCCGGCGTTGAGGAGCGCGGCCAGGGCGAAGAAGGCCATCATCAGGCCGACTTCGGACGCCGGGAGCGGGATGCCGCGCAGGCGGTACCACAGGTAGGTCGACGACGGGGAGCCGACGAGGACGATCGTCGCCAGCACAATCAAGGCGGCGGCAATCATGAACGCGATGCCGCCGTACGATCCCGCGACCTGGCTCGCGTTGTCCGCGGCAAACCTCGGGTAGCGCGCGCCGAGCCCGACCGCCAGCCCGACGAGGGCAAAGCTCATGACGAAGATCGCCGCGGCCGCGACGATCTTGATCACCGGGTCGACGCCCAGGAACTCGTTCCCGACGATCGTCAGCACCTCGGTCAGCAGCAGCACCGGCAGAAGCCCCGTCCAGAACTTCGACCAGAGAAACTCGGCGAAGGTCACCGGGGCGCTCTGAATGATCCAGAACGCACCCCCCTCTGACGACACGGCTGGAAACACGAACCGCACCGCGACCGTCGCCATCACGAAGCCGGCCATCGCCAGGTTCACCAGGCCGTACACGTTCTTCACCACGCCGCTCATGTACGGGATGCGCGACACATCCAGCACGCGGAAGTTGTACAGATACAGGAGCATCAGCGCGACCAGCAGCAGCAACTGCGACCACTGGCTGACGTCGCGCAGGAACACCTTCACGTCCTTGACGAACAGGCTGCGGCGCATGACGGACATCGGGATGGCGCGCGCGGCGGACTCCAGCCAGCGGAGCCGCGTGAACCGCGCCTTGCGCGCCTCCTGCGCCTTGCTGAACCCGGCGAAGTACCACCGCTCGCTCGCCGCGCGCACCAGCAGCATCAGCGCCAACGCCGTCGTCCACAGCGCCGCGAGGTGAAGCAGATCGCGCCCGCCCTGGAGGCTCGCAAAGAGCGCCTCACCCGCCCAGAACGACGGGAGCATCGGCGTGATCGGCGACTGGAGGCTGGCAAAGAAGTCCGTGACGTCCGGCAGCGAGCGGACGTCGAGCAGCCACTCGGGCCGGATGACGCGCAGCAGGACGATCAGACTCGCGGCAAAGAGCAGGCCCATCAGCATCAGGATGTCGCGGGCGCGGCGCGCCGGGAAGATGTTGACGAGCAGCAGCGTGACCGCCGTGCCGACGGCAACCGGGATCACGACAAACGGCACAATCGCGAGCACCGCCGTCAGGTAGAAGCCGGCGCCCGCACAGCGCGCCACGCCGACACCCGCGACGATCGGCGCGAGAAACACGATCACCATCCACGACGCCTGCCCTGTCGTCCGCATGAACCGGGCGTGGAACAAGCGCCGTGGCGCGATCGGCGCCGCGAGCAGCAGCCGGAGATCGTCCGAGAGAAAGAACGTCGAGAGCGCGGTGACGAGGCCGCTGAACGCGAGGAAGGACAGGAACGTCAGGAACAGCCAGGAGAAGCCGAGGCGGATCAGGTAATCCCCGAACTCCGCGTAGTCGGCAAGCCGCAGCGTGATCCAGAAAGCGCCAAAGGCGAGCGCGCCGACGACGACGAGCGCCAGGCCGCCGAAGATCAGCGCGCGCAGCAGGTCGCCGCGCTCGCGCCGGCGGGCACGGTTACGCGACGACCACAGCGACGGGAGCAGGAGGTAAAGGTAAGGAACCACGGCGGCCGGGGCCGCCGTGATGCTACTACGAACTGAGCGGCGACGCGGGCCAGCTTTGCAGGATGCGCATGTAGTTGCCACGCTCGAACGCCTGCGGGTCCGGGCTGCGCATCAGGTTCATGCTGCCCTGCGCCTGGCGCAGCGACGCGTACTCATGCGCGTCGAGCCAGCGCTCGAGATCGCTCAGCACGATCGCGAGATACCCCGGGCCGTGTTCCAGCAGCGCCGCGACGATCTGCACGGCATCGGCCCCCGCCATGATGGCCTTCAACGCGTCGATGCCCGTGTGCACGCCTCCGGTCGCCGCGAGCGACGCCCTGACGCGGCCCGACAGGATCGCGAGCCAGCGAAGCCGCAGCAACAGGTCGCTCGACGTCGACAGCGCCAGCCGGGGCACCGTCTCCAGCGTGTCGGGCTCGATGTCCGGCTGATAGAAGCGGTTGAACAGCACCAGCCCGTCGGCGCCGACTTCGTCCAGCCGGTGCGCGAGGTTCGGCAGCGACGAAAAGAACGGCGAGAGCTTCACGGCAACCGGGATGCTGACCGATGTCTTCACGAGGCGGACGGTCTCGAGCAGCCGCCGCTCGACATCGGCGCCGCTTTCGCGCTCCTCGGTCGCCACGTGATAGAAATTCAGCTCCAGGGCGTCGGCGCCGGCCGCCTGCATTTCCGCCGCGTAGCTGGTCCAGCCGAGCGGGGTCGTCCCGTTCAGCGACGCGATCACCGGCACGCCGACCATCTCCTTGATCCGACGTACCTGTTCAAGATAGCGATCCGGCCCGAACACGAACTCGTCGGGGCTCGGGAGATACGTCAGCGCCTCGGCGAACGCGTGCTCGTGCGCGCGCACGTGCATCTCGTCGGCGAGACGCTCGCGTGTGATCTGCTCCTCGAACAGCGACCGCAGGACGATCGCCGACGCGCCCGCGTCCTCGAGACGCCTGACCGAGCCCAGATCGTCGGCGAGCGGAGAGGCACCCGGCATCAGCGGGTGTTTCAGCTTGAGCCCGAGATACGTGGTCGAAAGGTCCATTGAACGCTCCGGTAACGATTGACGCCCGACGCCGGGCCCGAGGGGCCCGGCCTGCCTGCGCCGGCCCTACGAGGGCCGGCCTACTTGGTGGTTTCCCGCTTCGCGGCGAGGGTCTCATACATCGCGAACCGCTGCCGGTTACCCTCCTGCGCCGCGTCCAGAAGCTCCTTGAACCGCTCCGGCGTCGCCTGCTCGACCATGCTGTACCGCGACTCGTTGCGGACGTACTTCCTGAGGTCGATCTTCGCGGCGCCCGATTCGAGCACCAGCGGGTTCTCCCCGAGCGAGTTGCGGCGCGGATCGAACCGGAACAGCGGCCAGTGGCCGGAGTCGACCGCCAGCTTCTGCTGCTCGAGCCCGAACGCCAGGTCGTAGCCGTGCGCGATGCAGTGCGAATACGCGATGACGATCGACGCGCCCGGATACGACTCGGCATCGACAATCGCCCTGACGGTCTGCGCGTCCTTCGCGCCGAACGCCACGTGCGCGACGTAGACGTTGCCGTAAGCCATCGCCATCAGCGCCAGGTCCTTCTTCTGCGTCGCCTTGCCCGCCGTCGCGAACTTCGCGGCCGCGCCCATCGGCGTCGCCTTGGACTGCTGGCCGCCGGTGTTCGAATACACCTCGGTATCGAGCACGAGGACGTTCACGTTGCGTCCGGTCGAGAGCACGTGATCGAGGCCGCCGTAGCCGATGTCGTACGCCCAGCCGTCACCGCCGACGATCCAGACGCTCTTGACGACCAGGTAATCCGCGAGCTGCTGGAGCCGCGTCGCGTCGTTGTCGGTGCGGCCCGCAATCGCTTTCTTCAGCTCGACCACACGGGCGCGCTGCGCCTGGATGCCGGCCTCACTGGTCTGGTCCGCCGCGAGAAGGCCAGACGCCAGCGCGTCGCCAATGACTCCGCCGCCGGCCAGCCGCTTCACCAGGTCGCGCGCCTGGTCGGCGTGCTTGTCGACCGCGAGCCGCAGTCCGAGCCCGAACTCCGCGTTGTCCTCGAACAGCGAGTTCGACCAGGCAGGTCCGCGTCCCTCGCAGTTGACGGTGTAGGGCGTCGTCGGCAGGTTGGCGCCGTAGATCGACGAGCAGCCGGTCGCGTTGGCGATCATCGTGCGATCGCCGAAGAGCTGCGTGACCAGCTTGATGTACGGGGTCTCGCCGCATCCCGCGCACGCGCCCGAGTACTCGAACAGCGGCTGCAGGAACTGCGTGCCCTTGATGTCCGACTTGATCGCCGTGCGATCGACCTCGGGCAGGTTCAGGAAGAACTCGTAGTTGGCGGCTTCGCTCTCCCGCAGCGGACGCTGCGGCACCATGTCGAGCGACTTGTGCTTCGGATTCGACTTGTCCTTGGCCGGGCACACCATGACGCACAGCGTGCAGCCCGTGCAATCCTCGGGCGCCACCTGGATGGTGTACTTCTGCCCCTTGAACTCGTTCCCCTTGAAGTCCATCGACTTGAACGTGGACGGCGAGCCTTCCAGCGTGTCGGACGGATAGACCTTGGCGCGGATGGCGGCATGCGGGCAGACGAGGGCGCACTTGTTGCACTGGATGCAAATCGACTCGTCCCACTGCGGGATCTCCGCGGCGATGTTCCGCTTTTCCCACTTGGTCGTTCCGCTCGGCCACGTGCCATCCACCGGGAACGCGCTCACCGGGAGGAGGTCTCCCTTGTTGGCCATCATCACCGCGGTCACGCGCTTGACGAAGTCCGGCGCGTCGTCGCTGACGACCGGCGGCATGCGGCGCCCGGCGGACACGCGCGCAGGCACCGGGACCTCGTGCAGGTGCGCGAGCGCCTGGTCCACCGCCGCGTAGTTGGCCTGCACGACCTGCTCGCCGCGCTTGCCGTACGTCTTCTTGATCGCTTCCTTGATCTTCCTGATCGCCTCGTCCTTCGGCAGCACGCCGGAGATGGCGAAGAAGCAGGTCTGCATGATCGTGTTGATGCGCGTTCCCATCCCGGCGTCGCGCGCGACCGAGTAGCCGTCGATCACGTAGAACTTCACGCGCTTCTCGATGATCTGCTCCTGCACCTCCGACGACAGCTCGTCCCACACCTGCTCGGGGCTGAACGGCGCGTTCAGCAGGAACACGGCGCCCGGCTCGGCATAGCCGAGCACGTCGTACTTGTCCATGAACTCGTACTGGTGACACGCGACGAAGCTCGCGCGCTGCACGAGATAGGAGGACTGGATCGGCTTCGGGCCGAAGCGGAGGTGCGAGATCGTGATGGCGCCGGCCTTCTTCGAGTCGTACACGAAGTAGCCCTGCGCGAAGTTGTCGGTCTCCTCGCCGATGATCTTGATCGAGTTCTTGTTCGCCCCGACGGTCCCGTCCGATCCGAGACCGAAGAACACGGCGCGCACCAGCCCCCTGGCCGTCGATTCGATCTCGAACGACGGATCCACCTTCAGCGAGAGGTGCGTCACGTCGTCCATGATGCCGACCGTGAAATGCGGCTTCGGACGGCTGGCCGACAGCTCGTCGAGCACCGCGTTGACCTGCGCGGGCGTGAACTCCTTCGAGGACAACCCGTAGCGGCCGCCGATCACGAGCGGCGCGAACGCCGGCGCGACCAGGCCCGCCACCCGCGCCTCCACCAGCGCCGAGACGACGTCGACGTAGAGCGGCTCGCCGACCGCGCCCGGCTCCTTCGTGCGGTCCAGAACCGCGATGGAGCGGACCGTCGGCGGAAGCGAGGCGGCAAACGCGGCAATCGAGAACGGACGATAGAGCCGCACCTTGATCAGGCCGACCTTCTGCCCCTCCGCGACGAGCCGGATCACCGTTTCGTGGGCCGCTTCCGCGCCGGATCCCATCATCACGACGACGCGTTCCGCCTGCGGGTGTCCGACGTAATCGAACAAGTGATACTGGCGGCCGACGCGCGCGGCAAACCGA
>Ga0209342_10007153_pt1 | contig 11238 bp, 8 predicted proteins | sample RifCSP16_2_FD_184023 | JGI IMG/M metagenome (GOLD analysis project Ga0209342, IMG submission 184023) | Soil microbial communities from Rifle, Colorado - Rifle CSP2_sed 16_2 (SPAdes) (version 2) | ecosystem: Environmental > Terrestrial > Deep subsurface > Rock core/Sediment | place: Rifle... | reverse complement strand
ACATGGGAAAAGGGGATACATGATGAACTTCAAATATGAGATTTGCCTGCTATTGGCGGCAATAGGACTCTTCGCGGTAAGCGCGTTCCTATACTCTTATCCAACGTATCAAGAAGGATTCGCTTTGGCCGCCGCAAACTTCGAGTACCAAGGCTACGCATTTTCGTTCGTCGGTTTCGGGTCGCTTCTGATGGTGGCTGCGTCAATTTCGTTCATGAGACGCACCAAAACCGCAGACGGCAAATTTCCAAGCTGCAGAGTTTAGCCCAAAACTGCGTTGATTAGAACCCAGACGATGTCGCCGAATAATAGGGCGACGACCAAGCCGATTGTCACGAAGATAAGCATTGGTAAGCCAGGCGTCGCCCACACGTAAGAATCGATTTTTCCCGCCTCAACCGCGTTTGAAAGGCGCGTGACTATTTCGTCTCTCCCTTCATCCTTTGGCACAACGACAAGTTTTCTTTTTGCTGGGTTTTCGCCGTTTTCGTCTTCTATGTCTTCCATCGGGTAGACATGCCATTTTGCTTTCAGCTGGCTTATGGAGACTCGGCGACCCGTTATTAGGGCAACGAGTTTTTTCAGGGCGGACTCTTTGGCGAGGGTGCCCTCAAAAACTTTTCGTCCAGTTTTCTTGTGCCACACCAAGTTGAAGAGGAGTAAATAAATACTAGAAGCAGCGGCGAAAAGCACAGCGTTACTAAAGATTGTTAACGGAAACAGGTTTTGGGCAAGCGGCGATGCGCCGTTGGGCAAAAGAGGCGTAATCAGGGCTTCGGTGGAGAAAGGCAAGGCAAGTGCTATACACATAAGAGCTTTGGAGTCTGCGCCTCCGAACCCGCCTGAATAGAAGAGGACGATGGCGATTATGGCGGTTAAGCCGAAGCTTAGTCCGAAAAGAGGTAGCCTCGATGGCTCGTAAAGCAGGAAGTCCGCAAGCGACAAGATGAGGGCTAGCGGGGCATAAACTGCCCAGACGCGGTTGCTTACTTCTCTGGTTTTGTAGTCGCTCCAAGAAGCGTAGAGCAGGAAACTTATGGAAAGGGTGATTTTTGCGGCTGTGAAGAGTTCTTGCATGTCGCGGTCACCGTCAAGGATGAGTTTGGGCTAATAAAAATTGGGTTTGAAAAAGAAGATAAAAAAGGAAGAAAAGCGGACAATGGATTATTATCGCGTTTCACTGAAAGACAATGCTGCGCCGCTGCTAGGAACCACTTTAAAGTAATAAGTTGTTCCGCTTACCGTGGTTTGTGTAATGTTAAGTCTTAGTATCGAGCCAGCAGCAATTGCCTGTGGAGTTGCAGGACTAGTTGTTTGGATATTCAGTGCTGAAGCCGAAGTTCCGAAGTAGACTTGAACTATTTGCCCGCTGGAAGTTCCAGAGTTGCCAATATCGATTGCTATCTCTGTTGCGCCGAAGGCTACGTTTGCTTTATACGGGATGAATCCTGCCTGTTGAGTGGTGGTGCCCATATACGTGGTTATCCACGCGTAGGTTACGACTATTGCTGCGACTGCGATGACGATGAGAAGCAAAGTGGCTAAAATAGGCGATATGGCTTTCTTCGATCTAAACATTCGTTTGATTGACATTTTCATTCGTATCCTATTTTTTGGTTTGAAAGTTAGCGGTTTTGTTATTTAACTCGTATGAAGACTGAATCCACATTCAGGATAAACGCTTGAGGCGACTCATAGTTTAGGTTTCGGCGGTCAAGGTGATTTCAGGTTGATACTCGACAAGTATCCAGAGGCCAGCAGGTTTGCCCGCGTTCAAGTAGTAAATTGGTGTTGCGGATGAATCGAAGGTCACGATTGCTCCATGCCATGTTATATCCAATGCGCTCCTAAATGGAGTCACTTGGAACAACGAGACCGGAGCTAACTCGATTGTTCTAGTGCCGCTGTTTGTCCGAACCGCACCAGTGGGATTTCCTGCTACGGAATCGAATGCGTAAAGTCGAATATTATCCTCGTTGGTAAACATAATTCCTGCACCGCTTGAGCCCGATATAAATTGACTCCAATGGTGCGCGGTCCAACCTCCACTTCCGAAGGCATAGTTGTTGAAGTTTCCTGTTCCTGCGGCGACGTTGTTCACTGTTCCGTTTTCAGTCTGGAGTGTACTAATTGAGGAAGTTAGTCGCACTGGGGATATGTCTGTGATTGTTCGGTCACGTTGCGAGTCTATGAACATTAGCCTTAGCTGGTATGTGTAGTAGGATGTTCCTGCTGGCAGGGTCAGTACCATGTTTGAGTAAAGGTTAGGGCTGTCATTTGCAGTTCCTGCTCCGCCGCCCCATTCTGCTTCTTGCTGAATAACATCCCTCACAACCCCATTTGTTATGACGTATGCTAATTCCGCGCCGTAAGCACTGTCTTCTCCGTTTATGCGCATAAAGGTGGCTGTACTAGAGTTGCCGCTGCTGAGAACTGTTGTCGTAACGGGGTTGAAATTGCTTCCAAACTGCAGAGATATTATGCCATTGTTCAAGGTCCTGCCCGATGGGTTATCGTTGAAATAGGTATTCTCATAGGCCAGAGGAGTTTGGACTGCTAAGTCGCTTCCGTCCCACCATAGCGTGAATTTAGAGACATCTCTGTTGAGCAGAAAAACCAGCATCTGCCTGTTGCTGATGACCGTGGCGTTGTTAGTCATTCCCAAGGGAACTCTGAACTCCGACGCCCAGTCTTCTATCTGGAAAGGCACTTCCTGATCAACACCACTTACAGTCTGAGTCAGATGGAACGCTTTTGCCGAAATCGGGGGAATCGGCTTCTCCGTTGTCGTCAACTGCAGGTTCTGTCCTAGCCAGCGCATTGTGCCGTTTTGAAGCCACTCAACTGTGATTGTTGAATCCTGCTGGGTTAGCAAGGAGCCGAGGTCAGACTGCGGTCTAAGTAATACTGCATCTAGAGCCCAAGAATCTTGGACTGCGTCCGATGTTTCTGTGCCGCCTCGGAACCTTATGGTGAAGTTGGAGGAAAGGTAGGATGAAACTGTAACATTGTTCCATCCGCTTGTTAAAGCATTGATTATGTTTACCCAAGTCCCGCCAGACCATACGTCAACTTTAAGGGGCTCTGACCCGAGAGTCCCTGTCTTTATACAGAGTTCTTGGCTGGGATTCGCCAACGAAACGTTTGACCACTGCTCTTCCAAGTCCAATTCATAGTTACTGTTGTCGATTTCCTTCTTCACAGTTACAGCGTCAATCCAGGCGTCGTCGTTGTTGTAGTTAGTGTCCGCGTAGAAGCGTAACTTGAAAGTCGATTTGAAGTATTGACTGTCTGTAACCTTTTGTTGATAGTGGTTCCATTGGTTCTCAGTGCTTATTCCTAAATCAACGATCGTATCCCAGTTACTTCCGTCATAATACTGAAGGAGCAGTTCGTTTCCTTCGAAGCCTGCGTCTCTGTACCAGAAGTCCACGTAGATTGCTGTTGCGCCGGATAAGTCAAGGTTGGGTGTTGACAGTGCCCCATAGGATTCTTGGCCGCCGTCGTAGCCTGCCGAGTAACTTCCACTGTAGTGTTGATCGCTTTTCCTGCTCCAATAATTGCCGCTCGGAGTTTCACTCCATCCAGAAGGAAGATACGTATCAAAGGTTTCAGCGTTTATCAACGTGGAGTTTGAGGCTCCGCCACTAGTTTTCGCTTCTGTTAGCGTGTCGTAGATTGAGTCTGGGCTTTGTTGTTGAGCAGCAAAGTTTGAGTGTGAGCCTTTGTTTGTTGGTGCGTACAGGTCAAAGTCTGTGTCTACATAATCCCCGTCTCCGAAGGCGTTGTTCCAGTTCAGTGTGGAAACGTAGCGGCTGAATGATGAAGCCACAGTTACGATTCCTCTTGCGTCTTCAACTTGAACCATGTACGATTCAGGATCAACACCCGACGGAACATTTAGCGCGTAGGTGCCATTGGAAGAAACCGTAGGTTCAACCGATGGAGTTACTAGCTGCCAGCTTTGGTCAGAGGTTGAGTAGCGGTAAAACTTGAAGTTGTTCCGTGACAAGGAAATCAACGGTTCAGTCCCTTCTTCAATAACACTTACTCGAGCTTCGTTGCTCGAAAGTGAATCCAGAATCTCCACGCTCAGACTACTCTGTTTCACGTATGTCAAGTTATAGAAGCCCAAACCTGTGAGATCGTAGGTCACATTGAACTGCCCCGAACTCGTGCTCGTCGGCTCGAACCAGTCAATGTGTAAATCAATGAAGTTCACGTTAAAAGACAGCCCCCAATCGGGCTTTATGTCCATGATGTTCTCTAACCCGCTCTGCATGTAGTTTCTGGCGAGATTCTGAGCATAGGACGTGTTTCCCGTGACCTGCAAGATAGAACCGTAATAGCCAACTGTGAAGCCTAAAAGCTGTTTCAACGCAAGGTTAGTCTCGTCGACCGCACTCAAAATTTGAGGCTGGGCTTCGATTGGATCATAACGGATTGCACTGTAAGTGGTGATGACGGTTGCGATGATGACAACCGCAACCAGCAAAGCTGCTATGATGGAGAATTGTCCTTTTTTGCTCCGCATTAGATTTTTCAGATTAGGTGCCTCCTGCCAAGCCAAGTTGCAGCACAGCTAATCGAGATGTACCGTAAACTGTGTACTCGGAGCGGTAGATTCTAGGCTTATATTCACTCAGCAAGCCCAGGGCTGTTAATCTAATGTCAGGTGTTCGCGTAACTCCAAGCGCCAAGAATCCCCCTTGGAAATTGGACGTTCCACCCTGTGAAACTCTGTGCCTGTAGACGGATCCCGGGTTGTAATTCCCGTCTGGGTTAAAAATCTGCGTTGTCACGTTCAGATTGTACATGCTCGTGATATAGTTAGGCAACGCTCGCGTGAACGTCTGGTATGGAGAGGGATAGATTCCGTAGTAGTTGGAGTCTTCCAGCGATTTGCTCGTCAAATATTTCACTCCTGCTAGACTGCCCGTTATCCAAGTCGAGTTGGCTGAGTAAGTCTGGTTGTCCAAGCCTTGAAAGAAAGCATTTAGCCCAGCGGGTCCGACGTTTTTCATTCCGTAAATGCCGTAACCGTTCTGGTCGTTTGGGAACAAGTTTGTGTTAGTAACGTAGTAAATCGGGTAGCCGACTATGCTGACCCAGGTCCAATTGTACTCCAAGACCCGTTGCCCCAGCGTGTATGTGTATCGTCTTGCGTCGCCATCGTAGTATGAGGAGGGAATCGGCATCGACTCACCAAATGTGTTTATCAGCACCGCGTTCTGAACAACCTCGCCTTCAAGGGGATTGTTGTCAAGAATCTGGCCTAGCTCTGCGGTACTTTGCACCATAACGGTTTTCGTAAAGTAAGGCGAAAGCAAATTGCTAAAATCCTGTGCCAAACTTTGAGCCGTGTATCCGACAGTCCACCAGCTATTGGCGTCGCTACAATTCAGTATGTACAATGTACCTCCAGTTCCGCTCTCTCCTATTTTCTCAGGGGTTACGCTGAAAGTGACATTAGAAGAAGCCACAAAGTACTGGGAAGCATCTGAAGCTATGCCCAAGTTTTCCGCGTTTGAAACGGACTTCACAGAAGTATAGAGTTCAGCCCCGCTAGCATCGCTGTTTACTTCAAAAATGGTTAAATTGTAAATAATATCTGCTGGGAGTGCTGCTGAGAGCGCAACTTGAAGACGATTCCAAGTTGTGTCATTGCCAACGTCAAAAGAGGCTTTACTTAAGTCATGGCTCGAGTCTAAAGTTTGCAAAGTCGTCAACGCAAGTCGTCTCAGGTTAAGAGGCGCCACCTGTCGCGGCGAGGGTAAAACAGCAAAATAAGATACTACCGTTAACGCTCCGATTAATATGGATATTACGAGTAAAACTTCTAGTGTTCGCATCATTTTAGCCGTTCACCTGGTAGCCGCTTAAACTCCACACTGCAAGCTTCGCCTGATACGCAATGCCATTTACCATAACTTGCCTAATATCAGTCGCCACCCAAGACGCATTTTTTGGATCGCCTCCAAACGTGATCGGGAACGCTAAGGAACTCAATCCCCATGGCATTACGACAATGCCGGTTTTTTGAGCACTCTTGCGGTATGTAACAATCAGAATTCCCGGGTTATTGGTGCCCATTGTAAGCGTGTCATACGCATGCTCCGGGTCTCGACCAGAATTAAGCACACCAACCGTACTTCCAGTTTCGTTTGTAAATGGCATCTCACGTAATCTAAAATCGTCTGTGAGAGCGACAAACGTTGCGTTATAATGGATGGCTGCATCAGAATCGCTTCCGTTGACTACATCCCAGCTATGCGCGAGAATCGCTGTTTTGTTCGCAGTGCTACTGATGAATGGGATGACGTAGTTCTCTTTGTAGAGAGCGTTTTCGTGATACCCTATTCCAACTAATCCCGAGACATGCGCGGAGGCTATCAGAGCATAACTCGTCGAGCTTGCATCAAAGCCTGGAAAACTCAATGAGGTTGAACCAGCAGTGTCAGTCAGTGCAGAACCGTAGTTAATTTCGTATTTTGGATAACCTCCCCCTTCAGCTACCTTGATTAAAGAGTAATCTACCTCTGCGTTCGCGAGTGGAAATCCCGGTCCCGATGCGCTTATCGAAACACTCAGGGGATTAGCTTGGATTTGAATTATTGTTACGTTCACGATTGGAGTTAAGGTTAGGCTAAAGCCGTAAGAGCCGTTTACACCCAACAACCTAGACGCTGTTGAGTAGTCTAAAGCCTCATTATAGGGCACCAAGAGCGATTGACCGAAACCCATTGTGACATTGCTGTAAGTCTGGCCAGTCATAGAGTAGTAGACCGGATTTCCCGTCGAGGAACGTAATCGCATAAGCGAAAAAGGACTAAGCTTATATTGCGTAAACTCCACAGCTTGCAGTCCAAAACCTTCAGGAGTATCGCTCGTCTGTCCCCAATTAGGCGGAATCCCCGGGCTCAACAACATGTTGTCAAGCAGGTCACTGCCCTTGGATGCAACTGCTCTGTGAAATTGATACGTCACTCCAACTTGAATTGTTTGATTAAACAGACCAATAAAGAGCATAATTGCGCCTATGAAAATGATGACTGAAACCAGATGGTCAATAGAAGCGCCAGCCAAATTTCCTTCCCTCCATTATCCAAAGTACATCCGAATTGTGCCGTTCAACTGCTTTTCAGCAATAATGCCTGCCGATGTAGAATTGCTGAGAAACGTGGAATTCATCCATTCCATGTTGGCTCCAAAGGTTGCCAACGCGGTAGTTGAGATATCGTCACCTACATAACTAAGAGTTATTTCCAGAATTCTGCTGCCATTTGAACCGATTGTTCGCAAACTTGCGTTTCCTTTATACGGGTAGTCTTCAATGTAACGGGGAAGGTCAAGTTCGTTCGTGACTGTTCCAGCCGATATTGTTTCATGGTTTAGAGATGAGTAAAGCTGCTGCATAGAGCTTGACAAGTTGCTAGCTACTTCTTGTATGACGATTGTTCTACGAGAATCTACCCAATTATTCATCATAGCTGACGCAACCATGGGAAAAAGGAATATCTGAGCTATCAAAATAGGAATCATAATCATGTATTCAATAGCAACTTGTGCCAACTCCATTCCTCCAACTATTATACCCGTCCTACGGAAACAACCACCTTGCCCAGGTAGAACTCGACGACTGAGCCTGTTGGCAACACTGTGGATGTACTATTTCCTTCAAACTTGAAGAAATCCGAGTTAAACCCGATTCCTGAGTTTGGAAAACTAACGGTTATGTTGACTCGATCCACGTCTCTTCGTATTAGCTTGGTGACATCGCTTCCGACCATAGTCACTGATTGCGATAACGCTGGATTTACACTTGAGGCTTCCAAAGTCGGCAAGAAAAACTTATAATAAACCGTAGATGTTGACTGTGAAGGACCGATTATTGAAGAGTTCAAAACTCTAATTGACGGAACCGCGGCAACTCTTATGTAATTCCCGTCAGTCATGGGCAGTTGCTCGACTATAAATGCGTGATTTACAGGTGCTGTGGACCCTTCCTGGAGAAAAGAACTATTTCTAATCGGAGAAAGACGCTCGAAGTAATTATTGCCAAGGTTGTATTTGTTAATAGGCATGTTGTACATTATCATGCCTGTAGTTACGTTAGAAAACACGGTCACCCAGTTTGAGTCAATTAGCAAATCAACGGAATAATTCAATGCAAGCGTCTGGTACTTTACGTGTCCAAATCTACTCGAGTAGCTAATCGTTTGAGTTCGGCCAACAGTCCATGCGACGTCATCAATTTGAAGCCCTGTCGCAAGAATAAATTGCTTATTCGCGCTAAACTCGTTCTCCGCCAAACGAGAATCCAAAACAGTGGATGCGTAAGACATCGCAACAAGAATCATAACCATGACAGCAGCAATCATAATTATGCTTGAGACCGCAGGGCTAAATGCCCTCTTGTCTCTTCGCAAACTATGCAAATGGATATGTCTCGTTTCGTTTTCAACTCCTTTTAGATTGACACGAACATTGGAATGATTTTCGCAGCCAACACCGCGAGTACTACGAGTATGGAAGCGTGCTTGAAACCAGCGGCAACCGATTCCTCGCTAATCTTCCCTGCCACAATGCCTATGAGGTAGCTGTGGAAAATCACCGACGTCATGAATACCAGCTTGATTGCGCTGTTGTCCTTTGGCGTAGTGGGCTGTCCAGGCAAACCTGAAGGAATAATCCCGCCAGTTGTGAAGCTCAGCATCATTATCGTGGTTGCCACGAGCAGAATCGAAGCTAAGTAAGGCATCATAATGTACGGGCGAACCGACATCTTCTTCTCCTTCTCTACTTCCTGAGTCAGGTTGTTGAATCTGGCGAGCGATTCAATCATAGCAATCGTGCCTCCACCAACGTCGATGGTTTCGACAAGGAGAAACATGACTATCTGAGTCATCCAGCTCTTGGTTCGGCCCAGAAAGTCCATAATGACCTTCTTTAGTGGAATCCCCCAAGAAATTTCGGAGCTAATCTTACGCAGTTCCTTGGTGAAAACGCCGTAATCACGTCTGGATAGGCTTTCGATGCATTTCTCAGGTGACAAACCAGTCTTACGGACTTCAGTTAAGTCTCTGAGGAAACTGGCTACACCTTGCTCCATGCCGACTTTCCTCCTGTTCAACCTTATGTACACCATTGCAGCGGGTGCTGTGGCAACACAAAGCGCGACGGCGATGGCGACAGGCATATCGATTACTGTCTGAAGACTCGTTATGGCTGGAATGTTGACCGCCCCCACGAAATTGGTGAGGATGAAGAAGAGGATAATGGCTATTACGCTGCAGACTCCGAACACTTTGTAGGGACGCATGTCCGTAACTGGCGTCTTCGGCTGCATACTATGCGCTAAATAGATGAACATGAGCGATAGCATGGGCGTGAATAGATAAGTGTACAAGATTATGCCAGACATCATAGACGTGCCAGCTGTAGGCTGAATCTCGTTGACAGCGAAAAGGATGTAGAAGGCCAGCGACATCATGACCATCACGATAATGAAGGTTTCAAGCAACATGCCAAGGCGTTCGGCGGCGGCTTTAACACGCAAAGCGCGTGTCCTGAAAATATCCTCTGCCTTGCGTTCCAGAAAGTGGCCAATATCGCCCCCGATGATGACCGTTGAAGCGTAGCCTGATAGGAAGTCTTTGAATATGTCCAGTGGATTCTTTTTCGCGGAAGACTCCAAAGCCGACAATGGATCCACACCAAAGATTTCCACATCTTTTATGATTTCCCTTGCTTCGTTCTGCATGGCAGGCATCAGCTGAACCTCAGACAACCGCTTGAAGCTACTGTAAGGGGCTATTCCGCCTGAAGCCATGACGCTAACGTAAGCCGAGGCGAAAGGCATCTCCCTTTCTAAATTAGCTGCTCTGTCGCCAGCTTTTGATAATGGCGTTAGCAGGAAGCCAACAATGATGTAGAATGGGAAAGGAACTAGGAATAAGATGGGCAAAAACCCATAAAAGATCAAGAGCATGGTAGATATGACAGTGATCGGCAACGTTAGAGTTGCCACGAAGAGCATCAGTGAAAGGTATGTTTCAGGGTAGATCTTTATGCGTGCCCTCTCGAGCATTTTCTTGAGTCCAAGACCGTGCTGGAGGAAGAATGGGGCTAAGCCTCCGAAGAGGCGGAACGACCAGCCCTCAAGTTTCTTTAGAAGTGGCAACTCTCACTTCCTCCCCTGCTAAGACTTTTTCGTAGATATGTTTGGGCCGTGCGTAATATTCTGCGATTATGGCGGCAACGTCCTTGTAGCTTCGTATATTGCGCTCCCTCATCCAGTGAAGCACCGTTTTGCGTCTATCAAGCTCGTCGAGCAGATCTTTCTTGGGCACTCCCTCGCGTTCTGCGATTGACGAGAGGATAACGCTTCTTTCCAAATCCATTGCGTGCTCGTCTCTGGCTGGTTGCCAACTGAAAGAAGTGCGGTAATCTTCGTAGTCGGCGATTTCGTTGACGTTTATGACACGTCTGTAAGCGCGTTTTTCGTTGTTCTTCGTGAGATGTACACGTTGAATTGAGAGAACTATGTTCATCAACGGAATATAGGCTGGCGAGATTTCCATAGGTTTCTGTGTGAGACGTTTCACCGCTGAATCTAGGTTTTCAGCGTGCATGGTGCACATGCCGCCGTGGCCTGTGGCTAAGGCTTGGAAGAGGACGTAGGCTTCTTGACCTCGGACCTCACCTACTACGAGTATGTCGGGGCGGTGACGCATTGAAGTTTTCACGAGGTCGAAGAGGGCGACTTCGCCGACGTTGCTTCCGCCTAAACCGTAGCTTTGTCGGGCGATGAGGGAAACCCAGTTTTCAAGAGGTAGGTTAAGCTCAGCGGTCTCTTCTATCGTGATAATTTTGCTTCCTGGCTTAATTAGGCAAGCCAAAGAGTTCAGAGCTGTCGTTTTGCCTGCGGCGGTTCCTCCAAGAATCATGATGGAGGACCTGTTTTCGAGGCACATCCAGAAGTAAGCCGCCATTTCCTCGGAGAACGTGCCTATGTTTATCAAATCAATTATCGAGTATGGGTCTTCTCTGAATTTTCTGATGGTGAAGGCGGTTCCGAACGGGGTGATTTCACGCCTGTAACAGACCGCAAGCCTGTGCTTGCCAGGCAGAGACGCGTCTACTATTGGGAAAGCGGAGCTGACGTGTTTTCCAGCCATGTGGACGAGTTTGACAACCGTGTTGTCGAGCACTTCGTCGCTGTCGAATTGGAGGTTG
>Ga0209342_10007152_pt1 | contig 11239 bp, 8 predicted proteins | sample RifCSP16_2_FD_184023 | JGI IMG/M metagenome (GOLD analysis project Ga0209342, IMG submission 184023) | Soil microbial communities from Rifle, Colorado - Rifle CSP2_sed 16_2 (SPAdes) (version 2) | ecosystem: Environmental > Terrestrial > Deep subsurface > Rock core/Sediment | place: Rifle... | reverse complement strand
GGGGGCATGATGAACGCCGTGGAGACGCTGCTTTCCGCCGAGGAGTGGGGACTCGTGTCCTCGCTGCGTGAGGTCCCCGACAGCCCGCTGCGAGGGCGGCTTCTGGCCTTCGTGGGCGAGCTGGTGGGCTTCGCCCGCGAGCCCAGCTGCTGGCGCGTGCAGGCCGACGGTGCGCCCTGCGCCACCGCCCAGGTGGCCTGCGACCAGTGCCAGCAGCTGATGTCCCTGGTGGAGGGCCTCAGGGCCCGGATGCGCCAGGTCTAACCCATGGACATCGGCATTCCCAAGGAGATGCAGTCGCGCGAGCACCGCGTCTCGCTGACCCCGTCTGGCGTCAAGGTCCTGGTTCAGCTCGGGCACCGGGTGTGGGTGGAGACCGGGGCCGGTTTCGATGCCGGTCACCCGGACGCGGACTACCAGTCGGCCGGCGCCACCACCGCCTTCAGCCGCATGGAGGTCTTCGCCCGGGCCGAGCTGCTCTCGGGTGTCCAGGCTCCGCTGCCGCACGAGTACGAGCTTCTGCAGCCGAGACAGGTGGTGGTGGCCTTCTGGGCGCTGCCCGCATCGAGGCCGGAGGACCTGGCGGCGCTGCAGGCGCGGGAGCTGACGGCGGTGGGCCTCGAGGTCATCGAGGACGAGCAGGGGCGGGCCCCGGTGCTGACCAGCATGTCGGAACTGGCCGGCGGCCTGGCGGTGACGGTGGGCGCGGGCCTGCTGCTCAACGAGCTGGGGGGCAAGGGCATCCTGCTGGGCGGATGTCCCGGCGTGCCGTCCGCCCACTTGGTGATCCTGGGTGCCGGGGCCCTGGGCCGGGCTGCGGCGCGGGTGGCCATCGGCGCCGGGGCCGAGGTCACGCTGCTCGACCGTTCGGTCGACCACCTGCGGGACGCCATTCGTGAGGTGGGCCGGCCGGTCACCACCATGCTGGCCACCCGACCCAACATCGAGAAGGCCCTGTCGTTCGCCGATCTTGTGTTAGGCGCGGTGGCGGTTCACGGGCAGCGGGCCCCCATCCTGGTGACCCGCGAGATGTTGCGGTTGATGAAACCGCGCACCGTGGTGATGGACCTCTCCATAGACATGGGAGGCTGCTTCGAGACCGCGCGGCCCACGTCCTTCCCCACGCCGGTGTACGAGGTCGACGGCATCCTGCACTTCTGTGTGCCCAACCTGCCTTCAGTGGCGGCACGCTCGGCGACCTTGGCACTAACCAACGCGCTCCTGCCCTATCTCACCGAGGTGGCGGGGCGCGGGTTCGAGCGAGCCATCGTCTCGCTCCCCGATCTCGGACGCGGCACCTACCTCTACCGGGGCCGCTGCACTCGGGAGTCCCTGGCCCGCGCCTTCGGCATTCCCCACCAGCCGCTGCCCAGCGCCGAGGTCGGCTAGTCCGATGCACTGGACCGAGACCTACCGGAGTCGGGTCAAAAGCGCCGAAGAAGCCGTGAAGGCCGTCCGCTCCGGCGGGCACGTCTGGATCCATGCCGGATGCAACAACCCGGAGGAACTGGTCCGGGCCATGGTGGGTCGCGCCGACGAGCTCAGGGATGTCACGGTGTCGCACCTGCTCACCTTCGGCTGCGCCGACCACGTGGACCCTCGCTACAGCCACGCCTTCCGCCACCGCGCCCTGTTCACCGGCCCCAACGTCCGCGAGGCCGTGAATGCGGGGCGAGCCGACTTCGTGCCGGTCTTCCTGTCGGAGATCCCGCGGCTCATCGAGACCGGCCTGCTGCCGGTGGAGGTCGCCTTCATTCACATCTCGCCCCCCGACGAGCACGGCTTCTGTTCCTACGGGGTCGGGGTCGAGTGCACCAAGGCGGCCGCCGAGAAAGCCCGGACCGTGATCGCCCTGGTCAACCGGCAGATGCCGCGGTCGTTAGGGGATGCCTTCATCCACGTGACCCGGCTGACGCACGTGGTGGAGGTGGATCGGCCGGTGCTGGAGCTGCCCCAGGCCACCGAGATCGGGGAGGTGGCCAAGGCCATCGGCCAGCACGTGGCCGAATTGATCGAGGACGGCTCCACCTTGCAGATGGGCATCGGCGAGATCCCCGACGCGGTGTTGCTCTTCCTCAAGCAGAAGCGCAACCTGGGCATCCACACCGAGATGTTCTCGGACGGGGTGGTAGAGCTGTTCGAGGGTGGGGTGGTGACGGGGGAGGCCAAGACCCTGCATCGCGGCAAGATCGTCTCCTCGTTCGTGCTGGGTTCGAAGAAGACCTTCGCCTTCCTGGACAACAACCCCTTCGTGGAGTTCCACCCCTCCGACTACGTGAACGATCCCTTCATCATTGCGCAGAACGAGAAGATGGTGGCCATCAATTCGGCGCTCTCGGTGGACATCACGGGCCAGGTCTCGGCCGATTCCATTGGGCGCAGCATCTACTCCGGATTCGGTGGCCAGGTGGACTTCATCCGCGGAGCGGCCCGCGCCAAGGGCGGCAAGCCGATCATCGCGCTCCCGGCCAGCGCCAAGAACGGCACCATGTCCCGGATCGTCGACGTGCTGGCCGAGGGGGCGGGGGTGGTCACCACCCGCGCCGACGTCCACTACGTGGTCACCGAGTACGGCATCGCCCACCTCTATGGCAAGAGCCTGCGCGAGCGGGCGCAAGCCCTGATCGCCATCGCCCACCCCGACTTCCGCGAGGAGCTCAAGGCCGCCGCCCGAAAGCGGAAGCTGATGTAAGACGGAAGCAATCAGCCATCAGCGCGTCGCAGGCCGCTGGCCGCTGACCGCTGCCGTTCCGTCATCCGATCCCCTTCGGTGGCGATCCGCTCTGCCACGTGTGTGCTGATTCGCTCGGACAGCGGTCCGAAGTGGAGATAGAGCGCGCCGAAGGAGGCGGTGATCTTGGCGGCGCGCGGGTTGCACAGCAGGGTATCGAAGAAGGCCCGCCACCAAGACCCGCGGGCGCGCCGGTCGAGCACCCCGAGGCGCCAGCCGATGCGCAGCAGGGCCCTGAGGTCGCGCAGGGTCTGAACCACCGAGGGACGGAAGCGAGCTTTGGAGCGATCCAGGGCCCGCACCGCGCGCCGCACGCGGCCGAAGTAGGCAGCGGGTGCGTAGATGCTCTCGACGATCTCTTGGTAGTCGGCCAGGGCCTCCCTACGCGGACGCTTGAGGTCGAAGTTGAGGCCGGACATGCACTGGTCGACCTGGTTGGGCAGCTGCCGGTCGTGGTCCGGATGGAGCCGGCCTTCGGCCTGCAAGCGCCGTGCGAGCTGGGTGTTTGGCAGGGCGTAGAGCAGCCCGACCATTGCGACCGGGATGGCCGTCCGCTCGATGAAGTCCGTCATCGCGGCGGCGACGCTGCCTCTCTCGGTGTCGAAGCCAATGATGAACCCCGCGTTCACGAAGATCCCTGCGCGGTAGATGCGCTGGATTCCGGTGACCATGTCGCGGCGGGTGTTCTGCGGCTTGTGCGCCGCTTTCAGCGCCTCCTGATCCGGGGTCTCGACGCCCAGGAAGACGGCGAAGAAGCCGGTCTCCTGCATGAGGCCCAACAGCTCCTCGTCGTCCGCCAGGTTGACGCTGGCCTCGGTCGTGAACTCGAAGGGATGGCGTCGCGCCAAGAGCCAAGGCCCGAGCGCGCGCAGCAGGCCCTTCAGGGCGACCCGGTTGCCGATCAGGTTGTCGTCGACGAAATCGACGTGTCCGCGATAGCCCAGGCGGTACAGGGCCTCGAGCTCGGTGAGCATCTGCTCGGTGGTCTTGACGCGCGGCCGGCGGCCGTTGATCTCGATCACGTTGCAGAACTCGCAGCCGTAGGGACAGCCGCGCGAGTACTGCACGCCGACGTGCAGGTAGCGATCGATGCGGAGCAGGTCGAAACGGGGCACCGGCGAGCGCGTGATGTCGGGGTAGCCGGAGGCGCGGAACACGCCGCGGGTGTCGCCCCGCCTCCACGCCGCCACCAGCTCGCCGATCACCTCCTCGGCCTCGCCCAGCACCTGGAAGTCGGCCTCTTCGTAGATGTGCGGGCTGCAGCTCACATCCGGGCCGCCGATGACGACCGGCCTTCCGCGCGTGTGGGCCCGGGCCATGATCGCCTTGGCATCGCCCTGCTGCGGCATCATGGCGCTGATCATCACCAGGTCGGCCCAGTCCAGAGTGCCGTCTTCCAGCTCCTCGACGTTGCGATCGACGAGTCGCACCTGCCAGTCCGCGGGCAAGAGCGCGGCCACCGTGATGGGGCCGAGCGGCGCCGCCGAATAGCGCTTGCCCACGACCGCGCAGGTGGCTTGGTAGTTCCAGAAGGAGTCCGGACTGAAACGGGGACAGACGAAGGCGACCTTGGCGGGCTCAGTTCTCATCGTGGGTCCCCCGGCCTCTGGTCTTGGGGGCGGGCCGGTTCCTATGCTGCTAACGCCGAACATACCATGCGAACGACAAGCGCGCAGCGCCTTTGTTCGTTATCCGTCGGGGAAGCTGAGAGCTGACAGCTGACCGCTATTCCCCCCCCTGCCGTCTATCTCCCACGACAGCCTGCCGCGCTTGGGGGCTCTTTGCCAGGGGCTCGATCTCCCCGGTCACCCGGTTCAGGCGCTGGATCACGCAGATCCGGCCGTTCAGGGCAGAGAGACCGCAAGGCCAACGGCCGTCAGGGTGAGCGTGAGCCTGGGCGAGGGCTTCATCCGGGAACTCCTTTCGTTGCGGGGTCCCTCGGGGAGGCAAGGATAGCACCGGCGACCGGCGCCGCGAGAGAAGAGCGCGGCCTCTGCCGCCTGCGTGCTATGATCATTGCACTCAGCACAACCTGTCGCAGCGCGGGAGCCCGGTTTGGGCTTCGCTCAGGGGAGGCATGACGCCCAGGCGGCTCGGCAAGTACGAGATCGTGGCCAAGATCGGCCAAGGGGCGATGGGCGAGGTGTTCCGGGCCCACGATCCGGTGCTGAACCGCGAGGTGGCGGTCAAGACCATGACCGCCTCGGTGGGCGCCGACGAGGACCTGCGCAAGCGCTTCCATCGCGAGGCCCAGTCGGCGGCCCGCCTCAACCACCCCAACATCATCACCGTCTATGACTTCGGCGAAGAGCAGGGCCAGATCTACATGGCCATGGAGCTGCTGGAGGGGCGCGACCTCAAGGAGGTGATCGGGCACGGCGCCGCGCTCACCCTGCCCGAGAAGCTGTCGCTCCTCGATCAGATCGCGGACGGCCTGGCCTTTGCTCACGCCAAGGACGTGGTGCACCGGGACCTGAAGCCCGCCAACATTCACATCCTGCCTAACGGGTCTGTCAAGATCATGGATTTCGGGCTGGCTCGCTTCTCCAGCTCGGACATCACCCGGGCCGGGACGATCATGGGCACGCCCAACTACATGTCGCCCGAGCAGGTGCGGGGCGAGAAGGTGGGGGCGCCTTCCGACGTCTTCTCGCTGGGCGCCGTGTTCTACGAGCTTCTGGCCGGCTGCAAGCCTTTTGCGTCCGACTCCGTTCACGCCGTGCTCTTCCAGGTTCTCCAGCAAGAGGCGAGGCCACTGTCCGAGGTGGCGCCTGAGGTTCCCGAGCCGCTGCGAGCGGTGGTTGCTAAGGCGCTGGCCAAGGACGTGGCCTCTCGCTACCAGAACGCCGGCGAGCTGCGCGAGGCGCTGCGAGGCGTTCGGGCGGCGCTGACCACGGCATCGGACACCGAGCGCGGGCAGGCAACCGATGCGACGGCCAGCCCTCTGCCGGGGCCGAGCCGGAGCGGCTCGGGTTCTCCGACCTGGCCGGGGCCGGCACCCACCAGGCAGCCCGCGTCGCCCCGAACCATGGGCGCGGTGGCGCTCGACCCGCATCCTCGGGCCAGCGCGGAGGCGTTTCCGTCGCAACCGGAGGCCACGGTCTCGGGGCGCGCGGAGACGCGGGCGGCGCCCGCGGTCGGCCGCTCGGCTCGATCCGGCGGCGGTCGGGGAGCTGTGGCCTTGACGGCGGTGGCGGTCGTGGTCTTGTCGCTGGGAGGCTTCGTGGCCTGGCGCCTGACCCAGACGGGGGCGGCGACGGTGGCGACTCCCACCCCGGCACCTACCGCGGCAGCCGCCAGCCCTGCGTCCGATCCGCGCCTGACCTTGGTCGCCCAGGTGAGCGACGCCCGGCGCTCCCTGGCCGCACGGTCCTATCGCGAGGCGGCCCGCCGGGCGGAAGATGTCCTGGCCCAGGAAGCGTCGAACCCCGACGCGCGTTCGGTGCTGGTGGAGGCGCAGAGTGCCCTGCGCCAGATCGATGAGGCCAGGAGCCAAGCCGCCACCGCGCTCGCGGCCGGCGATGCCGAGGAGGCGTCGCGAGGCCTGTCTCGGCTCCGGGCTCTGGACCCCCAAGATCAAGCGATTCCGGAGCTGACCGGGCGCATCGAGGGGCTGCTCAAGGCGCGGCTGGAGCAAGTCCGGCAGGCCGAGGATCGCGCTCGCCGGGCAGCGCCCGCGGCGGTGGCCAGTCCCCAGGCGGCACGGGTCCAGCCTCCTCCGGCGACGCTCCCCCCGGCGACCTTGCCCCACCCCCCGGCTCCTCCCGCGCCTAGCGTCATGCCGCCGCCGGCCACCCCACCCGCGGTTCCCGCCCAGTCCGAGCCGGCCGCCCGCCAGGCGGTGCGCGGCGTGCTCGAGGAGTATCGAACCGCCTTCGAGAGCCTGAACGCGGACGCTATCCAGGCGGTCCAGCCGAGCGCCGATGTGGCGGCCCTGAAGGCGAACTTCGGCGCCGTCACCGCCTACAACGTCAGAATGCAGGTCCGCAGCATTGCCTTCGAGGGGCCCTCGCTGGCGCGGGCGAGCTGCCTGATGACCTATAGCCCGGTCCCCAAGCCCTCGGGGAAGTTCCCGCCGGTGCCTACCGTCTTCCACCTGCGGCGGAGTGGCGAGGTCTGGTTGATCGAGAAGATCGTCAGGCAGTGAGCACCCGGCCGGCATTCGCCGGCCGGGCACAGGGTGGCATCAGAACGCGTAGTCGAGGCCGATCACCGGTGTGACCTTGGCTCTGAGGCCCGCATCCGTGATCGGGAACAGCACCTGGGCGTTGAGCAGCAGGGTTCGGCTGAGGTTGACCTTGAAGCCGGCGGCTCCCAGCACGATGCTGAGGTTGCCGGTGTCGACGATCGCCACCGCGTCCCGCGAGGTGGTGGCGAGCGTTTCTTGCACCACGCCGTTCACCTTGTAGTTCCGGGTGCGGAACTGGAACTGCTGCCCGGTCAGGCCGAAGCGGTTGGCGTCGCGGATGGTCCGACCCACCGCATCGAAGGTGAAGGTTGCGCGTGGGCTCAAGGCGAGCGTGAAGCCTCCGGTGTAGTTGATCTCGTCGGGGACCGAGAGGTCGGGGTCGAGGGTCACCCCCCCCAAAGCGGCGCGGCTCTTCTCCTCGGCCGGGTCCAGACGGACGGCCTCGCTGACGTTACCCCGGGAGTAGGTGTAGCCCAGGTTCAGGTGCGGAGAAAAGCGACCGTAGTCGGCGGAGTAGATGAGGGAGAGCTTGGCCTGAGTGGCGCCGGTTCCCAGAAGATCGTCCTCGTCTCCCGTGGGGAGGCGCAGGTCGAGGGCCATCGCCAGCCCGCCCCCCTTCCGATGCAGGAAGTTGTACTTGGCGCGCAGCGCGACGTCGCCGAGCCCGGTGGCCGAGCCCTGGTCGGAGAAGCGTTTGGTGGAGAGGTCCTGGTTCCCCTCGAAGGTGTGGATGAGAGGGCTCGAACCCGAGACGCGCTCCAGGGAGGCGAACACGTCCGCCTTCACGTCGATGGTCACGATGGGTATGGCCAGTCCCAGGTCCAAGCGGTCGGTGAGGCCGTAGTTGGCGAAGAAGGCCGTGGTGCGGTTCTTGACCTCGAAGGCCAGGTCGATGCGCAGCAGGTCGCTCTCGAAGGCCGGATCCTTCTCCGGGACCGGCGCGGAGGGGTCGGTGGCCCGGGGCACCGGTCCCGGCTCTCCGGTCGGCGTCTGGCCCACGCAGCAGTCGTTATGCTGGAGATAGAAGACCACCTCGCCGGGTTCGCCCTCTTGGCCCAGGTCCAGGCCCTCGAAGCGGTCGTAGCCCACGCTCTCGAAGTTCACACCGGCCGAGAAGCGCCCCTTGCCGATGGTGAGGGCTCGTTCGGCGAAAGCGGGGCCGAAGCTCTGGGAACTGCGACTGGGGATGCCGGTCCCCGGGTCCAGGGAGTAGGTGAAGCCGCCCGAGGACGAGCCCAGGGGGAAGGTCGAGAGATAGGTCACCAGCGACTTGTTGAGGTCGTAGGCCGCGCTCTGCTGGGCCAGGGCGGGGTAGAAGTGCCCCTCGTGAGGGGTGCCGGCGACGCCTGACGAGGAAGGCGTGATCACCGAGCGCGTCAGCAAGTTGGGAAACAGGCGCGCCAGGGGCACATCCTGAGCCCGCACGCACGGCACGGCCAGCAAGGCCGCGCCCACCAATGGCAAAGCTCGAAACCGCATGCGAACCTCCTCCGCAAGCCCATGGAACCGGCGCGTGACGCCCTCACGCCTGGAGGGGGGCGCCCGGTTCATTCCTTCTGATTGGATGGGGTAAGCGTAGCACGCTCCGGGCGGGCCGTGACACGCGCTTGCTTGCACGGCGGCGGGCGGCGCCCTGCTTCACTGGCCGAAAGCTCGCTGTGGTCGTTGCGCAGGGATTGCGCTAATGGGCTAGACTGCGCGCATTGGTTGACCTGGCTCCACCTCCAAGTCCCCGCGGGAAAGGGGGTTTGGGGCCGGTACGGCATTTGAATGCCACTCGAATGAGCCATTGGTTTGGGCTTGGAGGCCGAGGGGTGCCATGACAAGAAACCTGCCACGCGGCTCTGACGCGACCGACCTTCTTGACATCCTGGGGGACGGCCATCCCCCCGCGTTCGCGACCGACGCCCGCCAGGTCATCACCTTCTGGAACCGGGGTGCGGCAAAGGTGTTTGGGCGAGAGCCCCACGAGGCCCTGGGCCGCCACTGCCACGACGTCGTCTGTGGCAAGGACGGCTACGGCAACCGCTACTGCAACGACCACTGTCCCATCTACGCCACCGTCCGCCGCGGGGAACCGGTCTCCGGCTGCCAGCTCCTGGTGCGCTCCAAGACCGGCGAGGCCTCGGTCCTGGCGGTGACCGTGCTCCAGCTTCCCGGCAGCACGCCTAACCTGTTCTCGCTGGTCCATCTGATCCAGCCCCTGGACGAATCCACCGCCATCGTGAAGACGGCCAGCCGGTTGGGTGCACCTCGCCCCGAGGGACCGTTGCCCGGTGCCGAGGTGCCGTCGCCCTTGCCCCCCCTCACCACTCGCGAGAAGGAGATCCTGCGCTGGGTGGCGAGTGGCCTGCAGAACAAGGAGATCGCCGAGAAGCTGGACATCAGCCTGGCCACCGTGCGCAACCACATCCACCACATCCTGGAGAAGCTGGGCGTTCACTCCAAGCTGGAGGCGGTGTCCCTGGCCTTTCGCAGCGGCTGGATCGGCAACGATGGAGCCCCTCGGCCGATCGATGCTCCCGAGGTCGCCGGCCCGCGGGTTCGCCTGGTGGTGGGAAGCGCCGTCCGCCGCTGAACCGGGCCGACCGATCCGCCCGCCTCCCGCCTACCGCGAGGGGGCGCTGGCGCGGCGGGCCAGCAGGGTCGCCACCTCGGCGTCGCTGACCGGCGGGAAGGCCTGGTAGTAGGCGCCGATGGTCTCGAAGGCCTCGTCCACCAGCAGGCAGACGAACCGGTCGACGGTTCCCTTGAAGCGGGCGGCGGCGGTGGCCGAAGCGCAGGGCGCCGCCACCGCGATCTCCGCGGCTCCACAGCGACGGGCGTAGGCGACCGCGGCCTCCATGGTGAGGCCGGTGGCCAGGCCTTCGTCCACCAGCACCACCGAGGGCGCGGGCAAGAAGCTGGAAAGCGCAGGCGCGGGGTAGCGGGCTCGGATGCCCTTGAGCTCCGCCCACACCCTGACCCGTTCCGGCTCCATCTCCTCCGGGCTCAGCCGGAGTCCGGCGACTACGTCGTAGCTCATGACGGAGTGGCCGTCCTCATCCACCGCGCCAAACGCAAGATCGGGAGCCAGCGGAGTGGTGAGCTTGCGCGCGCTGAGCACGGTGAGGGGGACGCCGTAGTGGTCGGCGATGCTCTCGGCCACGATCGCGCCGCCGGGGGCCAGGGCGGCAACCACGGTCGGCGGCTCGGCCAGCTTTCGGGTGAGCTCGAGCAGGAGCGCCTGTCCGGCGTCCCGGCGATCGCGAAACCGCTTCTCGGCCATCTCCACCCCCTCGCGCCCTAAGGTCTTACCACGGGACGCCCGGCCCAGTCCACCGTCGTGCGTGCGGACGTCCCAGGCAGCGCTTGCCGCGCGGGGAGGACGCAATCCGGGTGCCAGGGTCTGCTATGGTGGGGCGTGGAGCGCATCCTCGTGATCGGCGTGGGCAACCCGCTTCGAGGTGATGATGCGGCCGGGCTCGCCGTGGCCGCCAGCCTCAGGAAGCGGCTGCCGGCAGGGGTGATGGTTGTGGAACAAGCGGGCGAGGCGGTGTCTCTGGCCGCATCCTGGGATGGGTTCGAGCGGTTGGTGATCGTCGATGCGGTGAGGTCGGGGGCGCCTCCCGGTACCATTCACCGTCTTGACGCCAGCCGACCGCTTCCCGCCGGGTTCGGCAGCTTGTCCTCGCATGGTCTTGGCGTTGCTTCCGCGATCGAGCTGGCCCGGGCGCTGGGCAGCTTGCCGCGGGAGGTGATCGTCTACGGGATCGAAGGCGAGAGCTTCGAGTTGGACCGAGGTCTGTCGGCCCAGGTCGCCGCCGCGGCAACCGCGCTGGCGGACCGGATCCTGAGCGAGCTAGGAGCGGAGGAGTCATGAGCCACCTGGAGGCCTTGGTGATGAAGCCCGTGGGTTTGGTGCGGAGCCCCTACACCGACGTCTCCCAGATCCCCAAGGGACCCGGAGCCGAGCACGGCGCCCTGGGCCTCTTGGAGATCGCACCCGAGTTTGCAGCGGGGCTTCAGGACATCGAGGGCTTCTCCCACCTCTTCGTGATCTGGGTGTTCCATGAGGCGCAGGGCTACACCTTGGTTTCGACTCCGCCGACCGACGACCGCCCCCACGGTGTCTTTGCCACCCGCTCTCCGCACCGGCCCTGTCCCCTGGGCCTGAGCGTCGTCGAGCTTCTGGGCCGCGAGGGCCGTGCGCTCCGGGTGCGCGGCCTCGATATGCTCGAGGGCACGCCCATCCTCGACATCAAGCCCTACCTGTCGAGCATCCCCCCGGAGAAGATCAGGCGCGGCTGGCTGGCGGAGGCGGAGTCGCGAAGAGGCAA
>Ga0209342_10007151_pt1 | contig 11239 bp, 10 predicted proteins | sample RifCSP16_2_FD_184023 | JGI IMG/M metagenome (GOLD analysis project Ga0209342, IMG submission 184023) | Soil microbial communities from Rifle, Colorado - Rifle CSP2_sed 16_2 (SPAdes) (version 2) | ecosystem: Environmental > Terrestrial > Deep subsurface > Rock core/Sediment | place: Rifle... | reverse complement strand
CCCTCCCCGTCTGCCGTGATAGCTCCAGGACCTTGTCAGCAGCCTCTGTGGTCGAGGTGATGAACCCCGCGATCTGACGCACCGCGAAGGCGCCGGCGAAGCCCGCGAGGACATTTCTTGCACTCAAGAAGGACTCGCGGAGCTTCGACACCGTGCCGCCGGTGCGGGCGACGTTCTGGTCAAGCTTCCTGAGCTCCTGGCTGGCGAAGTCGCGGAGGGTGACGAGGATGGCTAGCTGTTCGTCGGCCATGATCGCCCTCGAACAGGGAAGTAGACCAAAGACCAAGAAAGACCACCAAAGGTCTTTCCGCCCTGGGGTCTAATGATCGAAAGTGTGCGGCTACTGCTCATGATCGTCCAGGAATCGAGTCTGGCGGCCTGTGGGCATCTTGAATCGCATCCGCCTCAAGGCGTTTCGTGGCGAAGGCGAGAAGTCGCATGGCCCGCACGTAGGGCGCAGCCTGCTGGAGCAGCCCGCCCGAAAGAGGAAGCACCTGAGGGTAGACCTCGAAGAGCCGGAGGTATTCCCAGGTCTCCTCGGTGATGAGCTTTCTCGGGCAGCGGTGAATCGACTCGTAGCCAAGTCCGTGACAGAGCGCGCAGACCAGATCATCGCCGGCGCAGCGGACGCATGGAATCCAGAGCTGCGGCTCCTTTGTCGGCGCATCGCAGCCCCACTGAGATCGAATTTCCTGCGAGAGCTTACAGGCTGCGCAGGTGTGCCCGAGCGGTAAGGCCTCATGGAAGCTCCTGCCGCAGCTCAGCGCCACGGCGATCAGAAGTTTTTTGCCTGCTCCTCCGTCAACCGAGATCGCTCGGTGATAGCGTTCGCCAGTTCAATCGCATCCGGCAGGAGGTAGTCGAGGATCTGGTCGGGAATCCAGCGCCGGCCGTTTTCTTGGCAGACCTTGCATTCAATCGGGGATCCACTGCGATTGACAAGCCGTTCCCAGCCCATGAGTCCATAGTTGAGGATTCTCCTGGCCTTGAAGAGGGGATTGACTCGCATGACCTGGTTTCCGTCCTGATCGCTGATCACTTCCGCACTCGAGAGAAGTTCCATTTCTGCGTAGCTGAGGGTCCGCAGGCGAAAGACTGTTCGCATCTCATCCGCTAGATGTCGATCCCTCCTGAGGACGTAGTCGAATTCGAGAATGCCGCATGCCGTGGCCATGAATCACCTCATGTAGAGGCTGTACTCGTTGTCCGCGAGCGTATCCCGCGTTGCGAACATCGTGAGCTGGTTGGTCTCAAGACCGGCCCGGGCTCCGAACGCCACCTCGCGGATCTGACACTTCGGGGCGTAGAACTCGAGCCGATAGGGGGTCGTCCCGGCCAAGACCTGGACCGGGAAAGTCGTCCCATCCTTCAGAAGGCCCATGTCATCGAGCACCGACTGGATCAACCGATAGGGGGCCATCGAGATCTGGGGCTCCCGGCTGGAGATCCTCGCCTGGTCGTACCCGATCGTCCCTCCCCCTGTGGAGGGGTCAGGATCGAGCTCGACATTGTTCCTGCCGTCGAAGTTGAACGCCTCGGGCCGCACCGTCACGCCGTTGATCTGGATCGTGGCGTTGATCAGGTGAGGAAGCTGAGCATTCGTGGCAATCTCGTAGCCAACGCCCGTAAAGAGCGCCCCAGCCCCCATGAAGTCGACGCAGCCGCGGAACTCGCTCCGGAAGCGGAAGACGTCAAGCGCTGGAGCCTCGATCCGGAACGTCCCCATGGCGCCCTTCAGCCGCCAGAGATAGTCCTGGCTCGAGGTCCCGTTGAAATTCCGGATGCCTCTCTGGATCGTTACAGTCTTGTGTCCGCTCGACGTGGGGGAATACTTGACGGCGTAGGCGGTCGATGCACCGCTACAGGTGGCACTATCCCCCGCTGCCGTTACAACATTCGTGTCGGCGAGATTCCCTCCTGTGAGCGGTATGTATCTAAGCGTCCCGGGAGCGGAAATATCGGCCTCGATCAGTCCGGTCTTGCCCCCTGTCGCGGTATAGCTCTCGCCGGCCTTGAACTGGGCGTCGCCGCCGGAGATCGCTCCGATGGTGATCTGCTGGACCATCTGCTCCTTGAGACCGCAGGCCTTGAAATAACGTCCGATCGCCGGCTCCGTGCCGACTACTCCAGCGGATTTGAGGATGCAACCGAAGCTGATCAATGCCCCGAGGCCAGCCACGAAGTCGGGAGCGACTCCAAGATCATCAGCGACCTCGTCGTTGGCGAAGCGTTGGAACTCCGGGCGGAAGCTGAAATCCTGGAAAGGACGGAGATCAACTTCGGCCGCAGTGAGCGTCTCAGCCGTCCCTGGGGTCCCCTCGAGTTTCCCGGCAAGCTGCTGTTGCAAGATCTGAAAATGGTCGGCCATGGATCACTCTCCGCTGGTTGGATCGCCGAGATCTTCGCCGTACGTGACGTTGAGCGTGAAATGCACCCCTGTGGTCGCGATGTTCGTCTCCGGTTCGACGAGACGGTTATCGAAGCTCATGGAACGCGCGAGGCCATCAAGAGTCGGAGAGCCGGTGAACAAGGCCCGCTTGAGATCTCCGATCACGTCATTGATGTCCCCGTCATTGGCGGTGTCGCCCAGGAGCACCCATTCGAGATCAATGTCGAGGACAGAGATCAGCTCCCCGACCGCATCAGGATTCCCGCGCTCGAAGAGAGGCCGGATGATGATCGTTTCCTCGTTTCGGCGGTTGACTTCGAGCCCGTCTCCTCTCCACTCATGGATGTAGCGCTGCACACTCTTGAGCCTCCCTCCACGGTGGTACGTGCCGTCACCGATGATGCTATCGAGCCTCGTCTTGATTGCCTGGCAGACAAGCTCTCTTCGATCAGTCGCCACTGGCTGCTCCTTGCGGCTGGAAGGCAGCCTTGCGCTGCGCCGCGGCAATCGCGAATGGCAGAGTCTGACGGAAAATGCGAATCGCCTGGCCGCGGAACTCCCTCCAGGACTGAATGAACCCCAATCGTGGCTTGTTCCTTACTCGGCGCTCCAGATGAAAGAGGAGCGTGAGACGATCCTGACCCTTCTTCCCGGGGTTGATGCGGGCGATGTATTTCTTGCCGCTTTTCGCCGTGATCCGCACGAGACCCCTCAGGCGCCTCTTGCCCTTGAAGATGTTGAAACCCTCCTCCCGAGCCTGGAGGATGTTTCGTTCCTGCTTGAGGAGTTTCTTCGCCCACGCCGCAACCCTGCCCTTACTGTCCTTGGCCGCCGGCATGGGGACCGGCAAATAACCCTTGCTCTCGACCGTACGCCCCTCCTCGTGAGTGCGGGCCACCGCCCCGGGCATGCGGAGTTCGAGGCGGAGATTGTCGAGACTGGTGCCAACGATGGCGATTGTACGCCGGCCGATGAACCCTGGACCTGAGGGCTGTCCGAGCTTCCTCTGGGTGCCTTTCGCGAAGAGGGGACCAGAGGGCTCCACGCGCTGAGCGCTGAGACGTTGCTTTCGGTGATAGCGCAGGAACCGCTCGCCGGCACGTTGAGCAGCAGCTGCATAGCCTTTCGCGAGGGCGGGCGGAATGCCCTTGAGCGTGGCGCGAAGCGCCTCGCTTCTGAACTTCACGTCGATGAATTCAGCCATTTCATCTGGCGCAGGTCAGTAGCCATCCTCCGGGCCGCTCTGCTGCAAGGAGAACCCGGTAGACTGGAAGTGCCTGACCTGGGGTTGCATCCGCTGGAAGCCTCAGTTCGTCACGTCCAAGAGTCACTTTTGGTTTGTCCGTCTTCGAGAGAAAGACCTCGACCTTCCCCACGAGGACCTCCCCCGCGACGTCGACAGGCGAGCGGGTCACAAGGCCGGTAATGGCTCTCCAGATGGTCGAGGCCCAATCGCGAAGCTCCACCGCTTCGGCCAGCGGACCGGTCGCGATGTAGCCGGCATGGGTCTTTGCGAGATCGGCGAACGCCACGCTTCAGCCACTACGCAGGTTGGAGATTGAGGTAGATGTCTGCGGTAGTCTCGCCACTGGCCTTGGCCTTTGCGAGACGGCCGGCATAGGTGTTGCTCGTCGAGGTCGTGGTGAAGCGGCTGTTGGTGTTGTCCCAGTACATCTTGTCGCCGATCGCGCCCGTGTCGGTCGACAGCGTTGCGTAGCGGAGCACTACACCACCGAGGATTGCCGGCACATTGTCCTCCGCTGAAGCGGCATCCTTTGTCAGGAGAGCCACGATGCCCGTGGCGGCCAGGATGATGTCGCCGGCGAGCTTCACCGCCGCAACATTCTTCACCTTCCCGTACCAGGGAGCACCGAACTCGGCGATCACCTTCAAAGCATTCAGAGCCATCGAATTCTCCTTTTCTCAAGAAGAGGCGGGACCCCAAAGGTCCCGCCCCTGAACATGCGCAGGCTCAACCATGAACTCATGCGCCAAGGTTCCGATACCATCCCCGGTGATCGACAAACTTGAGGCCGCAATCGAGATACACTCCCCACTCCACACCCAGGACGTTGGTGCCCTCGACACGCACCATGTTGGGCTCGCGTTGACCGCCGAGGAATGCCGCCTCGGCAGTGATGATCACGTTCGGAGCGGCGGAAAGGTACCAAGCCGTGGCGCTGATGGCATCGAGGAGGGGTTCCGCGATCACCTGCAGTTTCCCTGCGAATGGGTTTGGGGTCGCGTTGGACTTCGAGGGATCGACGATGGATGCAGCGAACTGCATCGCGTCCATTTCGAGGATCGCCGGGACGACCAGGAAACCAGGAGTGATGTTGAGCGGCGGAGCCGCAGCTTCTCCGGTCGGTACGAGTCCCTTCTGCTTGCGAAGGACTGCATACCCGGCACCGACCGTCGCCACGGTGGGCTTCTCCGCGCCCGACGGATCATGCAGGTTGTCGCCGGAGGCGTGGGTGTCGCTGAAGAGCTGGAGGGAATCCTCAGCCATGGTAGGGCCGTTGTTGGCGGTGCCGCTGGTGAGAAGATCCCAGAAGAGCTTGTTGGGCACGCGGCGGGCCGCTGCTCCCATGAGTGACGGAATGCGATCGAAGGCCGAGAGATCATCGTTGATCAGCGCCTGTCTGGAGATCCCAAACCTCTTAGCGTAGGTCGCAATCGAGTAGGTCTCCTTGACTTCGGCGAGTGCCGATTCCGGCATCGGGACGAGTTCAGGGGTGAGTTCGAGATTGCCCATGTCTCCGAGTTTGAGTGACTGGAGCGTCTTGAAATCCTGGGCGTTTCGGAAGCTCACGAGGGGCTCGTAGGTGCTCGGGGCCTCGCTCCAGCCCTGGAGGAGCACCTTTCTGGCGCTATCACCGAGGATCCCTGGATACATGCTCGAGGTCTGGGTGATGGCACGCTCGATGAGCTGATCCCTCGAAAGGCCGATCTTCCAAAGACCCGAGCGCTTGAGGGACTCCTTGAGGAGTTCGAGGAGGGTATCACCCTCGACCTGTCGAGCGGCTTCCTCCCGGCGCACAAGGTGATCCTTGTTGAGATCGCGCAGGCGCCCGACCCGCAGGAGAATGCGGTCTGAGGCCGCCTGGGACCACTTGCTGCGCTCCTCCTCGCCCATGTCGACGCGAGTCCTCGTGTCGATCATGGGTCTATCAGCGAGGACCGCATCGAGGATCCTCGTGCGGGCCTGCTCGACCGGAACGCCCTGATCGAGGAGATCCGGGAGGATCTCCTTCGCGGCCGGATGCCGTGAGCACAGATCGCGGATCGTCTTCTGACGTTCGCGCTCCTGGCGAATCCCTGCCTCGTCCTGCCGCCGCAGCTCCGATTCTCCCTGCCTCTCGGCAAGCCCAGTGGCCTCGATCTCCGCGGTAGCTTCCGCTTGGTTTGCGGCCTTGAGTCCCCGGACGAACTCCAGGGCCTCCTCTTCACTCGCCTCCGGACGTAGGCCGAGAGCCTCAAGCTCGAGACGTACGGCGGTCTTCGTCAATTCGGGCATGTGTACATGCACCTCCTGTCGCTCCCCCGCTCGGATCTGGACTTGCTCGGCCTCGGGGAGCATCCCGGCGAGCGAGTCTTCTGCCGTACGCCCGACCCCCACCGTCCCGTCAGCCGGGATAGGGGTCAGGGAAAATTCTATCGGTCGCCACTTGACTGCCAGAAAAGCAGGTCCGAGGAAATTGCGACCCTCGGGACTTGTCCAGAGTCCTTCCGGCTCCAGCTCGACCCACTTCTCGACCCTGAACCCCACGCTCACCCCGCGGAGACTGCCGGAACGTACCTTCTTCCAGATGCGCTCGCTCTCCGGATCGTCGTCGAAGATGACCTCCGCGCGGCCTTTCCGCTCGTCCTTGTCGATGCGGACATTCTCCGGCCTGCCGATGATCGTGTCGGGGTTGTGATTGAAGAGGACTGCTCCAATGTCCGAGAGCTTCTTCAGGTTCACCGTCTCGCGTTCGTGGACCAAGATCTCGGGCAATCCGCCGAAGCGGATCTCGTCGGTTTCTGAACTGAAGCTCACGCTCACGGATCGCTCCGCCTCATCGATGTCTTCGGCGCGCAGCGCGATCGTCCGTTCAAGTCTTTCCCCTTCCCGCCGCCACCCGGGCTCAGCCATCTTCATGCCATCCTTCAGATGTCCAATCGTCGCCTGGACACCTTCGTCCAGCTCGATCGTCTTGAAACTCCCGGGCTCGAAGTCTTCAGGATTTCGCTGTCTCAGGCGCCAGGAGTCCTCCGTCTCGTCGATCTTGTCCGAGCGGAAATCATGCTCCGTCGCCCAAGCCTTGGCGTCTTCGGCCTTGGCGAACTTCTCTTTCGAGAAGATCAGTGTCTGGACGACAGTAGGTTTCTTTTGCCGTTTCTTGGCCATGATTCCTGACTTTCGCTGAGGACGCCAGAATCTGCCGCCGCCACCGAAAGGCCAGCTCCAGGGACTCTGGGCTGGAAGATCGACAGCTCAAGCCCCTTCTCCGTCGCCCAGCTCTTGAACTGCTCGAGTTCCTCAAGGACCTTCCAAGGGTCCCCGCCGCGGCGGCGAATCACCTCGATCGGTGAACGCAATCCGGCCTGGATCGCCTTCTCGTCCGCCTCCACTTCCTTCAGCGGATCGATCCAATCCCAACCTGGTCGCACGAACTCTACGGCGCTGTAGCGCTCGAACTTCTCAAGGCTGCCGGGAACGGCGCCGGCGAGGATCGCGAGCTCCAGGAACTGCCGCCAGACTGGGTAGTTGAGCTGCCGGTTGATCGCCTCTTGCTGGGGTTCCCAATGGCGGCGATCCTGATTCTCCCCTTGGCGCGCCGAGAGATACGTGACCTTCGAGAGGTCGCGGGTTACGAGCTCATAGCTCACGTCGAGGCCCCGGGCGACGCCACGGAGCATCAGCGCAACGAAGGGATCAAAGGCGCTCGTGGTGATCGTCGGGCTTACTCCCTGGATTCCTTCCCCTGGCCGCCCGTGGAACACCATGCCACCCTCGAGGTACTCGATCGGATTCCCCTCATCATCCCGTTCTGGCTGGAGCTCTCCGCTCTTGGGAAACTGAATGGTGCCGCTCTCCTGGGTCACCATGATGGCGAAGGCCGATGCCACCCGCGCCTTGGTGAGCTCGAAATCGAGGTATTGCGCCAAGGCCTCGAAAGTGCCCGCTGTGCTGACGAACCGCGTCATGCCTCGAACCTGCCCTGGCTCGAGCTGATCGAAGATATGGATCACTCGCTCCGAAGGAACGCGCTCGACCTTCGAGCTCTTGAGCCAGCTCCAAGCATCATTCGAGTGAATCCAGTAGGCGACAATACTGCCACCCGAATTGAACTCGACCCCCTGGATGATCCGGCTACCGTCCTTGCGTTCCTCATCCTTGTCGGCGAGCCGCTCCGAGCTGATCACGTCGAGTGCCAACGGTACTTCTCTGCCGTCAGTTGGTCTCTGAATCAGGATCAGGCACTCGCCGGCGACGAGCCGCTCTCGGAGCACCAGCGCCTGGAGCGAGTAGAAGCTCTGCTTCCCAGTGAGGTCGGCCGCATCGGACCAACGTTTCCAGGCATCCTCAGCGCTATCATTGAACCTCTCGTCCGGGCTGAGGAGCCGCGGTTGGAGGACTGCGGGCTTGGGCCGGATCCCCGTGCCGATCAGATTCGCGACGATGGAGTTCACCGCCCCAGAAGCGTAAGGGTTCCGGCGGTAGAGCTCGCGCGCCTGAGCGCGGTAGTTGTCGAGGTTCTGGCGTCCCTCCTCGATAACATTCCGCCTAGGGTGAATTGCTCTGCCGCTGAGCCTTCCAGGTCTCGAAGCCTCGTATGCCCGCTTGAAGAGCTGGATCTGCGCCCTGGCTGACATGCGTCGGCGAGCCCAGACCGGGGCCACGATGGCTAGCGCTCGATCAAGTGACTGGCCTACATTCACGCGCGCGGCCTCAGGCGAGCGAGAGTGATCCGGCTCCCACCGGTGCCCGCCTCCTGGAGCACTTCGGAGCGGAGCTGGTCTCGCAGAGCTTGTAGATCCTTCAAGTTCATGAGAGAGACGTCTTGACCGTTGACCGAATAGCTGTCGATCGCTCCTCCCTGAAGGCGAGCGAGGATGGCGCTTTCGATCGCTGTGAGTGCATCAGACGCGAAACTCACGGCAAAAAAAATGCGAGCTTCCAAGGCATGAAGCTCGCACGTGAGGAAAAAGGTAATCGACTGTCGGCCATGATCAGCCGGCAATCTTGAACGTCTAGCTAGTTAAGTCTACCTGAAATAGAATCTGCAAGCAGGAATGTCTATTAGTAGCCATTTGGTGCCATTCTGATCAATCAGGAACCTCTGTTGTAAGCCACGAACGACGGCAGGCATTGCAGAAACGGTTCCTTCTAACTTCTCCCCGAGGCTTGTTCTCGTCTGGGTGTTTCAGATGCCATGTCTTTCGCACTTCGACCGTTCCGATCGCACCACAAAAACGGCATACCACTTTTGGCATTCTGCTGGAAGACCGATCCTTTTCAGTGGCGACCTCGCTACTTCTGTCCATGTAAGTCTCCATTCGATGGCGTCTGCGTTTCATCGATACCTCAAGAAAAAAGTCTCACAGCAAGCCTTTTGAACTTGCGCGATGGATCAGCCTGTTCACTCCTTGCTCCTTTGGTCTCGGTATTCTCGCCCGCTTGAGTACTGTAGACGGCATGCTCGATACCCCAGGCATGAGCGGCCGCCAGAGCGTAGACCTCGCAGTCCCAGAGGTGGTTAGGGGCACCCTGGATGACCTTCTTCCACCGGTAGCCGGTCTGACCTGTCTTCTTGTCGGTCTCCAGCACTCGCTGCTCCGCGGTCATGTGCTGGTAGTACTCCTCTGGAGTATCTTCTGGCAGGTGCCATTCCCCCGGATCTCCTGATCGCGTCTGGATCAAACGGTGAAGCCGGCCCCGATAGTGATTCACATCGAGCTGGGCTTCGCGGATCGAGCCCCCGGCATGGTACCTGATCGAGGTCTTGAGGATGTCGTGAGCGTCCGCTCGACCGCGCACCGGCTGGCAATGCATGGTGCGACAGTATTCGTAGACCTCGCTGCGACGTTCAGCGTAGCCACAATCCACGAAGACTGAAAGGACTGGGACGGGGGTCTTCGTATTCCTGACCGTATAGTGGGATCGGAAGAGGAGGAGGCTCAGGGCTTCCCAGCCTTCCACTCGGCCGCACTTGACGAGCCAGCTCTCCCCAAGATCCCCCCATGCCCGGATCACGTACCAAAGGTGATCGAGCTGGACATCGATCCCGGCGGTGAGGAGTCGGCCTCCGGCTGGGACCTCCCCCATGACATAGGGGCCTCGGCGCTCTTTGAGTTGAGTATCCTTCAGCTCTTCAACCACGTCCTCCCAGACCTCCGCGAGCCAGGAGTTGCGGAAGTTCATGAGCCGGGCCTGATAGCGCTCGCTCCGCAGGAACTCAGCCGCGATGTGGCTCCAAGTGAGCCAGGGGGAGTAAAGAGCACTCAGGTGGTAGCTCAACCGCCGCCGCGGTGGGATCGTTCCCTCGATTGCGACCTCGGGGGTCTCCTTGCCGGCCGTCACCCCCAGGACGCGCAGGATGCACCCCTCGGGGACCCAGACCCCGCGGCGGAACATCCAGGAGCGCTGGGCGTCCCGGATCTCCTGATGGCAGCCCTCGCACTCGTACCAGGCGAGGCGGTAGTCGACAATCCTCTCCGGATTGCGCTCCTCGGGAGGCCACTTGATGCCCCCGAGGCCTCTCTCCCGGGTGCCGAGGACAAGGCGCTGATAGGCTCCGCAGTGTGGGCAGGGGACCAGGTATCGCCGGCGGTCCCCATCGAGGTACTCCCGCCAGATGTAGCCTCGATCCGTGGTCGGACTTGAGGTCTTGAGGATCTTGTGCTCGAGATAGGTCCTCGTCCTCTCCCGCGCCAGGGCGACCGGATCGGCCTCCCGGCCGGAATACGGCGGGTACTTGTCGACTTCGTCGAGGGTGAGGAGGTAGATCGCCCTAGAGGCGAGGGCCGCCGGAGAGCCGGCCCCGGCGAAGCACAGGCTCGCCCCGTGGAGATGGATCGCCTCCTTGGTGAACTCCCGGGTGAAGCTCCCGGTCATGTGCCGAGCGAGTGCCGGACTCTCGCGGATGATCGGCTGGTAACGCTCCAGGTTGATCGCCAGGGCATCATGCTCCCTGGCCATGACGTGGAGAATCGGCCCTGGAGTCTGGTCGATTACCCAGCAAGCGGCCAGAATCGCAGCGAGGGTCTTCCCGATCTGGGTGGACCAGCAGAGGGTCACCTCCTCGACCTGGGGATCCTGGAAAGTGCGGAGGACCTCGCGGAGGTAGGGGGTCCGGTTGAGGTCGAGCGGCCCTGGCTCAGAGCTCATGCCCCGCGGGAGGACCACGGAGCGCTCCGCCCACTCATCAATCGGCAATTTCTCCGGGGGGCGCAGGACGTCGGCCCAGTCATACCAGGTAGGCTTTCGGAGGGTGGCTGCTGGCATCAGATGCTCGCAAAGCGGTGGAGGATCTCCTCCACCGCATGTCGGATCGCCGCTCTGATCTCCCCGACGGTGAGACCCTCGAGGACAGGAGCGAGCTTCTCCGAGAGGCCGAGGAGACCGCGCTTGAGAACGCCGAGCCGCCGGAGGTCCCACTCTTTCACCTCGCCGCGCGGGATCAAATCGCCGCGGCGGGTGGCGAGCTCGAGCTCGGCGAGCTGTGCTTTCGCTTCGCGCTCCCTGGCCTGCGCCCGCTTGAGGCGCCGGCCGGCGGTTGAACTTTTGGAATCCTGCTCCACGCCATTACGAGAAGGAGCAAGGTTTTCCTGGCGCCACCGCTTGATGGCCTCGAGATCGTAATC
>Ga0209342_10007148_pt1 | contig 11240 bp, 9 predicted proteins | sample RifCSP16_2_FD_184023 | JGI IMG/M metagenome (GOLD analysis project Ga0209342, IMG submission 184023) | Soil microbial communities from Rifle, Colorado - Rifle CSP2_sed 16_2 (SPAdes) (version 2) | ecosystem: Environmental > Terrestrial > Deep subsurface > Rock core/Sediment | place: Rifle... | reverse complement strand
GCAGCCGAAGATGCGCTACCAGGGCAAGGAGGCGTTCGGGATCGGCGTGTCGATGGTCAAGGGCGGCGACATCATCGAGCTCGGCGCCAATCTCGACCGGGAGATCGCGCGCCTCGCCCGCGAGCTGCCGGTGGGGCTCGAGCTCGCGCAGGTGACGAGCCAGCCGCAAGCGGTGCAGCGCTCGGTGAACGAGTTCGTCCGCTCGCTCGCCGAAGCGGTGCTCATCGTGCTCGCGGTGAGCCTCGCCTCGCTGGGCTTGAGGACCGGGCTCGTGGTGGCGCTATCGATCCCGCTGGTGCTGGCCGCGACCTTCCTCGCCATGCAGGTGTTCGGGATCGGGCTGCACAAGATCTCGCTCGGTGCGCTGATCCTCGCGCTCGGCCTGCTGGTCGACGACGCGATCATCGCCGTGGAGATGATGGCGACCAAGATGGAGCAGGGCTGGGACCGGCTGCGCGCGGCGGGCTTCGCCTACACCAGCACCGCGATGCCGATGCTCTCCGGCACGCTCGTCACGGTCGCGGGGTTCCTGCCGATCGCGACCGCGGCCTCGACGACCGGGGAGTACACCCGCTCGATCTTCCAGGTCACGACGATCGCCCTGCTCGTCTCCTGGATCGCGGCGGTGGTGTTCGTGCCCTTCCTCGGCTACAAGCTCCTGCCGGACTTCGCGCAGTCGAACGGCCAGCCCTCGCGGCTGCGGCGGCTGCTCGCGCGCGTGGCGCCGAAGCTGGCGCCGGCGGCGCACGCCGCGCCGGCTTCGCATTCCGACCGCGAGCGGGCGGTCTACGAGACGCCCTTCTATCGCGCCTTGCGACAGCTCGTCCACTGGTGCGTCGTGCGCCGGAAGACGGTGATCGTCGCGACGGTGGCCCTCTTCGCGGCTGCGCTCTTCGCCTTCGGGTTCGTGCAGCAGCAGTTCTTCCCCGCCTCCAGCCGGCCGGAGCTGCTCGTCGACCTGCGGCTCCCGCAGGGCGCGTCGTTCGACGCGACCGAGGCCCAGGCGAAGCGGTTCGAGAAGCTGCTCGACCGGGAGACCGGCATCGTGAACTACGTGAGCTACGTCGGCTCGGGCAGCCCGCGCTTCTACCTGCCGCTCGACCAGCAGCTCCCGAACGCGAACTTCGCGCAGTTCGTGATCCTCACCCAGGGGATCGCGGACCGGGAGCGGCTCCGCGCCCGGCTGATCAAGCTGTTCGACGAGGACTTCCAGGGGCTGCGCGCCAACATCACCCGGCTGGAGAACGGCCCGCCGGTCGGCTTCCCGGTGCAGTTCCGCGTGTCGGGCGAGGACGTCCCGACGGTGCGGCGTCACGCCGACCGGGTAGCCGAGGTCATGCGCGAGAACCCGAACGTGTCGAACGTGCAGTTCGACTGGGACGAGAAGTCGAAGACCATCAAGGTGGAGATCGACCAGGACAAGGTCCGGCTGCTCGGGTTGTCGTCGCAGGAGCTCTCGACGTTCCTCAACACCTCGCTGAACGGCCTCACGGTCACCTACTACCGCGAGCGCGACAAGCTCATCGACGTCGTGATGCGCGGCGCGGCCGACGAGCGCGCGAAGCTCTCGTACCTCCAGGACCTCGCCGTGCCGACCCGCTCGGGCAAGTCGGTTCCGCTGTCGCAGATCGCCAACATCACCTACGAGTTCGAGGACGGCGTCATCTGGCGCCGCAACCGGCTGCCGACGATCACCGTGCGCGCGAACGTGTACGGCGACATCCAGGCGCCGGTCGTGACCGCCCAGATCGCCCCCAAACTCGAGCCGATCCGGGCGGCGCTGCCGCCCGGGTACCGCCTCGAAACCGGCGGCGCGGTCGAGGACGCTGCCAAGGGCCAGAAATCGGTCGCCGCGGGGGTGCCGCTCTTCCTCGTGGTCGTGCTCACGGTCCTGATGGTGCAGCTGCAGAGCTTCTCCCGGGTCGTGATGGTGATCCTCACTGCGCCCCTCGGCCTCATCGGCGTGACGGGGTTCATGCTCGCGTTCAACCAGCCGTTCGGTTTCGTCGCGATGTTGGGCACCATTGCGCTCTCCGGAATGATCATGCGGAACTCCGTCATCCTCGTGGACCAGATCGACCAGGACATCCGCGCCGGGCACGCGCCGGGGGCGGCGGTCGTCGAGGCCACCGTGCGGCGGTTCCGGCCGATCACCCTGACCGCCGCCGCGGCGGTGCTCGCGATGATTCCGCTCACGCGGAGCGCGTTCTTCGGACCGATGGCGGTGGCGATCATGGGCGGCCTCGTCGTGGCCACCGCGCTGACGGTCCTCTTCCTGCCGGCGCTCTACGCGGCGTGGTTCCGCGTGAAGCCGGCCGTGCCGGCCCCGGCGCCGGCGAAGCGCGCCGAAGCGCCGCGCGCGCGGGCGCCGGAGGCGGCGCCGCAGATGCTCGAAGGCACCCTGTAACCATGTTGCTAGCCGAACTCTTTACGATGACCGAGATCGAGGCGCCTGCGGAGCGCGTCTGGCATATCCTCACCGACTTCGCGCGCTACCCGGAATGGAACCCGTTCATCCGCCGCATCGAAGGCGAGCCGATCAGGCGCGCGGCGCTCGAGCTCCTGATCCACCCGGACGGCGCCAGGCCCCGCCGGTTCCGGCCGCGCATCGTCACCTTCCGGCCCCCGAAGGAGCTCCGCTGGCGCGCCCGGGCGCGGCTGCCCGGGCTGTTCCAGGGCGAGCACCGGTTCGTGGTCGAGCACCTCGGGCCCCGTCGCTCGCGCCTGATCCACGAGCAGCGCGTGCGCGGCCTGCTCGTGCCGTTCCTGCGCGCGCGACTCGAGGAGCCGGTGCGGCGCGGATTCGAGGCGATGAATCTCGCGCTGAAGCAGCTCGCCGAACGCTACGCCTGACCCGTGCCATGCGGCCGCTCGCGGCGCGGCGCGCGTTCATCTGCCTCGCCGCCGCGCTCGCGGTCACGAGCTGCGGCGACCCCGCCCCCGGGGTCTTGCAGGGCTACGCCGAGGGCGAGTACGTCCGCATCGCCACCCCGTTCGCCGGGCAGCTCCAGCGCCTCGCCGTCAAGCGGGGCGACCAGGTCAAGTCCGGGGATCCCCTCTTCGCGCTCGAGCAGGCCAACGAGGCCGCCGCGCGGCGCGAAGCCGCGGACCGGCTCGCCCGCGCCCAGGCTCAGCTCGAGAACCTCCGGAAGGCGAAGCGCCCGACCGAGATCGACGCTGTCCGCGCCGAGCTCGATCAGGTGGAGGCGGCCCTGCGGCTCGCCGACGCCAACCTCAAGCGGCAGGAAGAGCTCTTTCGCGAGAAGTTCATCTCGCGCGAGCGGCTGGACGACGCCCGCACCGCGGTCGCGCGTGATCGCGCCCGGGTGGCGGAGATGCGCGCGCAGCTCGCGACCGCGAATCTCCCGGCGCGCGCCGACGAGATCCGCGCCGCGGGAGCGGAGGTCGCCGCCGCGCGCGCGGCACTGGACCAGGCCGACTGGCGGCTCGGGCAGAAGGCGCAGCGCGCACCGCAGGATGCATTGGTGCAGGACACGCTCTTTGTGCTCGGCGAGTGGGTTCCGGCGGGGGCGCCGGTCGTGAGCCTGCTGCCGCCCGGGAACATCAAGGTCCGCTTCTTCGTGCCCGAGAAGCAGCTCGGAGCGGTGCGGATCGGCCAGCCCGTCCAGATGACGTGCGACGGCTGCGGTGCCCCGATCCCCGGCGCCGTGACGTATGTCGCGCCGCAGGCGGAGTTCACGCCGCCGGTGATCTACAGCCGGGAGCGCCGCGAGAAGCTCGTGTTCCTGGCCGAAGCGCGCCCTCGGGCAGCCGATGCCACCCGGCTGCACCCCGGGCAGCCGGTGGAGGTCACGCTCAAGTGAGCGCCGTCTCGCCGCTCGCCATCGAGGTACGGGGGCTCACCAAGCGCTACGGCGGCCGCGCGGTCGTGGACCACGTCGACCTCGCGGTGCCGCGCGGCCGCATCGTCGGATTCCTCGGGCCGAACGGCAGCGGCAAGACGACGACGATCCGCATGCTCTGCGGCCTGCTCACGCCCGACGACGGGACGGGAACCTGCCTCGGTCTCGACATCCGCGCCGAGGCGACCGAGATCAAGCGCCACGTCGGCTACATGACGCAGCGGTTTAGCCTGTACGAGGATCTCTCGATCGAGGAAAACCTCGACTTCATCGCGCGGGTCTACGCGGTTCCGGACCGGCAGAGGCAGGTACACGACGCGCTGAAGCGCCTGGGACTCGAGGCGCGGGCGAAGCAGCTCGCGGGCACGCTGTCCGGCGGCTGGAAGCAGCGGCTCGCGCTCGCCGCTTGCCTGCTGCACCAGCCGGAGCTCCTGCTCCTGGACGAGCCGACCGCCGGCGTCGACCCGAAGGCCCGGCGCGAGTTCTGGGATCAGATTCATTCGCTCGCGGCGCAGGGCATCACCGTGCTTGTGAGTACTCACTACATGGACGAGGCCGAGCGATGCCACCGGCTGGCGTACATCGCCTACGGCAAGCTGCTTGCACAAGGCACCGCGGAGGAGGTGATTGCCCAGGCCGGGCTCTTCACCTGGCAGGTGACCGGCGACGACCTGGCCACACTCGCCGAGGAGCTGCGGCGGCAGCCCGGCGTCGAGATGGTGGCGGCCTTCGGCGCGTCGCTCCACGTCAGCGGCAGCGACCGTCGCCAGCTCGAAGCGGCGATTGCGCCGTTCCGGGGCCGGCCGGGGACCGCTTGGGCCGAGGTGCAGGCCGGCCTCGAGGACGCGTTCATCAAGTTCATGCGCGATGCGCAGGACAACCTGCAATGAACCGCTTCAGCTGGACGCGCTTCGTGGCCGTGCTGGCGAAGGAGTTCGTGCAGATGCGGCGCGACCGGCTCACTTTCGCGATGATGGTCGGCATCCCCGTCATCCAGCTGATCCTGTTCGGCTTCGCCATCAACAGCGATCCGAAGAACCTGCGCACCGCCGTGCTCGACGCCGATCCGAGCGCGTTCTCCCGCAGCCTGGTCCGGGCCATGGAGAACTCCGGCTACTTCCGGGTGACGCGGGTCGTCGACAGTTACGCCGACGGCGGGCGGCTGCTCGAGACCGGCGAGGTGCAGTTTCTCGTGACCGTGCCGGAGGATTTCTCGCGCCGGCTGCAGCGCGGCGAGCGGCCGGTGCTGCTGGTCGAGGCCGACGCGTCCGACCCGGCGGCGACCTCGAACGCGCTGAGCGCGCTCCTCAACCTGAATCAGACCGGGCTCGATCACGACCTGAAGGGCGCGCTCGCGTCGCTGAAGCCCGGTCCGCCGCCGTTCGAGCTGCGCGTACAGCGCCGCTACAACCCCGAGGGCATCACCCAGTACAACGTCGTGCCCGGGCTGATCGGCGTCGTGCTGACGATGACGATGGTGCTGATGACCTCGCTCTCGATGACCCGCGAGCGGGAGCGGGGCACCATGGAGAACCTGCTCGCGACGCCGGTGCGGCCGATCGAGGTGATGGCGGGCAAGATCGTCCCGTTCATCATCGTCGGTTACGTGCAGGTGACGATCATCCTCGGCGCGGCGAGGCTGCTCTTCGAGGTGCCGATGGTCGGGAGCCTCGCCGTGCTCTCGGCGGCGAGCATCCTGTTCATCGCCGCGAACCTCGCGATCGGCTTCACTTTTTCGACCCTCGCCGGCAACCAGCTGCAGGCGATGCAGATGGGGTTCTTCTTCTTCCTGCCGTCGATCCTGCTGTCGGGCTTCATGTTCCCGTTCCGGGGCATGCCCGAGTGGGCGCAGTGGCTCGGCGAGGTGCTCCCCCTGACGCACTTCCTGCGCATCGTGCGCGGGATTCTCCTGAAGGGAAACGATGCCGGCGAGATCCTGCCGGAGCTCTGGCCGATCGCGGCATTCCTGCTCGCCGCGGCGACGGTGGCGCTCGCGCGCTACCGGGAGACGCTCGACTGAGGCGGGTGCAAATGTCACCGTCCCACGCCTTGCCTGGCGGGATTGTTGCACTGCAGCGAGGAAGAATGCCCCGCGACGCCCCGTCGAACTCTTGGCACCGGCTGAAATCGCATGGTTTAATGCAGAGTTAGGGGTAGTTTCTCCACAAAACTATGAACATAGAGCAAGCCCGCTTCAACATGGTCGAGCAGCAGATCAGGCCCTGGGAGGTCCTCGATCAGCAGGTGCTCGATTTGCTCTACGTGGTGCGCCGGGAAGATTTCGTCCCCCAGGCGTACCAGGCGCTTGCGTTCTCCGATCTCGAGATCCCGATCGGCGAGGGCGAGACGATGCTGCAGCCGAAGGTGGAGGCGCGGATCCTCCAGGAAGTCGCGCCGGGAGGAACCGACAAGGTGCTCGAGGTCGGAACCGGCAGCGGCTACATGGCGGCGCTCCTCGCCCACCGCGCGCGGCACGTTCACTCGGTGGAGATCTCGCCGGCCCTGAAGCGCTTCGGCGAAACCAATCTCCGCAAGGCGGGGGTCGTCAACGTGACCGTCGAGCAAGGCGACGCGGCGCGCGGCTGGTCGAAGCACGCGCCCTACGACGTCATCGTCCTCACCGGGTCGACCCCGGTGCTCCCCGATGCGTTTCTCGCGCAGCTCGCCCCCGGCGGGCGGCTGTTCGCGGTGGTCGGTGAGCCGCCGGCGATGTCGGCGCGACTGGTGACGGCGGTGGGGGGCGGCTCGTTCAACACCCTCGATCTCTTCGAGACCGTGCTCGCGCCGCTGAAGAACGCGCTCGAGCGGGAGAAGTTCGTTTTCTAGCGATGGCTACTTTCACTAACAAGGGGCCAACCCCGATGAACAGAGCGAAACTCAGACTGGCGGCGCTTGCGGTGGGCCTCGTGTTCGCGGGCAGCGCCGCGGGGGCGGATTTCCTGGCGACCTACCGCCTGGCGAAGCAGAACGACGCGGCGTTCGCCTCCGCGCGCGCAAGCCTCGAGGCGGGCCTCGAGAAGCTGCCGCAAGGGCGCGCGCTGCTGCTGCCCGTGATCAACGCCTCGGGCAACACGACGTGGAACGACGACGAGAACAGGGTCACCGCCACCGGCGTCACCAACAGCGGCCAGTTCAACTCGAACGGGTGGAACGTGACCCTCACCCAGCCGCTGTTCCGCTGGCAGAACCTGGTCCAGTACCGGCAGTCGCAGTTCCAGGTGCTGCAGGCCGAAGCGCAGTTCGGGCAGGCAACGCAGGACCTCATCGTGCGCGTCGCGCAGGCCTACTTCGACGTGCTCGCGGCCCAGGACAACCTCGAGTTCACCAAGTCGAACCGGGTCGTCATCGCCGAGCAGCTCGCGCAGGCGAAGCGCAACTTCGAGGTCGGCACGGCGACGATCACCGACACGAACGAAGCCCAGGCGCGGTATGACCTCGCCATCGCGCAGGAGATCGCCGGGGTCAACGCGCTCGAGGTCGCGCAGCGGGCGCTGCAGCAGATCATCGTGCAGTTTCCCGACGCCCTGACGCCGCTCAGGTCACAGGTCATGATCGAGCAGCCGCAGCCGAACGTCATGGACGAGTGGGTGAAGGGCGCCCGCGGCAACAACTTCGTCGTCCGGGGCAACGAGGCGGTGATGGAGATCGCGTCGCGCGAGGTGGAACGGCAGCGGGCGGGGCACTACCCCACCCTGGACGTCGTCGCCGCAGCGCAAGAGAACACGAACCAGAACCTCGCGGCCCTCACCGCCGGCGGCCAGCGGGCCACGCTCTCGCAGAACACGATCGGCCTCCAGCTGAACGTGCCGATCTACGCGGGCGGCTCGGTCATGTCGCGCACGCGCGAGGCCGTGGGGCTCAAGGAGAAGGCACGCCAGGATCTCGACGCGAGCCGCCGCGCCGCCGAGTTCAATGCGCGCCAGTCCTACCTGAACGTGACCAACGGGATAGCGCAGGTGCGGGCGCTCGAGCAGGCGCTCCGGTCGAGCGAAGTCTCGCTGCAGTCGAACCGGGTCGGCTACGAGGTCGGGGTGCGGATCAACATCGACGTGCTGAACGCCCAGCAGCAGGTCTTCCAGACGCAGCGCGATCTCGCCCGAGCGCGCTATGACACGATCCTGAACGGCCTGCGGCTCAAGTCCGCCGCAGGCTCGCTCACCGAGCAGGACGTAGAGGCGGTGAACCGGCTGCTCGGGTACGACCAGAAGCCGCCTGCCACGGCGCCGGCGCCGCGGAGCGGACAGCTCGAGCGTACCGACCAGCTGGCGCGGGCCGAGGAATCGCCTGCGCCGCGGTCCGAGCCGCTCGACCTGTCGGTCCCCGGGGCAGTTCCCCCCGACGCGCCCGCGATCCCGTCGGCCAAGCCGGCTGCGGCCAGCGCCAAGACCCCGCCCGCGCGGAAGGTCGCGGCAGCCAAGCCCAGGACGGCGCCGGCGCGCGTCCAACCGGTCGCCACGCAGCCAGCGCCTCTCACGAAGACGGCCGAACCGCTGCCCGCCGAGGAGGTGGTCATGGTCCCGGCGCCGATGGCGAAGGCGATCGACGAGCCCGTCGCGCCGGTCGGCAAGCCCTTGATCGAGGCCGCGGCGGTGACGACGCCGGCCGCCGAGCCCGGCGAGGACGGTCGCGTCATCCGGTACGTCGAGCCGAAGATCCCCGGCCAGGAATAGGCCGGCCACGCCTCGCCCCCTGCGAGGGGGCGCCTACCGCAGCAGCCGCTCGACGATCGCCATCGTCCGTCCCGTCGCGCCGCGATGGGCATCGCAGAAGCGCCGCCCCGCTTCACTCATCCTCTTCCGCGTCGCCGCGTCCGAGAGCAGCCTCGCCGCGTCCCGCGCGAGCGCGTCGGCGTCGGCGACCTGCACCGCCGCACCGGCCGCAACGGCCTCCGCCGCAGCCTGCGCGAAGTTGAAGGTCGACGGCCCGATCACGACCGGTGCGCCGACGGCGCAGGCCTCGATCAGGTTCTGCGCGCCGTAGGGCAGCAGGCTGCCGCCGATGAACGCGACGTCCGCGGCGGCGTAATACGCCGTCATCTCGCCCATGCTGTCGCCAAGAGCGAATGCATGCCCGGCCGGCACCGGCCGCCCTTCGCTCCGGCGCACGAACGCGAGGCCGCGATCGCGCAGGAGCGCGGCAACCTCGTCGAAGCGCTGCGGGTGGCGAGGCACGATCACGGTCAGCGCGCCGGAGAGCGGCGCCCGCGCCAGCGCGTCCAGGATGAGCGTCTCCTCGCCTTCGCGCGTGCTCGCCGCGAGCAGCACCGGACGCTCGCCGAACAGGCGGCGGAGCTCGCGGCCGCGGGCGATCAGGTCCGGCGCCGCCGCGATGTCGAACTTGAGGTTGCCGGTGATCGCAACACCGTGCGCGCCGAGCGCGGTGAGCCGCGCGGCATCGGCCTCGGTCTGGGCCGCGACCGCCCCGAGGTCCGCGAGCGCTTCCTGCGCGAGCCGCCCGACCCGCCGATACCCGTGCGCCGATTTTTCGGAGAGCCGCGCGTTGGCGAGCAGCACGGGGACGCCGGCCCGCCGGCATTCGCGCAGGAGGTTGGGCCAGAGCTCGGTCTCCATCAGGATGCCGAGGCGGGGGCGAAAGTGCGCCACGAACCGCCGCACCGCCCAAGGCAGGTCGTAGGGCAGGAACGCGAGGGTCGCGAACTCGCCGTAGAGGGTCGTCGCCGCCTCGCGCCCGGTCGCGGTCATGTGCGTCACGAGCAGGGCGTGATCAGGAAAGCGCGTCTGGAGCGCGGTCACGAGCGGCTGCGCGGCGCGCGTCTCGCCGAGCGAGACCGCGTGGATCCAGATCACCGGCCGCGCCGGGCGGGCGCCGTAGCGACCGAAGCGCTCGCCGACGTGCTGCCGGTAGCCGGGCTCCTTGCGACCGCGCCACCAGAGCCGCAGCGGCACGAACGGCGCCGCCGCGTGCAGCGCGAGGTTGTAGAGCGTGCGGACCATCACGCGAGCGCCGGGGCGACCTCGCCCAGTGCCTCGAGCACTTCCGCGGGCGAAGGCGGCCGGCCCGCGCCGCCGCGGATCGCGATCCGGCCGGGGCCGAGCGGGCCGGTCCGCGCCGGCTCGGAGTTGCAGTAGATCCCGACCACGGGCACGCCGAGCGCGACCGCCAGGTGCATGAGCCCGGTGTCGAGCCCGACCACCGCCACTGCATCCCCGATGAGCCCAGCCGCTTCTTCCATCGACATCTGCGGCGGAACCACCGCCTGCGGCAGGGCCTCGGCGAGACGCTTGCCGCGCCGCCGCTCGTCCAGGTTGCCCCAGGGCAGCACGCAGGCGAGCCCGCGCGACGCGAGCGCGCGGCCGACCTCGAGCCACGCTTCCTCCCGCCAGAGCTTCTCGGCCCGAGCCGTCGAATGCAGGAGCACGCAGTAGGGCTCGCTCGGCGCGAACACCGGTGCGGGCGGCGGGACGATGCCGTAGTCGATCCCGCCCTGGGGCCGGTAGTCCAGGGCGCGCGCAAACAGTGTGCGATAGCGATGGACTGCGTGGTCCTCGCGCGGGATCTCGTGCGTGAACTGGTAGAGCCGCGCCGCGAGCCGCTCGCGCGCCGTCGCCGGGCCGTAGCCGTGCACGGGACCGTGCGCAAGCCGCGCGACGACGGCGCTCTTGACGAGCCCCTGCGCGTCGACGATCGCGTCGTAGGCGTGCTCGCGAACAGTCGCGCGAAAGGCCGCGAACTCGCCCCAGGCGTGCCGGTTCAGAGGCTCGCGCCGCCACCGGCGCAGCGCGAACGGGATCGCGCGGCTCACGCCAGGGTGCATGCGCACGAGCGGGGCGTACGCCTCCTCCACCACCCAATCGAGGCTCGCGTCCGGCATCGCCCGCCGCAGATCGGTCACGGCCGGAAACGTGTGGAGGACGTCCCCGAGCGAGGACAGGCGCACGAGGAGGATTCGGGTCATTTTGCGCGCGCCGGGGGCACCGGGAGTTGCGGCCTCACACTAGAAGTGTCTGAATTATGAGAGCAATCGTCATGCTACCGGTCCAGCACCCGCCGGGCGACGGTTCTCAGGCCAGTATTGCCTGAATGTCTCTCCGGTATTACCATGCCGACATGGATCTGATCTCGTTCAAGCTCCCCCCGGTGCTGCGACGGCGGCTGGCCGCAGAGGCCCGCAGGCGGCGTGTTTCGCAGTCCACGATCATCCGCGAGACCCTCGCGTCGGCGCTCCTCGACGAGCCCAGGAGCCGCGGCGAGCTGACGTGCGCCGACTTGGCGGGAGAGCTCGTGGGCTCGGTCAGTGGGCCGCCGGACCTCTCGACGAACAAGCGCTACCTCGAGGAGGCGATTGTGGCGGACGCCGGGCGTGGCCGGAAACGTCGTCGTTGACGCCGGCCCGATCGTGGCGTGGCTGAACAGCCG
>Ga0209342_10007147_pt1 | contig 11241 bp, 13 predicted proteins | sample RifCSP16_2_FD_184023 | JGI IMG/M metagenome (GOLD analysis project Ga0209342, IMG submission 184023) | Soil microbial communities from Rifle, Colorado - Rifle CSP2_sed 16_2 (SPAdes) (version 2) | ecosystem: Environmental > Terrestrial > Deep subsurface > Rock core/Sediment | place: Rifle... | reverse complement strand
CGTGATATGCTACCTGCTGGCGATCACCTTCATTTAGAGCACCTGCATCCGGTTGGGGAAGCAATCCACGCCAAGGTAATCCGACATGGATTGCTGCCGCGCGCTTATCTTGGGTATCGAGGGCCATTATGGACCGCCAGCGATTTCGCCCTTGGTGAACGTACCGGCCGCATCGGTAACAGACGCCTTCTGGTCCACGGTTGTGGTGTCGTCGGCATATAACTTGTAATCCGTACCGTCTTGGGTGATCTTATTCCGCCATGCCTTGAATAAGTAACCAATCTTCTTTACAAGAGTATTGGTGGCGGCCGGTAATTCTTGGCCCGGCTCCGCGTAGGTGTCGGTATTAAGGGCGTCTACTACTTCTGCGTTTACGTCGGTCTTGGCGGTGGTCCCGAGAGAGCCTATGGAGCCTGATAGATTGCCCGTGATGTTCGCCGTCAAGGCCGTAGTCACCGAGGTCGCCGCATTCGTCCCAGCGATAAAGAGCCCACCCGCAGCACCAGCCACCGCGTCCGGGATGCTGTTCACGGTGCCGGTGGGCGTCGCCACGTTGAAGAACTTCTTGAATGCTGCGGCGAGCAGGCCAGAGGTCTCCGTCAGCGCCGTCGCCAGGATCTCCATGAGGCTCGACTTCATGTTGCCGTTGGCGGTGAGGGCGGCGGGAATCCTCCCGTCAAGCGTCGTGCCCGTGTCCACGAGAATCGCCTGGACCAGCTCGTACAGCGTACTCGCCGCCGCCCGCACGATGAACGAGCCGACGAATCCCGCCGGGTTGACGCTGGAAATGGTCAGGGTGCAGAACACTCCGTACTCACCCGCAGCGTAGCCCGTCGTGTCGATAGCGATCTCGTGGAGGCCGTCGCTGTACGATGCATGCGTGAGGAGCGTCGGCGTCCCGCTCGCGGTGGGGGCGGCCGTGGATGCGGCACCCGCTAGCCGCACGTCGTACAGCGGCGTCGCGCCGTCGCCGGCTGAGCCTGCCGTCGTGTTCGCAGCGAACCAGAAGTAGCAAGTTGATCCGACCGCGACTTCCTTGGGGGCGCTCATAGGGTGGCTCCGCCGATGCTACCGCCCGTCGTGATGAGCTGCGGGTTCCCCGCATGGATCAGCGGCCCGATTTTATGGGGAATGGAGTACCGCCGCCGGATGATGGGGCGGAGCATGGCGTAGGGTTCGGCAGAAAACCACGCCAGATATTGCGTTGAAAGCGCACCGCTCCATATAGCCCCATGATCTATTGAGCCGGTTGGGGCGGTATTATCATCCGCATTTCCAACACAAAACTTCGCGGTACTCGTGTCAATCGGCCCTGTCGTAGCATCGCCTGTAATCGACTCTAGGCTCTTGCCGGTGAAGTCGTACACATTCGCAAGCACATTGCTTCCGTCGAACCGCCCCCACCACGTATTTCGGCTTAGCAGGAAACTTGTTGTGCCTTCAGCCTTTTTCATCACACCCGCCACCCAAATGTAAAATCCATTCTGCGTATTATTGTAGGGAGTGAGCGCGTAGGAATGCTGACTACCATACCGTTGCTGTTTCGAGACTAAGCTTCCCGCATTCTGGTTTATGGATGGAGCCCATTTACAGGCAACCGTGAGAGCCGAAGTCAACCCCTGCGTATCTGCTAAACTCTTCGGACCAGATTGGGACCATTCTCTTCTTAGGGTATATCCGTCACGCCCAGTTTCCCAACCCGGCAAAGCGGCACCGATGACAAGCGGTGTTCGACCAACCAGATCATAAACGATAACGCCGCCGCCCTCGTTGAACAGCCACAAGCCTTCAAGTCCTTGCGCTAACGGATGCCCCCAGTCAATCTCTGCCGCCCCGAACGGCGGCTTGACGCGAGGATCGGGCCAGAGGAGAGAGCGTGGCATCAGACACTCTGCTCATTCATGCGGCGATATTTGAGCGTGTTGAGCGTGGCCCCAAACGCGACACCCGATCCGTTTCGCAACTGGAGCTTGAAGTCCAGGGGCGAGATGGACACCATACGCGACACAATGCGCTGCGCGGTCGCCGCTGTCGTGTCCAGTTGCAACGTGCAGAGCAGCGCGGAAGTCTGCAAAGGCTTGTCCGGGTCCGCGTAGTTCGTCCCGTCCGGCTGGTAGTTGATCCAGATGTCCACATAGGCCCCGGCGGTCGGGCTCAGGGCGGCGAGCACCAGTTCAAACTGGATGTACTCGTACAGATCCGTCTCGTTGGCGATCTCCGCGCCCACCGCCGCGAAGGCCGCGTTGGCGAGCGCGTTCAGCTCCGTTGTGTAGTACGTGGCGATAGCTTCGGGTGTTGCCCACTTGAAGGTGGTACTCATTTACACTACTCCTCCCGCTGTCCATGTCGTGCCGTCCCAGGTCGTCCCGTACCGCTGCCATGGGTTGGTGCTCGTGATGAACGCTTGGTAGTCCGTCCATCGTGCCTGAAGGAAGACACGAATCTCCGCGAGCGTCGCGCCTACCGGGATCTGGATCGTGTCCACCTTCTCCACCACCGATCCATTCTGAAGCGCCGTGTCGTCAGCGGCGAGGGCGTCCTTCCAGGCAGAGGCGAACGTCGGCCCAGCGAGCGCGGCATAGAATGGTTGACGCGCCGCCGGTACATCTGCCCACAGGACGTAACGGTAGACCCGCTGATTTTCTGGCTCGGGTCGGTCGAGGATGATGATGCTCAGGCGCGGCATGTCAGATTACTCCTGCGCGGGGATCGCCCCCGCTCGGGCATCGAGATAGAGAGAGCGACATCAGCGCACCGTCGCCAGGAGGAGGGAGAGGGTTGGGGTGAAAAAGATCGTGCCGGTTGGCATGGATTAGATCTCCTACACACTCGTCGCAGTTAAGGTTACGGTTACGTTAAGAGTATCTCCGCTTACAACCGACCGATTTCCGCCCGTGAAATTACCTTCCCCGTAAAGTGTTCCCGTAGTTCCGCCCTTGGTATTACTATCACTTAAGAAGGCGCCAGCTATAGTAGCCGTACCGTTAATATTAAAGGATGCTTTTGCAGCGGAGTTATCGACAGACCCACTCGCAATTGCCCCGGGCGTAAAGGCGGGATTGGTGGCGTTAGAATATGATGTCGAGGTCGTCCATCCGGCGTGAGATGACATTATATCCGCCGCAGCATAAGTAGGTGTCGCTACAACCAATCCTACGTACCACGCCGGCGCAGCCAATCCCGTTTTAAAGCACGCATCAAGGATCTTATTCAATCCCGCCGTTACGATAAGATTGTCGAACTCTTCAACCCATTTGAATAATCCATTAACGTCGAAACATTCAATCTTCCAGTGATTCTTTAACTCCATCCCGTAATGACTCATTGCGCCATCCTATTCAAGAAATCCGCCTCTTGCCCATCTGGAATAGTCTCACTCGGCCATCCGCCCGATGCGCCTGTTACAATTGGTCCATCTTGCGACATAACTCCCGACATTTCGAACCATCCCCTAAATCCGACGGATTTAAATAATGGCTTCCAAGGCTCAAGATACGGGCCGTTTGGAATAATATCATTGGCCCTAAACCACCCGCCTGACGACCACGGCTCACCAACTATCGCGTCTTTCGTATATGGGATAGTTAACCTTTCACACCATTTACGAAGATATCGGGGATCGCCAATTAAAAGGTCGATTGTAGGTGTTGTACCAAGGGCCTTAATGTGATATGCTCGACGCAACTCGTCTAGGAATAGAGCATCCTGATGTGGGCGCCAACTACGCCTAGTACGCACCAACGGGAAATTTCCGTCAACGACTAGTAGATCACTTGCTTTCGCAAATTGGTATAGATTGGCTTGTTTGACAAGCGGAAAGCCAACGGCCTCTCCATAAATGATAACAGTATGCCCCGAATCTCGAAGACGCTCTGCAAGAAGTACACCCTCACCTTGCGGCGAGATCCACAGAATTTTCATGCCCGTGCTCCCATGCAAAGAGAAGTTCCTCAATTCGATTTCTTCGTCTTTCGCCCATATACGGATATAGGTCAGTCATTAGGGCAAGAGCCTTGGGTCCACTTACCGTCGCGCTATACAATAGTTTGGCTCGGCCCGCAAACCGCTTATCCCTATGCTCGTATAGAGATCGACCGCCAATAAGATGTTGGGCCCGCACCATAACATCCTTATCTGTATTTCGCACCTCAATTTTAGGGTATTTATACCTACGTTTTGTTGTTTTCATTGAAGTGTACGTAAAGCAACCCTCACCCTCTAAAAATCCTGACAACCACATGAGATCGTCTTTTATGATGGCCATTACTCCTCTTTGTCGCGCAAATAGGGAGGTATACCTACTAACCCAGCCAATCCCATTCCTGCTTTCGTTGAAGGATCGACACTTAAGGGCTTACGGCCTTGGTATTGGACGCGGCCAAGTAAGTTACGTAACGCTAACACGACTCCGCCGGTTGGTGTAAACGGAAGGAAGTGTTCTTTTATCGCGCCCGTATCTCGAAATCCCGGTACACGTTGCGCGCCACGTGTGAAGGCGTAGTTAAGGGCCGCAATTTCGTCAGGAGTAAATCTCGACGCTAACGCAGGATCGGACATGGCCTTTTGTAAAGCCAACATATTTAACTCATATCCGCCCTTGCTTTCGGGGAAGCCCTTTGCTAAGATATCCCGCAATCCGTGAGATTTGGCCACTCCCTCACGAGCCTTGCCGAACATTCCACTAGCTTGCGAAAGTCGATTTGAAATCGCCGCTTCGATATCTCCCGCCAACTCGTCAATTACTTGGCCGGTTTCGTGGGCCGTCGCATTTGGATTGGCGGGATGAGATAACCTATCCCTACGAAGGGCAAGGATCTTAGCGGCTTGGTCGATACGGAATCCACCTTGTGGTCCCGGTGCGGGCTCAAGTTGCTTTAATTGGCGTACAAGTGCGGGATCACTTTTTGCGCTCTTCGTAAGGATCTTATACGCCTCAATAAGTAACGGAGATCGAATATAAGGATCGCCCGTTACATCAAGCATGTTCTGGATTTCATCAATCCTCTTTCCAAACATTGCTTCGCTGGACTTTTGGGCACGATTGCTACCGGCAAAGAACTCCCCTAATCTTTGGGATGCGCCTTTTTGCGGGCCGGTAGCCGCGCCAAATTCAGGCACAATGGTCTTAAATACATCACCTACGCGAGCGGACTCCTCATCGGCAATTCGAGTGGCTTTTCCCGGTGCCGACCGTCTCGCCACTCCAACTAACTTACCAAGTACCTCTCCAGCACTTTGCGCCAATCCGCCCTTTAATCCACCTTCGCCAGTTTGTAACCCACTGACCTGCCCACCCATCTCGCCACCTGCCGTTGCACCAATTACCCTTGGAAGGGCCTTCCCGCTGGACATGAACTTAGATAGGGCGGGCGCACCCTTTGCAATCGGACCAATTGCACTAATTCCCGGTATGGCCAACGAACCGGCAATTGCACCGGCTTGCCAAGGTTCTTGGAGGATTACTCCCTCACCCACTCTTTGCGCGGTAGGAGGATGCGCGGTGGCACGGGGGAATCCACCACTTGGCGAGGTCCCACCCATAATTTGACCAATTGGCTCGTCACGATTTAGTAACCGCTGGCCAGTAACAAGAGGTTCGGTTACGGTTTCAATTCCCCTCCCTACACCTCCAGCCGCCATTTGCGCGCCTTGGCGATAAATATTCGTTGCCCGTTCCATCCAGCCCTTCTTAATCTCATCCGCTTCTGCGTTAATCTTCTCTTGGCCCTTACGATACATCCCTAAGACCTTAGTTCGATCTTCAATGGACTTATTCGGATCTACCTGACTAAGGACCCAATCTTGCTTCTCGGGCGAGGCGTCTGCAAACATCGGATCGGCAAATACCTCATTCCAATCCTTATAGGCCATTACTTCTTCCTCATTTTCTCGTCCAGATAAAGATCAGCTTTTTCAGTTTTTGTCAAATTCTGTTGCCATACCAATGGGCTATTGTAGATATCGCCAAGTCCAACTTCATTTAGAGCAGCTCGTGATATTGCGTCAGCCACCTCAGGCGGTACGTCCTTTCGTCCAAGGCGCGTAAGGGTCGCCACCGCAATTTCGTGCGCCCTCAGATACAATTGAAATGTTACCTTCTTGGCCTTATATTCCGTATACGACCATTCCTTACCCGTAATCAGATTGGCCAACACCATCTCTTTTTCAATACCCGTCAATTGCTTACCGGCCGGTCCGAAAGCTAACATCCCAATTGGCGCATGCGCGGTCTGGAATGCTTTGTAACGATCCCTTACCTTTTGGGAATCACCACCAAATGCACGTAAGATTGCACTTGCTCCCGGCCATGATTCAAAAAAGTCTTGCGTCCACGCCCGTCCGGATGGGAGAGTTCCAATAAATGTCTTCTCTTCTTGCGGAGTAAACGTAGAGAGTAATTTCTGCGAATTCTTTACCGTTGCAAGAGTTGCAATATAGTTCTGTAAATCCGTTGGAAGGGCCTTAGCTTGTTCGGCTGCGCTCGCCTTCCCACCCGCCATTCGGGATTGGCCTGCCTCGTAATCACTGATATTCTTTTGGGCAAGCGCGCGATCTCCGGGAGTGGCGTTAGGGTCATTTACTGTACGAGTCCATTGGGCGTAAGACGGAGTAATTGGTTCCGTCGTTGCACCTTGGAGATAGAATCGCCCAGTCTTAGTATCTTGGCGATAGCCGGTACGTCCAGGATTGGCAGATCGGGCGATGGCATTCTCAGCCTCTGCTTGGGTTGCAAATCCTGTTTGAGGCTCTGGAATACTGGCAAGGGGTTTTCCGCTAGGGCCAAAACGCGTTTGTCCAGGACCCAATGTAAAGTCACCTTCGGGCTTAGGGAACGCATGTTGCGCCGCCGCTTGCATCATGGCCTTTAATGCAGGCGCGTAACCCCTTAACTCAGCATTCGTGGGTTGCATGGGTTCAGTGGCGAAAGGATCTTGGGGAATTTCGCCATAACCAAATATCTTACCGCCCGGACCGGCCATAAATTTACGCAACGCGGGAACTTCCGTTTGGTATTCCCGTTCCGTCGCTGCCTCTTTCATGGCCTGCAACTCACGCGCTTTGGCCATATCAAGATCCTTACCCCGGATCATTTGTTCAAGGGCCGCTGCACGATTGGCCCCTGCAACGTCCACGGCACTCCTATTGGCCATTTCCTGACGTTGCATCATGGCGTCAATTTCACGCTGCTTCTGACGCCTTACAGCCTCTTCCGCCATTCCTTGAGCAAGAGGCCCCCATTCCCAGGTCTGAGGCATTAAGTATTCCTTCTATCGTCGTACATATTGCCCATATCGAATCCACCTACTTGCGTAGGCGATTTCGTCGGCCCATATCTACGCGAGGCTGTTCCTCCCTCCTGGGGTTTGCCAAAGATCCAATCGGAGAATTCGTCACTTCCACGCTGTAATGGGCCGCTTAATCCCTTTTCAATTGCGCCGGCCTGACGAGGAAGATACGATTGGGGTTGCGAAATACCCATTAACTGAGAGAGGTAATTGCGTTGGGCGTTAGCTTGATCTAATTCTTGTTTGACGAGACCCAAGTTAATTTCATTCCGCCCTCGCGCCGAGGCGTCATTTAGCCACGCACTACCACCCGCTTGTGGACGTTGGGAGCGGATATTTTCGTCAGATTGCTTATACAACATATCCCTATACCCCTGTGGGATCATTCCTCCAGGCGTTGATAACATCTTGTCATAATCTAACATGGCTTTGTTAATTGCGCCTTGGCGCATTTGGCGATCTTCGGCATAGGGATCAAATGACGATGCAGCTTGGCCAAAGATACCACTACCCAACCCCCGGAATAAATCTTCCCAATATGAGGCCATTTATGGAATCTCCCGTAATTTAGGATTTAGTTGTCCCGCCTTACGCATGTTACTGACCATTCCTTCGATTATTGCTTCTCCTAGGGATAGTAACCGTGGATGCCCTTGACGAAGATAGTCATCGGCAGTTAATGGAAGGGCTACTCCTGTCGGACCTGTAACACCGCGTCTGACAAAGTCTTTATAAATCGCTTCGATTTTCCCAAGAGGAGGATACGGATCAACATTACTTCGTTTATAGGCGGCGTGCAAACCCTCATGGGCCAATGTGTCTGCTAAATCGGGTTGATTAGTTAATATTCGAGGGGCTATATTTATCTTTGTTTTTTCAGGCCCGTAAAACTGCGTACTACCAAGACTCTTAGTATTTTTATTCCTAAATAATTCGACGCGAACTCGTTCGGGAATCTTGTGTAAGAATTTGCCAAGATTGCCTGTATTGCCAAACATAGCATTTCGCCCCGGTCCCGCCAATATTCCCACCCCACCCGTCAATAACTTCCGCCCTAACCCACTTGGTAAATAATCCCAAGGAGGCGATACCTCTTCAAGAGGTAAATCCGTAGACTCGCTACTACGATTCGCTAATTGAAACTCCGTATCTTGGCGCGGATTCGTAAATCTATTCTTGCGATTAGCCATCTTGGCCATCATCTCTTCAACTTCGGGCGTCCAATTCTTCGATAACGGTGTTGCGCCCGGCTCATTCTCTGTCGGATTGTGGGGAATAACTGGCATCAGAACACCGGATTCCTTCTCTGACCACGAGGTTTACTTTCCCCATACGCCCCATAATCGTCAAGGGCCTGGTCATAAAAGATGACCTCAAACTCAACTTCAATCGCGTCAATTAATCCCCTAACCCTTATTGGCTGCGCCGCGCCTAATCTTGGGACTAATGTAATCCCCAAAATGGTGGTCGTATGTCCCACCGTAATGGACGTTAGATTAGCAATCACCTGCGCAGACTGCGCCGATAATACCTGTGTAGACGCCATTACTGGACCTTTACAGTAGGGGCTTCAATCAATGTCAATGGAGGAAATATCTCAAATCCATAATCCTGGGCCTGAAATTTAACTTGCGCCCATCTCGAATTCTTCCCAAAATATACACGTCCCGGATCGGTCATATCCGGATTCTGGACGAGGGCTTGGACTTCCTCAAATTCCGCCACGTCAAATTCGTTAGGATGATTCGCATATCTAATGAACACTCTAACGGTTGTGGTTGCGCTATAGGGTACCGTAACTCCAATCCACCGAGCAATCTTATCCTTCTTACCCGTTCCTAACCACGGAAGAGTAATGGACGATTCGAGAGTACCTCCCTTATCCACATGGAGGCGATAAATTCCCTGTTCAGCATACTTACAATATAACGTCTCCCGTACACCTTCGACATATGCTTCGCCGGCAAAATCCGCCACTTGGCTCATCCTTGACGGCCAGACGGCACCTCCAGCATCCGTAGCTCTCACGTAATCAAATACCACTCCAGTCGTAGTGGCTGTTGGATCGGAGGCCGCATCTTCTTCTTTAACACGGTACCAGAATCTAATTGTCTTTGTCTTCTCGTCCCGTAATCCGTGCGTCCACCACGGCTCACCGGCCCACGTATTGGCCAATAACGGACCAATCTTCTCGGAGATAAAGTTACGCCCCGTCTGGCGAAGGATATAAATCCCCCTTTGCCACGGAAAGAGTAATGATCCAGAAGGAGTCTCAACAATTGCTCTTGGTGAATCAATTCCCGTTTCAGTAGTGATGACTGTTCGCGACGGCGCTCCGTCCGTCCCAATAGTCCAAGCAAAGATGGAATTTTGCGTCCCTACAATCACCGCATCTCCATACTCACGAAGGGCACTGATACGATTCGTCCTACTTAATGATTGGGCACCGCCAGAGATAATTTGAGTGTTAGTTGTCGGAAATTCATCGGGCTTCGCAGACGAGGAATAGAAAATGGTCGATAACGCGGGATCGCCAAAGTCCCCTGCAACGGGCACGCCGCCAAGAATAATCCTATCCTTGTGGGCCGTTCCAACTAATGCGGCGGGAGGTGCGTTTGCGTATAACCAATATAAATCGTCAATATACATACTGTTGGATGCGTCGGAATTGGTGATGTCAATCTTGGTAATCTCCGCCCAATCCGCCGCCGCAAATCCGCCGCTCGCCACACCTGCTGATCTTAATAAGGTTGCCGTTTGCCACGAATCAATTGTTTGATTGGCAGATGTCAGAGTAAAGGTGACATACTTTGTCACAGTAGTATTGTAGAATACGATTGAAAGATCGCCTGCCTTGGCGGTCTTATAATACTGAAATTGGAGGATACGCATGATTACAAAATCCGTCCCGCCATATGGCCGAGGACCAACCTTGTAATCATGCGTATCGGCAAACGTCACTGTTGACGTAGCAGAGGTTGATACAAGTAACGAGTGGGTTGATACTCTTGACCCACCTCCGGTATCGCCATTTGCGGCGAATGTCGTGGTAATCGCCGCATCCGTCTCAAATCCGCTAGTCCCACCATGAACCCACGTTTCGCCCGTAATGGAGGGAATTAATGGGCTTATGGGCTTACTTCCCAACGGGAACAAGAATGGAATGGCATGTTCCTGACCATCCCACAAGAAGTGTTGTCCGTACTTCATTGGCGCGTCGCGGCCATTAAGGACATTTAACCACTGGTCATAAATGAAATGGATGGTCGGATTGACGGCTGCTAAGGCCATCCGGCGAACTAATGTACTCGTTCCTGGAGATCCCGAATCATACCTCCAGAACGCCCCCGTATCTCTTAACGTGAGTAAGTGCGTCTCAAAGGCCAATAAACCCGTCGTGGCGTTATATGTCGAATACGTATACGGCGCAAACCAGTATAAATTCCCCGTCGGCCACGTAATGTCCGCATCGAGTAACTTATCCTTATACATGGTAGACGGATGTTGGCCGCTACCCACACCACGTAAGAGGATATTTAATCCATCCTCATAATGACCTTCAGCAATGGCCGTAGCGGGCGAATCCCGATCCATTCCTTTGGCAAATCCCGAATAAGGTTCGGATTGACCAGTTTCGTAATAGGGCATTTAGATTCCACTTAATCCAAATTCGTCCGCATCTTCGACGACGGCGGAATTTTGCGATTGCCGCCGACGGATGGTAGACGAGATTTGTTCACGAAATTCCTTTAAGAACTTACTGAAATACTTCTCCGAAATGTCAGGATTTACCTTAGATAACATCAAGGATGAGATTAACCTTGACATCCACCTATGATATTCGCGAGGAAACGTCGGAGCCATCGCCATAATAAATGGCGCTACCGTAGTTGTGGTGCCGCCCCAATTGGACTTTAGCGTACCCACAGTATCTGATGTCAGAGTAGCGACTCGT
>Ga0209342_10007145_pt1 | contig 11243 bp, 11 predicted proteins | sample RifCSP16_2_FD_184023 | JGI IMG/M metagenome (GOLD analysis project Ga0209342, IMG submission 184023) | Soil microbial communities from Rifle, Colorado - Rifle CSP2_sed 16_2 (SPAdes) (version 2) | ecosystem: Environmental > Terrestrial > Deep subsurface > Rock core/Sediment | place: Rifle... | reverse complement strand
GGCTTCATGGCCGACCTTGATCTCGCCGCGCCGGGCTTGCCGACGGCAACCCAGCCTGTCGGCACCAAACGGCACCTGATCATCATCAATGATGGGCCCTACGGAAGCGAGCGTCCGTACAACGCCCTTCGCCTGGCGCTCAACCTGGTGAAGAGGGACCAGGCGTCGGTCCGCGTCTTTCTGATGGGCGACGGCGTGCAATGCGCTCGGCGGGGCCACAAACCCCCCGCCGGGTTCTACAACGTGGAGTCGATGGTCCGTTCCCTCGCCCGTCGAGGAGAAGTCGCCACCTGAGGAACTTGCAGCGAGGCTCGCGGGCTCGAGCCGGAAGACTTGATCGAGCGTGTTCGATGGGGGAGCGTAGAGCTGGAAGGCGACTGGGCGATGGAAGCGGACCAAATCCTGGTCTTCTGAGGGGCCGCGCAGGCAGATTTGCCCTAGACAGAGCCCCTGGATTTCGGTCACCATGAGGGTAGGTAGAGGCATGGGCCCGGGAAGGGGCGGGACGACAGGGCCGTTCGTGCCGAACCCAATCCGCAATCCGGAGGCGTCGACGTGTGTTGCATGATGCATGGGATGGATCACTCGGGTCACGGCGAGCACGCTTCACAAGCGGGCCCCCAAGACGAGGCCGGCGAGCTGCTGGCAATCCTGAGGCGACGTTTTGCGCAGGGAGAAATCACCGAAGCGGAGCTCGAGGAACGCAAGCAGGTCCTGGGCCTGACGACGGAGCCAGCGGCGCACGGGCACGAGAACCACTAGGTCTCGCCCGCGCCCGCTGCCCGCAACAACCCGCAGCGGCAGTGCATCCCATTCACAGGAGTAGCAGCCAATGAGCAGGACCGCGTGGGCGATCGTGATTGCTCTCGCCGTGATCCTTGTAGTGGCCTTCGGCGTGAGCATGGTTCTGCCGCAGTGTCTTGGTGGCCAATACGGCTATGGCTATGGAGGCATGATGGGACCGTGGATGATGGGCGGCATCGGGATCTTCGGCATGCTGGGCGGGGTTCTCCTCCTTGTCCTTCTGGTTGGCGGGGGCGCCTGGCTCTTTCAGGCCGCGACGCGCGCAGGCGGCGCCCATCCGGCCGGGCTGGCGAGCGAGACGCCGCTGGAGATCCTGAAGCGCCGCTACGCGAAGGGCGAGATCACCAAGGACCAGTACGAAGCCATGAGGCGAGACCTGGGTTCGTAGCGGGGCGAGGGCGACGGCGAGAAGCGAAAACCGCGCACCGGCTTGGTCCCTCGCGAATCCGGCGGGCGGCTTGGCGTTGGCGGCAGCCGGCGCCTGGCCGCCCGCCGGACAACCTCGGAGCCTTCGAAATCAGCCGTTTGCCCGTTGACTCGAGCATCCGAAGCGCGTATACTCGCCGCAAATCGATCGCTGCAAAGGCTGAGAAGAGGCAGAGTAGGCGCCGCGCGGGACGGCCCAGAGAGCGGGGAAAGGTGAGAGCCCCGCCCGTGCGCCGGCGCTGAATGGACCTCGGAGCTGCAGGGCGAAAGGCGACCGCCGAGTAGCCCGAGCCGGAGATGCCACCGTTATCATGGCAAAGGGCATCGCGATCGTTGGATCGCCGTGCCCGCAAGAGTGAGGTGGCCTGCGCCCCATCGCAACACCGACGGGGGCATTGATCAGGCGGCCTCAGCGGGGTGGCACCACGGGCAACCGCCCGTCCCCTCAGGGAGACGGGCGGTTCTTGTTTTGCGGCGATCGTTGAAAAGAGGAACCCATGGTCGACAAGCGACGGCGCGTGCTCACCGGGGACCGGCCAACCGGGCCGCTGCATCTGGGTCACTACGTCGGCTCCCTCATCAACCGCCTCCGGCTGCAGGAGGAATGCGAGTGTTTCTTCATCGTCGCCGACCTGCACACGCTCACGACGCGCCCGGAGAAGGCCGCCATCGCCGAGGTCGCCCGGAACGTGCGGGAAATCGTGCTCGACTACCTCGCGGTCGGGATCGACCCGCAGCGGAGCGCGATCCTCCTCCAGTCGGCGGTCTCGGAGACCTACGAGCTCAATCTGATCTTCGAGATGCTGGTGAGCCTCCCCCGTCTGGAGCGGATTCCCAGCCTGAAGGAGATGGCCAGGGCGGCGAACCTGGACGTCTTCCCCTTCGGGCTGCTGGGCTACCCCGTTCTGCAAGCGGCCGACATTCTCCTGCCGAGAGCGGATCTGGTGCCGGTGGGCAAGGACAACGAGGCCCACATCGAGATTGCGCGCGAGATCGCCCGGCGTTTCAACCATCTCTACGGCGAGATCTTTCCGATCCCGGAGAGCCTGATCGGGGATGTGCCCACCCTGGTGGGCACCGACGGTCAGGCGCGGATGTCGAAATCGTTGGGCAACGCCATCTTCCTTTCCGACGACGCCTCTGTCGTGGCCCAGAAGGTGGTGCGCATGTACACCGACCCGAAGCGGGTGCGGTCCGACATCCCCGGCCGGGTGGAAGACAACCCGGTCTTCATCTACCATCGCGCCTTCAACGCCGATCAGGGCGAGGTGGCGGATCTGGAAGACCGATACCGGAGAGGGGCGGTGGGCGACGTCGAGGTGAAGGAGCGTCTGATCCGGGCTCTGAACGCGTTCCTCGATCCTCTGCGCGAACGGCGGCAAGTATTCGCTGCCCGAGAAGGCCTGGTGGAGGAGGTCCTGGAACAGGGCACTGCTCGCGCCCGCGAGGAGGCCGCCAAGACCATGAGCCTCGTTCGCGAGGCGATGGGGCTCTACAGGCTACCCTCGGCTTCGAAGTAGGGCCGCGTTTGATTTCTGAGGAGGTGGTGAATGAGGTAAGGTTCCTATTGCCGGAGAAGGATCCAACCGATCACCTTTCCCGACCGAGCGGCGTGATCCCGGCCGGTGTATAATCCGCTGCGAAACCCCAATCCTCGGCGGATCAGACGATGCCTCAGAAGAAGACTCGTGTCCTCGTTGCCAAGCCGGGCCTGGATGGGCACGACCGGGGGGCGAAGGTGATCGCGCGGGCGCTGCGCGACTCCGGCATGGAAGTGATCTACACCGGCCTACGCCAGACGCCCGAGATGATCGCTGAGGCGGCTCTGCACGAAGACGTCGACGTCGTGGGCCTCTCCGTTCTCTCGGGCGCTCACATGGCGCTTGTGCCTCGCGTGCTCGAGCTGCTGCGCGGGCAGGGGCAAGGGCACGTCCGGGTGCTGGTGGGCGGGATCATCCCCGATGAAGATGTCCCGGCCCTCAAAGCCCTCGGTGTGGCCGAGATCTTTGGCCCAGGGACAACCACGCATTCGGTTGTTGAGGCTGTGAGGAAGGCTGTGGCCACCGGGCAGGCCGAAGTCTGAAGCGCGGGCGCCGGATGGATCTCGCCACCCAGGTTCGCGAGGGCGACCGCCGGGCACTGGGCCGCCTGCTCACCCTGATCGAAAACGACGATCCGGAGGGTCTCGAGGGGCTCTCGGCCCTCTACCCGCATACCGGCCGTGCCCACATCGTCGGGATCACCGGCGCCTCCGGGACGGGCAAATCCACCCTGGTCAATTGCCTCGCCTACACCCTGCGTCACGGCGCATCCCGGCCGACCGTGGCCGTGGTCGCTGTCGACCCTTCCAGCCCGTTCACTGGAGGCGCAATTCTGGGAGATCGAATCCGGATGCACGACCTGGCCGGCGACCGTGGAGTCTTCATCCGCAGCATGGCGAGCCGCGGCGCGCTCGGCGGCCTGGCGGCAGCCACCGGCAGCCTGGTGGCGGCCCTGGACGGGGCAGGGTTTGATATCGTCATGATCGAGACGGTGGGCGCCGGGCAGAGCGAGGTGGAGATCGCCCGCACCGCGCACACCACGATTGTCGTGGAGGCCCCAGGCCTGGGCGATGAGGTTCAGGCCATCAAGGCCGGCATCCTCGAGATCGCCGATATCCTGGTGGTCAACAAGGCCGATCGGCCGGGCGCTGACCATGCCGTCCGCATGCTCCGGGCGACCTTGGAGGCCGCCTATCCCTCGGCCGAGGCCGGCTCGAGGTGGAAACCACCGGTTCTCCCCACTGTGGCGACCAAGGGCGATGGCGTCGAAGAGGTGGCGCAGGCCATCTTCCGCCACCGCGAATTCCTCGTCGGGACGGGAAGATTGGAGCGGTTTCGCCGGGATCGAGCGCGCGCGGAGATGGAGATGCTTCTGCGCGAGAGCCTCTTCGTCCACTGGCGGAAAGCCAAGACTGCCGGGGAGTTTGAGGCCGCTCTGGAGCGCGTCTTGGCCCACCAGATGGCTCCCCGCCAGGCTGTCGAGACGCTGCTTGCCGGCGGGAAGGTTTGAAGCCCGTCGTCGGCAGGTTGCGCGATTCGGCCGCTTGAATACTATCGGTCGGCAGGCGTAGGCCACCGGGACGGGCAGGGCGGGAGGAAGGAAACGCCATGGGGAAGACGTTTGGCTACGGGTCGATCAAGCTCTTCGCTGGCTCGGCCAGCCAGGATCTGGCCAAGGAGATCGCCGACTACCTGCGGCTCCCGCTCGAGGCCTACGACCTCGTCGAGTTCCCCAACGAGAACCTCTTTGTGCGGCTCCACGGGAGCGTGCGCGGCCAGGACGTTTTCCTGATCCAGAGCATGTCGCCCCCCGTCCACCGGAATCTCATGGAGCTCCTGATCATGGTCGATTGCTTCAAACGAGATTCCGCGGCGCGCATCACCCTGGTAATGCCGTACATGTCGTACGCACGATCCGACAAGAAAGACCAGCCGCGAGTCCCGATCACAGCGCGCCTGGTGGCAGACATGATCGAGGTCGCAGGCACCGATCGCTATGTGACCATCGACCTGCACGCCGGGCAGATCCAGGGCTTCTTCTCGATCCCCGGCGATGTGCTGACGGCCTTCCACCTTCTGAGCGACTACTTCCTCGAACTTCACCTGAGGGAGGCTGTCGTTGCCACGGCCGACCTGGGGTTCGCCAAGAAGGGGCGCAACTTTGCCGCCAAGCTGGGCACGCCGCTGGCCTTTGTTGAGAAGCGGCGGAAGCCGGACGACCCGCGGGCGCGGGCGACGACAGTGATCGGCGAGGTGGAGGGCAGGGACGTCATCCTGGTCGACGACGAGGTGCTCACCTGCGGCTCGATGAGCGAGGCGGTGGGGATCTTGCGGGATCACGGCGCGGCCGATATCTACCTTTCGTTCACCCATGCTCTCCTGGTTCCGCCGGCCACGGAGCGCCTGGCGGGCCTTGGCCTGCGCGAGATTGTCACGACCAATACGGTGGGCATCCCGCCCGAGAAACGGCTCCCCAACATGCGGATCCTCTCGGTTGGACCGCTCCTGGCGGAGGTCATCTTGAGAGCTCACGAGGGCCGCTCGGTGGGCGAGCTGTTCAACGAGTAGAGCCGTGACGCCCGGGGGGGTTCGTCCTACCCGCGGGGAGGCCTTGCCCGCGCTGAGAGTGGCATGATCGGCAGCTCGCCGAAGCCCCGTAGGAACTCGCTCGACAGAGAGCGAGGCCTGGCGCACTTGGTGCGGGCGAGAGAGTTCCTGGCCGGAGTGCAATCCTGGGCGGAGTCGGAAGCCGGGATTGCGGCCGTGGCGCTTGTGGGGTCGCATGCCAGGGGAGAGGCCACTCCCGAGTCCGATATCGACCTCATCCTCCTCGCCCATGACCCGGCGTCCTATCTGGATCCATCAACCTGGATTCATGCCTTCGGCAAGCCGTTGCGCCATGAGGTCGAGGATTGGGGGATCGTCACCGCGATCCGGGTGTGGTACGCAGGAGGCCCGGAGGTTGAGTTCGGCGTCACGAGCTTGGGTTGGGGTGCGGATCCCGCCGACGAAGGGACGGCCCGGGTGATTCGGGATGGGATCCGGATCCTCTACGAGACCGGGCAGCTTCTCTCGTCCAGGCTTCCGTGGCCGGGTTGATCGCCATGCCATTCCCCTTGAACGGTTACCACACCCCGCGAAGATCCCGGCTCCTGCGCGACTTCGAACAGGCGGCTCGGCGCGTGAAGCCGCTGATTGTCTCTGGCTACGGTGTGCCGGCCGCCGAGGAATTGATGGGAGAGGCGCGCCGGGAATTCGATAGCCTGATCCCTGCAATTCCCTACCTGGGAGGCAAGCAAGCCTTCGAAGTTCCTGCGCGCTCAAGGCGCCGGCCAGATTGCCAAGTATCTCTGCGCCGAGAACTCCTCTACAGTGAGGCGCTCGGCTGGGGACTTCGCCGAACGATGACCCTGGCCGACGGACAAGAGCGCTGCGATTTTCGCTTCAAAAGAGGTGGGAAGACTCACGTGGCGCTCTCCCCAGAGGTGCGGGCCGCGCTCTTCGGACGATTGGAGCCCGGAGTTGGGACGGAGGGAAGAACGACGAAGAAGGCTTAGGAGAGCTGTGGAGAGGAACTCTTCAGATACTTAGGCAGAACGCGCCGCCGCCCGTGGGCTCCTGGGGGGGTTGGCGCGCATGGGCCGTCGCTCGCCCGTCCCGGCATCCCGGGGAATGGCTCCGGGGGGGCGGCCAGGATCGCCGCCGGCGGAGCGTGTTCCTCAGACGTGTGGTATAGTAGTCTCGTTGTGCCCATCTCTCCTCGTGCCGCGCTGGCTTGATCAGCGGCGGCCCCAAGGCGTGCCCCAACGGTTCGCCAAAGAAGGGTCTAGGAAATGGAAACAAAGCTTTATGTAGGGAACCTCTCGTACTCCACATCGGAGGACGACATCCGTGCCCTGTTTGAGCGGGCGGGCACGGTCCAGTCGGTCACTCTGATCCGGGATCGGGAGACCGGACGATCGAAGGGCTTTGCCTTTGTGGAGATGGGCACACAAGACGAGGCACAGAAAGCGATCGGGCTCTTCAATGGCACTCCGCTGGATGACCGGCAACTCTGACCGGCAACTCACGGTGAGCGTTGCGCGCCCGCGCGAAGAGCGACCCGGAGGCGGCGGAGGCGGCCGAGGCGGCCCCGGCGGCGGGCCCCGCCAGGGACGTCGCGATCGCCGGTTCTAAGATCCCTGGTTGAAACCGCGAACCTTGGACGGCAAATCGTCGAGGCGCCCCTCGGCCAGGCGATTTGTTCTGCGCGCCTAGCTCAGGCCTCGCGCAGCTCTTCGATGTACGGCTCCCATGCGCTTGTGTCCAGGCCGTCCCTGAGCCGGGTGTAGTAGTGCCGGGCGATATCGCCTTGCTGCTCGGGGTTGAAATCCGCAAGCCGGCGGCCTGAGGCCCGGGCGTCGCGAAGCCCATGCTCGCCCCCATATTCATACGCGCGGATGCCGAGGGTGAGATCGGCCCGCAGGGCGCGCCAGATGTAGATCGTCCCCGTGTGTTGGTATTGCCAGACGTGGGTAAGCTCGTGGATCATCCAGGCGAGATCGACGATGGAGTGCGTCCCGGCAGGTGGCGGGTTCCCCCGGAGGATGCGCGGGAAGTGGGACGCGTTGCCCAGGGTGACGGCGTTGTCCCACTTCGGAGTGGGCTCACGGTTGATCTTTGCCCCCACCTTGGCCACCAGGTTGGTCCATGGCGATCCCTCATGGATCCGCACCTTCGCATAGCGGATCGAATCCCCGAAGACCTTCTGCGCCTCGCCGCGTTCGAAATCCGTAAGCCTTCGGCCTGACAATAGAATCCTCCCGGGCTAGGAGGGTCGCCTAGGCGGGACTGGGCCCCAGATCCAATTCCTCAGGCTCGGCGTCGGGAAGCCGCCAGCGGATCTCGGGATGGCCGGTCACCTGGTGAAACCGGTTGGCGATCTCGATCCCGCTGCGGTAAGCCTTCTCGAAGGCGTCCCAGTCTCTGCCGGTTATCGCCTCCTCGAGGGCGTGCATGGCGCCGGCCGTGAAGGCCTCGAGGTGGATCGCCATTTTCGGGCGGGTCGTGGCGCCGATCTGGAAGAGATGACGAAGCTGTCGCCACTGATAGTGGGCCAGCTCCCAGTTTCCGCCCCGAGCGGCGTAGAAGAGAATCCAGTAGCGCCGGCCGACATCCGGCATCAGCCGCCCGAGGCCCGGCTGAAGTTCCACAAGCTGGTCGAGAGTGAGCTCCCCATGCCGGCTGCGGCCGGAAGGCTGCGCTGTCATCGACACTCTCCTCCCCGATGGCCGAGAGCGGCGGCCGAATGGGCCGCTGAGCATGGGATTCCCCTCTCGGTTGGCGAATCAGAGCCAGGATACCACAGGACCGAGGTCAATCGGGAGCGGGGCTAGAGCCCGTGGAGCGCGCGGACCTGCTCGATGACGCCATCGACCCCGGGCTCGGGCCGGGGCGCGGGGCCGAGCGGATCGGCGGCGAGCGGTTCCCCGGCGAGCGACAGGCCAACGGCGCGTACACCTTGGGCAAGGACCCTTGGATCGTAGCCGCCCTCGAGCGCGTAGATGATCCTACCCCGGCAGTGCGCCTGAGCAATCCTGAAAAGCGCCCGCCCGAGAGCGTGGTAGCCCATAATCGTCAACTGGAGGCTGGCGAGGGGGTCGCTCCAGTGGGCATCGAAACCTGCGGAAACGAGAAGGATCTGCGGCCCAAACCGGTCGGCCAGTGGAGCGATCACGCGCTTGGCGACCTCGGCGAAGGCATGGTCGCCGGCGCCGCCGGGGAGCGGGATATTCACGACCGAGCCTCGTCCAGGGCCGGAGCCGGTGTCGTCCAGGGCGCCGGTGCCGGGGTAAATCCCGCCTTGGTGTGTGGATAAATAGAGGATCTCCGGATCGCTCTCGGTGGCGTCTTGCGTACCGTTGCCGTGGTGGACATCGAAATCGACGATCATGACGCGGCGCAGTCCGAGCGCCTGGGCGCGCCGGGCGGCCAGGGCGATGTTGTTCAGGAGGCAAAACCCCATTGCGCGCGTAGGCGTGGCGTGGTGACCCGGAGGCCGAACGAGGGCCAGCCCGGCGGCCGCCTGGCCTCCGACGACGGCCTCGAGGACGTCGAGTGTCGTGCCCGCCGCCTCGAGAGCGGCTTCGAAGGATTCGGTTGTCACATAGGTCGGGGCGTAGTCGATATACCCCGGTCCCTCGGCGCACGCTTCCTGAAGCGCCTCCAGGTGGGCGAGAGGGTGGACCGGGGTCAATTCCTCCGGTCTGGCCGCCCTGGGGGCGATTTCGAGGAATGTCGGCGCCGAAAGCGACTGGAGGGCGTCTTGGAGGAGGTCGAAACGGTGGACGTTCTCCGGGTGGGAGCCCAGATTGTGGGCGGGGGAGGGGACGAGGGCGAGAGCGATAGGCAACTCAGGCATTCGTGGCCATCCGGTTGTCGTCGCCACCTCAAGGCAGACGGTGGTGGATCAACACACCATTTGTCTCAAAGGCGCGGTCTGGGCGCGGCCGGGCATCTCATGGTTGCTCTGGCGACCTTGTGCCTAGAGCAGCCTCCTGGCCAAGCCATGAGGGGAGGAGCGGCGCACCACCGTCTATTGGTCCGCTGTGCCCTGGAATTCCGGCCACACACCTCCGGTGCAACCGTCGAGAGCGTAGACGGCGGCGAACTGGTCCTCGTACAGGGCAGGGCCGCAGGCTGGCAGGATCGCGCTGGTCAACCTCTGAACGGCGACCTGGATGTCGCGGCTCTGGATGTGACCGCGGAAGAACTCTACGTCCTGCCAGCTCACCAGAAGATGCGTCGCGCCCATGCCACGTACTTCACGGACAAAGGCGGGAAGACTCTGGCTCGACGCGATCACCTCGGACCAAAGGAATTGGTCGTCCGTGTCCAGACAGGCATCCCGGCAGTAATACGTCCGCCCATCCCCGGTTGTGAGAAGCCTGGATCCTTGCGGGAGCTGATCGCGCGCATAGGACATTGCGGCATAGGTTGGGAGAGCTCGCAGCAGGTACTCCTCCCGGGTCTCGGTGCCGAGAACCACCGCCATCGGCCGAAGCTCGATCAGAAGGCCGGTCTGAAGGATCAGGGACGTCGCAAGGAGTCCGACGATGAACAGAAGCCCAAGTTGGCGGAGCGGGGCCAGGCGCGCCCTGCCTCCAGGAGCGGGAACGATTACCTGGGTTGCGGCCAAGCTGAGTAGAGTGAACACGGGCAAGAGGAATCGCATCTCGAGGGACGTTACGGCCGAGAGAGAGAATCGCAGGGCGGCCATTCCCAACAGCAAAGCGCCAGCGCCTTGCGCCGAAGCCCATGGAGCCAGGAAGGCAGCCAGGAAGACCGGGCTGGGGCTGCTGAGCGCGGGAGAAATCTCCGAGTACCTTTCCGGGTGTAGATAGAGATCGATCGGCAACGTGAGCGAGGCCCACGTCCCTCCCTTGGGCCTGAAGCTTTCGATGTAGGTGCGGAAGGCCTCCATGCGGCTCGGGTCGAGACGCTCGCCTCCGCCGAGGAAAGGGAAGAGCGGATCTCCTAGCCACAGAAGGCTCTTAAGATACCAAGGCAGCGCAACCATGGCGGCTGGGAGGCAGAGGGCCGCAAGATCTCGGATCGCCTTATGTGGTCCCGCTCGCCGGCCTACCCAGACGACAAGAAATGTAATTGCGACAATTGTGCCAAAGGAGGTGTATTTGGATCCGAGGCTGAGCCCAGTGCACAAGCCTGATAGGGCAAGCCACCTCGTCTCCCGATTGGCCTTCCAAAGGAACGCAAAGGAGACCGCGGCGAGGTCCATCGCTCCTACGGCGAAATCCACGTTGCCGGTGCTCGCCCATAGCGGCAGGACTGGCATGGTGAAGATCGTTCCCACGGCGACCCAGCCGGAGCCACGCGAAACGAACCGATCGGCGAATGAGAAGATCAGCGAACCGAAGACAAGCAGCCATCCAAGCTCCATCAGCTGCGGGAAGGCCTCGGAACCGAGGCCCATTCCCAAAGCGAAGAGCATTTCCGGTGTGAGAGGCAGGTTGAGGTACCAGCGCGACATCGAGGGGAAGATCCGCGCCTCTTCGAGGAACAAGCGTGGCCCCTCGATGTGGTACATGAGTGCGTCGTAACCCGTCGGAGGAGCGAGTGCGCGCAGGAAGATCGTCAGCACGATCGTTCCCGTAAGGAGGCTGATGGCTTTCTGCCAGGGGCGCAGAGCCCTCCATCTTCCGGGCGCGCTCCGGGCGGCCGCAGCGACCCTGCCGGCCAGTTGCACCCACTCACCCAAGCACCACACTGTAGCCAGACCGAGCATCAGGGCAATCGGGACTGGCCGAAGTTCCCCGATCAGAGCCAAGCCGAGAACCGCGTACGAAATTGAGCCCAGCCCCAGGGTGGCCTCAAGCCCGACAGAACCCTCCCCCGTGGTGGCCCGTGGCGAGACCTTGAGCATGATCCTTCGTCCCAGGGCCGTTCCAAGGAGGAGGAGGAACCCAGTCAAAC
>Ga0209342_10007144_pt1 | contig 11243 bp, 12 predicted proteins | sample RifCSP16_2_FD_184023 | JGI IMG/M metagenome (GOLD analysis project Ga0209342, IMG submission 184023) | Soil microbial communities from Rifle, Colorado - Rifle CSP2_sed 16_2 (SPAdes) (version 2) | ecosystem: Environmental > Terrestrial > Deep subsurface > Rock core/Sediment | place: Rifle... | reverse complement strand
CTGCAATTGCTTACCGGCAAGTTCATCGGCATCGTGATTGTGGGATTGCTGGAAACCGGCGCGTGGTTGTTCTGGGTGCGTCTATTCAGCAGTGCGGGTGCGCAGTTGGCGGCGTTGAGTGGCGGAGGCTCGGTTCCGGAATTGCCGAGCACGTTCGATGCGTCGACGATCGGCCTCACGGGTGGCGCGGAGCTTCGCGCATTGATCCTCAGCGGGTTGATCTTCATTGGCGGCTACTTCGCCTACGTGGCGATGGCCGCCGTGTTCGGGGCGGTGACGGAAAACACGCGGCAGGCATCGCGGATCAGTTTTCTGCTGACCACTGTGGCGATGTCGCCGCTGGTGTGGATGATCAACGTGCTGTCGGCGCCGGAGGGGGCGCTGGCGTTATTTCTCAGCCTGTTTCCTCTTTCGTCGCCGGTCATTATGCCGCTGAGGATATTCACCAGCGACGTGCCGTTGTGGCACGTGCTGTTAAGTTTCGCGCTGTTGATTGGTTGGACGGCGCTGATGCTGTGGCTGTCGGCGCGGCTGTTCAGTGTGAGGCTGCTGCTGCACTCGCAGCCGTTGAGAGCGATGGTGTGGGGAAGGGTCAAGCAACTCACGGGGAAGGTTGCTGCCGGCAGTTGAACTGCGGCGAGAACCAGACCTCTCAGAGAATCCGGTTTCTCGTCTACCGTCTGTCATCCCCCATGTTCAGTTCCGCCTGCACCGTTCGATACAACGTTTCCGCTTTCAATTCCTGCAAAGTTAAACATTCACAGCCGAGATGCTCGGCGAGTTTGCGGGCGAGGCCCTGATCGAACGCGGCGTGCTCCATGTTGATCACCACACTGCGGATGCTCTCGTCGTGAATCTTCTCGGCGATGCGGTAGGCCTCTTCCTGCGGCGGCAGGTCGGTCATCGACACATTGCCCGCGCCGTCGGTGAGCACGATCATCAATGGCATCACATCGGGATGCAAGCGTTTCTCCTGCACCAGAATCTTGTGCGCCATCGCCAGCCCGGCTGAGAGCGGAGTCTTGCCGCCGACGGGGATGTCGGCCATGGCCTTCTGCGCGAGCAGCACCGAGCTGGTAGGCGGCAGGATCAGGCGCGACTGATTCTTCTGAAAGACGATGAGGCCCACACGGTCGCGCCGCTGGTAGGCGTCGGTGAGCAGGGACATGATCGCGCCTTTGGTGGCGCTCATGCGCTCGGCAACCGCCATGCTCCACGAGGCATCGACCACGAACAGAATCAAGTTGGCAGCTTTGCGGACGCGGATCTTGCGCTGGAGGTCTTCGCGATTGATGGCAAAAGCGATCTGCGCTTCACGGCGCTTCGCTTCGCGCTGCAACTGCATGGGCGCGGCGGCGCGCAGGGTGGCGTCGAAAGCCACATCGTTAGTTTTGCCGTGGGCAGGGCGGGCCTGAATGTAACGGCCACGCTTGCGGTCGGTTTTGGTGCGGCTGCGCTTGCCGCCGAGGTGGCGGGTGAGTTTGTCGAGCGGGGTGTTGAGGCGGCGCGGCGCGAACTCTTCGCCGGTCTTCACCTTCTTGCCGCCTTCCCACCAATACGATTCGCGTTGATTATCCGACGCCTGCTGGGGCATCGGCTCAGCCTGCCCGGTGTCGGGCGTTTCTTCGGCGGTCTCTTTAGCTACGCCCTGTTTTTTTTTACCGACGACTTGTCTTCGCTCGGCATGGGTTTGCCCTCGGTCGCGCCCGCATCATCACGGATCTGTTCCATCCGTTCCTGCAGGTCGTACACGCTCACTTCAGTTTTCTGGAACGGGCCGTGCTTGATGCGGTGCGGCAGGGCGAGTTCGGCGGCGAGGACGACGTCCTCGTCGGTGATGGCGGTGCGTCCGGCAAAGGCGGCCTGAGCGCGGGCCGCGCGCAGGATGACGAGGTCGGCGCGGTGGCCGTCCACACCCAGCGAAGTGGTGAGTGCGGCGATGGATTGCAGGTCACGCGCCGAGTACGTCACCTTCTCGACAATCTTGCGCCCCTCGTCAATCTCGTCGGTCAGTTCTTTCTCTCTGGGCTGCCACTCGGCACAGAAGGAGTCGGGCTCGGCTTCATAGCGGAGATTCCGCTCCATGATGGCCACACGGTCGACGGGATTGGTGAGGCCGTGAATGTCCACCGCGAAGGCGAAGCGGTCGAGCAATTGGGGGCGCAGGTCGCCCTCTTCGGGGTTCATCGTGCCCACAAGAATGAAGCGGGCCGGGTGCGAGAAGGAGATACCTTCGCGCTCGACGACGTTGATGCCCATGGCCGCCGAGTCGAGCAGAACGTCTACCACGTGATCGTCGAGCAGGTTCACTTCGTCCACGTAGAGCAAGCCGCGGTTGGCTGCTGCCAACACGCCCGGTTCAAAATGGCGCTCGCCTTTTTGGATGGCGCGTTCGATATCGAGCGTGCCGACGACGCGATCTTCGGTGGCGCTGACGGGCAAATTGATGAACGAGGTGCGGCGCGTGGCAGCAGGGAGCTGGCCGTTGGCCGCGCGTTCGTGGCACTCAGTGCACCACTGCGTCGGCTGGTCGGGGTCGCAGCCAAAGCGGCAATCTTTTACCACGCGAACTTCGGGCAGCAGGGCGGCGAGGGCGCGGGCGGCGGTCGATTTGGCCGTGCCGCGTTCGCCGCGAATGAGCACGCCGCCGATGCGAGGGTTGACGGCGTTCAGAATCAGAGCGCGTTTCATGCGCTCCTGCCCGACGATGGCAGTAAACGGAAAAATGGGCGGCATAAACTCTCCGGGTGTCCAGGTGGGACGAAGAGGATTATACCGTAAAAAGACTGGCGTGCGGTTGCCTCGCACAAACGATCGGCGTAATATAAGTGTGCCGTATCCAATCCGGCATTCAACGGATCCACGAAGGACACGAAGACGCACAAAGAAAGAGCCTTGGTGAACTTCGTGCCCTTCGCGGATCAGAATCACAGAAAGGATTCACACCATGCCCTTCGTACTTCAAGTTGGCATCAGCGCATCGCAGGACCGGCTGGAGAACCTGATCGCCGCGCGATTGCAGCCGGGCGCAAACAAAGAGGAGATCGACAGCCGCATCTGGGATCTGTTCGGCGAGACGTGGGCGGTGATGTTCACCGACCTCTCGGGTTTCTCGCGGCGCGTGGCCGAGTTCGGCATCATCCATTTTCTGCAGACCATCTACGAGTCTCAGCGGCTGCTCGTGCCGTGCATTGACGAACACGACGGCATTCTGCTGAAAATGGACGGCGACAGCATGTTGATCATCTTCCGCCGCGTCACCAAAGCCATCGAGTGCGCCATTGAAATGCAGCGCGTGCTGAAAGAGCACAACATCGGCAAGGCCGACACCGAACAGATTTTGTTGTGTGTGGGTCTGGGCTACGGCCTCATGCTGCACATCGGCGATCAGGATGTGTTCGGGCCGGAAGTGAACGCGGCCAGCAAGCTCGGCGAAGATACTGCCGAAGCGTTGGAAATACTGGTGACCGACTCGGTGGCCGAAGCCGCCAAAGACATGCCCGGCGTGGGCTTCGAACTCATCTCCGCCATTCCGCCTGGAGCCAAGTCGGCATTCAAGCTGATTTACCAATTGTGATGCATGAACGCCCCACGCCGCCGCACACTACGCCGCGCCGGCCCCCTATGGGCCGTGGTGGGCGTATGGGCGTTTGCGTTGATACTGGCCGCTGCGCTGGTGGGCGTGCTCACGATTAATGCGTTGGGGAAACGGTCGGTGGCGGTGGCGGCAGAACTGACGATCTCCGCCGCACCCACGGAGACGAAAGCTGAACCGACAATCACGCCCCCACCGACCGTGACGGAGTCCCCACGCGCAACAGTCACTTTCACTTCAACATTCACTCCAACATACGCCGCCTCTCCATCCGCCACGCCCACTCCGTATATCACACCGCAACCCGTCATCACCCTGATCTACGTCTCGGCAATGCACCCCGAAGCCGAGAACGTGGTTGTCATCGGCTACTCGACGGCGGGGCGACCGCTCGAAGTGTTCCGCTTCGGCACGGGCGAGATCGAGCGCATGATCGTCGCGGGCATTCACGGCGGCTACGAGTGGAACACGATTGCGCTCGCCGACGAATTGATCATCCATTTGCAGAGTCATCCCGAACTCATCCCACCGGACGTGACTCTGTTCATCCTGCGTTCGCTCGACCCCGACGGCGAGGCGCGCGTGCGCGGCGTGAACGGACGCGTGAACGACAATGGCGTTGACCTCAACCGCAACTGGCCTTCGCACTGGCAAGCCGACTGGCCCCGCGACGGCTGCTGGAAGTACACGCCCGTCACAGCCGGCGCAGAGCCGGGCTCGGAACCGGAGACGCAGGCGCTGATGAACTTTTTGCTCAATCGCAACGTGGACGCGCTGATCAACTACCACAGCGCGGTGCTGGGTATCTTCCCCGGCGGCCAGCCGCCCGACGAAGCATCGTTGAGTCTCGCGGACGCGGTCGCCACGGTGAGCACGTATCCGTATCCGCCCATCGACACCGGATGCCAGTTCACCGGCCAGTTGATCGACTGGGCCTCGGACAACGGCATGGCCGCGCTCGACATCGAACTGGCCAACCACCGCGACACCGACTTCGAGCAAAACCTTGCTATACTGTCGATGTTTCTGGCGTGGAGACGGTGAAAGGCGCTTACACCACGTTCTCCACTTTTGGCAACGAGACGATGGCGCTGATGCGTGGCGGCGAGAGTCTGCCTGCGTTGATGAACGTCGGCGGGCACGTGGTGCTGGGGTTGGGCGCGGTGTGGGCTGGCCGGGCACTGGCAAGTTTGATCTGGAGGTGGCCCTATGGTGCTTCCTGAAGAGAGTTATCTGCTGCGCATCTTCATCGGCGAGACGGATCATCACGATGGCAAACCACTGTACGAGTGGATCGTGATCGAGGCGCGCAAGCGCGGGCTGGCCGGGGCCACGGTGCTGAGGGGCATCATGGGCTTCGGCGCGCATAGCCGGATTCACACGGCGAAGATCGAGCGGCTCTCGGAGGATCTGCCGGTCGTTATTGAGATCGTGGACACGCGCGAAAAACTGGAAGCGTTTCTGGACGAGATTGACAGCGTCATCGACGAAGGCGTGGCGACGATGGAGAAGGCGTTTGTGAAGTTTTACCGGAGCGGGAAGTAGAGGGTAGACTCAAGTTAATATGACCTATCGCTTTTCCTTTGTCATCCCGGCCCTCAACGAAGAGGCCTGCATTGCGGCCTGCATCCAATCGATACAGGCTCAGCGCGAAGTGCAGTTCGAAATCATCGTCGTAGATAACGGCAGTACCGATCGGACCGCAGAGATCGCCAAGCAGCTGGGCTGTACCGTGGTCAGCGAAAAGAAGCCAGGCCTCAGCCATGCCCGGAATAGAGGGGCAGATGCGGCGCAGGGCGACATCCTGTGTTTCATCGATGCGGACGGCGTGCTGTCCAATAACTGGCTGCGGGGCGCCAAGCGGTGCTTTGCCAAACCGAATATCGGCGCCGTCTCGGGGTTGAGCATCTATACACACCCGAGCCTACTGAAACGGCTCTGGTACAACCTGTACGTGGTGGCTACCAGCGGAGGCGCGCTGCTTTCAAGCCTGTTGTTTTCCCGCATGATATTCGCGGGAAACAACCTGGCCATCAGGCGGGAGCTTTTCCTGCGGATTGGGGGCTACGAGCCAGTAATCGGCGAAGGGATGTGGCTCAGCCGCCGTTTCTGGAAACTCTCGGGCTATAAGGGCATGCTATGCCCCGGCATGATCCTGTGGAATTCACCGCGCGGCTTCGAACACAAGGGGTTTCTGAGAACCCTCCTGTCCTGGGTCAGGGGCTCCATATTTAGAAAATCACAGGCGGGCTACACCTATAAGAGTAGATAGGCCAGATTGTGTCCGGAGGTGTTCATGTGCGAAATCTCTTAAAGACGATCCCGAACCAACTTACGGCCGCCCGGCTCGTGCTGATTCCGGTGATGTGGGCGCTGGCCTGGCTGAAATTACCCATATATATCGGCATCGGGACGTTCGTCTCCTTTATTACCGATGTTTTGGACGGCCGCATCGCCCGGAGACTTAACCAGGTTTCGGAGTTCGGCAGCCAGTTCGACTCGCTGGCCGACAACTTGCTCCTTCCTTCGGCGCTGGTCTGGCTGTGGCTTTTTCGACCCGAAATCTATCTGGACCACATCCTGGTTTGTTGGATTGCCATAACCCTTTATTTTTCTTCCTTGCTACTGGGCGCCGTCAAGTTCAAGCGGTTTGCCAACCTGCATCTGTATTCCAGCAAGGCTGCTTCGGTGGCAATGTACCTGTTCGTATCACACGCCTTGATTGCGGATCATTACAGCCCGGTGCTGTTTTATATCGCAACGGCGATGTTTCTCGTGTCGTCAATCGAAGGTCTGTTGCTGCAACTCGTCTGCTCCCAGGTCAACGAGCATATGGGCTCCCTTCTCCTGGTCTTGCAGCGCCGCAATTCGGGCTGAACGTCTCTTCTCATCCAAACCGGAGCGCTGCCGTTTGCCCAATGCGATCCAACTCGTCATTTCCGGGGAACGCGGAAAGACATCCGTGAAGTGAGTTCTGGTACTCTCTAAGCAATAGCGGTATTTCCCCTAGTGAAGGATGTCTGGGTCATGGAGAGCTTTCATCGGCAAGTGTTATTTGTTTATGCAGGGTTTGCGATGTTGGCCACCATGCTGGCCCTCGCCCGGCGCTGGATCAAGCCAAATGGCAACCCCTCAGACGTCTGGAAGAAATATCCGATCTATGTGCTGTTGAATTTTGCCTTCCTGGCTGCCATCTGGTTGCCGCACACCTGGCACGCTCTCAGCCTGCTGTTGGCTGTAATCGGCTGCTGCGCCAGTTGGGAACTGAGCCGCGCATTGGGCCTCACGGCACTCGAGCACATAGGGCTGCCCGTAGCAACCGCCGGTTTGATCCTGGTCGCAGAATGGCTGGAACCAACGTCCTTCATCAAAATCTGGCTGGTCATAATGCTGGCAGCTATAGCAGCCAGCGGCCTGGCTGGCCGCCACGAAAGTCTTGGGCGGCGCGTTGTCGGCATCGCCGGATGCCTGGGCTATCTGCCATTGTGCCTCGCGGCGTTCATATGGATCTGGCAAGCGGATACAGGCGACTTCGGCGCTGTCTTTCTCTACGGCGTCATCGCCACCAATGATGCTTTTGCACAGATTACCGGACAACTGGTCGGGCGCCGCATGCTCGCCCCTGACATAAGCCCCGGCAAGACGCTGGAGGGCGCCGGAGGTGGGTTATTGTTTGCTGCGGTGTTCGGTGCAAGCCTGTGTTCGACTGTCGGTTGGTCTTATGTGCATGGCGCACTGATAGGCGCAGCGGTGGCGCTGGCTGGATTGACCGGTGACCTGACCGTTTCGGGTTGGAAGCGCGCCCTTGGGCTGAAAGACTTCAGCAACCTGCTGGGTGCCCACGGCGGTGTGCTGGATCGCTTCGATGCGTTGATCTTCGCTGCACCGATTTTCTTCCTGCTTTCAGGTCGATGATCCAGGAAAAGGCGTGAGCCGCAAGGCCTGATAGAGTGATTACGGCCTTGCCATCCCCGCATCTAAAGACCCGCCCGAACTCCGCTGCAGCTCGAGCCTTCGCTTTCCAGTTGAATCCAGGGTATATTTGCCTTAACCATGACGAGAGCATTCGGTAATTCGGATTCAACCTCCTCCTAGAAAACCTTGTGTATGGCGCGCAAAATTAGCATGTCTGAAGGGACTCGTGTCGCTGAGCGGGCCTCGACCGAGATTGAAGCGTGGCTGCGCGAGTGGCATGGCACTGTGAACCTGGAGAACGTGGAGGGCGATCCCGACTACCAGAAGATCGACGTCGATCTGCTTTGGACGACGATCACCCGCGACTACAAAATCGAAGTCAAAGCCGACCGCTGGCACGAGACAGGCAACTTCTTCTTTGAGACAGTAAGCAATAAGGAGAAGGGCACGCCCGTAGGCAGTGAACATTACACGACGGTCGGGCGGCTTGTGCCGATTGAGGCGGTGGTGAAGGAAGTGAAGGGAGTCAAAGTGAAGCATCCTTAATGACAAATGACCAATGTCCAATGACAAAGACGGTGTGACTATCCCCTTTGGTCATTTTTCATTTGTAATTTGTCATTTATAATTCCTGCCATGCCTCTCACACTCGAAGAAGTCCAACACATCGCCGAACTGGCGAAACTTGAATTGACCGAAGAAGAACAGGCCCAGTTTCGCGAGCAACTCTCGGCGGTGCTCGATTACGCGGCGCAACTGCGCGCCGTGGACACCTCGGCCATCCCGCCCACGGCCACCGTGCTGCCGCTGCGCACCGTTCTGCGCGACGATGTTGTGAAGCCTTCGCTCAGGCGTGAAGACCTGCTGGCGAACGCGCCGGAACAGGAAGCAGGATGCTTTAGAGTGCCTGCTGTGCTTGAATGACTGTAAGACGTAACGCGTAAAACGTAATCCGTTTACGTTCTACGTTTCACGTTTCACGCCGCCAAACTTTGGAACTCCACGGACTCTCTGTCACCGAAGCCGCCGCCAAACTGAGAAGCGGCGAAACGACGAGCGTGGCTCTCACCGAGGCCATGCTGAAGCGCATCGAAGCCCATAACCCCGCGCTCAACGCCTTCCTCACCGTCACCGCCGATCTCGCGCTCGAACTGGCGAAACAGGCCGACGCGCGGATCAAAGCCGGGACGGCGTCCCCGCTGACGGGCGTGCCCATCGCGATCAAAGATGTCATCTGCATAAAAGGCGTGCAGGCCACTGCCGGATCGCTCATCCTCAAAGGCTACCGCCCGCCGTACAATGCCACCGTCGTCGAAAAATTGTTGGCGGCAGGAGTTGTGATTCTTGGCAAAACGAACACCGACGAATTTGCGATGGGATCGTCCACCGAGAACTCGGCCTACGGGCCGACACGCAACCCGTGGGACACGAGCCGGGTTCCGGGCGGGTCGTCGGGCGGAAGCGCGGCGGCGGTGGCGGCGCGTTTGGCGTTCGGCGCGTTGGGAACCGACACCGGCGGCAGTGTGCGGCAACCGGCCTCCCTGTGCGGCGTCGTCGGCCTCAAACCGTCCTATGGCCGCGTGTCGCGCTACGGGTTGATCGCGTTCGCATCGTCGCTCGATCAGATCGGCGTGATCGCGCGCACGGCGGACGATGCAGCGCTACTACTGGAAGCCATCGCCGGGCACGACCCGAACGATGGCACAAGTATGCCGACTCCGGTGCCGAATTATCGCTCCGAGTTGAGCGGTGATCTCAAAGGTCTGCGCATTGGTCTGCCCAAAGAGTATTTCATCAGCGGCGTACAAACCGAAGTAAGTGATGCGGTGAGGGCTGCCGTGAAGGTGCTGGAAAGCCTCGGCGCGGCGGTGCGTGAAGTCTCGTTGCCCAACACCGATCTCGCCCTCTCGACCTATTACATCATCGCCCCCGCCGAGGCCTCCGCCAACCTGGCCCGGTTCGACGGCGTGCGCTACGGCCCGCGCGCGGACGCGGATTCGATGTGGGACGAATACCGCAAGACGCGGGGCGCGGGCTTCGGGCCGGAAGTGAAGCGGCGCATCATGCTCGGCACGTACGCGCTCTCGACCGGATACTACGACGCGTATTACCTGCAAGCGCAAAAGGTGCGCACGCTGATCAAGGGCGACTTCGACACCGCGTTCAAAGATGTGGATGTGATCGCCTGCCCCACATCGCCGCACACCGCATTCAAGATCGGTGAAAAGGTGAACGACCCGCTGGCAATGTATCTCGAAGACGTGTTTACCCTGCCCGGGAGTCTGGCCGGGATTGCGGGTGTCTCAGTCAACTGCGGCTTCGACGGAAACGGCCTGCCCATTGGCCTGCAGCTGCTCAGCCCGGCTTTCACCGAGGAGCGGCTGCTGCGTGTGGCGCACCAGTATCAGCAAGCAACGGAGTGGCATAAGAGGTCGCCGAAGATATGAGCCGCGAGTCCGATCCTAAAGAGTGGCGGCGCTTTGCTGAGATAGACCGGCGGGCGGCCCGGCATCTGTTGGACGCGGGCGATTATGATTCGTGCGCGTTTCATTGCCAACAGGCAGTTGAGAAATTTCTCAAAGCCATCATTGTCCAGCAAACCGGCGAGCGCCCGCCCCATGTTCACGATCTACTCACCCTGCTCAGAAAAGTATCTGGCATTGAGACGGACGAGGAAACTGAGAGGTTCATCGGCAGCATTGATACTTATTACGTTGGCACGCGCTATCCGCTGGAAGTGGTAGACCCTGGGATTTTCGATAAGCCTCTCGCCCAGTCGGCTGTAGACAAGATGGAAAGGATTTTTCAATGGTTTTCGACCCGGTTCAACTTCGAAGACACATAGAAACCTATCTGGCCGCAGTTCGTGAGCACTATCGCGTTGAACGCGCGATCCTGTTTGGCTCGTATGCCCGAGGCAATCAGCGTGAAGACAGCGACATTGATTTGATAGTGATCTCGCCGGACTTTCGCGGTATGCCAAAATTGGAACGGCATCAAGAGCTGGGCTGGATCGCGTGGAAGGCCAAGACCGACTATCTTGAGCCCCTCGGCTTCACCTCCGAAGAATACGAGAACGCCAGCCCTCTCGGTTTGCTGGGTGAGGTGCGCGATACGGGCGTTGTTGTTTACGAAGCCGGGGCCGTCACAGCAGTCCGCGAATCATCCCCGGTATACTCTGCCGAAAGGAACATGCCCACGATGAAAGTCGTCATCCCTCTCGCTGGTTTTGGCACGCGTCTCCGTCCTCACACTTTCACCAAACCCAAACCGCTGATCAACGTGGCCGGCAAACCGGTGCTCGGCCACGTGCTCGATATGTTCAAGAACCTGCCGGTGGACGAGTTCATCTTCATCGTCGGCTATCTCGGCGACCAGATCGAGCAATATGTGAGCAAGCATTACCCGCATCTCAAGGCGTGCTACTTCGAGCAAAGGGAAATGAACGGCCAGTCCACCGCCGTATATCTGGCCAAAGACCGCCTGAGCGGGCCGATGCTAATCGCGTTCGTGGACACGATTGTGGAGACCGATCTGTCGGTGTTGGCGAATGAAGCTGCCGACGCGGTGGCGTGGGTGAAACAGGTGGAAGATCCGCGCCGATTCGGCGTGGCCATCGTGGGGCCGGAGGGTTATGTGACCAGACTGATCGAGAAGCCGACAGACATCAAGGACAATCTCGTGGTCGTTGGCTTCTATTATCTGAAAGACGCGCAAGCGTTCATGCGCGTCT
>Ga0209342_10007143_pt1 | contig 11243 bp, 10 predicted proteins | sample RifCSP16_2_FD_184023 | JGI IMG/M metagenome (GOLD analysis project Ga0209342, IMG submission 184023) | Soil microbial communities from Rifle, Colorado - Rifle CSP2_sed 16_2 (SPAdes) (version 2) | ecosystem: Environmental > Terrestrial > Deep subsurface > Rock core/Sediment | place: Rifle... | reverse complement strand
GTCGAATCCGCCGGCCAGGGGGCCGCGTCCCGTCGCCGCCACATTGCCTGTCAGCCGGCGGTCGAGTTCCGCGGGCGGGTCGCCGACTGGGTCGGCGAGCTGCGCCGGCTGCGCGACGCCGGCGAGAGGGTGATCGTCGTGGCCGCGACCGCAGGTCGGGCCGAGCGTCTCGTGGAGCTGCTCGGCGAATACGACCTTCGTGCCGTGCCGGTCGAGCGCGCCGAGGATGCGCACGGCGCAATCGTGCTGGTCGCCACCGGCCGGCTGTCGCGGGGGTTCCGGCTGCCGGACGCCGCGCTGCAGCTCTACGCCGAGACGGACGTCTTCGACGAAGAGCGCCGGATCGCCGAGCGGCGCCGCTCGGTGGCCAAGACGTTTCTGTCCGAGTTCCGCGACCTCAAAGTCGGCGATCTCGTCGTGCACGTGGATCACGGCATCGGCAGGTTCGTGGGGCTCACGCGCATTTCGGTCGGGCAGGATCTCCAGGAGTTCATGGAGCTGCGCTACGCCGGGGACGACAAGCTGTTCGTCCCGGTCGAACGACTCGACCTCGTCCAGAAGTACGCCGGCGGAGCGGCGCCGGTTCTCGACCGGCTGGGCGGCACGACGTGGGAGCGCGCCAAGACGCGGGTGCGCAAGGCGATGCGCGACATGGCCGAGGAGCTGCTCAAGCTCTACGCCGCGCGCCGCGCCGTCAGCGGCCATGCGTTCAGCCCCGACACCCACTGGCAGCAGGAATTCGAAGACGCCTTCGAGTACGACCTGACGCCGGATCAGGTCACCGCCATCGCCGACATCAAGCGAGACATGGAGACCGCCATGCCGATGGATCGCCTGCTGTGCGGCGACGTCGGCTACGGCAAGACCGAGGTGGCGATGCGCGCCGCTTTCAAGGCCGTCATGGACGGCAAGCAGGTGGCGGTGCTCGCGCCGACCACCGTGCTGGTCTTCCAGCACGCCAAGACGTTGCGCGAACGTTTCGCCGGCTTCCCGGTCAACATCGAGATGGTGAGCCGGTTCCGGTCGAAGGCCGAGCAGGCGCAGATCATCGCCGACCTGACCGCCGGCAAGGTCGACATCATCGTGGGCACGCACCGGCTGTTGTCGAAGGACGTCCGGTTCCGCGATCTGGGCGTGCTCGTCGTGGACGAGGAACAGCGCTTCGGGGTGGCGCACAAGGAGCGCATCAAGCAGCTCCGCAAGCGCGTCGACGTGCTGACGATGAGCGCGACGCCAATTCCGCGCACACTGAACATGTCCCTCGCCGGCATCCGCGACATGTCGGTCATCGAGACCCCGCCGCGCGATCGCCTGGCCATCCAGACCACGGTCGTGAAGTTCGACCAGCACGTGATCCAGCGGGCCATCCGCAACGAGCTCGAACGCCACGGGCAGGTCTACGTCGTCCACAACCGCGTCGAGTCGATCTACTCGCTCGGCCAGTTGGTCCAGCGCCTGGTGCCCGAGGCGCGCGTGGCGGTCGCGCACGGCCAGATGAGCGAAGACGCGCTCGAGCGGACGATGGTCGGGTTCGTCGCGCAGGAGTTCAACGTGCTGCTGGCGACGACGATCATCGAGAACGGTCTCGACATCCCCAACGCCAACACCATGATCGTGAACCGGGCCGACCGGTACGGCCTCGCCCAGCTCTATCAGCTCCGCGGCCGGGTCGGCCGATCGGACCGCCGCGCCTACGCCTACCTCCTCATCCCCCCGGAGGACTCGCTGTCTCCGGTGGCGCGCAGGCGGCTGGCCGCCATCCGCGAGTTCAGCGACCTGGGCAGCGGCTTCCGCGTCGCCGCCCTCGACCTCGAAATCCGCGGCGCCGGCAACCTGCTCGGCGGCGAGCAGAGCGGCCACATCGAGACCGTGGGATTCGACACCTACATGAAGCTCCTCGAGCAGACCGTCCGTGCGCTCAAGGGCGAGGAGCTGGAGGACGAACGGTCGGCCAACGTCAACCTGCACGTCGACCTGCGCATCGACGACGCCTACGTGCCTGACATGAACCAGCGGCTCACGGTGTACCGCCGCATGGCCGCCGCCCGGAACGAGGACGAGCTGTCACGGCTGGTGGAGGAGGTGCGTGACCGGTACGGACCGCCGCCGGCCTCCGTGCGCAACCTCGCCGAGTACTCGCGAGTCCGGCTGCTGGCGAGCCAGGTCGGCCTGGAGTCTCTCGACCGGGAGGGGCGCTCGGTCGTCCTTAAGTTCAGGAACGACGCGCCCGTCGACGCCGGCTACCTCATCCGTCTCGTCCAGAGCCGGGGCGATCTGGTCCTGGTGCCCCCCGCCGTCCTCCGGCTGTCGCTGGAAGGACCGGCGACCGCGCGCCGCCAGAGCCCGTCCTGGTGGACGGCGCGCGCCAGGGCCGGGGAGGTCCGGTCGGGTTTCTCGCGCGGCGAGATGCTGCGGCCGGCTCTCGACGACCCTCGGGCGAGCGGCCTGTTCGAGCGGATCGCCGACCTGCTGGTCGAGTTGAGTCGGAGCACGAGAATCGACTAAGATGTTGATCTGGTTCATGTTGTGCGGTCAGGCCCCTCCGGCGGACACGGGCGACGGCAGTCCCCGTCTCCGGCGCTGCGGCCGGCCGCTGACGGCGGGGCGGCCCGCCCGAGAGGCGGTGGCATGAGACGTCTGATGGGGCTCCTGGCGGTCGTGCTGGTGTGGTCGCTGCCCCTGCGCGCCGACATCATCGAGCAGATTCTGGTGAAGGTGAATGGCGAGATCTTCACCAAGACCGACCTCGAACAGCGCCAGGTCCAGGCGCTGCGGCAGCAGAACCTGCAGTTCACCCCGGCGGATCTCGAGAACGACGCGCGCCTCCAGGACGCGCTCCTCAAGGTGACGCCACAGATCCTGGTGGACGTCGTCGACGAGCTGCTGCTCGTCCAGCGAGGCCGCGAGCTCGGCTATCGCCTCACCGACGATCAGTTCAAGCAGATCCTGGAGAACATCAAGAAGGAGAACCGCATCGAGAGCGATGCGGCCTTCGAGGCCGCCCTCGATCAGGAAGGCCTGACGATGGCCGAGTTCCGATTGCAGATCGAGCGGCAGCTCCTCGTCAACCGCGTGCAGCAGACCGAGATCATGCCGAAGCTGGGCATCACCGAGGAAGAGGCGCAGCGCTACTACGCCGAGCACCTCGATGAGTTCCGCGCCGCCGCCACCATCACGCTGCGCGAGATTCTCATCAATGCCGAGTCGTCGCGTCCCGGCGAAGTGAACGTCGCGGCCGACGAGGCCGCGCGGGAGAAGGCCGAGCGCGCGCGCGCCCGCGCCCTGGCCGGCGAGGACTTCGCCCAGCTGGCCGCCGACGTGTCCGAGGCGCCGTCGAAGGCCAACGGCGGTCTCATCGGTCCGGTGAACCGCGACGAGCTGGCCCCCGCCCTGCTCGCCCTCATCGAGGGGCTGAAACCCGGCGACGTCAGCGAAGCCATCCGGACCTCTCGCGGCTACCAGATCATCAAGCTCGAGTCGGCGAGCCAGTCGGAGGTCCAGCCGTTCCAGGAAGCGCGGGATCTGATCGCGGACAAGGTGTTCGCCGAGAAGCAGCGAGTCGAGGTCGGCAGGTATCTCGAGCGCCTGCGGAGCCAGGCGATCATCGAGTGGAAGAACGACGATCTGAAGAAGCTGTACGACGAGCAGCTCGAGGCCAGGAAGGCCGCCGCCGGCTAGGCGCCTGGATCCGATGCTGGAGACACCTCCGCCGCAGGACGGGGCACGGGTGGCGCCCGCGGACGCCAGCGCCATCGATCCGGCGCGGCGGCGCCGGGACGCCTGGTACGCGATCTGGACGCGCTCGCGCCACGAGCAGGTCGTGCGGGAACAGCTCGAGCGCAAGGGACTGGAGGCCTTCCTTCCGACCGTCACCCGCTGGAGTCGCTGGAAGGATCGCAAGAAGCAGGTCGACTGGCCGCTGTTCCCCGGCTATTGCTTCGCGCGCTTCGAGCCGGGCGAGCGCCTTCCCGTGCTCAAGTGCACGGGCGTCGTCAACATCGTGTCGTTCGACGGTGAGCCGGCACCCATTCCCGACCACGAGATCGATGCAATCCGCCGCCTGGTCGAAAGCGACCTGCTCTACGATCCCTGTCCCTTCATTCGCGAGGGCATGATGGTCGAGGTCGTGCACGGGCCGCTGCGCGGCGTGGTCGGCCGCCTCGTGCGCAAGGGCGCCCATGCCCGCCTCGTGTTGTCGGTCGATTTGATCGGCCAGGCCGTCAGCGTCGAGGTCGACGCGGCGGACGTGAAACCTTACTGAAGGCCCCGGGCGACGGACTTCAGGCACCAGGGCGACGGCTGGCTTGGTCGGATCCACGGCGCCAGCCGGTCACCCATAGCCTGCAGCCGGAAACCTGAGGCCCGTAGCCTGCCATGAAGCTCGGCCCCCTCACGCTCGACCCGGCTGCCGCCATGGCCCCGATGGCGGGCATGACCGATACGGCCTTTCGCCGCCTGGTGAAGCGAAGAGGCGGGTGCAGCCTCGTCGTCACGGAGATGGTGAGCGCGGAGGGGCTCACGCGCGGCATCGACCGGACGCTCGAGTACGCGGAGTACACCGAGGAGGAACGGCCGGTCTCGATCCAGATCTTCGGCGGCGACTCGTCGAAGATGGCCGCGGCCGCCCAGATCGTCGAAGGGATGGGCGCCGACATCGTCGACGTCAACATGGGCTGCCCCGTGCCGAAGATTGCGAAGCACAGCGCCGGCTGCAGCTTGATGAAAGAACCGGCGCAGGCCGCGGCGATCGTCCGGGCCATGACCAGGGCGGTGAGCATTCCCGTCACGGTCAAGATGCGGGCGGGCTGGGACGAGAAGAGCGTCAACGCGCCGGACCTGGCGAAGAGGATGGAGGACGCCGGCGCCGCCGCGGTGGCCGTGCACGGCCGGACGGCGGCTCAATCCTATTCGGGCCAGGCCGATTGGGACCTGATCGTCCGGGTCGCCTCTGCGGTCGGCATCCCGGTGCTCGGCAGCGGCGATTGCGTCGAGGCCGAACAAGTCGTGGCGCGTCTCCGTTCGGGAATCGGCGGCGTGCTCGTCGGCCGCGGCGCGCTCCGCAATCCGTGGATCTTCCGCCAGACCGCCGATCTGCTGGCCGGCCGTCCGATGGCGGAGGTCACCGCGACCGACCGCGGTCGGTTCCTCATCGAGTACATCGACCGCCTGCTGCACGAGCGCGTGGGCGAGGACCGGGGATTCCGCCATGTCGCGCCGGGCATGGAGGACCGGCCTCGTTTCTCACCGGGTCCGGCGCGCGGGCGCGAGCGCTGGGTGATCAACAAGCTGCGCGCACTGGCGTCCTGGTACACGAAGGGACTGGAAGGCGGGTCTCGCCTGCGGGTGGCGGTCAACCATGCCGAGTCCATCCCGCAGCTGCGGGACATCATCGAGCGCTTCTTCTCACCCGACAGGGATCAGTCGGCGGTCCCGAGCGTCGTCTCCATCTCGTAGTCGTACACGAGCGTGGCGGCGCAGAGCGCCCAGAAGAGCCGTCCGACCTCTTCGTGGGCGGGGTGGGCGAGGTACGTCTGAAGTCCGGCGAGATTCTCGAACTCGATCACCGCGGCGAACGGGAAGTCCGCGGTCATGACCTGCTCGTAGACCGCGCCATGCACGACCCGCCGGCCCACGAGGAAGCGCCGGATCGTGGGGATGGCCTGACGTGCGGCCTCGAGCGCGCGGGTGAACGCGGCGTGGTCGGCCGGTGCCAGGTCGGCACGCGGGCGGAACAGGACCACGTGCGCAATCACGGGCGGCCCTTCCCGCCGCCGTGGGGCCCGCGCCGGCGGCGCCGATCCGCCGCGGCCGGGCGGTCCGCGTGGCGTTTGGGATGGGTGGGGCGAGGGCCCTTGGGCCGGCCCGGCTTCTTCTTGAACCGTGCGCGCGGATCGCGGTGCTCGCCGCCCGGACGCCAGTCGGGGCCGCGAGTCTGGTACAACGCGCCGGTGCGACGCAGGCGCGAGTAGATCTGCGCCGCCTCCGGCGATTCCCACAGCCGTCCGTACTGGAACCACTTCATGATCGCGTCGGGATGGCGCGACTGAAGCTGGCGGAGCGTGGGCAGCAGGTCGTCGCGCTGCCGAGCACGGAAGGCGGTCGGGCCGCCGTCGAGGATGATCGTCCAGTAGGCGTATCGTGGCATGGCGCTACGCGCGATCGAACCGCTTGAGTTTCTCGATGAGCGTCGTGCGCTTGAGCTTCAAGAGCTTCGCCGCCTGACGCTTGTTGCCGCCCGTCCGTTCGAGCGCCCGGGTGATCAGGGCGAGTTCCACGCCGCGCACCCGCGCCTCGAAATCGATGGCCTCGTCGGGGCTCCAGTCCACCGCGGCGTCGATCGCATCGCCAGCCCGCTGGAGTTCCGGGGGCAGATCGGCGACCTCGAGCTGCGACCGTCCCGGGCTGAGCGCCAGCGTCCGTTCCACGACGTTCTCGAGCTGCCGGACGTTTCCGGGCCAGGCGTACGCCATCAGCTTCCGCATCGCGTCCTGTGACACGGTCACGTGCAGCCTCGGCGGGATCAACGTGGAGCCGGTCTTCTGGAGGAAATGCCGGACGAGCAGCGGCACGTCCTCCCGCCGGTCGCGCAACGCCGGCAGGTGGATCGGGATGACGTTGAGTCGGTAGTAGAGGTCCTCCCGGAAGGCGCCGTCCTTCACCAGCTGCGCCAGATCGGAGTGGGTCGCGGCGATGACGCGCACATCCACCTTGATCGAATGGGAGTCGCCGACGCGCTCGAACTCGCGCTCCTGCAGGACGCGGAGCAGCTTCGCCTGCAGGGCCGGGCTCATCGTTCCGACCTCGTCCAGGAACAACGTCCCCTTGTGCGCCTGTTCGAGTCGGCCCGACCGTGTGGCGACGGCGCCGGTGAAGGCGCCGCGCACGTGGCCGAACAGCTCCGCCTCGAGCAGCGTCTCGGGAATCGCGCTGCAGTTGAGCGCGACGAAGCGGTGGGCTTGCCGGGCGCTCGCGTGATGGATCGCCCGCGCGGCGAGTTCCTTGCCCGTGCCGGTCTCACCGGTGATGAGCACCGTGCTCGACGTGGCCGCGACCGTCTCGAGCAGGTGGAACAGCTCGCGCATCGCGCGGCTCTGCCCGATGATGCCCTCGAGCCGATACCGGTCTTCGAGCTGCGCCCGCAGGTAGGCGTTTTCCGAACGCAGCCGGCGTTGTTCGGCGGCAGACCGCAGCACGTGCAGCAGCGCGTCGAACTGGAACGGCTTCGCGATGAAATCGGCGGCGCCCTGCTTGATCGCGTCGACCGCGTCCTTCACGGTGCCGTACCCGGTGATGACGATCCCGATGAGGTCAGGGTAGCGTTGGAGCGCGGCTTCCAGCACCCGCCGGCCGTCGATCCCGGGCAGCCGCAGATCGGTGACCACCACGTCAAAGGCGAACTCGGCGAGTCTTTCGATCGCGACTTCACCGCTGCCGGCCTGCACCACGACGAACCCGTGGTCGCCGAGGCGCTCGGCAATGGCCTCCCGCAGGGGCGCTTCATCGTCGACAAGCAGGAGATGTTGCGGATTCTCAGACATTTAGGAGGCGGACGACATTTTGACACCATGTCGGGATACGGTCAACCGTGCGGCCATCCGGACCGAGTGGCCTACGGGCCGCCCCTACAGGCGCTCGGAGTGCCGGCCGATAGTTCCGGCAAGTTCACAGGGCGGCACCATTGGGGGGCTGCCGGCGCCGAGATGGCGCGAACCCAGGGGTCACACGCGATTGATGAGCCTGGACATGATTGTCGACCGCAAGACCATCTCCATCATGAAAGCCTGCGAGCTGGTGGGCGTGAGCCGCCGGACGATCTACAACTGGATCGCATCCGGCAAGGTGGAGTACGTGCGCACCGCCGGCGGCTCCGTCCGGATCTTCGTGGACACTCTCTGGCGCGAGCCGCGGGGGGACCACGCCGGAGCCTGGCCTAGCCACTCGAAATCGGCCTCCTCTTAGGCGGCCGGACGTGGCGTCGCGCGCCCGGACCGTAACGGCCCCGCCGGAGAGGACACCCGTGGACGAGCCGACCGATCTCGGCCTCCTGTTTCACCGCCTCAACAACCAGCTCGGCATCATCCTCGTGAACGCCGAGCTGCTCGAAGCCAAATCGGCCGACGAACCCAGTCGCGCGCGCGCGGCACAGGTCGTCGCGAGCGTGCTCCAGGCGATGACGACCGCCACGGAGCTGCGCGCCCGCCTTCGCGAAGGGCTTACACCATAGTCAACATCGTGACACAGAAAGCGCCAGATGTCATGATATTGGCTTGTTGACGTCGGTTTGGCCCGCCGCTGCTCGCCGGTTCACACTCTGGTCAGTCAAACAAAGGCATTTGTTTTCAGACAGTTAAGTAGTCGGAGAGGTTAGAGACCAATATTCGCTTTTTGTTTGTCTGATGTTGGTACTCCAGTTGCCCTTCCCAGTGCTGCCCATGGGTGCTCCCGCACGCACGGAGCTGCCCGGTGCGACCGACTCCGGTCGTGGACGTGATGGGAGGGAGCGAAGCATCATGCGCCGAACGCCGCTTGCGAGGCATCAGCAGGAACGTATTGTCGCCGGCCTGCCTTTCGTGGAGTCGCTGGCGCGCCGGGTGGCGGCCACCATGCCGCACTCGATCGACCTCGGCGACCTGGTGCAGGACGGCATGCTCGGCCTGATTGACGCCGCGCACCGCTTCGACGAGGCGCGCGGCATCAAGTTCGAGACCTTCGCGGAGCGCCGGGTGCGGGGCGCGATGATCGACGCGCTGCGCCGGGACGCGTGGCCGCGCGGCGTTCGCCGCATCCGGCGCGAGCTCGAGGCGGCGCGCGAGGCCCTTCGTCGTGAGCTCGGCGCCGAACCGTCGCTGGCCGACCTGGCGGCGCGCGTCGGATCGGACGAGGTGCGTCTCGGCAAGACGATCGTGCGAATCAACACGATCGAGTCGACGTCACCCCTGGCGAACGGCGACCACATCGATGGCGCCACGCTGCCGCCGGTGATGACACCGAGCGAGCCGCCGGCGCCAGACAAGGCCCTCGAGGAACACGAGGTGCGGAGCCGCATCCGGGCGGCCCTGGCGGCCCTGCCTCCCCGCGAGCGGCGGGTCATCGGCCTCTACTACTTCGGCGAGGTCACGATGAAGCAAATTGGCGCCGAGATTGGCGTCAACGAGTCGCGCGTGTCCCAGTTGCACGCGCGCGCGATCCAGCGACTGCGCCGCCTGCTGGGCGAGGACTCGTCGCCCGAGACGGCGCCAGGCTCGCAGCCCGCCGTGATCGTGTTCGAGCAGATGGTGCGGCGGATGAAGATGGCAAAGGCAGCCCTGCCGGACCGGGCAGCACCGGCCGGACCGGCGCCGGACGCGCGTGGCGTCGTGGTGCCGTACGCGAGACCCGCCAGGGTCATCGGCGTGTTCGCGTCCCGCGCGGCGAAGGCGCCGCGACCGGCCGGCCGCCAGACGGCCGCCCGCTGACCCTGCTCGAACGAGCCCAATCCCCCTGGCGGCGAGGCCGGTCCGGCCGCGCCGCCGCCTCACCCGACGACGTCCCGCGCGACCTGGAGCAGGTCTTTCAGGCGGAAGGGCTTGGCGAGCCACCGGCAGCCGCTGTCCTCCAGGAACCGCTCGGCGTCGGTACCCGCGACGTCGCCCGTCACGAAGACGATCCGCCGGGCCAGCGCAGGATAGGTGACCGCCAGGGTGCGGTAGAACGCCGTGCCGTCGAGGCGCGGCATCTTCAGGTCGCAGATGATGAGGTCGTAAGGCCTCGCCCTGACGCGGTCCAGCGCTTCTTCGCCGTCGGCCGCCCGGTCGACCTGGAACCCGGCGTCGCCCAGAGCCTCCGCCACGGCGGTTCCCAGCGCCTGTTCGTCCTCGACCACCAGGGCCACCGATCCGGCGCCGATGTCTCCGGACGCGTCGCCGAGCGCGGCCGGCCGCGGACGGAGATCGCCGCTGCCCACCGGCAGGTCGATCCGGAATGTCGCCCCCTGATTCGGCGCGGAGGTGACGCTCAGCCGTCCGCCGTGCTCCTCGACGATCGCGCAGGCGACCGCGAGCCCCAGGCCCGTACCCTGTCCGACCTCCTTGGTCGTGAAGAAGGGGTCGAAGATCTTCGACTGCACGTCCTCCGGCACCCCCGGACCGTCGTCGTGCACTTCGACGACGACCGAATCGGCCTCGAGGTCGTACCAGGTCCGGGCGACGACGGTGCCGCGCCCGCTGGCGGCCAGCATCGCCTGCTCGGCATTGATGACGAGATTCAGCAGGACTTGCTTGAGCTGATGGGGATCGGCGAACACCTGTGGGAGACCGGCGGCCAGGGCGTCAATGGTGACGATGTTGCTGACTTGCTGTTCGTACGCCCGAAGCGCCAGCGTCTCCCGCACGATGTGGTTGACGTCGACCATCGCGCGGGTCGTGTGACGCTTGCGCGCGAAGGTCAGCAGGTTGCGCACGATGCGCGCGGCGCGCTCGGCTTCGCCGAGGATGACCTCCAGCCCGCGCCGGGTCTCCTCGTTCACCTCACGCTGCGCCAGCCGCTCGGCCCACGTGAGGACCGTCGCCAGCGGATTGTTGAGTTCGTGGGCCACGCCGGAGATCGTCTGGCCAAGCGACGCCATCTTCTCGGCCTGCAGGAGCTGGTGGTGCAGATCGCGGGTCTGCGTCTCGAGCTTCTTCCGCTCGGTGACGTCACGGACGAGTGCTGCGACCTGGAGACCGCCACCGGGCGCTGTGCCGTCGACGTGGGCGGTCACCTCGATCCAGGCAGGCGCACCATTGGTGCGCCGCAACCGGAGCAGGTAGTCGGTTGCCGCGCCGTCTCGAGTCAGGCGCTCGAGGAACGCGGCGCGGGCCTGTGGGTCGACGAACCGATCGACGTCGAACGGCCGGACGTCGCGCGCCGCCGTGTCGACCGCGTAGCCGAACATCAGACGCAGGTGGGGATTGGCGGCGGCCGTTTTGCTGCCGCGCGTCGTGAGCGTGCCGATGTAGACACCCTCCTGCGCGGATTCGAAGAGGCGACTGAAGGCGTCCGGACTCCGCCGCTCGTTCCGCTGGCGCCCGCGGGTCGGTGTTCGTGCCACGTGCGGGGCGATTATATGACGGAGTGATGAGTGATGAGTGATGAGTGATCAGTGATGGGTGAGCACAGAGTCTGACACAGAGTCTGACAAGGTGGGGGGGGAAGACGGGTAGTGCACCGGAATTGGGGAACGGGCATAGGGACCGTTTTGAATCCCGCGGGTCTCTGGTAGGATC
>Ga0209342_10007142_pt1 | contig 11245 bp, 12 predicted proteins | sample RifCSP16_2_FD_184023 | JGI IMG/M metagenome (GOLD analysis project Ga0209342, IMG submission 184023) | Soil microbial communities from Rifle, Colorado - Rifle CSP2_sed 16_2 (SPAdes) (version 2) | ecosystem: Environmental > Terrestrial > Deep subsurface > Rock core/Sediment | place: Rifle... | reverse complement strand
TTTTTCATCATCATCCAGCAGGCATACGAGCTGTGGTTCAAAGAGATCCTGCACGATGCCGACGGCGCGATTGCTGCCATGGACGCTGGTGATCCTCGACGCGCCCTGCACTTGGTGCGCCGGTGCGGCAGCATCCAGAAACACCTCGTGGCTCAGATCCATCTCATGGAGGCGATGACCCCGATGGAGTTCCTCCGATTTCGGGAACAGCTCAAGCCTGCCAGCGGCTTTCAATCAATCCAGTTCCGAGAGGTGGAGTTCACCCTGGGGGTTAAGAATACGGAGATCCTCAAGGCCTTTGAAAAGGACGGGCCCGCTTCGAATCAGCTGATGCGGCGATGGAATCGCCCGTCACTCAGGGACGCCTTTCTCGCGCTTCTCCGGCGCGATGGTTTTCACCTCCCCGAGGGCGATGGAGGGAAGGCTGAGCGAATACAGTCGCTCCTTCGCCTCTACGTCGAGTTCCGTCGTTACTGGGACCTCTATCAGCTCGCTGAGGCGCTGGTGGAGCTGGACGAACAGTTGAGCCTCTGGCGTCTCCACCATATCAACATGGTTGAGCGTCAGATCGGCTCGAAGCAAGGCACCGGCGGCTCTGAGGGGGTGGGCTATCTCCGCCGCACCCTGGACGCCCGCGGCTTTCCCGAGCTCTGGGAAGTCAGGACTCACATGCAGGTTACGGGGGCGTGAAGAGTGAAGGCGGAAGCGTGAAACAGGGGGACCTCTGGCTCGCCAGCATGTTGGCGTTCATCACCATGGTCGTAGCCATTACGGCGAACGCTGGTCAACAGATGGTGACGGTGGACACGCGGCCCGGCGTGACCGTGAGAGTTCTCCTAATGACGCCGGAGACCGCTGCCAAAGGGACGCTGGTGATATTTCCCGGGGGGAATGGGGCCGGTCACCTGACCGATCCTCAGGGGAAGATCCGTTTGAGCGGTAATTTTTTGGTCCGAAGCGCCGGTCTGTTTGTTCATCAAGGGCTCGTTGCCGCTATCGTGGATGTGCCCTCCGATCACGCGAATGGAATGGATTTTCTCTTTCGGAGCAGTCAGGAGCACGTCGAGGACATCAAGAAAGTCCTCGACGGGTTGGGAGAGAAACTGGCCAAGCCGATTGTTCTGATCGGGACCAGCGCGGGAACGATATCCGTTGGAAGCTTTGGCACGTCGCAGAAAGACCCACGCCTGGCGGGGATGATTCTTACCGCCAGCATCGGGGCCAGCCGGGGCAGGGGCGGCTCCCTGGTTGACTTTCCACTTGAGAAAATGGCCGGCCCTGTGCTGTTTGTTCACCACAAACAAGACGCATGTTGGGCTTCGCCCTTTAAGGGAGCGCTGAAAATCCGGGACCGCGTGGCGAAAAGCGCGAAGACAGACTTCATCGAGGTAATGGGGGGAGACCCGCCGATATCGCAACCGTGCGAGGCGAAGAGCACTCACGGCTTCCTCGGGAAAGAGCGTGAAGTCGTCTCAGCGATCGCTGACTGGATCGCAGGCCGCCCCATCCCCGACACCATCGGGCCCTAACGGTCAGAGTATGAAAACCATCACGCTCGAAAGTATGAGGCGCATGGCTGAGCTTGCCGGGTTCGATTGGACAGACGCTGAGCTGGAGGCGATCCGCCCTGCGGTCGAGGGCGCCCTTCATAGCCTTGAAGAGCTCGAGCAGCTCCCGCTGGGTGGCGTCGAGCCCCCGACGTATTATCGGGTAGATTGAGATGAAGGAGATTGTCTGGCTGTCGTTGTCTGAGCTTGCTCGAAAGATTCGAGCCAAGGAAATCTCTCCGGTCGAAGTAGTTCAGGCGTATCTCGATCGCATCAATGAGCTCGATCCTCTGCTCAAAGCATTTATCACGGTCTGTGGCGACGAAGCGCTGGAAGCGGCGCGTAAGGCGGAGTCAGACCTCTTGGCACGGAGCCAGGCTAGGCCGCTTGGGGGCGTGCCGATCGCGCTCAAGGATCTCTTCAGCACCGCGGGGATCAGAACAACTGGCGGCTCACGGATCCTTGCCGACTCGGTTCCCAAGGAGGACGCGGCCGTGGTTCAACGCTTGCGGGCCGCTGGCGCGATCGTGTTGGGCAAGCTCAACATGCACGAGTTCGCATACGGCCCGGAGGGTTTGAACGACCACTATGGGCACACACGGAATCCTTGGGACGCGAACGATCTCAGGATTGCCGGCGGCTCCTCATCCGGCTCAGGCGCCGCGGTTGCCGCCGGGCTCGTGCCAGCCGCGCTTGGATCAGACACCGGCGGGTCTATTCGCATTCCCGCATCGCTCTGCGGCATCACCGGCCTGAAGCCGACGTACGGCCGCGCGAGTCGCACCGGCGTGCTGCCGCTCGCATGGTCGCTGGACCATGTTGGCCCGATGGCGAGGACGGCGAGAGACTGCGCGCTCATTCTCAAATGCATCGCGGGGCACGACCCCAGCGATCCCACGAGCAGCGCGCTCCCGGTGCCCGACTATGAAGCCGCGCTCACCGGCGAGATCCAAGGGTTGAGGATCGGCTTGGCGCGACGGTTCTTTCTGGAGTCGGCGATGCCCGAGGTCCGAGAGGCTGTCGAGCGGGCCGTGAAGCTCCTGGAGCAGCTCGGCGCGAGGATTGAAGAGGTCAATCTCGATTCGGTGTCGTACTCAACGCCGGTGGCGTTCGCCATTGTGGCCTCGGAGGCGCTGGCGTATCACGCCGAGTGGATGCGCGCGCGGCCCGGTGATTACCAAACAGATGTGAGAGAACGGCTCATGATGGGTGCGTTCGTTACAGGCTTGCACTACGTTCGCGCGCAGCAGGCGCGCGCGCTCATCCGCAAAGAAATTGACCGGGCGCTCACCGGATATGAGCTGCTGTTGACTCCCACCACGCCCACTCCCGCAACGTTGCTCGGTCAGGACGAGGTGATGCTCCCGAGTGGGCCCAGCGATGTGCGCTCGGCGCTTCTCAGTCTCACCCGTCCGTTCAACTGCACGGGCCATCCCGCATGCTCGCTGCCGTGTGGCTTCACGAGCGCGGGGCTGCCGATCGGCATGCAGCTCGTGGCGCGCGCGTTCGAGGAGGCCACTCTGCTTCGAGTCGCTGACGCCTACCAGCGGGCCACTGATTGGCACACCCGGCGCCCTCCCCTCGCCAATCGTCACGCCGCTCCCGAACGCCCCGGTCTTGACACGCGGTACCTGCCCTGATAGCGTTCCCTGCATGGAGCTGGCTCGATCTTCCATCTGAAGCAGGTAACGTCACCGCACATGCCCTTCATTCACGCCGGCGGCCTGGTTGTCCATTTCGAGCTGACCGGACCGTCTGGCGCCCCCGTCCTTCTCTTCGCGAATTCCCTCGGGACCAACTTTCACCTGTGGGACCATCAGGTCGCAACGTTCGCGCCAAAGTTCCGCGTGCTGCGCTATGACATGCGGGGCCACGGCTTGACCGACTGTCCGGCACTGCCAGCGGAGGAAATCGCCTACACGCTCGATCAACTCGCTGATGACGTGAGTGATCTTCTCGACGCGCTGGGGATCGACCAGGTCCACTTTTGCGGCCTCTCGATCGGCGGAATTGTGGGGCAGGCGTTCGCGATCCGATCGCCGAACCGGACGCTGTCCCTGATGCTCTGCGATACCGCGGCCCGCATCGCGACCCGTGAGATCTGGGAAGACCGGATCGCAACCGTCCGGACCAGCGGTCTTGCCAGTATCGCGGACGGCGTGCTCGCGCGCTGGTTCACGAACGGATTCATCGCCAAAGGGTCCTCGGACGCGGGGGGGTTCCGCAATATGCTGCTCCGAACCCCGGCAGACGGCTACGTCGGCTGCTGCTGTGCCCTTCGGGACGCTGATCTTCGAGCGCAAATCGGCAAGATCACCGCTCGGACGCTTGTGGTGGTGGGTGCCGAGGACATGGCCACGCCACTGCCCGGCGCGCGAGAACTGGCAGAGGGAATCAGAGGCGCCCAGCTCGTCGTCATTCCGGAGGCGGCGCACATTTCACCGGTGGAGCAGCCGGACGCTTTCAACGATGCTCTCGATCGATTTCTCGAATTCACTGCAGGCTCCGCACACGGCAGGAGGTCATGAACGATGACAGATGAGCTGTTCGAGCGAGGTCTCAAGGTCCGGACCGAGGTTCTGGGGCGCCGCCATGTCGAACAGTCCCGGAGCAACGCCACGGACCTCGACCGGGATTTCCAGACCTTCATTACGCGCTGCGCGTGGGGCGAGATCTGGAGCCGCCCCGGGCTCGACCGAAAGACGAGGAGTATGCTGACAATCGCGCTGCTCACCGCGCTCGGACATTTCGAAGAGCTCAAGCTTCACATCCGGGCGACTCGCAACACCGGCGTCTCGCGCGAGGAGGTCCGAGAGGTCTTGCTGCACACCGCGATCTACGCGGGAATTCCCTCGGCCAACACCGCGTTCCGCGAGGCGCGCGAGATGTATGAGCAAATGGAAAAGGAGGCCACACCGTGACCAAGCCGGTCCCCTATAAGCGGGAGCGCCCGGAGGGACACCCGCCATATCTTTATGCGCCCTATGTCAGCACCATCAAGCGCGCGCCCAAGCGCGCCCTGATCCGGCTGGATCACACGCTGTCTGAAGTGACCGGCCCCGGCTTCGCGAGCGGCTGGGCGGGGCCTGACAAGGCCGACCTGACACGCCAATATGCCGGCGAGGCGATTGGGGCGCGGATCATTCTCGCGGGCCGCGTGCTCGATGAGGACGGCCGTCCCGTTCCCAGCACGCTCCTCGAGATCTGGCAGGCGAATGCGGCTGGCCGCTACATCGACAAGGCCGATCAGCATAACGCGCCGCTTGACCCGAATTTCTCCGGTGCCGGGCAGCTCATCACGAACGAGCGCGGCGAGTTCCGCTTTCTGACTATCAAGCCGGGGCCCTATCCCTGGCGCAACACCTACAACGCGTGGCGCGCCGCCCACATCCATTTCTCCGTCTTCGGCCCCGCGTTCGCCACGCGTCTCGTCACGCAGATGTACTTTCCGGGAGATCCGCTCCTGCCGCTCGACCCGATCTTCAACAGCACGGCCGACGCCGAGGCGCGCAACCGCCTCGTCTCCGCCTACGACCCGAACCTGAGCGAGGCGGAGTACGCGCTCGGCTACGTGTTCGACATCGTGCTGCGCGGCCGCGCGGCGACACCCATGGAGGCGTAGGATGACACTCATCGCCACGGCGTCCCAGACCATCGGACCGTTCTTCCACTTTGGGCTCGGTCATCCAGAGTGGACCGATCTCACGGCCGCCGGCCCGACCGGCGCGCGAATCCACATCGAGGGGCAGGTTCTCGACGGAGATCGGGCGCCGCTTGACGACGCGTTGATCGAGATCTGGCAAGCCAACGCCGCGGGGAAGTACGACCATCCCGAGGACAGTCAGGACAAGCCGGTCGACCCGAAGTTCCACGGGTTTGGCCGCTGCGGCACGGACGCGAGCGGGTGGTTTCGGTTCACGACGATCAAGCCCGGTCGCGTTCCCGGGCCGGGCAACACGCTTCAGGCGCCTCACATCGATGTCTCGGTGTTTGCGCGCGGCCTCCTGAAGCGCCTCGTGACGCGGATCTACTTCGCCGACGAAGCGGCGAACGACGCGGACCCGATTCTGTCCCGAATCCAGGATCCCAACGTTCGGCAGACGCTGCTCGCAGTTCCGACGGGGGAGCGCGGGCCGGTGATCACATACCGCTTCGACATCATCCTCCAGGGCGAGGGCGAAACGGCCTTCTTCGAAATCTAATTGGCGTGCCCGCCCAACTGAACTCGCCATGGCCTGCGACAGAACAAATCTCAGGTCTCAAACCCGGATCTGAAATAATCTGAGATCTGCGATCTGACATCTGCCCTGGACAGTTTCTGTCAAGGGCCGAGCGAAGCGAGGAGGCATGACGATCAATCCGGCTGATTCAGAGATTTTCGGCGCCCTCTTCGGCACGGAGGAGATGCGCCGCGTCTTCTCCGACCGCGAGCGGCTGCAATCCATGCTCGATGTCGAGGCCGCGCTGGCGCGCGCGCAAGCCCGCCTCGGCATCATCCCCGCTGTCGCCGCACAGGCGATCACCGAGGCTGCGTCGGTTGATCGGATCAAGCTCGACGAGCTTGGTACCGGCACGCAGATGATCGGGCAGCCGGTCGCCGCCCTGGTCAAGGCGCTCGGCCAGGCTGCAGGCAGCGAAGCAGCCCGATACGTGCACTGGGGCGCGACGACGCAGGACATTGTCGACACCGCGCTGGTCCTCCAGCTCCGCAAGGGGCTGGATCTCGTGGAGACGGCGGTTCGCGAGCTCAGCGCGGCGCTCTCGGAGAAGGCAAAGATCCACCGCGCGGACCTCATGGCGGGCCGCACGTATCTGCAGCACGGCCTGCCGATTACCTTCGGCTACAAGTGCGCGGTCTGGCTCGCGCCGTTTCTGACCCATCTCGATCGCCTGCGCGAGCTGAAGCCTCGTGTGCTCGTCGTCCAGCTCGCCGGCGCTGTCGGCACGCTCGCCTCGCTCAAAGCCGAGGGGCGCGCCGTGACCGTCGGGCTTGCGAAGGACCTTGGGTTGGCAGAGCCCGAGGCTCCGTGGCACGTGAATCGGGATGGCTTGGCCGAGGTCGCCTGTTTCCTCGGTCTGGTCTCTGGCAGCGCGGCGAAGATCGCGACTGATGTGATTCTTCTCGCGCAGACCGAGGTCGCCGAAGTGTCCGAGCCCCACCAGGCTGGCCGCGGCGGCTCGAGCACAATGCCGCAAAAACGCAATCCGATCGCCAGCGCGCACATTCTCGCCTGCGCGCGCGGCGTCCACGCGCTCGTTCCGATCATGCTCGGCGCCTTGGCCCAGGACCACGAGCGGGCCACCGGCCCCTGGCAGAGCGAAGCGCTGGCGCTGCCCCAGATCTTCGTCCTGACCTCGGGGGCCTTGGCTCACGCGATCAGCCTCGCCAAAGGCCTGGTGGTCGATCCGGAGCGCATGCGCCGCAACCTGGACGCGACCGGCGGCCTGATCATGTCGGAAGCGGTGATGATCGCGCTCGCTGAGAAGATCGGCCGCAGTGCCGCCCACGATCTGGTCGAACACGCCTGCGACAAAGCCATCCAGTCGCGCCGTCCCCTGGCCGATGTCCTTCTCGAAGAGCCGGCCCTCGCGGCCCACTTCGATCGCCCGGCTCTCCTTCGGCTGCTCCAGCCCGAACAGTACCTCGGCGAAGCGCTCGAGATCGTCGATCGCGTCCTCGCCCGCGCCCGGACTATTACGGTGCGGGCACCCGGACTTTCGTCACGCCCGCACCCTTGACGCTTCGTGTCACGCTATGTCCCTTGCTCGAGCGTGGCTTCGCGCGCGCAAGCTCCCCTCACCCTGCCTCTCCACACTGGGGAGAGGAGAAGAGGTGAGGCCATCACACTCCCAGGTAGCGGGCTTTCACCTCTTCATTACGCCACAGCTCATCGGGGCTTGAGCGGTGGACGATCTTGCCCTTGCTCATCAGGTAGACGTCATCAGCGATCCGCAGCGCGAACGCCAGATTCTGCTCGACAAGGAGAATGGAGACGCCGCCGTCTTTGAGTTGCTGCAGGATCCGTCCCAGTTCTCTCACAAGAATCGGCGCCAGCCCCTCGGTCGGCTCGTCCATCAGGAGGATTTCAGGGTTTCCGACCAGCGCGCGGCCGCAGGCGAGCATTTGCTGCTCGCCGCCGGAGAGCTTGTTCCCCATGTGATCGAGCCGTTCTCTGAGGCGGGGAAACAGATCGAGGATCCTCTCGACGCCCCAGCCCGCTCTGTTCCCTTTGCGTTCAGTGATCGTCAAATTCTCTCTGACATTCAAGGACGGGAAGATCCGGCGTCCCTGGGGGACCAGGCCGATCCCTCGCCGCGCGATCTGGTGAGAGGGGAGGTGAGTGATCTCTTCGCCGTTGAGCACGACGCTTCCCCGCCGCGGCGGCGTGAACCCCGTGATCGATCGGATCAGCGTGGTTTTTCCCACGCCGTTTCTCCCGAGCAGCGCGACGACCTTGCCTTTTTCAACGGTGAGCGACACGCCCTGGAGGATGTGACTCTCGCCGTAGTAGGTGTGGATCTCCCGAATCTCAAGCATGATCGGTTCCCAAGTAGATCTCGGCGACCTCCGGATTGTTTCTGATCTCCTCCTTGGTCCCCTGGGTGAGAAGGCGTCCCTGGAAGAGCACCGCGATTCGATCGGCGAGGTCAAAGGCGACGTCCATGTCGTGCTCGATGATGAGGATGGTGATGTCGCGCGGGAGCCGCTGCATCATCCCCGAGACGGACATCGTCTCGGCTGGAGAGAGCCCCGCGGTCGGCTCGTCGAGCAGGAGCACCTTCGGCGTTCCGGCCAGCGCCAGCACCAGCTCCAACTGGCGTTGCTCGCCGTAGGAGAGGTGCTTCGTGAGCGTCTCCTTCCGGTCAGCAAGGCCCCACTGGCTGAGCAGTGTCTGGGCGCGGTCCAACAGGTGCGGGTAGGACGCGATGGAGCGGTGGAGCGTGAAGCGCGCCGAATCCGACGCCTGGACCGCGAGGAGCGCGCTCTGGAGCACGGTGAGGTTTTGGAAGAGCGTGGTGATCTGAAAGGTGCGGGCGAGGCCGAGCCGGGCCCGCCGGTGAATCGGCAGATGGGTCAGCTCCCGGTCAAAGAGCGTGATCTTCCCTTCGGACGGCGGGAGCAGCCCCGTGATCAGATTGAAGAGTGTGGTCTTCCCGGCGCCGTTTGGCCCGATGATCGCCAGGCGCTCTCCGGGCTTTGCCGTGAGCGTCACGCGGTCGACGGCGCGAAGGCCACCGAAATCCTTTGTGATCCCTTCGACGGTGAGGGCGCTCATGTCGCGCGCCTCCGCTCGGCGAACAAGCCTGTCAGGCCGCGGGGCGCGAAGAGGGTGACCACGACATAAATGACCCCCAGAACCAGGAGCCACCGCTGGGTGTACACGCTGATGGCGTTTTCAAGGAAGACGATCACCGCGGCGCCGACCGCGGGACCGATCAGGCTGCCCGTGCCCCCGAGGATCACCATGATCAGGGCGGTGGCCGAGAAGATCATGCTCAGGTAGGCCGGACTCACGAAGCCGTTATAGTAGGCGAACAGGTTCCCGGCGAGACCCGCGAAGAGCCCGGCCAGGATAAACGCGACGAACTTGTAGAGCCAGACATTGTATCCGAGCACCTTCATCCGCGCTTCACTCTCTCGGATTCCCACCAGCGCGTGCCCAAACGGCGAGCGAACGATGACCCAGAGCAGGGCGACCGTCACGATGAAGAAGAAGAGGACGAAGAAGTAGAACGGCACACCGTCGCTGAGCGACCAGGGCAGACCGAGATTGGGACGCGGGACGCCGGGAATTCCGTCATCACCTCGCGTCAGGGACTTCCAGCCGAACGCGATGCCCCAGAGCACTTGAGAGAGGGCCAGCGTGATCATCAGGAAATAGCCCTCGTGGGTGCGCAGGGCGAGCAGGCCGAAGAGGGCGCTCGTCACGGCTGCCAGAGCGAGTCCGGCCGGGAAATCGATCCAGAAAGTGTTCTGGGTCACGCGGAGCGAGAGGAGCGCGATCGCGTACGCCGCGGCCCCGAAATACGCGGCGTGCCCCAACGAGGGGAGCCCGGTGTACCCGAGCAGGAGATTCAGGCTCATGGCGAAGATCGCGAAGATGATCATCTTGGTGAGGAGTCCAAGCTGGTATGAAGAGAGGATGAAGGGGAGAATCAGAAGGAGGACCACCACGGCGAGGCCAAAGAGAAGTCGCTGAATGCCGTTCCGCCTACTCATTGGGCTGCTTCCAGTGGGCCACACAATGAACCTTGCCGTAAGTGTTCCCTAATCCGAAAATAAAATCTGCGAGAGGCGAGGCTGTGGCCCGCAGGGCCTGTCATCGGGGCCCCCCCCGCGCCGCCGCGCTCCGTCACCCTGACGAGGGTCCCACTCCCGCGCGGTGCCGCGGGGGCCACCCCGACGCCACCCGCGGGCCACAGCCTTGTCACTGCTCGGTTGTATTTTCGGATTAGCACGGTGTTGAAGAACACCCGCTAGCGGCAGGCGGCTCAAAAAGGTCCAGATGCAAGGCGGCGAGGAAGCGAGGAGTGAGACTTACGAGGAGTGAGACGTACTTAGATGTACGTTGCAACGACGAGCGACGAAGCCGACGCCGCAGATGGGCCTTTTTCAGCAGCCTGTTAGGGTGCGGGTTGCCCAATCTCATGGGCGCATCAAGCTGGAACGGTACGAATCATAGCCGGCCGAAGAGCCCCCGGGGCCGGATCGCCAGAATGATGGCCATGGGGGCGAAGACTGTAAAGAGAGCGAGCTCGGGGAAAAAGACCTTTCCGAAGTTATCGAGCAACCCGACCAGGAGTCCGCCGAAGAACGCCCCTTTCAAGCTCCCGAGCCCCCCGATGATGATGACCACGAAGGCCAGCAGAAGGATCTCGAAGTCCACTCCGGGATAGACGCCGACGAATGCGCCGCCGATGATTCCCCCGAGGGCGGCGAGCGCGGCGCCAAGCGCAAAGACCCCCGAGGAGAGCAGCGACACATTCACCCCCGCGCCCCTCGCCATCTCCGCGTCGTCGACCCCGGCCCGAATCATCGCGCCGAGCTTTGTGCGCTCCTGCAGCCACCAGAGGCCGAGTCCCACTGCAAACCCGACCGCGATCACGAAGAGGCGATAGCTCGGAAAGACGAGGTTCCCGATCCAGATGGATTTCGAGAAGAGCTCAGGCTTGGGGAGCGTTTGAGGGGTGCCTCCCCAAACGAGCAGCGCGAGATCGCCAAAGATAAAGAGGAATCCGAAGGTCAGGAGGACCTGAGAAAGGGGCTGATTGGGGAAGCGTCGCAAGAAGTAGCGCTCCATCAGCGCTCCGATGACGGTGACACCCGCGACGCCGGCAAGGAGCGCGTACAGGAAATTTTCTGTGCGCTGCGCGACGGTGAGCCCGACATACGCGCCCCAGAGGTAGTAAGAGCCATGCGCAAGGTTCAAGATCCGCATGAGGCCGTAGATCAGCGACAGGCCCGCGGCGAGAAGGAAGAGCAGCATCCCAAAGGAGATGCCATTCAAAATCTGTGTTACCCAGAAGGTCATGATCGTCCGAGCATACAACAGAGGGGAGGCCGCAGGCCTCCCCTCTGCTCAGGGGACTACGCGCTCCTGCCCACGTTACTTGACCCACTTCCCCTTCATATCAGGATACGAGGGCATGGCCATGTACGCGTCGGGGCTATACTTCCAGAATTGGCTCGTGTTGGG
>Ga0209342_10007141_pt1 | contig 11245 bp, 6 predicted proteins | sample RifCSP16_2_FD_184023 | JGI IMG/M metagenome (GOLD analysis project Ga0209342, IMG submission 184023) | Soil microbial communities from Rifle, Colorado - Rifle CSP2_sed 16_2 (SPAdes) (version 2) | ecosystem: Environmental > Terrestrial > Deep subsurface > Rock core/Sediment | place: Rifle... | reverse complement strand
TCGGGCGGCGCCGCGGCCGGGTTGATGCCCTGCTGATGCAGCTCGGCTGAGGCAAGGCCCGCGGGATTGCCGCCGAGCAGGATGTCCGTGCCCCGGCCGGCCATGTTGGTGGCGATGGTCACCGCCGCGCTGCGCCCGGCCTGGGCGACGATGGGCGCTTCCTTCTCATGGAACTTGGCGTTGAGAACCTCGTGCTTGACGCCGCGCCGCTTGAGCATCTCGGCCAGCACTTCGCTCTTCTCGACGCTGGTCGTGCCCACCAGCACCGGCCGGCCAGCGTCGGTCATCTCGACGATCTCGTCGATGAGCGCGGTGAACTTGGCGTTCTCGGTGCGGAATACCAGGTCGGCGTCGTCGTCGCGGATCATCGGCCGGTGGGTGGGCACCGCGACGACGTCGAGGCCGTAGATCTTGTAGAACTCCTCCTGCTCGGTCATCGCCGTGCCGGTCATGCCCGACAGCTTCTCGTACAGCCGGAAGTAGTTCTGGAAGGTGATCGTGGCCAGGGTGACCGACTCGCGCTGGACGCGCAGGCCCTCCTTGGCCTCGATCGCCTGGTGCAGGCCCTCCGACCAACGCCGGCCGGGCATCTTGCGCCCGGTGAACTCGTCGACGATGACGATCTCGCCGTTGTCGACGATGTAGTCGCGGTCGCGCTGGTAGAGCGCGTGCGCCTTGAGCGCCTGCTCGAAGTGGCGCGCCAGGCGCGGGTCGCTGTCGAACAGGTTGTCGACCTTGAGCAGGCGCTCGATCTTGTCGATGCCCGTTTCGGTCGGTGCGACGGCGTGCTCCTTGAGGTCGATGAAGTAGTCGCCGCCCTCCTCGGCACCCGCCGGCCGCTCGGACAGGCGCGGCACGAGCCGGGCGAACTGGTAGTAGAGATCCTCCGACTCCTCGGCCTGGCCACTGATGATCAGCGGCGTGCGCGCCTCGTCGATGAGGATGTTGTCGACTTCGTCGACGATGCCGAAGTAGCGCTCGCGCTGCACGCGCTGGTCGAGCTCGGTGACCATGTTGTCGCGCAGGTAGTCGAAGCCGTACTCGTTGTTGGTGCCGTAGGTGACGTCGGCCGCGTACGCCTCGCGCCGGTCGACCGGGCGCAGGTGGAGCAGTCGCTCGTCCGTGCCGCGGTGATCGGGGTCGTACACGAAGGCGCTCTCGTGCTGGATGATCCCGACCGTCAGGCCCAGACCGTGGAAGATCGGGCCCATCCATTGCGGGTCGCGCTTGGCCAGGTAGTCGTTGACCGTCACCACGTGGACGCCGCGCCCGGACATCGCGTTCAAGGCGGCGGCGAGTGGCGCGACGAGGGTCTTGCCCTCGCCGGTCTTCATCTCGGCGATCTTGCCTTCGTGGAGGACGACGCCGCCGATCAGCTGGACGTCGAAATGGCGCATGCCGAGCTTGCGCCGACTGATCTCGCGCGCCGCGGCAAAGACGTCCGGCAGAGCGTCATCGAGCACCCCCTGGAGGTGCTTGACGTCCTCCTTCTCGCGCGCCCGGCGCAACTCGCGGCGGCGCTCGGAGCTCTCGTGATGGAGCTCTTCCTCGCTCGGTTCGCTCGGCGCGGCGTCCTCGCGGATCTGTTGGCCGAGCTCGATCATGCGCTCGCGGATCTCCTCGTCCGACATCGCTTCGAAGTCTGCCTCGAGTGAATTGATCTCGTCGACGATCGGCTGGAGCCGGCGCACGGCGCGGTCGTTCGAGTCGACGAAGCGGGAAATCAGGTTGCGCATCAGACCGAGAAGTATAGGTGGGCCTCTCGCGCGCCCCCTTCGCGACGCCCGGTACGGGCCGCGTCGGGCCGCCGCTCAGCGGTCGTCGAGGGCACTCCGGTCGGGCGTCTCGCGAGCTGCTTCGCTCTGCTCGCGGGCGATCAGATCGAGCTTGCTCTCGAGCTCCTGGAAGCGCCTGCTGATCGAGCTCAGGACCATGCCCACGCCACCGAGCAGGATGCCGACGATCTCGAGCACGGCGGCCAGGACGGCGGACGGCAGGCGCGGCACCAGCCCCGTCTCGGCGTACTCGATGACCACGCCGATGCCCGGGATGAGGCCAAGGATCATGAACACCAGGCCCAGGCCGCCGAAGAAGGTGAGCGGCTTGTAGTCCCGAAAGAGGAGCATGATCGTCCAGGCAATCCGCGCTCCGTCGCGGAAGACCTTGATCTTGCTCGAGCTGCCGCGCGGGCGCGAGCGCAGGTTGATCGGCAGCTCGACGATGCGCAGGTTGCGTTCGAGCGTCTTGACCGTCAGCTCGGCCTCGATCTCGAAGCCCGAGGCGGCGATCGGGATGGTCCGCACGAGCTGACGCGTCATTACCCGAAGGCCGGAAAGAATGTCGGTCAGGCGCACCCGGAGCAGGAAACGGACCAGCGCGGCGTACATCCGATTGCCGAACCGGTTGAGGATGTGGAACTGGCTCGACGTGCCCCGCATCGTGCGCGATCCGACGCTCATGTCCGCCCGCCCGGCGCGAACCGGCGCGAGCAGATCGTGGACGGCCTCGGCCGGGTACGTGTCGTCGCCGTCGACCATCACGTAGACATCGGCCTCGATGTCGCGGAAGGCGGTGCGCACGGCAAAACCCTTGCCGCGGCGAGTCTCGGTCAGGATGCGCGCCCCGTGCTCGGTGGCCACCTTGACCGTGTCGTCGTCGGAGTCGTTGTCGATGACCCATACCGCTGCGTCGGGCAGCTCGCGTCGGAAATCGTCGACCACCCGCCCGATCGTCGCCTCCTCATTGAGGCACGGGATGATCACCGCGATCCGCCACCGGCGGCCGTTGGCGGGTCTTGCTTCGGTCTGGTCGAGTTCGGCGGTCGTCATCGCCGGTCGTGCTCGCGGGCCATCACCGACTCGGGTTCACTGGTCATGTCGCATCGATAAGACCGGCAGGGACACCATGCAATAGTCCGGAAGTATAGGTAGGCGAATTGTCGGGTTACGTGCAGACGGCGTCGTGTGCCACACTCAGCGACAAATGGCGGAACTTGAGGGGTGACCGTGCCTGCCCCAGCCGGCAGTTCACGGGAGACGTCAGTGGCGGCCGTGAAGTCGGCCGAGCGCGCTCGCGCCATGGGCATCTCGGCGGCCCTTTTCGTGGTCACGTTCCTCGTCTACTGGTTGTCCGGGCCGTTCAACACGCCCTATGACTTCCAGCTGTCGCAGGCCAACAACCTGATCCACGGCCATCTCGACATGACCGAGCAATACACGCACAACCTGAACGTCCTCGAGCGCGTGCTCTACGACGGCAAGGGCTTCTGCCTGCCGATCAACGACCCGCGCGGCCCGGAAATCGACGCGCTGATCGAGAATCCGCGCTATTCCGCCGACTGCAAGCACTACATGCAGCACTCGCTGGGACCGGCTTTCCTGCTCGTGCCGGTGGTCCTCGTCTTCGGGCTCGACGCCAGCCAGACGCTGATCTCGGCGCTTGTCGGCGCGGCTACGGCCGTCCTCGTCTTCGCCATCACGCGCCGCTTCAGCCGCGATCTGCGGACGCAGATCGCGCTGACCGTGCTGGCCATGTTCGGCACGACGCTGTGGTACGCCGCGGCCGATGGCGGTGTCTGGTACTTCGCTCACGCCACCGCGGTCTTCTTCCTGTTCGCAGCCATCTACGCCACGGTCGGTCTGCGTCGCCCGCTCGTCGCCGGAGCGATGATCGGCGCCGCGTTCATGTGCCGGCCGTCAACGATCCTGGCCGCCCTGTTCCCGCTCGTCGCGCTCTCCGACGTGTGGCTGCCAGCGGCCGAGGGCCGGGCGACCTCGTTACTGCGCCGGATTCGGTTGCGGCCGCTCGTGGAACTCGCCCTCGGTGTGGCTCCGTTCGTGTTGCTCAACGGCGCGGTCAACTATCTGCGCTTCGGCAACCCGCTCGAATCGGGTTACAGCTATGGCGAGCAGGTCTACCAGACGAACCTCAGTTACCTCTATGAGGACGGGCTCTTCAGCATCAACTTCATCGGCCGCCACGTGGCGATCATCCTCGAGCAGATGCCGCTTTTCTCGAACCAGGGGTCATTCGTCTACCCATCCTGGGCCGGGCTGGCCATCTGGGTCACCTCGCCGGCGCTGCTGTTGGGCCTGTTCGCGCATCTGCGGCGATATACGCAGGCCGCCCGGTTGGCCGCCCTGGCAGTCGCCCTGGCGGGCGGGCTGATGCTCATCGGCGCGGTGAGCCAGCGCCTTGGTCTCAACACCTGGACGGCGGCGCAGGTCCCGCTCGGCCTGCACCTTGCGCCGTTCTGGTTGCTGATCGCGCTGGCCATCGGTCTGGCCATCGGCATGCGCGATCGGCTGGTGGTCGCCTGCTGGGCTGCTGTGCTGGCCATCGCGTTCTTCGACTTCATGTTCACAGCGACGGGTTGGTCGCAGTTCGGGTACCGCTACGGGCTCGACTTCGTGCCCTTCCTGTTCCTGCTCGTGGTCATCATGGTTCGTCGCGTGCGTCGCTACCAACTGGTGCTGATCGGCGCCTCGGTGCTGGTCAACCTGTGGGGTGTGCTGTGGATCTTCAAGTTCGCCCAGGGCCAGCTCTTCGGCTGGACGTGGGTCGGCTGGTGATCGACTAGCTGATCGGGCCCCAGAAGCCGATGCCGTAGCCGACAACGAGCACGACGAAGGTCAGCACGGCCAGCCCGACCCAGAACAGCACCGCCATGCGGTAACTGGTCGGCGCCATCTCGGCGTTGGCCAGCGGCGCCGGCTTCCAGCGGCGCGAGACGAGCCGGCTGCGCCAGGTGCGCTGCTCAACCGGGGTTGGCTCGAGGCCGGTGGGCGTGGGTCGGTACAGCTTCAGGCTCAACGTGGCGTGCTCACCTGCGCCTGGTCAGAGATCGCCGGTGCAACATCGGCGTCGTCGTCGCCGTCGGCCGCGCGATCGTGATGCTCTTCGTCCCACAGCAGCATCTCCTGGACCAGCTGCAGGTCGCTCGAGAACAGCGCGCCGACAGATTCGCCGCGGTGGATGCGCCGGATAGCCTCGCCGATGAGCGGCGCCACCGACAAGACCTTGATCTGCGGCAGACGGCGTGATGGCGACAGCGGGATGGTGTCGGTCAGGACGATCTCAGTGATCTCCGACGTGCGCAGCCGATCGACCGCCGGGTCGGACAGGACGCCGTGCGTGGCGCAGGCGTAGATCTCGGTCACGCCCTCGCGGATCAGCGCGTGCTCGATCTCCATCAGCGTGCTTCCGGTGTCGATCTCGTCGTCGACGATGATCGCCCGCTTGCCCTGGACCTCGCCGATGACGTTGAGCAGCTCAGCCGTTCCGAGGTTGCCCGGCCGGCGCTTCTCGATCACCGCCAGGGGCGCCTCGAGGATCTCGGCGAACGTCCGGGCGCGTTTGGCGAAGCCGAGGTCGGTAACCACCACCAGATCCTCGAGATCGAGCCGCTTGAAGTAGTTGGACAGCATGTGGACGGCGGTCAGCTCGTCCACCGGGATGTTGAAAAAGCCCTGGATCTGGCCCTGGTGGAGGTCCATCGTCAGCACCCGATCGGCACCGGCGACGCTGATCATGTCGGCCACCAGGCGCGCCGTGATCGGCACCCGCGGCTGGTCCTTCTTGTCCGACCGGCCGTATGCGTAGTACGGGATGACCGCCGTGATCCGGCCCGCGCTGGCGCGCTTGAAGGCGTCGATCATGATCAACAGCTCCATGATCGACTTCTGGACCGGCCGGCACGTGGGCTGGACGATGAACACGTCGCGATCGCGGGCGTTGTCCTCGATCTTGACGAAGATGTTCTCGTTGGCGAACTCGAACACCTCCGCGCGGCCCAGCTCGCGGCCCAGGTAGCTGGCGATCTTGCGTGCCAGCTCCGGGTTGGAGTTGCCTGTGTAGAGGTCGTATTGGTCGCTGTAGACGGTCGCGGCACGCCCGCCGAATGCGCTCACGAGGACCCTCCCGCCGGGCTGCCATTGTCGGGCATCGCATCCTCGTCTGTCAGCCCCTGCCGACCGCCATCGCGGTCCTCGGCGCGGAAGACGGCGATCCCGGCCACCACGTCGCCCTCGTTCAGGCGCATAACGATGACGCCGCGCGCCTGTGAGCCGTAGCGGTTGACGCTCATCACGTCGGTGCGCACGACCTGGCCTTCGCGGCTGATCAGCAGCAGCTCCTCGTCCTGCTCGGCCACGAGCTCCACGGCGGCCACCCGGCCGGTCTTGGAGCCCTCGATCGGGATGAGCGTCACGCCCTGCCCGCCGCGGTGCTTGCGCCGGAACTCGGACACCGCCACGCGCTTGCCATAGCCGGTCTCGGTCAGCACGAGCACATCGGTGCCCGGCTTGATGATGCCCATACCGACTACCTGGTCGGCCGCCTTGGCCAGGCGGATGCCGATCACGCCGGCGGCGTCGCGGCCCATCGGCCGCACCTCGCGCTCGGAGAAGCGGCCGATGCGGCCGAGGGCCGATGCGAGCAGCACGTCGTCGTCGCCCGACGAGACGGCCACCCACGCCAGCTCGTCGTCGCTGGCCACGGTGATCGCCCGGATACCGGTTGAGCGGACGCGTTCGAACTGCTCGATGGGTGTCTTCTTGATCATCCCGCGCCGGGTGGCCATGACCATGTTGCAGCCGCGCTCGAAGTTGGGGATTGTCACGATCGCCAGCACGCGCTCGTTGGGCGGTTCGAGCTGGACGCCTTCGAGATTGACCACCGGCATGCCCTTCGACGTCCGTTCGGTCGGCGCCGGGAAGGCGTGAACCTTGGAGCTGAAGACGCGGCCCTGGTTGGTGAAGAACAGCACCCAGTCGTGGGTGCCGGCGACGAGCAGATGCAGATCCGCGTCTTCCTCGACCGTCTTGGCGCCGATGATGCCCTTGCCGCCGCGGATCTGGCGTCGGTAGGTGGCCAGTGGCTGGCGCTTGATGTAGCCGCGTGTCGAGACGGTCACGACCACGTCCTCGTCGGCGATCAGGTCCTCGTCGGTCAGCTCGCGGTCGGCGTCCTCCTGGACGCGCGTCAGGCGCGCGCCGGCGTACTTGGCGGAGAGCTCGCGCAACTCGTCCTTGATGATCGCCAGCACGCGCGCCGGGTTGGCCAGGATGTCCTCCAGCTCGGCGATGAGCTTGATCGTGGCCAGGTACTCGTCCTCGATCTTCTTGCGCTCGAGCGCGGCCAGCCGGCGCAGCTGCATCTCGAGGATGGCGTTGGCCTGGATCTCGGTCAACTCGAAGCGGCTCATCAGGTTGGTGCGCGCGGCATCGACGTCGGCCGACTCGCGAATCGCCTTGATCACAGCGTCGAGGTGATCGAGCGCGATCTTGAGACCCTCGAGGATGTGCGCCCGATCGCGCGCCCGACCGAGGTCGAACTCGGTCCGCCGCCGGACGACCTCGCGCCGCCAGTCGATGTGGTGCTGGAGGACCTGCTTGAGCGGCAGCGTCTGCGGCTGGCCGTCGACCAGCGCGAGCATGTTCATGTTGTAGGCGAGCTTCAACGCGGTGTGCTTGAAGAGGTTGTTGAGCACCTTGCGCGGCGCCGCGTCGCGCTTGCACTCGATCACCAGGCGCATGCCGTCGCGGTCCGATTCGTCGCGCAGGTCGGCGATGCCGTCGATCTTCTTGCCCTGCACCAGGTCGGCGATCTTCTCGGCCAGACTGGCCTTGTTGACCTGGAAGGGCAGCTCGGTGACGACGATGGCCATGCGCTGGCTGCGCGTCTCCTCGAACGACACCGCGGCCTGCATGATGATCCGGCCGCGGCCGTGGGCATACATATCGCGGATGGCGTCGACCTGCTCCCATTGGCCGGTGACGCTGTTGCGCCGCCGGTCGTAGCGGAAGATCGTCGCGCCGGTCGGGAAGTCCGGCCCATTGACGACGTTGCACAGCTCGTCGTTGGTCAGTTGCGGGTTATCGATCAGGCCGATGGTGGCCTCGACGATCTCGCCCAGGTGATGGGGCGGGATGTTGGTCGCCATGCCCACGGCGATGCCGGCCGAGCCGTTGACGAGCAGGTTGGGCAGCTTGGCCGGCAGCACCGACGGCTGCTGGCGCGTGCCATCGTAGTTCTCGACGAAGTCGACCGTCTGCTTGTCGATGTCGGCCAGCACCTCGGCGGCGATCGCCGTCATGCGCGCTTCGGTGTAGCGCATCGCGGCTGGCGGGTCACCATCGACCGAGCCGAAGTTGCCCTGGCCGTCGATCAGCGGGTAGCGCAGCGAGAACGTCTGCGCCAGTCGCACGAGGGCGTCGTACAGGGCGACGTCGCCGTGCGGGTGGTACTTGCCCATCACCTCGCCCACGATGGCGGCGCACTTGCGGTAGCTCGACGCCGAGGTGAGACCCATCTCGTGCATCGTGTACAGGATTCGGCGGTGCACGGGCTTCAGCCCGTCGCGCACGTCGGGCAGCGCGCGGCTGACGATGACGCTCATGGCGTAGTCGAGATAGCTGACGCGCAGCTCGTCCTCGATCCGGATCGGGACTATCCGTCCGACCTGATCAGCCACCGCGCGCGGCCTCCCTGCTGCCGCTCAGTACCGGTGCGCGGCCCTGGCGCACGCCCTGCCGGTCAAGCGTCTCGTCGGCCAGCCGATCGAGACCGGCAAAACTGCCTGCCACCGCCGCAGCGGCGCTGGTTGCCGGCTCGTCCGCGCGACGCCGGATGCCGTCCAGACTGGCCCGAATCTGGGCCGCGAAGCCGGGGTCGATCGCCGGTGCGGTCAGCGCGTCGCGCAGCACCCAGGCGCGGTGACCGTCGCTCGCCTGGTGTGCGACATCCGCCTCCTCCCGAATCAGCTCGCGCACGCCACGCGGGTCCACCTCGAGCCACGAACGGAGCGCCCACGAGAGCGCCTTCTGCACGTCGGCGGCGTCGTCGCCGAGCAGTGATTTGATAAGTGTCAAACCGGGCGTCGCGGCCAGACTCGGTCGTTGCCCACGGGGCAGCTCGAACGGCAGACGGGCAACGGTCGAGCCCACCAGTCGCCGTTCCCAGCGGTCGGCCGAGAAGACCAGTTGCTCGAGCTCGGCCCAACGGAAATGCTCGCCCAGGATGCCGCGGGCATACAGCTCGGCGAGCGAGTCGACGCTGATCCAATCGCACGCCTGGCGCGCCAGGCGGCGCATCAGCTGCCACGTCCGTTCCGGGTCGTCGGGCAGCGAACGCAGCAGGCACACCTGGCTGAAGAGCACGAATTCGCGCTCATCCTCGATCGCCAGGCGTTCGGCCAGCCACAGTGCGCTGGCGGGCGAGCCCTGCCGCAGCGCCGGCCGAAGCTGGCGCCAGATCGCCGTCAGGAGTGGGTTGCGCACGCCGAAGACGGCACCTGAACCGGGCGCCACTCGTTCCTGCTCGTTGGCGTACGCGGCGTCGGCGAGCGCGGCGAGTCCATCGCGCAGTACGGCAACGAACTGCTCGGGGTCGTCGATCAGCTCGGTCAGCGCCTCGCCCAGGCCGCGTGCCTGCGGTAGCCGCTCGGCGACGAGCGCCTGGGCGCGCTGGGTGACCTCAGACGTCAAGGTTCTGGACCTGCCGCGCGCGGGCCTTGATGAAGTCGCGCCGCGGCTCGACCTTCTCGCCCATCAGCGTGGAGAAGATGCGGTCGGCCTCGGCGGCGTCCTCGATGTCCGCCCGCAGGAGGGTGCGCGTGGCCGGGTTCATCGTCGTCTGCCAGAGCTGCTCGGCGTTCATCTCGCCCAGGCCCTTGAAGCGCTGGATGGTCAGGTTCTTGGCCTTGAACTCCTTGACCACCAGCTCCCGATCGCGCTCGTCGTGGGCATAGCGCGTGACCTTGCCGGTGCTGACGCGGAACAGCGGCGGCTGGGCTATGAACAGGTAGCCGTTCTCGATCACGTGCGGCATGTGGCGGTAGAAGAAGGTCATCAACAGCGTCCGGATGTGGGCGCCATCGACGTCCGCGTCGGCGAGCAGGATGATCTTGTGGTAGCGCAGCTTGGCGATGTCGAAGGTCTCGCCGATGCCTGCCCCGAGGGCGATGATCAGCGGCCGGATCTTCTCGCTCGAGAGGACCCTGTCGATGCGCGCCTTCTCGACGTTGAGCATCTTGCCGAACATCGGCAGCACCGCCTGGAAGTGGCGATCGCGGCCCTGCTTGGCCGACCCACCGGCCGAGTCACCCTCGACGATGAACAGCTCGCTGCGCGCGGGATCCCTCTCCTGGCAATCGGCCAGCTTGCCCGGTAGCGCTGAACCCTCGAGCGCGCTCTTGCGGATGACCAGGTCGCGCGCCTTGCGTGCCGCCTCGCGGGCGCGTGCGGCGATGAGCGACTTCTCGATGATCCGCCGCGCGTCCTGGGGGTTCTCGTCGAGGTACTGGTTGATGCCCTCGGTGACCGCCGCCTGGACCTGGCCCTTGACGTCGGCGTTGCCCAGCTTGGCCTTGGTCTGGCCTTCGAACTGGGGATCGGTCAGCTTGACCGAGATGACCGCGGTAAGGCCCTCGCGGACGTCATCGCCGGACAGGTTGGCATCCGAATCCTTGAGGATGGCCTGCTTGCGAGCGTAGTCGTTGAGCGAGCCGGTCAGCGCCGCGCGGAAGCCGGTCACATGGGTCCCGCCGTCGACGGTGTTGATGTTGTTGGCGAAGGCGAAGACGCTCTCGGCGTAGCCGTCGTTGTACTGGATGGCGACCTCGATCTGCGTCGCCCCGTCACGTCGCTCGGCGTAGATGGGCCGCGGATGGAGCACGTCGCGGCCGCGGTTGAGATGGCGCACGAAGCTGACCAGCCCGCCCTCGAAGTAGAAGCTCTTCTCATGCGCCGGCGTTGCCCGCTCGTCGACGAACTTGATCCACAGGCCCTTGTTGAGATAGGCCGATTCGCGCAATCGCTGGGCGACTGTCTCGAAGCTCCACTCGAGCGTCTCGAACACCTGCGCGCCGGCCTTGAACGCGGTCAGCGTGCCGGTCCGGCCGTTGCTGGCGCCGATGGCGCGCACCGGCGTCGTCGGCTTGCCGCGCTCGTATTCCTGCCGCCACACCTTGCCGCCGAAGGACGATTCGACGTACAGCCATTCCGACAGCGCGTTGACAACGCTGACGCCGACCCCGTGGAGGCCGCCCGACACCTTGTAGCCGCCGCCGCCGAACTTGCCGCCCGCGTGGAGCACCGTGTGCACGACCTCGAGGGCGTCACGGCCGGTCTGCTTGTGCTTGCCGACCGGCACGCCGCGGCCGTTGTCGCGGTTGATGACGCTGCCGTCAGACTTGATGGTCAACTCGATCAGCGTCGCGTGGCCGGCCATGGCCTCGTCGATCGAG
>Ga0209342_10007140_pt1 | contig 11245 bp, 9 predicted proteins | sample RifCSP16_2_FD_184023 | JGI IMG/M metagenome (GOLD analysis project Ga0209342, IMG submission 184023) | Soil microbial communities from Rifle, Colorado - Rifle CSP2_sed 16_2 (SPAdes) (version 2) | ecosystem: Environmental > Terrestrial > Deep subsurface > Rock core/Sediment | place: Rifle... | reverse complement strand
GCGGCTGCGACCGTCTCCGGCGAGAGGTTCGTGTGGTAGTCGAACGTCACCGCGAGCGGGACCTGCGGCGCGATGCGGCGCACGCGGCGCAGGATCTCGCCCTCGGCGTCGTCCGCGCCCTCGACCACCATCGCGCCGTGAAGGTCGAGCAGCACCGCGTCGCAGCCGCGCCGCACCGCGTCTTCCACGGGGCGCACCAGCGCCTCGAACGTTTCCCGCGAGGCCCGGTTCGAGGGCCAGGACTCGGCGGCGATCGGCGTGACGGCTTCCGCGCCCTCCCGCGCGGCGACATCGAGAAAGGCGGCGAACGGCGAGTTGGTGCCCGCGAGCGCGCGGCTCGCGTCCTCGCCGTGAAGCGGCCCGTTTCCGTGCCCGAACGCCGCGAGCGGCGTCCCGATGGGCGAGAACGTGTTCGTCTCGTGCTTGATCTGGGCGATGACGAAGCGCTTGGTCACGGCCTCTTGACGACGAGAATGAGAAGCATTATCGTTATCCCTCATGGATTCAGGCACGAAATCAAGCCCGACCGCCCCGCCACCGGCACCGGACCCACCTCGGGGGACGCCCGTCCCGCGCGTGCGCAGCGATGCGCTGCTCGGTGGCGGCAGCGCGCTGATCATCGAGCACCACGGTCGCGAGTACTACCTGCGAATCACCCCGAACGGCAAGTTGATCCTGACGGCCTGACCCATGACCGCACCCCACCCGGACATCAGCCGCGCCGAGACGATCCTCAGCGCCGTGCTGTATCTCATGACGGCCTACCATCGCGCCCCTTGCCCGCGGATCGCGGCCTGCATCGCCGCGCATCTCGACTGCCTGGCCGCGCACCCGCACGTCGACCCGACGATCCGCGAGGTCTGCGCTGGCATGCGCGAGGAGTGGCACGGCGTCGGATGCACACCGCGGCGACGGGACGTTCACTGACCCCGTCTTGCCCGCGGCTCGGTCACCACTCGTACTTGTACCCCACCCCGTAGACCGAGTGGATGATCTCCCGCTCGGGCAGCGCGTCGGCGATCTTCTTCCGCAGCTTCTTCACGTGGCTGTCGACCGTCCGGTCCGAGACCACCCGTTCGTCGCGGTACATCGCGTCCATCAGCTGGTCGCGCGAGTAGATCCGCCCGGGCCGCGCCGCCAGCACCTTGAGCAGCTGGAACTCCACGGCCGTCAGCTCCAGGTCCTTCCCGCCGATGCTCGCCTGGAGCCCGGCCTCGTCGAGCGCGAGGCCGGTCTCCGCGGGTGCGTCCTTGCGCTTCGCGCGCCGCAGCACCGCTTTCACCCGCGCCACCACCTCGCGCGGGCTGAAGGGCTTGCAGATGTAGTCGTCGGCGCCGAGCTCGAGCCCGAGCAGCCGGTCGATCTCCTCGACGCGGGCGGTCACCATGACGATCGACGCATCCGAGAACGCGCGGAGCGCCTTGCAGACGTCGAGCCCGCTCTTGCCCGGCAGCATCAGGTCGAGCAGCACGAGGTCGGCGCCGTGCCCGCGCATCCAGTCCTCGACCGCGTCGCCCCGGTCGAGGAGAAACACCTCGTAGCCTTCCTGCACGAGGTAGTCGCGCAGGAGCTCGGCGAGCTTCTGCTCGTCCTCGACGACGAGGATGCGGTCAGCCATGGGCGCCGCGCGCTGCCATGGCCGGGAACGAGATCTCCCACCACAGCCCGCCCAGCGGGCTCGCGCGAGCGACGAGCTTGCCGTCGTGCGCCTCCACGATGGCGCTGGCGATCGCGAGCCCGAGCCCGGAGCCGCCGCCGGCGCGGTTGCGCGAGACATCGACGCGGAAGAGGCGTTCGGTGAGCCGCGGCAGGTCCGCCTCCGGCACCCCGGGGCTCGAATCCTGCCAATCGACCACCACGCGGTCACCGGTTCGCCGCAGCGCGATCGCGAGCCGGCCCGGTGCGTCCGTGTACCGCAGGGTGTTCTGCATCAGGTTGCCGAAGACCTGCCCGAGCCGCGTCCCGTCGCCGAGGATGCGCGCGTCGCGCTCGAGCCGCAGGTCCACCTGAAGGCCGCGCTCGGCGAGCGCGCGTCGCTGCGCGTCGACGATGTCCTCGATCGACTCGGCAAGGTCGAGCGGCTCCTTGTGATGGTCGAGCGCACCCAGGTCGGAGAGCGAGAGGAGATGCAGGTCCTCGACGAGCCGGGCGAGCTGCGCCACCTCCTGGGCGAGCGAGCCGAGGCTCGCCTGCCCGAGCGGCCGTACGCCGTCCTGCAGCGCCTCGATCTCGCCGCGCAGCACGGCGAGCGGCGTCCGCAGCTCGTGGGCGATGTCCGCGATCCACTGCTGCCGCGCGCGGCGGTTCGCAGCGAGCGTCGCGGCGAGGTCGTTGAAGTCGCGCGCGAGCTGCGCGAGCTCGTCGTGGCCGGCGGCCTCGAGCCGCACGTCGTAGTCGCCCTGAATGAGCGCGGCGGTCCCGCGCGCGAGCGCGCGCGTGCGCCGTGTGAGCCAGTGCGCGAGCCCGGCGCCGAGCGCGAGCGCGACGACGAGCATGCCGAGTGCGATCGCCGCGAACCGCAGATTCTGCTGCTCGGAGAGCGCCCGTTCGATCGCCACGACGCGCTGCGGCCGCGGGATATACCCGAGATACCCGACGACGCGCCCGTCCCATTCGATCGGCTTGAGGACTGCGTCCGGCGCGAGCTCCGCACGCCCGATCAGGAGCCGGCGCGCGGCGTCGAACAGCAGCAGCCGCAGGTCGAACGTGAGCGGGTACTCCCCCGCCGGCGCCGGCACCTGAGCGGGCGGCCGCTCGCCTTCCGTGCCGGCCGGGCGGCGCGACGAGCGCGGCACGCCGAGCGCATCGCGCGTGAAGTCGCTCCACCGGACGCGGTCGTCGACGAGCCAGCCCCACCCCCGCTCGCGTCCGTAGCCCGCGGCGAGCGTGGCGACGAGCCCGTCGAGGCGCCCTTGGTCGGTCCGGTAGATGTATTCGACCAGGCCACGGTCGAAGCTCCAGCTGAAGAGGAGATACGCCGCCACGGCGAGCGCCGCGTTCGCGCCGGCGATCGCGAGGAAGAGCTTGACCCGCAGGCGGTCGAACCGCGAGCGCCGGCCCGGCGGCGTGCCTGGCGGTGCCGCCGGCGCTCCGATCGCCGGCACATCCCTGGTATCGTCCTTCACGCTGCGAAGCCTACCCCCGAATCGCGCAAGCTTTGTGGACGGCCGGACCGTCGCAATTCGTTGCATCTGGGCGCCCGCTTGCACAAATTTTCCTCAATCGTTCCTCAGTCTCAAGCGACACTTCCGGGCCATGGACATGGACACGATTGAGGTCCCCACCCGGCCCGAGGTCGCGCCGGCCGCCCGGCGGGCCCGCCCCGCCCGGATCCGGTTCGGCCGCCTCGCCATCCTGCTCGCCTTCGGCGCGGCGCTCGTCGTGGGCGGTTACTACGCGTGGCGCACGTGGCTGGCAGGCGGCACCCCAGCCGGCGAGTACCTGACCGCGGTCGTCCAGCGCGGCGACGTCGAAGACACCGTGAGCGCCACCGGGACCCTCCAGCCCCGCGACTTCGTCGACGTCGGCACGCAGGTGTCGGGGCAGCTCAAGGTGGTGAACGTGCAGATCGGCCAGACCGTCAAGGCCGGCGATCTGCTCGCCGAGATCGACCCGACGGTCTACCGCACCCGCGTGGACGCCGGGCGCGCGCAGCTTCGCAACCTCCAGGCGCTCCTCGTCGACCGCCAGGCGCAGCTCGAGCTCGCCCGGCAGCAGTTCGCGCGGCAGGAGAACCTGATGCGCGAGGACGCGACGACCGCCGAGGCGTTCCACCAGGCCGAGGCGGCGGCGCGCTCTGCGGCCGCGCAGATCGACGCGATCAAGGCGCAGATCCAGCAGACCGAGTCGACGCTGCGCGGCGACGAGGCGAACCTCGGCTACACCAAGATCTACGCCCCGATGTCGGGGACGGTCGTCTCGCAGGCGGTGAAGCAGGGCCAGACGCTCAACGCGAACCAGCAGGCGCCGATCGTCCTGCGGATCGCGGATCTCTCGACGATGACCGTGGAAACGCAGGTGTCGGAGGCCGACGTCTCGCGGCTGCGGATCGGCATGGACGTCTACTTCACCACGCTGGGCGGCAGCGACCGCCGCTGGTACGGCAAGCTCCGCCAGATCATGCCGACGCCCAAGGTCGTCAACAACGTGGTGCTCTACGACTCGCTGTTCGACGTCCCGAACCCCAACCGGGACCTGATGACGCAGATGACCGCGCAGGTGTTCTTCGTCGTGGCGGGGGCGAAGGACACGGTCTTCGCGCCGGTCGCGGCGCTGCGCCCCGTCGGCCGGTCCGGCCGCGGGCCGCCGGCCGGGGGGGCGCGCGAGGCCGCCGATCCGAAGGCGACCGACGCGCGCAAGGGCGCGCCGCGCGTTTCCGCGGCGCTGGATCCGCGCGCGCTATTCGCGAACGGGCGCGCGCTGGTGAGCGTCGTTGCGGACGACGGGACCGTCGCGGACCGCGAGGTCCAGGTCGGCGCGATGAACCGCGTCTCGGCGCAGATCCTCGCCGGGCTCGAGCCGGGCGAGCGGGTCGCGATCGGCTCGCGTCCCGGGGCTGCTCGGGCGCGGCCCGCGACCCTGCCTCCGGGAACGCCGCGGCTCCGGTGACATGAAGCCCGAGCTCGCCATCGGCCCGCTCGCCCGACCGCCGCTCGCGCCGGCGATCGAGCTCGAGGGCGTGACCAAGACCTACCGCACCGGCGCGCTCGCCGTCGAGGTCCTCCACGGCATCTCGCTGGCGATCTACCCCGGCGAGTTCGTCGCCGTCATGGGCGCCTCGGGGTCGGGGAAGTCGACGCTCATGAACATCCTCGGATGCCTCGACCGCCCGACCAGCGGCACCTACCGCTTCATGGGCGAGGACGTATCGGGGCTCGGGCCCGACGAGCTCGCGCGGCTGCGGCGCGAGGCGTTCGGGTTCGTGTTCCAGAGCTACAACCTGATCGCCACCGCGACCGCGGCCGAGAACGTCGAGGTCCCGGCCATCTACTCGGGAATTCCGGGTCACGCGCGGCGCGACCGCGCGGCGACGCTGCTCGCGTCGCTCGGCCTGAGCGACCGGCTCGGCCACCGGCCGAGCGAGCTCTCGGGCGGGCAGCAGCAGCGGGTTTCGATCGCGCGCGCGCTCATGAACGGGGGCAGCATCATCCTCGCCGACGAGCCGACCGGCGCGCTCGACAGCGCGAGCGGCGAGGAGGTAATGCGCCTCCTGGAAGAGCTGTCGCAGCGCGGACACACGATCATCCTGATCACGCACGCCCGGGAGGTCGCACGCCACGCGCGCCGCATCATCGAGCTGAAGGACGGGCTGATCGTCGGCGACACCGGGCCGGGCCCGTCGGTGCCGGCGGCGCAGCCGGCCGAGGCGTCGCGCACGGACGGCGGCGCACTCGTCACCGACGCGATCGAGGCGGCGAAGACGGCGGTGCGGGCGCTGCGCGCGAACCTGTTCCGGACGGTGCTCACGCTCCTCGGAATCGTCATCGGCGTCGCGTCGGTGATCGCGATGCTCGCGGTCGGGGACGGCGCCAAGCGCTCGGTGCTGGACCGGATCAGCGGGATGGGCACCAACCTGCTGATCGTCCGGCCGTGGTCGCCCACGCAGCGGGGCTACGGCGCGGGCGGCGCCATCGCGACGCTGGTTCCGGCCGACGCGGAAGCGATTGCCGAGCTGCCGAACGTGCTGGTCGCGGTGCCGGAGCTCTCCGGGAGCGTCACCATCCGCTATGGCACCTCCGACTACCAGACCTCGGCGAGCGCCACGACCGCCAACTATCCGCTCGCGCGCAACTGGTCGGCCGTGCAGGGGACGTTCTTCCCGCCGTCGGACGTGCGCACCTACAGCACGGTGATCGTGCTCGGCCGGACCGTCGCCGACGCGATCTTCCCTCCCGATGTCGACCCGGTAGGCAAGCACGTGCTGGTCAACAACGTCGTATTCCAGGTCGTCGGCGTGATGGCGGCGCGCGGCGCCTCGCCATGGGGCACCGACCAGGACGACATCGCGTTCGTGCCGCTCACGACCGGCAGCCTCCGGCTCTTCGGACAGCGGCACGTCCGCCTGATCACCGTTGGAGTCGAGGACGTCGCGCGCATCGACGCCACCCAGGACGAGGTGAACGCGCTGCTGCTCGCCCGCCATCGCACGACCGACTTCCAGATCCGCAACATGGCGTCGATCATCGAGACCGCCACGGAGACGCAGAACACGCTGACGATCCTGCTCGGCTCGATCGCCGCGATCGCGCTGCTCGTGGGCGGCATCGGCGTCATGAACATCATGCTGGTGAGCGTGACCGAGCGCACGCGCGAGATCGGCATCCGCATGGCCACCGGTGCGCGGATGCGCAACATCCTGCAGCAGTTCCTGACCGAGGCGCTGGTGGTGTCGCTGATCGGCGGCCTGATCGGCGTCGCCGTCGGGCTCGCGGCGGCGGCGATCATCGCGGCCTTCGGCACACCGATCGAGTACTCGGCCGGACCGGTGCTGCTCGCTTTCGGGTGCGCGTTCGCGACCGGACTCGTGTTCGGCTTCATGCCGGCGCGCAAGGCGGCCCGGCTCGATCCGGTGGTCGCGCTCGCGGCCGAGTGAGGGAAGCGCCCGTGTCCGAGCCGCGTCGTCTCGCCACCGGTTTGACCGCCCTCGTGCTCGCCGGGTGCGCGGTCACGAGCACGCCGCCGCCGCGCGGCATCGACATGCCGGCGGCCTGGAACGAGCCCGCGCCGGCGGACGTCCAGCCGCTCGTGCTCGACTGGTGGCGGGCGTTCGGCTCCGCGGAGCTCGCCGGCCTGGTCGCGCAGGCGCTCGCGGGAAATCCCGACCTCGCGATCGCGTCCGAGCGCATCCGGCAGGCCGAGGCGGCGCTGCAGATCGCCGGCGCTTCGCTCTTCCCGACGCTCGACCTGGACGCGGGCACCGGGCAGGCCGGTTCCCGTCCCAGAGGCGGTCCGACGACGACCGGCAAGTCGACCGACGTCGCCCTGAGCGCGAGCTACGAGCTCGACCTGTGGGGCCGCAACGCCTCGATCAAGCGCTCCGCGGACGAGTCGCTGCAGGCGACGCGCTTCGACTACGAGACCGTGCGGCTGACGCTCGTTGCCAGCGTCGCGACGACCTACTTCGACGTCCTGACCTTCCGCGCCCGGCTGGCGATCGCCCGCGAGACGGTGGCGATCGCCGAGCGCATTCTCGGCGTGGTCGACTCACGCGCCCGCCACGGCGTCACCTCGCAGCTTGACCTGGTGCGGCAGCAGACGGCGGTGCTCCAGGCGCGCGCAATCATCCCGCCGCTCGAGCTCCTGGAGCGTCAGACGCTGAACGCGCTCGCCGTGCTCGTCGGTCGGCCGCCCGAGGGGTTCGACGTCGCCGGCCGCTCGGTGGCGGAGCTCCCGGTGCCGGGCGTCGAGCCCGCGCTGCCGGCCGGCGTGCTGGTGCGCCGGCCCGACATCGCCGCCGCGGAGGCCGAGCTCGCGGCCGCGAACGCTGACGTCGCCGCCGCGCGCGCGGCGCTCCTGCCGAGCATCCGGCTCACCGGGTCCGCCGGGCTCGCGAGCGACGCGCTGCTGTCGATCGGCAGCTCGCCGACGCTGCTCTACTCGATCGCGGCGTCGCTGCTGCAGCCGATCTTCGACGGGGGGCGGCTGCGCGGGCAGGTCGACTTCGCCGCCGCGCGCGAGCGCGAGCTGGTCGAGACCTATCGCCGGAGCATCCTCGCCGCGCTGACCGACGTGGAGAACGCGCTGGTCGCGGCGAACCGCACCGCGGTCCAGGAGCAGCTGCAGACGCAGGTGCGCGAGGGCGCGCAGCGGACGCTGCGCCTGGCGGAGATCCGCTACCGCGAGGGCGTCGACGACCTGCTGTCGGTGCTCGACGCGCAGCGGACGCTGTTCCAGGCGCAGGACCTGCTCGCCCAGATCCGACTCGCCCGCCTCGCCGCGTCGGTCGCCCTCTACCGGGCGCTCGGCGGCGGTTGGGAAGCGCCGGAGCGCTCGCCGGCGACGGCGAGCTCGGAGCGCCGCTAGAGCGCGTCGTAATAGGCGGCGATCCGCTTCCGCATCGCCGCGTCCGGGATCTTCCCCCGCATCGCTCCGAGGTTGTCGGCCACGTGCTGCGGGTTGCGCGTCCCCGGGATGACGCACGTCACCGCCGGATGGCCGAGGATGAACTTCAGGAACACCTGCGCCCAGCTCGCGCAGCCGATCTCGCCGGCCCACTCGGGAAGCGGCTTGCCCTTCACGCGCGCGAACATCGCGCCCTCGGCGAACGGGCGGTTGACGATCACCGCCACGCCCGCGCCTTGCGCAACCTCGAGCATCCGCTGCTCGGCCTCGCGCTCCGCCAGCGAGTAGTTGAACTGCACGAACTCGGGCCGGTGCTTCCTGATCGCCGCCTCGAGCGCCGGGTAGGCGCCGGCGTGGTAGTGCGTCACCCCCAGATAGCGGACCCGGCCGTCCTTCTTCCACCCGGCGAGCGTCGCGAGGTGCGTGTCGGTGTCGACGAGGTTGTGGACCTGGATCAGATCGAGACGCTGGACGCGGAGCTTCTTCAGCGACGCCTCCATCTGCCTGAGCCCTGCCTCGCGCCCGGTCGTCCAGACCTTGGTCGCGACGAAGAGCTTCCCGCCCAGCCCGAGCTCCGCGGCGAACGTGCCGACCGCTTCCTCGGCAGCGCCGTACATGGGCGACGAGTCGACGACCGTGCCGCCGCGCGCGACGAGCGTGCGGAGCGCGTCCTTCGCCGCGGCGCGGTCGGGCCCGTCGCGCGGCACGTCGAAGCTCTGCCAGGTGCCCAGGCCGACGCTGGGGATCCGTTCACCGCTGCGCGGGATCGGCCGCGTTTCGAGCGTCATCGTCTGGGCTCCTGCCTGGCGCCCCGCCGCGAGACCGGCGGCGAGTGCGCCGAGCGCACGCAGGGTCGCGCGTCGGTCCATTTGCTAGAGCGGCCGCCAGCCCGGGTACGGGTACCAGTAGCCGTACGGATAGACGCCATGGTAGGACGGCCACCCGTACCAGAGGTACAGGTCGCGGGTGCGCAGATACTCGTCGTAGCGCTCGGACTCGATGTACGTGCGCTGCATGTAGTCGATGACCTTGTCCGGCACGCCCTGGCCGTTGAGCTTCGCGAGCTCGGACGCGGGGAGACGGTACACCGCTCGAGCATCCCGCATCCGCTCGATGATGTCGTCCGCCGGTACGCCCGCGGCGCTGAGCCGGACGATCTCGTCGATCGTGGGCGGCGGCGGGAGCGGCGGGCCGGGCGTCGCGCAGCTCGATACCAGGCCGACGGCGAGGAGACAGATCAAGACGCGATACGGACGCATGACCGAGACGGTGGGCACGAACGCCGCCATCTTAGCTCCGGGGATCACGCGGCGCAGCAACGCCCCCCCCTGCCGACTATGACGGCGGCATTGCCGTGACGTTTTCCTCAACCCTGCGGTAGGCCCGTTGCGGACGGCCTCCAGCCGGGGCCTATAATCGCCGCACCACAACATCGAACGCCGCCGCAACGCTTCGCGGCTGGAGGAACTCCCATGAAACTCTCGCGCCTGATCGGCGTCGTCGCCGTCGCCCTGCTCGCCAGCCCTGCCGCCCGCGCCGCGACCGACATCCAGTTCTGGCACGCGATGGACGGGACCCTCGGGGACCAGCTGAAGGTCATCGTCGATCGCTTCAACACGTCGCAGAAGCAGTACCAGGTCGTACCGGTCTACAAGGGCAGCTACGACGAGACGCTCTCCGCCGGCATGGCCGCGCAGGCCGCAGGCAAGGGGCCGCACATCCTGCAGGTCTACGAGGTCGGCACCGCAAACATGATGGCCGCGAAGCGCGCGGTGAAGCCGGTCCACCAGCTCATGCGCGAGACGGGCGAGAAGTACGATCCGAGCGCCTTCGTGCCCGTGGTCGCGAGCTTCTACTCCGACGCCAGGGGCAACCTCTTCTCGTTGCCGTTCAACACCTCGACCCCGGTGCTCTACGTCAACCGGAACGCGCTCAAGACGGCGGGCAAGGCGCAGGCGCCGCTCAAGACCTGGTACCAGCTCCAGGAGGCCCTGCTCGAGGTGCGGGAGAAGGATCCCCACAACTGCGGGCTGACGACCACCTGGCCGTCGTGGGTCATGCTCGAGAACACGCTCGCCTGGCACAACGAGGAGTTCGCGTCGCGCAACAACGGCTACGACGGGCTCGACGCCAAGCTGACCTTCAACACCCGGCTCGCGATCCGCCACATCTCGCTGATGACCGCGTGGACGCGGGGCCAGATCTTCAACTACTCGGGGCGCCGCGACGAGGGCGAGGCCCGGTTCACCAAGGGCGAGTGCGCGATGCTCACGGCGTCGTCCGCCTCGTACGGGAACATCACGCGGAACGCGAAGTTCGAGTTCGCCGTGCTGCCGCTGCCGCACTACGAGGACATCAACCAGGCGCCCTATCACACGCTGATCGGGGGCGCGAGCCTGTGGGCGCTGAATGGCAAGAGCGCCGCCGACCAGAAGGGCGTGGCGAGGTTCTTCGCCTTCCTCTCGCACCCTGCGGTGCAGGCGGACTGGCACCAGCAGACGGGCTACCTCCCGCTCACGCGCGCCGCCTACGATCTCACCAAGAAGTCGGGCTTCTACGACCGGAACCCGGGCACCGACGTCGCGCTGCGCGAGCTGCTGAACAAGGGCGCGCCGGCGCCGTATTCGCGCGGCATCCGGCTCGGCAACCACCTCGCGATCCGCGCGATCGTGGACGAGGAGCTCGAGCAGGCGTTCGCCGGCGCGAAGCCGCCGATGCTCGCGCTCGGCGACGCGGTGAAGCGCGGCAACGATCTGCTGCGCCGGTTCGAGCGGGCGAACCGGGAGCCGGCCCGGCGTGAAGAGGAGTCGCAGGTCGCGTCGCGCAAGAAGCAGTAGACCGCTTTCGCCCAGAGGCCCGGGGATCCCGGGCCTTTTGCTTTTCCAGTGCCCTAGAACGGCAGCGTCGCCCCGGGCTTCGCGGCGAGCAGCACCCGACGGAAGTCCGCCTGGATCCGCGTGAGGCCCGCGGCGTCCTCAGCCTCGAAGCGCAGCACGATCACCGGCGTCGTGTTCGAGGCGCGCGCGAGCCCGAAGCCGTCCGCATATTCGACCCGCAGGCCGTCGAGCGTGATCACCTCGGATGCGTCCGGGAACCGGGCGGTGCGTTGCAGCTCGGCGATCAGCCGGTGCGGCTCGCCCTCGGCGAGGGCCCAGTGCAGCTCGGGGGTCGTCACCGAGGTGAT
>Ga0209342_10007137_pt1 | contig 11246 bp, 12 predicted proteins | sample RifCSP16_2_FD_184023 | JGI IMG/M metagenome (GOLD analysis project Ga0209342, IMG submission 184023) | Soil microbial communities from Rifle, Colorado - Rifle CSP2_sed 16_2 (SPAdes) (version 2) | ecosystem: Environmental > Terrestrial > Deep subsurface > Rock core/Sediment | place: Rifle... | reverse complement strand
GCTCATCGCGTTCCCGCGCCATCTCGGGGTCGATGATGACGTATAGGCCACTCAGCCTGTCCCTGCCGGCGCTCAGGGCGATTCCTGCGGCTCGGGTGCGCGCTGCTCGTCGGGTGGCTCGGGCGCCTGCCGGCGGTGCGAGAAGCGAATCAGGATGTAGCCAGCCGCGAGGCCGATAAGCGCGGCGAGGAGGAAACGGCTCATTGTGAGTGCCGGTAGCGGCACTGTGGCCGGCGATGGGGCGTGCGCTGCATGGAACTCAACTCCTCCGCATCTTCGGGGCGGCTATCACCCCCACTATCCTACAGAGCGCGCCGCTTTTCAACCGCTGACTTGACTGTTGATACCTCCCAAGTCCATCGCGTTTGGTGATAGACTTCCCGCTGTACCGGTGAAGCATCGCACGGAGGACAGATATGGTGGAAGCTGAATGGAAGAAGCTAGACAGTCCTGACGAGACGAGGACGTTCGAAAAGGGTCGTGTCGACCTCGTGAACATCGGCGGCGGGACTGTCGGCCGCTTGACACTCGAGCCCGGCTGGCGCTGGTCCGTGCACGTCAAGCCGGTGGCGGGCACGGAATGGTGCGAGGCGCCGCACTTTCAGTACCACGTCGCAGGCCGCATCGGCATCAAGATGGAAGACGGAACCGAGTTCGAGGTTGGCCCGGGCGAGATTACGGCGCTGCCGAGTGGCCACGACGCCTGGGTCGTCGGCGACGAGGAGGTTGTCCTGATCGACTTCTTCGGCGCCAGCAACTACGCGAAGTGAGCAGCGTATGACAGCCCGCGACTACGCGCGCTGGCTCACGCCTCTCGGCTTCGTCGTGCTCGTGGGTGGCTGGATACTTGCTGTCGTTGCCTTCGTGGCGATCGGGACGGAGACATGCACCACCGTCGCCGTGCCCCTGGCCGGCGAGGTCGAGGCCTGCACAGACACGTCCGCGACGTCCGTCGTGCTGCTAGTCGTGATCGGCTTCGCCGCGACTGTGGGTTCGATGTTCCTGCTCGGCCTGCGCTTCATGCTGCAGGCGTTGTCGAAGATCGAGGAGAACACGCGGAAGTAAGCTTCACGCGCCCCGCGGTCGGGCTTACACTTGCGGCATCTCATGATTCGTAGCGACGCCCGCATCCTCACCACGCACACCGGCAGCCTGCCGCGGCCGGCGGCGCTCACGCAGATGTTTCTCGCCCTCAGCAAGCGCGAGGACGTCGACCGCGAGGCGATGCGCCGGCAGGTGGAAGCAGCGACGCTCGACGTCATCCGTAAGCAGCGGGAGGCCGGCATCGACGTCGGCAACAACGGCGAGCAGCCACACGAGAGCTTCTTCACCTACGTGCAGCACCGCATGAGCGGCTTCGGAGGCCAGAGTGCGCGACCGATGATGCAGGACATCGCCGCGTATGCGAGCTTCATCACGCTCAAGCTGCCGCACTACTCGCGCACCATGGTGAGTTTGATCAGCGCCCCGAAAGCCATCGGCGCGGGTTCCAGCGTCAACTTGAAATTGCGATAGTCGACACGCAGTTCGAGACCGAGGAGCAATCCGACACCGAAATACAACCAGAAGATCGAGAAGGCCACGCCGCGCCGGTCGGGGGGACTCGAATCAGCCACTTCGGCGAAGACGACCGGCCAGAGCAGTCCGCGGATCGCGCCGAAGGCGACACGGTTCGCGTACAGTCCCGCCAGCGACCCAATGAACGGGAACCAGCCCAGCATACCTGCGCTTCCGGCCAGCGCCGCTGCCACCGTCGCCCGCCGCCCGATGCGCGACGAGACCACAACGGCCAGGATGACTTCGGCGACGACCAGGGCGGCCGACGTGATGCCAATGACGGCACCGATGTGCGCGGCGGGGAGCCCGCGCGCGTGGAGGTAGAGGGAGATCACGGGCGCGGTCATCATGATGGACATCATGGCGCCCAATCCGAGAAGGCCGAGTGCATGGATCCGGAAGGACATGCGTTCCATCTTACCAAAATACCTTGCGCTGGCAGGGGCAGGGCGGTAAAATCAGGTGTTGTCCCCATGAAGCCGTGTTCCCCATCTGAGGTGAGTTCAACGTGATCAAGCCTCCTCTTGAGGCTCTGCTCGACCGCGTCGAAAACAAGTACGCGCTGGTGATCGTCGCGGCCAAGCGCGCCCGCCAGTTAAAGGAAGGCGCGCTGCCGATGGTGGACGTGGACTCGGGCAACCCTGTCACCGTGGCCCTGGAGGAGATTGCCGCCGGGAAGATTCGCTTCGACCTCCCGCGGATCGGCATCAAGTAGTTCCCCTGCGCGCCCCGCGAACTCTCGTCGGGCCGTCTGCGTTATCGGGAGTAGGGACTGACTTCACGGGAGGCGATTGAGCGTGCAGGCGCTGTTGCTGGGTATCCTGGTGGGCGTGGTCGCGATCACTGCCGCCGTGGCGCCGACCACCGTCGAGCGCGTCGAGGGCAGCCTTCAGGTACGGGCGGCGGTGCCGGCCTCCTCGTTTGCCGTCGGTGTGCCTATCGCCATCGCGCTGTCTATCCGGAACGCCGCGCCGGTCCCGGTGTCTGTGCTGTTCCCCAGTGGCCAGCGCTACGATGTCATCGCCCGCCGGCCGAGGGGCGACGAGGTGTGGCGGTGGTCGCACGACCGGGCATTCATCCAGGTCGTCCAGACCGTCAGGCTCAGTCCCGGCGAAGAACTCGCCTACCGCGTGACGTGGGATCAACGGGACTTGCAGGGCCGCCAGGTGGACCCGGGGACCTATGAACTGGTGGCCATCTTTCTCGGTCAGGTCGAAGGGTCCACCCGTCGCCAGCTCACCTTGTCACCACTGACGATCACGATCAAACCCTAAATGATCTTCCCAATCTTCCCGATCTCCCCAATCTGCTCAATCGGTCGATTCGGGGAACGGGCGGCAGATTGGGTAGATTGTGTAGATTGGGTAGATTGTGTAGATTAGGGTTGAGAGTGGCGGTGTAGCTCAGCTGGTCAGAGCACGCGGCTCATACCCGCGGAGTCGGGAGTTCGAGTCTCCCCGCCGCCACCATGTACCACTCGCTTCGCTCGGGTACATGGCGGCGCCATCGAGTTTCTCCCAAGTCGGACGATACTCGAGTGGTACATGCCCTGTACCCGAACGAAGTGAGTGGTACAGGGCATCTCGTTTAGAGCCCGCGCGATGAGCACATTCCTCGACACCATCCGCTCCACCATCCGCCGGCATCAGATGCTCATCCGCGGCGACACCGTCGTCGTGGCCGTCTCCGGCGGTCCGGACTCGATGGCGTTGCTCCATGGCCTGGTCGATCTGCGCACCGAATTCTCCCTCACCATCCACGTCGCCCACTTCGACCATCACCTCAGGCCGGATAGCGGCGACGACGCCGCCTTTGTGCAGGCGGCTGCGGCATCGCTCGAATTGCCGGTGACCCTCGGCATGGGAGACGTCAGGACCCTGGCGGCCTCGCAGCGGCGTTCCATGGAAGATGCCGCCCGGCAAGCCCGCTATGCGTTCTTTGCGCAGGTGGCCGCCGTCACCGGCGCCGCCGCGCTGGCGACGGCGCACACGCGCGACGACCAGATCGAAACGGTCCTCATGCGGGTACTGGACCGTGCGCCCTGGGAGTCACTGGCTGGCATCCCCCCGGTCCGCTGGCTTACCCTGAACCCGAGCGGCGCGAGTGGTTCAGCGATGGGCCGGGTGAAAGTCGTGCGTCCGCTGCTGGACCTCTCGCGCACTGAGGTGCTGACATTTCTGCACGCCGGGAAGGTGGACTGGCGGGACGACCCGACCAACCTGGATCAGACCATCCGCCGCAATTGGATCCGGCATGCCGTCATCCCGGCGCTGGCTCCTGCGGTCCCGTCCCTCGCCGGCATCCTGGAGGAGACAGGGCGGGCCATCCGGGAGGTCGACTCGGTGCTTGCGGCAGCCGCCCGGCATCTCTTCGACCGGTCGCACCGGCGTGAGGGCGCTGCCGTCTCCATCCCGCTGGCAACCATCGGGGCGCTTCCTCGCCCGGTGCAGCGCCGGATGATGAGGGAGGCCCTCGCCGCGGTGGCGGGAACAGATGCGGGAATCCCCCGCGTTGTAGAAGATGAGGTTTTGGCGCTCCTGACCCGACGGCGGCCGGGAGAGGTCGGAACGGGGACGTGGGTGTTCCGCCGGTCGTACGACGCGTTTGTCATCGAGCCCGCGCCGCCGCCTCCCCCTGACGAGGTCTATGAACTTCCGGTTCCCGGTGAAGTCAACGCAGGAGGATTTGGTGTGCGCGTTCTGGCGGAATATGTCGACATCGCAGACGAATCGCCGGCAGGGCCGGGGGAGGCCGTCATGGATGCGGAGGCGACCGGACCGGTCCTGCAAATCCGATCCGTGCGTCCTGGAGACCGCATCCGGCCGCTGGGGATGGGGTGAAAAAAGAAAGTGCAGGACCTGCTTGTGGACGGGAAGGTCCCTCGGTGGGAGCGCGCCCGCATTCCGCTGATCGTCGACGCCGAGGGCCGGGTCCTGTGGGTCGTGGGGCAGCGGGTGTCCGAGGACGCCCGGGTGACGGCTGTGACTAAACGCGCGGTGCGGCTGCGCGTCCTACCCGTAGGCGCGGCGGCGACGCCGTTCGGCTGATTGTCTTGCTAAGAGAAAGGTTTCGGCGTATCGTAGGGCTAATTCTGGGAGGGCCATGTTGTTGAATCGCTACGTCAGAAATCTGGTCGTCTGGGGCATCATCCTTGCCCTGGTCCTCTACTTCTTCTGGCCGCTGTACCGGGCGCGGTCGCCGCGGACCGACATCCGCTACGACCAGTTCATCACTTGGGTCGAGGAAGGCAAGATCGCCGAAGTCACGCTCAGCGACGAAACGATCTCCGGGAAGCGGAAGGACGGAGAACAGTTCCGGACTTACATTCCCAGCGGGGACACGTCATATCTTCGCGTCCTGCAGAGCCGCGGCGTCCAGATCAACGTTGAGCCGAAGTCGCGTTCGACCTTGTGGCCGAACCTGCTGTCGACCATGCTGCCGTTCCTGCTGCTGGTCGGCTTGTGGATGCTGATGCTCCGCCAGGCGCAGAGCGGCAGCAACCAGGCGATGTCGTTCGGCAAGAGCCGAGCCCGGTTGCACACCGAGAACCGGCCCAAGGTCACGTTCGACGACGTCGCGGGGGTCGACGAGGCGAAGGAGGAACTCCAGGAAGTCATCGAGTTCCTCAAGCATCCCAAGAAGTTCCAGGCGCTGGGGGCGAAGATCCCCCGCGGCGTGCTCCTCGTAGGACCGCCCGGCAGCGGCAAGACGCTGCTGGCCAAGGCGGTCGCGGGCGAGGCCGCCGTGCCGTTCTTTTCGATCTCCGGGTCGGAGTTCGTCGAGATGTTCGTCGGGGTCGGCGCGTCGCGCGTCCGCGACCTGTTCGACCAGGCGAAGAAGAGCGCCCCCTGTCTGGTCTTCATCGACGAGATCGACGCCGTGGGACGTCAGCGCGGCGCGGGATTGGGCGGCGGGCACGACGAGCGCGAGCAAACCCTGAACCAGCTGCTGGTGGAGATGGACGGGTTCGATCCCAACGCCGGGATCATCCTCATCGCGGCGACGAACCGGCCCGACATCCTCGACCCGGCCCTGCTGCGGCCGGGCCGGTTCGACCGGCGCATCGTGGTCGACAACCCGGACACGAAGGGCCGCCGGGCGATCCTCGACGTCCACGTCCGGGGGAAGCCGCTGGCCGAAGACATCAATTTGGAGATCCTGTCCAAACACACACCCGGCTTCTCCGGCGCCGACCTGGCCAACCTGGTCAATGAGGCCGCCCTGCTGGCGGCGCGCCGCAACAAGAAGAAAGTCACGATGTCGGAGATGGACGAGGCGATCGAGCGCGTCATCGCCGGCCCGCAGCGCCGCAGCCGAATCCTCAGTGCCAAGGAACGGGAGATCGCCGCCTACCACGAAAGCGGGCACGCGGTCCTCGGCAAGATGCTTCCGAACGCGGACCCGCCCCACAAGGTCACGATCCTGCCGCGCGGGATGGCGCTGGGGTACGTGATCTCGACCCCGCCGGAAGACAAGTACACGTACACGCGCAATGAGTTGCTCGACCGGATCACCGTGTCGTTGGGCGGGCGTGTGGCCGAGGAGATGATCTTCGGCGAAATCACGACCGGAGCCCAGAACGATTTCGAGCAGGCGACCGAACTCGCCCGCCGGATGGTGACCGAGTTCGGCATGAGCGAAAAGCTCGGCCCGCTGTCGCTGGGGAAGCGGCACGGGCCGGTCTTCCTCGGCCGGGATCTCGTGGAGACGCGCAACTACAGCGAAGAGATCGCGTACGAAATCGACAAGGAAATCCGCCGCATCATCGACGAGTGCTACGAGCATGCCCGGACGATCGTCGCCGAGCATCGCGACAAGCTGGAGCGGGTAGCAAAGGTGCTCATTGAGAAAGAGAGTCTCGAAGGCGAGGACCTGGAGCGGGTCCTCGCGGGGGAGGTCCTGGAGCCTGAAGTCATCGAGGCCCCGGCGGCCGCCATCGTAGAGGCGAAACCCGAGCCCGCGCCGCGCGACAAGCCCGTCCCATCACTGAAACCGAAGCCGGAAGCATCCTAAGAGGCATCGCCGTAGTTCGCTGAAGTCAAGAAGGCCCCGCGGAGGGGCCTTCTTCATTCTTACTACCTGAAGGGGTAGCCGGTTCGTTTGAGAAAGTAGGGCCCGACAGACGTCGCACTCATCAGGGGGTCCATATGCAGATGCGCAAGGGCGGAACTGCCCGTAGGCCGCTGTCGACCCGGCAAATTGCCTACATTGCGGTGCTGGCGGCCGTCTACGTCGTGCTGGGTCAGCTCGTCAGATTCATCCCCAATCCGATGGTGCCCGGGGCGATCATCGCCCTCAACATGGTCGTCGTCGTCATCGCGGGGATCCTGCTGGGCCCGGTGGCGGGCGCGCTGGTGGGATTGATCGGCACGGGCGTGAATGCCATCAGTCCGGCGGGGAACGCATTTGAGGTGGCCGCGATCATCCCGCACGGGATCATGGGGCTCGTGGCCGGCTGGGTTGGGGGACGCGTCCCAACCATCATCGCCGCGCTCACGATCATCGTGGGGCACGTCCTCAACGTTCTCGTCTTCATTCTCGCGGGACTGATGCCCGCTAATCAGATGACAGCAACGGTCTTTTCGGTAGGACTTCTTGCGGAGGTGGTGGCCGACATCGTTGTCATTATCATCTTGGTGCCTGTATTGCGCCCTCTCGTCAAGGGGCGGCAGGCGGTGGCCCCCAGTCGCCGCGTTAGTCTTCTTGCCACTTTGCTTGCAATAGCTTTGTTCCTCGTCCTGGCGTTCGTTGTTTTTGCGTATTACGCGGCCTCCAGAATATGAGTTTGGCGACTCGCCTCATGAGCTAACAGACTGGCACTAGCCCTGGCCAGGATTCAATTGGGTCGGTCGACCGCACGACGTGCATCTGCGCGGCTTCGAAGCGCCGGAACGCGGCGTCGGCCTGCTCCGTGTAGTCGATGACGCCGGGGATGACGACCGGCGAGGTGCAGTCTTCCAGCAGGTAGACCTTTTGGGCGAGCGCCCGGTCCACGGCCGCGATTTCGGTCAGCAGGTCGTCAATCGTCCAGGCCACGCAGTGGCTCTTGGCCTGCCCGGCGATGATCACCACGTCGAAGTCCAGCAGCGTCTGGATGAACCGGAAGTTCTTCTCCGCGATCTTACGGCCTTCCGGTCCGTCGAGGACTTCAGGCCGGACGACGGAGTAGTTTTCGGTCAGCGGGTTGTCGCCTTTGGTCTGGAAGTCGGCCTGGCTGGCGCGGGCCATGGCGTGGAAGAAGGTCGCTTCTTCGACGGCGGATACCAGGGCGTGGCCGATTCCGCCCAGCATGGCATGGTACGGCCAGATGGTAAGCTCGTACTTGCCGCTGGCCGACAGTCGCTCAACGTAGAATTGCGCGTACCGCTCCAGCCAAGGCAGGTCCACACTCTCCAGCCGTGCGGTCACCGCCGGATTGACGCGCCAGCGCCCGCTGCGCACATCTTCCACCGACAGCAGCGTGTATGGCGCCGGGTGCTCGCCCGCCTCGTTGATCCAGAACACCGGATGGAAGATCTGCATCGCCGTGTGAGTGTCCATCGTTGGATAGATCTGGGTCATCACATCCAGGTTCCGGTAGATGAACCGGCACAGGCGGATGTTGTCATCGACAGCGGCTCGTCCGGTCCGGCCGGCGACGAACAGTTCGAACTCGGGGATGCAGAACGTGTTCTGAACGTCGACGGCGATCAGACAGATGCGCCGGGCGTCATCGGCGGCCGGCCGCAGGCCGTGTTCCGCCGCCCACGCCGCGGCCTGCGCGGCGCGCTCCTGATAGGGGACACGCCAAACCTGTCCGACTCGTGCCGGATCAAAGAACAAGGGAACCGGAAGCGGCATCGCGGATCACCACAGAAATTCTACAGTGTGGGGAGACCGCGGGCTAGGCCCGTACGAACGCGATTTGCAGCCGCTTCAGATACGCAGCAGGTAATCTATCGCGTTCGTACGGGCCTAGGGGACTCTCTTCCGGGCGACGAATAATCAGACCGCACCCGATTGAAAACGTGGAGGTGGGCAGTGGCACGAGGTCGTGTCTCCAAGAAGACGGGTCTGCAGCTGGGCCCGATTCTCATCTACGTGGCCGCCGTCGTGGCCGTCGCCGGCGGTCTGTTCGCGTGGGACTACCAGTACCGGAGGCGGCAGGAGGAAGCGAGCAGGCCGCCGGACCCGAAGATCGTGGCGGAAAACCTGGTGGAGAACATCATCGGGCCCGGCACCGTGCGGGCCGTGCGCATCAATGACGCCGCCGGGGCCGTCGAGATCGACTTCGAATCCGCCACGTACCCGCCGCGGGTGCGGGCGGAGGCGTCCGGCGAGGTGCTCGCTGCGGGTCTGGCGACCGTCGGCATGCAGGTCAAGGCCGGGGATACGGTGGCGTTCGTCAAGGGAAGCAACGGGCAGCCGCTGGTGGCCGGCAAGGCCCAGTTTGCCGGCCGCATCGTCGAGGTATTGGTGAAGCCCGGGGACACGCTGGAAGCCGACCTGCCGGTCGTGTCTGTGGAGCCGGACTTCGCGACGGTCAGTGCCGACGTCAAGAAGGTTGCGCGTCAGAACCTGGAAACGGAAGGACTCCTGGCGTTTCAGGCCGTGACGTCACAGTTGACCGTAGCCAAATCGGTCACCTCAAACATCTACTACAAAGACACGGTCATCGCGACGGTCACCGGCAAGCGCGGGGAGAAGACGGTGGCCACCACGTACTTCGGGGCGCTCAAGTGACCGGAAGCGGAGCAGTCCTCTCAGGCCGGCGTGATCATTGAAGTTGGAGAGCATCTGACGATCCCGGACGTCGTCCGGGTCGCGCGAGAGAGGGCGATGGTTGCCCTCTCTCCTGCTGGGCGCACCCGCATGGACGCATCGCGAGCCGTCGTGGAACGGCTGATGGCCGAAGGGCGGCCCATCTACGCCATGACGACCGGCGTCGGAGAGCTGGCCGGTGAGCGAATCTCACGAGAACAATCCGCGCAGCTGCAGGTGAACATTGTCCGCAGCCACTGCGCCGGGGTCGGGCCGCCGCTGAGCGAAGCCGTGGTGCGCGCGATGCTGCTGCTGCGCGCGCACGGTCTGGCCCTCGGCCGGTCGGGCGTGCAGCCCTACCTCGTGGACTTGCTCGTGGAGATGCTCAACCGGGGACTGCATCCACTGATACCGTCCCAGGGATCTGTGGGAGCCAGCGGCGATCTGGCGCCGCTGGCCCACCTGGCCCTGGCGCTGATCGGGGAGGGAGAGGTGGTGGTCGACGGCCGGCGCCTGCCCGCCGGCGACGCCCTCGCCGCGGCGGGCCTGCGGCCGGCGGAACTCGCGGGGAAAGACGGCGTCGCCCTCATCAACGGCACGCAGTTGATGGCCGGCATCGGCGCGCTGGCGGTATGGGATGCCCGCGTGCTGGCTGGTACGGCCGACGTCGCCGGAGCGATGACGTTCGAGGCGCTCCGGGGTCACCCCGAGGCATTCGATCCGGCACTCCACGACGCACGCCCTCATCCCGGACAGCGTGCCAGCGCGGCAAATCTGCGCCGGCTGATTGCCGGCAGCGAGATCCTGGCCCAGCCGCGAGAGGGCCCCAAAGTCCAGGACGCCTACGCACTCCGCTGCATCCCGCAGGTGCACGGCGCCTCGCGCGATGCCCTGGCCTATGTGAGAGGGGTCATCGAGATCGAGATCAATTCGGCCACCGACAACCCACTGGTGTTCTCCGAGACCGGACGGATCGTGTCCGGCGGGAATTTTCACGGGCAGCCCGTCGCTCTGGCCCTCGACGTGCTGGCCATTGCGGCCAGCGAACTGGCCGGGATCGCGGAGCGGCGGATCGAACGGCTCGTCAATCCCCACCTGTCGGGCCTCCCGCCGTTTCTGACCCGGACGTACGGGCTCCATTCGGGTCTGATGCTGGCCCAGTACACGGCCGCGGCGCTGGTCTCGGAGAACAAGGTGCTGTCCCACCCGGCCAGCGTCGACAGTATTCCGACCTCGGCCAACCAGGAAGACTACGTGAGTATGGGGGCCATCGCCGCCCGCAAAGGCGCACAGGTCGTCGAACACGCGCAGCAGGTCTTGGGCATCGAACTGATCTGCGCGGCGCAAGCCTTGGACTTTCATGCGCCGAGGACCCCGGGACAGGGATCCCGCCCGGCGGCCGCCGCGGTACGTGAGGTGGTGCCGCCGTTGGATGGTGATCGCGTCCTGGCCGGCGACCTCGCCGCAGGATTGCATCTCGTCCGGTCGGGAGCGGTGCTCGCCGCGGTCGAGACCGCCGTGGGGGCACTGGAATGACGTCGGCCAGGCGCGTGCGGGCTCCCCGAGGGACGCGGCTGGCGTGCCGGGCATGGCCTCAGGAAGCGGCCCTCCGCATGCTCATGAACAACCTCGATCCCGAGGTCGCCGAGCGGCCCGATGATCTCATCGTCTACGGCGGCACCGGCAAAGCCGCGCGCAGCTGGGCGGCCTTCGATGCCATCGCCCGCGCGCTGCGCGACCTGGCATCCGACGAGTCGCTGCTCATCCAGTCCGGCAAGCCCGTCGGCGTCTTCCGGACCCACGAATGGGCGCCGCGCGTGCTGATCAGCAACTCGATGCTGGTGCCGGCGTGGGCGACCTGGGAGAAGTTCTGGGAACTGGAAGCGGCCGGCCTGATGATGTACGGACAGATGACCGCCGGCTCCTGGATTTACATCGGGACCCAGGGC
>Ga0209342_10007135_pt1 | contig 11247 bp, 8 predicted proteins | sample RifCSP16_2_FD_184023 | JGI IMG/M metagenome (GOLD analysis project Ga0209342, IMG submission 184023) | Soil microbial communities from Rifle, Colorado - Rifle CSP2_sed 16_2 (SPAdes) (version 2) | ecosystem: Environmental > Terrestrial > Deep subsurface > Rock core/Sediment | place: Rifle... | reverse complement strand
TAGCGGGCCGCGACCGCGCGCCGCAGCGCCACCGCCCGGTCCAGCTTCCGGAGCTGTGCGAGCCCGATAGCCCCCATGACTTCCGGCATCCTGAAGTTGAACCCGAGCAGGTCCCAGCGAAACTTCGCGGTGTCTCCGAAGTCCCGCAGGAGCCGGCAGCGTGCCGCGAGGTCGGGATCAGACGTCACGATCATACCCCCCTCTCCCGTGGTCATGGGCTTGGAGGGCGTGAAGCTGAAGATGGCGGCGTGGCCGATAGTCCCGGTGTACGCGCTTGCGCGGTAGCGTGCCAGGTGTGACTCCGCGGCATCCTCGAGGACGCGGAGACCGTGCCGCCGCGCAATCTCCATCAATTCGTCCATATCGGCGGCGTGACCGGCGTAGTGGACGGGGATGACAACCTTCGTCCTGGGCGTGACCTTCCGCTCCGCGTCTTTTGGATCCATGCAGTAGTTATCGAGCCTGATATCGACGAACACCGGCCGCGCGCCGAGAAACATCGCCGCGCTGGCCGTCGAGACGAACGTCATGTCGGGGACGAGAACCTCGTCACCGGGGCCGACGCCGAGGGCGGCGAGCGCCACCAGAAGCGCGCTGGAACCGCTATTGACCGCCACCGCCGCGACACCGTCCAGGCGCGCTCCAAACTGGCGCTCGAATTCCCGAACTGACGGACCAGCAATCAACTGCTCGGAGCGCACCACTTCAGCCGCAACCCGCGGCTCCTCGTCGTCGAACCACGGTTTCGAGAGCGGCACCTCATGAGAGTCAGTCATCGCTCCACCCTTGTGACGATACGCGCCGGCACGCCGACGACGGTCACGTTGTCCGGGACATCACCGATCACGACGGCACCCGCCCCTACTGTCACGTTCCGCCCGAGGGTGCAACCAGGAATGACGGACGCACCGATCCCGACAAACGAGAGATCACCGACTCGCACGTTCCCCCCGAGTCGCGCTCCCGGCGCGATGAAGACGCACTCGCCGAGCACACAATCGTGATCGATGCTCGAGGACGTGTTGATCACCCCACAGGCACCGACACGACATCCGGGGTTCACCGCCCCCAGGGCCATGATGACAGTCCCTTTTGCCAATTCCACGTCGCGCGCTACCACAGCCCACGGGTGAACGGCCGTCATCAGCATGCACGCCGCCTCTTCGAGTCTTCGATTCAGCGTCTGCCGGACTCGATTACTGCCGATCCCGATCACAACCTGCGGGTAGCGCGACCTCCAGCTCAGCAGAAACTCGCCGATGTCCCCGAGCACACGATGACCCAGGATCTCGCTTCCCCACTTCGACTCGTCGTCGTCGAAGACCCCGGCGATCGTGTGACCGCCGCTCCGCTCGACCACATCGATCACGACCTTGGCATGCCCGCCCGCCCCCAGGATCGCCACCGCTTGCCCCGGACCACTCATCGTGTCAACATCGTAGCCCCTCAGGCAGCGAACACAGAAATACTTTCGCGCTGCGGAACCTATCTCACCAGGACAACGTAATTCGAGAATCCTCCACTCGTGGCCTCGTACGGAGCCAGCCTCCAATTCGCCTTCTCAAACTCGTCGAGCGCCTCCCCGTTCCTCTTGTCGACCATCACTGCGTCGATCTCCCTGTCCCAGATGATCGCAACCGACGAACATCTCGCGCCCACGCAGTACTCGCGGAACTTGGCCCGCGCGAACTTCACCTCGTTGACAGAATAACCACTCAAGAGTTGCGGGAAGGCTCCATACACCCATGGGTCCACAAGCATCGCCCTTCGCCCGAACCCATCCTTCTTCAGCGTCTTCAGCATCTCACGATAATTGTTCACTTCCGTTGAGACGACCGCCTCGATGCGTCGGGGCGACGGATACGTTATGGTCACCGGCCTCGTATACTTCGGGAGGTTCCAGAACAGTGGCGGCAAGCTCTTGAATGTGTAGACGTTATTCATGCTCACCAGAACCAGGACCAGGCCCACCAGATAGCCACCCCTACGAACCCGGGATGCCAGGAGCGCAAACTTAAGAACGCCAAGGATGATGAACGGCGCGACGTACTCCGCTTGATATCGTCCAGTTCCCCATGCAGATGGCGCCGCCGCATAGAATAGACCGTAAAGGACCGCAAACAGGACCAGCAGGACCAGCGATCCCTTGATGGCCTCTTTCCGAAATGGGATGAAAGCCAGCACGAAGAACCCGAACAACGACCAATGAAAGCTATTCAATACGATATCCATGGACGTCCCGGAGGTCAGTGAGATCAGCACTCTCTGCAACGCCGACTCCGTGATGTCACGGCCAACCGACGATCCCGGTGTACCCCAGTACAGACTCTTCACAAATATCAAGATCATCACGAGGAGCGCCGAGAGGAGCACGGCTATGCCTCGGACTCGTAGTCGCTTCGTCAGGACGACGTTATCGACGAACAACACCAGCAGCACGATCACCGCCGCAACAGCCGTCTGTCGCACCAGCGAAACTACCGCGACCAGCGACAACCACCTCGCCCAGTCGACTCCGCTTGACCTGCTGTACTCGTGAAGGCTCAAGACCAGCCCGCTGAAGAGCAGAGAGCTCCAGATGGACGGTTCGACGATGGTTCCCGCGTGAAACACCACGGGTATCGTGCCGGCGGCCAGACCGGACAACGCCGCATTGACCGCCGACATCTTCCCGGACGCGCTCCGCCAGACTATCCACATGAGTGCCGCCAGGGCAATCAACGACGCCAAACGAAACGCGATATTGTTGATGCCGAATAGCGAGCTCGTCAGCCACAGAGGAAACAGTCTCAACTGTGGATGCGGATCCGTTCCTTCAAAGGTGTAGTAGGCATACACCCTCGCAACTAGGAACAACACCGTCAGGACGGCAATCGAGTACATCGTGCTCCGCTTGAGCAGATACACAACGCCCGCGAACCCAACGAGTATGACCACATTCACTGGCCACAGGAGCTGAGCGAACACCATCTGACCGACAGGGGGAATCCCTTCCGCCAAGCGTTCGACGAGGCTCATCGCCTGGAGGTGCGCAGCCTGGGCGTGATACAGCTGGTCAAGTGTGAGGTCGTTAACCAGGTATGTGAGTGACAGGCCCAACAAGACGGCGAGATATACCAGAAACGCACACCCATCCCGCCAACGGAGACTTATCTCATCACGAAAATAGGCGGCCTTTCTGGCGAGCACGACGAAGTAGACGAACATGATGGAGGATACGATCGTGAATCCCAGCGACACGAGCGGGTATTTTCGTGAAGAGATGGCGCCGTAGTACCCGTACACCCAGAAAGTGACGACGCTGAGGACAGATGCCCAATTGAATGCCAGCGTCATCGTCGACGAGGATTGGACCTCACTCGGAGTTGGTGCTCCAGCGCAGCTTGCCGCTCAAGCACAGAAGGAAGACCAGCTGCAAACAGCCCTGGAGATCGGCCGCGAAAGACGGCTCCATACATATCTCGTCGCGGTTGGGAACGATGTCGCTCGAAATCACCGCCAATCGCTCTGCCGCGACGCTCCCGCCGATCCGGAGGGATTGCCAGCGCGTATCCACGAAGGGATCGTGCTCGACAGAAACGGTGTCCACGGCGCTCAGGTTTTCTACCAACCCGGTAAAATCGAAGCCGTTCGAAGCCAATATCTCCAGAACCAGCTCGGGCTCGACCCCCCCCCCGTCCGGATCGACCGAGGTCGTCGGAATCCACCGGACGACCATATCCGCGTGTTCCCGCTGAGGCAGGATGTATCGCTGGCGGTCTCTTTCACGGTCGGTTATCGTTTTCAGCACCTCCGAGCGCTGATAGCCTCGTTCCTCGCTGTCCCTGCGAATCTTCCAGAAGAGGCGAAGGCTCTCGTCGGGATCGAGGAACAGCGTGAGGTCGTACAGATTCCGCAACGAGGAAATGGACAGCGAATGGAGTCCGCTGAAGATCACATACTGTCCGGCGTCCAGAGTCTGCTGCCCGGAGAACTGCCCGGTGCTGTGATCGTACGTGCCCTTGACGATCGACTTGCCCCCCAACAGGGCAACAGCATGTTCATGCTGCCGATAGAGGTCATTGCCCCGCACATCAAGATGCGTATGGACCCGCCACATCTCGTGTCCCCGGGGCCATCGGTGGTAGTCATCCCCGGCAATCGCCGTCACCTTGTCCGTCGCCAATACATCCGTGGCCAGCCGCACGAATGTATCCTTGCCGCTCCCGCTGTCCCCCGCCACGCCGATGAGAACCGGCCTGGATCGCATCCGATAGACGGCGTTGCTGCGCACGCCAAACAGATACATGCTCAGCACCATGCCCGCGAGCGCGGCCTGCATCGTCGTAAACGCCAGGTTGTGGATCCTTGTCGCCCCCACCGGCATCCACGTGCTCAGGAGCTCGTACGGTGGTTGCAGGGCTGCGATGCCGGGGTTCACCACACGCCACGCGTCCAGCAAGTCCGATTGATTTCCGAGCCAGAAGAAAATCAGATAGCTCGACGCATAGACAACATACGGCCACGCGTTCGCTTTGCCGGTGCGACACATGAAATGAATAAGGAAGGGTAACGACCACAGGAAGTAGCCTGGGGCGGGTGGCGCCAGCAGGATAAACACGCTGAATAGAATGCCCAGATACAGCATGAACAGGTCCCAGTTGCGCCTCGTGTAAGCGACGAACCGGAACCACAGCAATGCGATCACGCCCGGTGCCAACACAATGGCAAGGTCGTCGGAGCCGATAGGGAGCTGGAATGCGAACAGGCGCGCCTGTTCCTGTGTTCCGTACACCATCTCCCGAAAGGCGCCGCCCCACACAAACGGCACGATGGACCCGGCATAAGTGAGCCCGGCGACGCCGGCCAGTCGCAACATGTGGACCAGGCCGCGCTCTTGATTGAGGTAAACGAGCAGGAACGGCAAGGCGACCAGCAAGTGCGACTTCGTCGCCAGCGCCAGGCCGAAGACGGCCATCGCGAGCACGTAATGCTTGCGGTGAAGACGATCCAGGCACCACAAGAATAGGACCGTTGGGATCATGTCCAACTGCCCGTGCCAGTAAGAGACATAGATTACGAAAGGCGAGCACCAGTAGAACAACAGGATCTGCCGGACACGGTTCGGGAACCAGCGCAGCAGGATGAGGGCGGTAGCGAGATCCGCCAGCAGGAGCGGTAGTCGTATCACCGCTAAATGCCCGACAGTCACCACGTCGGTGCCCGCGGGCAAGGCCCAGCCCAGCAGCCAGCGTGAAGCCGCCAAGATGTACAGCATGATCGGTGGGTACGGAAAACTGGTCAGCCGGTCCAGGCCCGCGAAATGCCTCCAGGGGTTGGAGAAGCCGGATTCGACGAAATAGTTCACGAATGGGACGAACAGATCACGCATGTAGTACGAGGCGAGAACCGAGCCCAAGACCACCTTCAGGACGAGCACCGTCCAGAATAGTCTACTCAGGAAGAACATCCGTGTCGGCGGATCTGCCAGCAGGCCCCTGAAGAACGATCGGACCGAGGTCATTTCCCGCCCCCGAAACGCAGCCGAAAAATGTAGATCATCGTGGACAACATCATTCGATAGCGTGAGCGCAGGCTGAACGCCCACTTGGATCGTCCATGCGCGCGCTCGCCGAATTCCACCGGTATCGTCAACACGGTCAATCTCGCCTGACGGGCCCGGTAAAGCACGTACAAATCGAACTCGAAGCTGTCGGGCGGGTTGGTCAGTCGGTCCGCATGGCTGCGGTGGAACACTTTGGGCTGGGCGTTGATGTCGGTCAGTCTCGCCAACAGCACGGTAGAGGCAAGCAAGGTCATGGCATTCGTGACCAGCGAAGCGCCGCGACGGCGGCCGACCCGCCTGCCCTTGACCATCGCCCGGGCGGGATCTGCTTCGGCGACCAGCTGATGGTACGCGGTGAAGACATCGGCCGGGTCACACTGCATATCGGCGTGCGAGAATCCGACGAACTCTCCGCGAGCTGCCCGCAGGCCGATAGAGACGCCATGTCCGTAGCCGCGATTTCGCGCGACCACTATCGCGCGCGCGAAACTCAGCTCGGGCCGGTTCAACTCCCGATCCAGCACCTCCGCGGTCCGATCCGTCGAACCGTTGTTCACGAGAATCAATTCCGTCGGCAAATCCTGCCAGACCCTCAGGTACCGCTCCAGCAAGAGCGGCAGATTATCTGCCTCGTTGTAGCACGGCAGCACGATCGAAAACCGGACGGGCGCCGAACCTATCTCGGTTCTCGCTTCTTGTACGGGTGGTGCGACGCTTTGGCGAAATATGCCGCCCAATAGTCATACGTGCGCACGTCGTCCGGCGAGCCGAACGAGATGTAGTGCTGCACATCGAACACCCTCGCGCGACGCCCTTGTTCGAGCAGAACCTCTATGACCGAGTCCACATAGAATTCGTTGTTGACGCGGCGGTTCTGGGCCACCAGAGCATCCGCGGCCTCAAGGAAGAACCGGGCCTTCCGAAACCAGAAGATGCCGATGATGCCAGGGGCGTGCCGGCTATTCGCGCTGATCGGCACCTTGCAGGAGATTCCCGTGATATCCCCAACGGGCGTCGTTCGAACCCAGCCGTATTGTCGCGGGTTACGGTTGGCATGCGGATGGTTGCGAAACGTCCACACCAGGCAGTCCACTGCGGCGTCGGACATCAACGCAGCATAACGCTCCTCATCGTAAACCGTCGCAGCATCGCACGGAGCAATCAGCAATGCCTCGGCCGGGTTGATCCAGGGGCGCGCCAGCAGACAGGTGCAGGCTTGTCCCTCCGTCGGCTCGTCGACGGGCAGGATTCGTACATCACGGGCGCCCGCGCATACCGCCTCATCGAACGCCGGCGTCCCCAGGTGTTCAGGGCGACACGCCGCTATCCACGCCTTCGCCGGTGGGACGGTCCTCAACGCGCGCCGGACCATCGGCATCCCGGCAACCGGGACGAACGGCTTCGGTTGGCCATAGCCTTCGCGCTCGAACCGCATCCCGCTGCCGGCCATCGCGATCAGGTTCGTGCCCGCCATCGGAGGCAGACTCGGCTTCCAATCCGCGTACCCGGCGAAGTATCCCGACCACGCCCGGTACTCCTCCAGATCCTCCGGCGTCCCCCATTGGAGGAAGTGCTCGAGCTCGTAGACGTACACGTCGAGCCCGTCCTCGACCATCAGGTTGTAGGGCATGCTGGCGTAGTATTCACCATTCGTCTGCAGGTCTCGCTCGATCGCCCGCTGGAAATAGCGCTTCAGCAGGGCGCCGCTCCGAAAGTAGTAGGTCCCCGCCGATGCGTACTCGTTCATGCGCTGGTCCGTGAAACAGCGCTTTTCCTGAATCTCGGTCAAGAACCGGTTGTGCTCCCGCAGGTAGGCATACAGGTTCGAACCCAGACTGTGCGGATGGAAACCTCGATACGCGGTGATGCACCCCGCGCATGTGAGCTCCTCCATCTGCTGCTTGAACCGCGCGTAGCTCCAATAAACCGAGAAGTCGCAATAGTTCAGCACCACCGGCTCTTCATCGCTGATGAACTCTCTCGCCTCTAGCGCCGTGTGGACCGGTCCGCGCTTGTGCGGCTCGATCCCGACGATCCTGGCAGAGGGAGCCAGACGTCGCAGCACGGACCGCAACGGCGTTTCCTCTAAATGATTCCGCGCGCAGACGAACAGAAATTGCCGCTCCCCGGGAAACAATCGAATCACGTGCTCGATCACCGGCATTCCATCGACTTCGATCAGCGGCTTGGGTGACGTGTATCCGGCCTGCACGAAACGCGTCCCCGCCCCGGCCATGGGGACAACGATCTGCATCAGGTCTTTCGCTCCGCGCCGTCGGCGAAACCAGCAGCCACCGCCTCCCGGTATTTCTCGGACTCCATCGATCGGAGATAGTCGATTTCGTCGGGAGGCAATACCCGCGCCCGCCCCCTCCGCGCGATAAGCTGCCGCGTCAACACGTGGGCCAACAGGTTCTCTTCCATCGCGTCCACCATGTGATGACCGGACGCGGCGAACACGACACCCAGCCCCGTGACTGTCACGATCATCTTTGCCGGCTCGGACCTGACTTCCCTGTCCAACCATGTCTCCGCCGAGTCAGTCACCTCGGCCCTCCAGACCTTGTGCCCGCCATAGACGACGTCATCGGGGACGAGCGGACCCGCAGTCAGCCACCGATCAGGTTCGCGGGCGGCTTGGATCAACGCCACACGAGTCGTCGCCCGCACAACGACGTCGCGCCCTGGAGCGCGTCTCCGCAGAACCTGTTCGAAGCGCTCGCCCCAGGCGACCAGCCGGCGCGGCGGCGCGGCGCCCGCCCGCGCCCGGGCCGGCACGACTCCGAAGTGGGCCTTGCCAGCGCCCACGAGTCGACGGGTCGCGGCGATCACCTCGGCTCCGCGCGCGCCAGCGGCAATCAGCCCGTGATTGGAAAGCACGATCGTCGCGGGCAGGTGTCCGTGAGTGCGCTGGAATCCCGCCGCCACGGTGTCCACTTCCGCTCCGAGGGCGTAGCCGGGAGGCTCATAGCGCACCCAGACGACCGGCTCCGACAACGCCTCGGCCAGTGCCGCCTCGCCGCCCTCCATGCACGCGAACGCGTTCACGTAGACCGGATGGGTGTGCAGGACCACACGGGTCAGCACCGCGTGGAACCCGATCTCGAGCGAAGGCCGCGGACTCGTCTGGAGGCGCCGCACGAACTCCTCGTGTGCCTGGCTGCGTGAACGGGCAGTCAGGTCCGGATGGCGCATCAAGGCGACCAGGGAGGGCAGGTCGGTCTCCACATAACCTGAGTCCCTGGTCACTTCACGAAGCCGAACGCCCGAGGCCTTGATCCACATCCTCGCACCGTCGCTCGATTTGACGGAGGCGTTGCCGCCACCGCCCTGCACGAGGAGAACATCGCGGCCGGCGAATCGGGAGATCTCCACCAGCTCGCCAACTTCAGTCATTCGGTTGAACGCCCTCCGCCAGCACAAAACCCTGCCCGCCATGTCCATAGTCGAACAACCGGCGGAAGACCAGCTGCGGGTGTCGGCGCCGAAACTCCTCGAACGCCCCCGCCGTGCCCTTCCTCTTGCTCCCTCGGTACGCGAAATAGTCGTCGATGATCACTACCGTGCCATGCTGGAAGGCGGGCACCATGAAGTTGAGGGCGTAAAGGGCCGGGCTACCCAGGTCGCAGTCGATGAACGCAACGCTGATCTTATCGACGCCGAAGTCCCTGGCCGTCTTGTCACGGATCGTTTCCTCGAAGTAGCCGTTCACCAGCCTCCACTCGGCCCTCCCTTTGAAGTGCCTCTCGATGCGTCGCCGGGTCTTTTCGTAGCTGCTGCCGAAATCGCCCTCTCTGAAGAAGGGGTGCTCGTCGCGAGCATCGAAATACTTGAAGCCCCTCTCGAAGGAATCGAACCCCCAGAAGCGCCGGGCGGGGATCCCCGGCACCCTAAGCTTTCTGTCGTTTTCGAACGCGGCGATCAACGACGTGCCTTCAAAGGTCCCGAATTCGAGGTAGTCGCCCTCGACTCTTTCGAGCGTGGCGAAATAGAAGGCCTTCTTGAGCGCGAGTGTCTTCTGGACATTGTGTTCGATCATGGGATGAACGGCTGCGATCAGTCTGACCGCGAGCGTCTGCGCCCAGTGCGATCGCTTTATCAGCTCGAGCACTTGCCGGTTCCGTTCCCTGGATCCGCCGGTCGCTTCACGATCCGTCCATCCAATCATCCCGGTAGTCGGTACAGACCGCGTCGACCGGCATGTCGCGGAGCTGGGCCCGAAACGACCGGATCGCTCCACGAGGCCGCTTCTGCAGTTCGGGTGACACCAGGCAGATTTTGAAGTGTTCACGCAAGCGGGCATGGCTCTCTGGATCCAGCGGAAGGCGGGTGAAACAATCGACCCACACCCAGTCCACCCTGCCGGCGAAAGCGAGCGCGAACTCGAGCGGCTCGTATTCCGAGTAGCGCACCGCCACCTGGCGGACACCCCGGCGAATCAATCCGACGAGCGTCGGGTTGGCGACGTCGAGGAAGAAGTAGTCCCTCACTTCGTACTTTTCGACCAGCTTGAGAATCTCCCCTTCCAGCCCGTCACATTTCACATTGAAGACGATCAGCGCATGCTTGTAGACGGCGAGGGCGTCCGCCAGGCGCTCACCCCCGCAAAACGGATCATGGCTCAAACACAGCTCGCCTCCATGATCACGGACGTCCACCTCGATGCCGTGTTCCACTGGCACGCTGAGCAGATGCTCGACCGTGTTGACCCGGTGTTCGATCAGCAGCATCTTCTCCCCACTTCTTCGTTCTTCACCGCCGCTTCCGGCCACAGCCCCTTGAGTCGCTCCTGGTAGACCGTGTCGATGGCGGCAAAGACCTGTCGTTCGTCGAATAATCTCTGCGCCTTCTGACGGCCTGCAGCGCCCATGGCGAGCCGCAGCGCCGGCTGCGCGATCAACGTGGCGATCGCCTCCGCCAGCGCGCCCGCGTCCCGAGGCGGTACGAGCAAGCCGTTCACACCGTGCTCGACCACTTCCCGGTTGCCGCTGATGTCCGACGCGACGATCGGCTTCGCCATCGCCGCCGCCTCCATGAGGCACCGCGGCAGCCCCTCCCAGTAGGAGGGCAGCACGACGATATCCATGCACGCGTAGAGGTCGGGCATATCGTCCCGGTCCTGGAGGGTCACCGTCCGGTCCCGGAGCCCGTACCGGTCGACGAGGTCGGGGGGGATCGGATCGCGCAGCCCCTGGCTCAGGGACGCCCCAATCGTCAGGAACCTCACGTGGGGGAACCGCTCCCGCAACCGTCTCGCCGCGGCATGGAACTCGCCATAGCCCTTTCGGCGGTCATAGAAGCCGACGATCCCCACCACGGTCGCGTCCGGTGTCAGGCCTACTTCGAGGCGCTTCCTGACGGTGTCCGCGGCCGAAAACCTTTCGGGGGCGAACAGGCGGAGATCGATCCCGTTCCCGATGTGCACCGCTCGGCCCGGCCGACAGATTCCCTCCGCCAGGGCCACCTCGTAGTTCTCCCGGCTCTGGAAGAGCGTGACGGCGGCAAACAGTGCCGTCACCCGTTCGAGCGCCTTCAACACCCCTCGTGGGATGGCACCGGTGAAGCCGGTGAACAGAAAGCCATGACCGGTGTTGACCGAGATCGGAACCCTGGCGATCCAGGCGGCCACCTGCCCCAGAAGCGCCGCCTTGGCGATGTGCGTGTGGACGATGTGGATGCGCTCACGGCGAAATATGAAGACC
>Ga0209342_10007134_pt1 | contig 11247 bp, 10 predicted proteins | sample RifCSP16_2_FD_184023 | JGI IMG/M metagenome (GOLD analysis project Ga0209342, IMG submission 184023) | Soil microbial communities from Rifle, Colorado - Rifle CSP2_sed 16_2 (SPAdes) (version 2) | ecosystem: Environmental > Terrestrial > Deep subsurface > Rock core/Sediment | place: Rifle... | reverse complement strand
GCAGCAGCTTTTTCTCCTGCACCTGCATCTCGGCCTGGGTGGCCATGTCGAGTTGTTTTTGCAATTCCGGGATGCGCCCGTACTGCAATTCCGACATGCGCGCGAGATCACCGGCGCGGCGCGCGGTTTCCATGTCCATGCGCGCGCGATCCAGCGCCTCTTTGATGTGTTGCGTGCCTTGCAGCGCGGCCTTTTCGGATTTCCAAATTTCCTCCAGCTCGGAATATTCGCCCTCAAGTTTGGTAATTTCAGTCTGCAAATTTTCCAGACGTTTGCGCGAGGCCTCGTCGGTCTCTTTTTTCAAGGCCTCGCGTTCGATCTTGAGCTGAATCAGCCGCCGCTCCAGGCGGTCCATCGACTCCGGTTTGGAATCGATCTCCATGCGGATGCGGCTGGCGGCCTCATCCACCAGATCGATGGCCTTGTCGGGCAGGTTGCGGTCGGTGATGTAGCGGTGTGATAAGGTCGCGGCGGCCACAATGGCGGAGTCGGTGATGTCTACGCCGTGATGGACTTCGTATTTTTCCTTCAAGCCGCGCAAGATGGCAATGGTGTCTTCCACGCTGGGCTCGTCGACCAGCACGCGTTGGAAGCGCCGCTCCAGGGCGGCGTCTTTTTCGATGTGCTTGCGGTATTCATCCAGCGTGGTCGCGCCTACGCAGTGCAGCTCGCCGCGCGCCAGTGCCGGCTTCAACATATTGCCGGCGTCCATCGCGCCCTCGGCCTTGCCCGCGCCGACTACGGTATGCAACTCGTCGATGAATAAAATGATCTGGCCTTCCTGCTTGGAGACATCGCGCAGCACGGCCTTCAGGCGCTCCTCGAATTCGCCGCGGTATTTGGCGCCCGCGATCAGCGCGCCCATGTCGAGCGAGAGCAGGCGTTTGTTCTTCAAACCCTCCGGCACCTCGCCGTTGATAATGCGCTGTGCCAAGCCCTCGACGATGGCGGTCTTGCCCACGCCGGGGTCGCCGATCAGCACCGGATTGTTCTTGGTGCGGCGCTGCAATACTTGGATGGTGCGGCGGATTTCTTCGTCGCGCCCGATCACCGGGTCGAGCTTGCCTTGCTCGGCACGCTCGGTGAGATCGATGGTGTATTTTTCCAGCGCCTGACGCTGCTCTTCGGCGTTCGGGTCATCCATTTTCTGGCCGCCGCGCATCTGTTCGATGGCCTTTTCCAGCGTGCCCTTGGCCGCCCCGGCCTTGCGCAGCAACTCGCCCAAGGTACCTTTGTCCTCCAGCGCCGCCAGCACGAATAGTTCGCTGGAAATATATTGGTCCTTGCGCTGCTGCGCGAGCTTATCGGTGAGGTTGAGCAGCCGCGCCAGGTCGTTGGAGATGTGCACGTCGCCGCTGTTGCCCTCCACCTTGGGCAGGCGGTCCAAGGCCACGCCTAACTGCGAGCGCAGGGCGTTGATGTTGACATCGGCCTGGGTGAGCAAATGACGCACCGAGCCGCCCTGCTGATCGAGCAGCGCGGTCATCAAATGCACCGGTTCGATGAATTGGTGATCGCGCCCCACCGCCAGGCTTTGCGCCTCGGCCAGGGCCATTTGAAATTTTCCGGTTAATTTATCCATGCGCATGGGGCGATCTCTCGTATAGGGCTTGTTAGTTATATTGGGACGTATCCGCGTGGATTCAAGCTGGATAGCGAAAATTACCCGTTCAAAACAAACTAAGATTAGCGGCGGCAAGCGCGGGAAGGCAGATAACCGTATCTCCCACCCGGATCAGCCCACCCTCCAGCACGCGCGCGGTCAGCCCGCCGTGGCCGCGCATGGCGTTATAACCGCCAGCGCCGAGATTCTCTTCCATGCGCGAGCATGGATGGCACAAGCCCGTGCCTTCCAGCAGCACCGCGCCGATGCGAAATTGCTTATTCTTCAAGGCCAGCAGATTGATGCCGGAGATCACCAGATTGCGCCGGAGTACTGAAAAAGACAAGTCGGCCCGGCCCGTTAAGGCGGCGACGACCGCCAGGTGTTCGAATTGAATCAGCGTGACTTGGCGCTTGCCTCCTCGCCGCGCGTGATGATCGCCGAGAATGCCGCCATCGGTAATCAGCTCCGCTTGTGTCACGGACTGCATAGCTGCCCGGCGCCGCGGACTCAGCCCTATCGCTTCGAGGCGCCCACTTTGCGGTATCTCGGCCAGCAATTCCGCCATCGTTTGCATTTGCGTGTCTTGACAGTTATCCGCTATAGAGGCAAGGTTACCATCCAAACCGCGCCCGCGAGGAACAATAATGACCGACTGTACCCTGAAGTCCAACACCCTGTCCGTAAAAATTGCCAGCCAAGGCGCCGAATTGCAGTCGCTGAAAATGGCCAACGGCCACGAGCTATTGTGGCAAGCCGACCCGGCGGTGTGGGGCCGGCATGCGCCGCACCTGTTTCCTATCGTGGGGCGCTTAAAGAACGATACGCTGGTACACGAGGGCAAGTCCTACCGTCTAAACAACCACGGCTTCGCGCGCGATTTGGAATTTACCATCGTGGAGTGCTCGACCACGCACTGTACTATGATGTTGACGGACTCGGAACAGACCCGCGCCTGTTACCCGTTTGCCTTTGAGCTACACGTTACCCATACCCTGCAAGATCACACTTTAGTGATTACTTATATAGTGCGCAATCCCGCCAATAAACCCTTGCTGGCCAGTGTGGGCGCCCACCCGGCCTTTATGTGGCCGCTTAAGCCGGGTATCGCACGTGACGCGCATACCATTACCTTCGAGCAGGACGAGCACGCGCCGATTCGGCGCTTGAAGGGCGGCTTGGTGCAACAACAGACCTTCCCCACCCCGGTACATACCAAGACACTACACCTGCGCGACACGCTGTTTATCGATGACGTGGTGATGTTCGATGCGCTTAACAGCCGCTCCCTGGTCTACACCGCCCCCGGCGCGCCCAAGCTCCATATCAATTTCCCCGGCTTCCCGCACCTGGGCATTTGGACCAAACCCAATGCCGGTTTTGTGTGCATCGAACCCTGGCAGGGCCATGCCAGCCCGGAAAATTTCGACGGCGAATTTGCCGCCAAGCCGGGGGTGATCAACATTCCACCCGGGGACGAAGAGTCGTGGCAGTACAGCATCTCGGTAGAGCCATAACTACAAATCTTACCTCTGTCTTGGACCTTGGCCAGCCCTGCAACCATAGGCCAAGGTTCCACCGGCTGCTGCATTGCATAACCCAGCCACCCACGCCAAGGCACCACGCTTTAAGTTACCCGCAGGCGTTGCACCTTTGCGCCGAATTATTAGGGCCACCTGTTGTCCAATTTTTACCTCAAAGGCTGTAATACCGCTTCGGCGGCACGCTAAGTCGCTGATCGACTACTGAACGAACAGGTGCTCCGTTGGGCATTTCATCCTTAACCAAAGGAAATAGGGATATGGTTGATCAAAAACCCCGGAGGAACCAGGCAGCTGAAAAAAGCCGCGAAGTCGCGAAGTAAAGATAAGCAAACTCGGCGGTGCAAGAAGTATCCAGCAAGGAGGCGGCCAAAGGCCACCGAGGCGCCCTTAATTTGAAATTTCTTTTTTTAATTTAACTTAACCCCCACGCACAGGATGCGGCAGGGGAACGCCAACAAAGGAGGAGCACCATGGCGCAGCATAAAGCAGCAAAAGGTGAGACGCAGGATGCCCTGGACATGTTGCGTGAGGACCACAGGAACGTGCTGGCCCTCTTTGAGGAATATGAGAAGGCTGAAAACGCCAGGGCTAAACAGCAGATCGCCGATACGGTATTTGCAGGACTCGACCTGCATGCGCGGATTGAGGAGGAGCTTTTTTATCCCACCGTGCGCGAAGAAATCGGTGATGACGATCTCATGGACGAGGCCGAAGAGGAGCACCATGCCATCAAATTACTGATGGCGGAGTTGCAGGAAATGAAGGCGGGCGACGAGCACTATGACGCTAAATTCACCGTCATGTGCGAAAACGTCCGGCATCACGTGGAAGAGGAAGAGGCAGAGATGTTTCCCAAGGTGGAGACCTTAGACCTAGACCTGATGGATTTGGGCGAGCAAATGGCTGAACTGAGGCAAGAGCTTATTGACAATATCGATAAGCCGCGTGCGCCACGCCCCGGCAAGAAGGGCGGCGAGCCTGCCGCAAGCAGATCGCGCAACCCCGGGAAATGAAGCGAGACCCTGTTAAGCCAACAAAAAAAGGTCGCACGCAAAGGCACTAAAAAACCATGGAGAGTTACCAGCCACCTGATGAGTCTGTGCATCGTGTTACTTAATTACGGGTACGTGCTTTATTTAGCGTCTTTGCGTCTTTGCGTGAGGAAATAATTCCAAGGAGAACGTCTATGCTAGGGACTATCTTAATCATTTTATTGATCTTGTTGCTGGTCGGGGCCATACCTACTTGGCCCTATAGTAGCAACTGGGGTTATTACCCGAGCGGTTTACTGAGTTTAATCCTGATTGTGGTGCTGATTCTGGTATTAACAGGCCGCATCTAGCCGCGGCCTAAGCAGTTCTAAGGGTCTTGTCTTGCAGTCTTCGACGGAGGAGGAATACGCTATGGAAGCTCAACGAATTACCACACGCAGGTCTTATTTTTCCTGGATAAGCTGGGGCGCTATTTTTGCCGGGCTGGTGGTGGGCACGGCGAGCTATATGCTGCTAACGCTATTAGGCATCGCTGCCGGTCTGTCTGCCATTGATCCACAATCCGCCGAACCCGTGGGCAGTGTGCCGATTGCCACGGGCATCTGGACGGGCGTCAGCATGTGGATTTCCGCCTTTGTCGGCGGCTATGTGGCGGCACGCATGTCGGGCCTGTCCCGGCTGGCCGATGGCATATTCCACGGCTTTGTGGCCTGGGGCGTTACCACCTTGCTGTTTGCTTACTTGGCCACCACGGCCATGGGCTCACTACTGGGCGGCGCGGTCGGGATGCTCGGTCAAGGGTTAAAAACTGTAGGTCAGGGCGTAACGGCGACCGCCACCAGTAACGCCGGGGGCGGTGGTGCTATGAGCCAATTGGAGACCTTGATAAAAGGCGACAACGCCTCGGCGGGCAATATCACCACGGAGTCCTTGAATCAGTTGCAAGACCGGCTGAGGCAGGGTGATCGTGCCGGCGCGGTCAGCCTCATGGTCGAGCAAATGGGCTTCTCTTCTGATCGCGCCAATACCGTTGCCGATCAGGGCCTGGCCTTGTATGGCCAGTCGCCGCAGGCACGTCAAGCCGCCGATCAGGCCGTCAACACCTTGGCCGCCGCCTCATGGTGGCTGTTCTTCGGCATCCTGTTATCCATGGCACTGGGCATCTGGGGCGGCGCGGTCGGGGTGCGCACCACCAGTCACCGCAGCACAGAGTCTGCCAACACGCTTAGAACCACATAGCCGGAGCCGGTAATGGGTAATGGGTGCAAAACCCGTAATGGGGTGAGCGAGTAAAGCTCGCGAACGCCAAGCCACGGAAGGCTTGGCTGGGGCGATGTCGCGGAGCAGGATAGCGTAGCGGCAGCGCATGAGTAAACGGTAACGGATAAAGACCAAAACCCATCACTCATCACCCATTACCCATCACGACTTTACCCAGATAAGGAGATCACGATGCCTGCTACGCATAAAAGCAGCAAATCCCTTTCCGCTGCCGGCAGTAAACAGAGGGTGCGCTTTGCCGTCGTCGGACTGGGCTATATCGCCCAGGCGGCGGTGTTGCCCGCCTTCGCCCACGCGCGCAATGCACAATTGGTGGCGCTGGTCTCCGACGACCCCGTGAAACTCAAAAAACTCAGCAAACAATACGGCGCCACGCACAGCTATTCCTATGAGCAATATGAGGCGTGTCTAAAGAGCGGCGAGATCGATGCGGTGTATATCGCCCTGCCCAATAATTTACACCGCGAATACACCACCCGCGCGGCACGTGCCGGTATTCATGTGCTGTGTGAAAAGCCCATGGCGATTACTGAAAATGATTGTGCGGTAATGATGGCCGCCGTTCAGAAACACGGTGTGAAGTTCATGGTCGCTTATCGTCTGCATTTCGAGAAGGCCAATATGCTGGCCGCCGAGATTGCGCGCTCGGGCAAGTTGGGCGAGGTGCGGCTGTTTAATTCGGTGTTCACTATGCAGGTCAAGCCCGGCGACATTCGTCTGCAACAACGCCTGGGTGGCGGCACGCTGTATGACATCGGGATTTATTGCATCAACGCCGCACGCTATCTGTTTGCGGCGGAGCCCCTCGAAGTGGTCGCGTTTACCGCCAATAACGGCGAGCAGCGCTTTGCCGAGGTTGAGGAAATCACCGGCGCGCTCCTGCGCTTTCCGGACGATCGCCTCGCCACCTTTACCTGCAGTTTTAACGGCGCGAATGTATCGTCGTATCACATTATCGGTAGCAAGGGCGATCTGCGCGTCAGCCCGGCCTATGAATATGCCGATGAATTGAAACACCAGCTTACTATCAAAGGTAAAACCCGCGAGCGCAGCTTCCCGCAGCGCGATCAATTTGGCGCCGAACTGCTGTATTTTTCCGAGTGCATTTTAGCTGATCAAGAACCTGAGCCATCCGGAAAAGAAGGCTTGGCCGACGTGCGCGTGATCCGCGCGCTCTACCGCTCGGCGCAAACCGGGAGGCCGGTACGTTTGGCCGAATTCGATAAGCGGCGCAGACCGGGCCTGCGCCAGGAGATAAGGTTGCCGGCGGTGCAAAAACCGCAGTTGCTGCATGCACAAGCCCCATCCGGCGGGTAGGTGAGGCACATCAATCTGAACTTCCGTGCCGTTTTCGTAACCTAACTATTATGACCTAAGCATTGAGAAGGCCCGATCAATCAAGGTTTGGGCAGCCATACACCATGTTATTCAAAAACCGCACTGAGGCAGGTCAAGTGCTGGCGTCCAAACTGAGCGCCTACGCCCAACTGCCCAATACAGTGGTACTGGCACTGCCGCGTGGCGGGGTGCCGGTGGCGTTCGAGGTTGCCAAGGCACTCGCCGTACCTCTAGACGTATTTCTGGTGCGCAAACTCGGCCTGCCCGGCCACGAGGAATTGGCCATCGGCGCGATCGCCATAGGTGGGGTGCGTGTGCTCAATAATGATGTGGTGGGGCATTTACGCATCCCGGCTGAGGTGATTGATAAGATCACCGCGCGCGCGCAGCGTGAATTAACGCGCCGCGAGCAGCATTATCGTGCGGGGCGCAGCCCCCTGCAGGTGCGTGGCTGGACCGTCATATTAGTGGATGACGGACTGGCGACCGGCTCTTCCATGCGCGCCGCCATTGGCGCATTACGCTTGCTGGAGCCTGCCGTTGTGGTGGTGGCCGTGCCGGTGGCGGCACGCGCTACTTGCAAGGAACTACAACCGCTAGTCGATGAGGTGGTGTGCGCCATGACACCGGAACCGTTCACGGCAGTGGGTTTGTGGTATGAGGATTTTTCGCAAACCAGCGATGAGGAAGTACGCGAGTTATTGCAGCGCGCCGGCCCCCAGGCATTGCGCCAGGCCGGTTGAGTGACACGTAGTCTCACTATCCCGCAAGGAGGACAGGAATGGCCGCCGTTCCCATTCCCACACTAATCAGCACCGTGCGCAATAGCGCCTACCCGCTCACCGGTGCCGCCACGGATTACGATCCGTTATTGGCATTGATCGGCGATGCGCGTTTGGTCTTGCTTGGCGAGGCCTCGCACGGCACCCACGAGTTTTATCGCGAGCGCGCGCAAATCACCAAGCGCCTGATTACCGAACGCGGCTTTAACGCCATTGCCGCGGAGGCCGATTGGCCGGATGCTTACCGGGTCAACCGTTACGTGCGCGGCGTTTCGGACGATGCCGAGGCCATCGATGCGCTGGGCGATTTCCGGCGTTTCCCCGCCTGGATGTGGCGCAACGCCGATGTATTGGACTTTATCGGCTGGCTGCGCGCCTATAACGATGGCCGTACCGGGGCAGACGCCCACGCGGGTTTTTACGGGCTGGATCTCTACAGCCTGCACCGCTCGCGCGAGGCCGTGCTGCATTACCTGGATAGAATCGATCCCGAGGCCGCCCAGCGCGCCCGTTATAAGTACGGGTGTTTCGACCATTTCGGGGACGACGTGCAGGACTACGCGTATGCGGCGGGCCTGGGCCTCAGCTCGTCTTGTGAAAATGAGGTTATCCACGTGCTAGAGGCGCTGCGCAACCAAGCGGCGGCGTATCTTGCCCGCAATGGCCGTGGCGCGCACGATGAATTTTTCTATGCGGAACAGAACGCCCTCCTGGTCAAAAATGCCGAGCACTATTACCGCTCCATGTTTCAGGCGCGCGTCTCGTCCTGGAATTTGCGCGACCAGCACATGGCGGAGACGCTACAGGCATTACTCGATCACCTTGACCGTCACCAGCCCGGCGCCAAACTTATCTTGTGGGCGCATAACTCGCACCTGGGCGACGCCCGCGCCACGCAGATGGGTCAGATGGGGGAACTCAACCTCGGCCAATTAGTGCGCGAACGCTACGGCAGCCAAGCAGTATTAATCGGCTTTACCACCTATAGCGGCACGGTGACCGCCGCCTCGGAGTGGGGCGCGCAGGCCGAACGCAAGCGCGTGCGCAGCGCCCTGCCCGGCAGCTATGAGGCGTTGCTACACGGGCTTGATATGCCGCGCCTCATGCTGATCTTGCGTGGCAATGCACAACTGGAGAGTTTGCGTGAGCCGCGCCTGGAGCGCGCCATCGGCGTGATCTATCGTCCCGAGACCGAGCGAGTAAGCCATTACTTTACGTCGCAGTTGACCGCGCAGTTTGATGCCGTGCTGCACTTCGACCAAACGCGCGCAGTCGAACCCTTGGAACGCAGCGCCCCTTGGGAGGCGGGTGAAGTGCCCGAGACATTTCCATTTTCCGTTTAACACAATCCAACTATAGAAAATGAGTGGGAGGTAAGCCATGAACAAGACCTTAGGATTAATGCGCGGGCTGGGCTTGGGCGCAGGGCTCATGTATCTGCTGGACCCGGACAAGGGACGGCGGCGCCGGGCATTGCTGCGCGACAAGGCCCTTTATCTTTGGCATAAAACCGCCCATACCACCGGCACCATGACGCGCGATTTGCAACAGCGCACACGCGGGATCATCGCCGAGGCACAAACCCTGTTCAAGCAGCCCGCGCAGGTGGATGACTCGGTGCTGGCGGAGCGCGTGCGCGCCAAACTGGGCCGCATAGTCTCGCACCCCCACGCCATCGGCGTGAGCGCCCGCGAAGGGCGCGTGACCTTGAGCGGCCCGATCCTGGCCGACGAGATCGATACACTGCTGCTGTGGACGCGCGCCGTGCCCGGCGTGCGCGGCGTGGAAAACCAACTCGAGGCACATCATGAGCCGGGCCATATCTCAGCCCTGCAAGGCGGGGCCCCGCGCGCTAACAAGGACTATGCATCGCTGGCGGAGCAATGGTCGCCCGGCGCGCAGCTTATCGGCGGCCTGGGGGGCGGGGCCTTGCTCAGCTACGGTGTTAAGCGCGGCGGCCTGCTCGGCGTCGGCGCAAGCCTGTTGGGCCTGGGCCTGCTACTGCGCGGCGCAACCAATACCGACTTGCGGCGCCTGTTCGGCTTAGCCCCGGGGCAACCCGCGCACATCCATAAAACCTTGCGCATCGCGGCGCCAGTGGAAACGGTATACCGCTTCTGGACGCAGTATGAGAATTTCCCGCGCATTATGTCGCACCTGCAAGAGGTAACTGACTTGGGCAATGGCCGCTCGCATTGGGTTGCCAAGGGGCCGGGCGGCGTGCCGGTGGAGTGGGATGCCGAAATCACCCGGCAGGTGCCGAATGAACTGATCAGTTGGCGCAGCACAACCGGCGCGGAGATCGACCATGCCGGTAGCGTGCACTTCACCCCCCGGGCGGACGGCGGCACCACCGTGAGTATCGATTGGTCCTACCAGCCGCCCGCGGGGGTGCTTGGCCAGGCCGCTGCCGCATTGCTCGGCATGGATTTACGCAGTGCCTTGCACGAGGATCTATTGCGCGTGAAGACCCTGCTGGAGACCGGCGCCACTACAGGCGGGGATGCGGCCCTCAGCGCACGCCCCACACGCGGCGGCAACGGCGCCAAGCAACGCGGCTGGACCAGTTAAGGAAACTCTGAGTAAATCAAGGGCTCATTAATAGAGCAGGCTGTTAATGTAGCGCATGTAGCAACGAAGTTCATACGGAGGCTGCTATGACAGCGCAACACAGACATTGGCATGGCGAGCAAGAACAGCTTGTCGAAATCGCGGTTAACGGCGCTACCCTGGAGGGCAATCTGGCCCTGCCGGCCCAAGCCACGGGCATCGTGGTGTTTGCTCACGGCAGCGGCAGCAGCCGCCACAGTCCGCGCAACCGTTTTGTGGCGCAGGCCCTGCAAGACGGCGGACTGGCTACCCTGCTGATCGACCTGCTTACCCTCAACGAGGAAACTATTGATAACTATACCGCGCATCTGCGCTTTGATATCAGCCTGCTGGCTGAACGGCTGAGCCATGCCCGGGCTTGGCTGGCACAATACCCCGCGACACGCCATCTTAAAATTGGCTACTTCGGCGCCAGCACCGGTGCAGCGGCCGCACTGCTCGCCGCCGCCGATCATCCCGAGGGCGTGGGCGCCATCGTGTCGCGCGGGGGCCGGCCCGATCTCGCCGGGCCGGCCCTGGCGCACGTACAAGCCCCTACCCTGCTAATCGTGGGCGGTGCCGATTTGCCGGTGCTGGAATTAAATCAGCAGGCCTTCGCCGAATTACAGGTGGAAAAACGCCTGGAGATTGTCCCCAAGGCAACGCATCTGTTTGAAGAGCCCGGCGCATTGGCCCAAGTGGCCCAACTGGCACAAGCTTGGTTCCAGCGGCACCTGCAATCGTAACACCGGCTATACAATGCACGGCCTGTACTACGCGGAAAAATCCGCTAAATTGGCCATTGCTTTGAATCTCGCCGGCTATTCCGACTCTATACCTTTAAGGGTGATGTTATTGCCACCGATCATGTTCTGAAGGACTCAGGTCATGGATATGAGAATCAACGGCCCGCTGCCAGGCCGGCTCAGGCGGCAGCCCGTGCCGCGCAGAATCGAATGGGATATCGTGGTCATCGGTGGCGCCAATACCGATTACGTGATACGCGGTCCCCGCCTGCCAGCGCCCAGTGAGACCGTGCGGGGCGAAACCTTTCGGCAGGCCCCCGGCGGCAAGGGCGCCAATCAGGCCCTGGCGGCGGCGCGGTTGGGTGCGCGCAG
>Ga0209342_10007133_pt1 | contig 11248 bp, 12 predicted proteins | sample RifCSP16_2_FD_184023 | JGI IMG/M metagenome (GOLD analysis project Ga0209342, IMG submission 184023) | Soil microbial communities from Rifle, Colorado - Rifle CSP2_sed 16_2 (SPAdes) (version 2) | ecosystem: Environmental > Terrestrial > Deep subsurface > Rock core/Sediment | place: Rifle... | reverse complement strand
GATCTCCGAGATCTTGGTCGGTCGCGCCGAGTCGGCGCGGTAGATGAACGACATCGGGCTCTGCTGGAGCGTCACCCCGACCGCCTTGATCGGCATGCCGGCGCCGATGCCACGCATCATGGTCGCGGCGTCAACGTAGGCCACCGGGCTGGTGGCGTTGGCAACGAGCTGCGCCACGGTCGTCGAGCCGCTGCCTTCCTGGATCTCGACGTCGAGCCCCTCGGCCTTGTAGAAGCCCTTGTCGCGGGCGACGAAGAACCCCGCGTGCTCGCCGTAGAGCGTCCAGTTGAGCCGGAATGGAAACTTGGTCTGCGCCGCCGCCGGCGCGACGAGCGCGGCGCTCGCCGCGGCGACCGCCAGGACGGACAGGATGGTCTTCATCGTCTTCATGGGCTTCCTCCTTCGGTGAAAAAACGTTGCGTCACATCGTGCCGGCGTCCTCGCGCACGCGATGGCTCACGTGCCACGGGATCAGCAGCGCCTCCAGAAACTCGACGGCATAGAAGAACACGAGGCCGATCATCGTCAGCATCGCGAGCGTGGCGAATACCATCGCCGTCTCCAGGTTGGTCCCGGTGACCATCAGCAGATAGCCGAGCCCCTTGTCCGCCCCGACGAACTCGCCCACCACCGCGCCGGCGACGGCGAGCGTCGCCGCCACCTTCAGGCCGCTGAAGAGATAGGGCAGGCTCGTCGGCAGCCGGAACCGCAGGAAGGCCTGCAGCTTGCTCGCGCCCATGGAACGCGCCAGGTCGTTCATTTCGGTGGACATCGACCGCAGGCCCACCGCGGCGTCGATGACGATCGGGAAGAACGAGATCAGGAACGCGATCAGGATCTTCGGCATCGCCCCCACGCCGAACCACACCAGGAAGAGCGGCGCGATCGCGACCTTGGGCACGACCTGGAAGAACAACATCTGGGGCATGACGAACCGGTCGAAGCGCTGCGACGAGGTGATCCCGATCGCGAGCGGAATGGCGACGACGACGGCGAGCCCGTAGCCGAGCAGCATCTCGTACGCGGTGACCCAGCCGTGGTAGACGAGCTTCGGCAGCTCGTCGAAGAACATCCCGATGATCTCGGTCGGCGCGGGCAGGAGGTACGCGGGAACGTCGAGGAGCCAGACGCCGGCCTGCCACAGCCCGAGGAACACGAGGATGCCGGCGAGCGGGGCGAGCTTCCCCCCCACCGCGGTGACGATGCGCCGGTCCGGCCGGTCGCGCTTGTTCGCGGTAATGGTCGTCATGCTCATCGCGCTCCCGTCTACGTCCCCGCCACGACCTGCAGCGAGCGCTCGGCCCGGTCGTCCGGCGCGATGCCGAGCCCGGGTGCGGCTGGTACCCGGATTACGTCGCCCACGGCCCGGAACTCGGGATCGTTCGTGCCCCGGCCGGCGACGTACTGCGGTCCGTTGAGCGCGGCGGGGCGCTCGAGCCCGGCCCGGGCGAAGAGATGCACCGACGCCGCGAGCGACCAGTCGGGATCGGTCAGCCCCGACGCGAACACGGCGAGGCCGTCGTCCTCGAGCCGGGTCACGATCTGCGCGGCGTTCCAGAGCCCGCCGCAGCGCGCCACCTTCATCGCGATCCCGTCCAGCATCCCGAGCGCCATGAACTCCGCGGCCTCGACCGGCGACACGATGCCCTCGTCCATCAGGATCGGCAAGGCGCCCTGCCGCCTGAGCGCCTGGTAGTCCCGGATGCGATTGGGGGGGAGCGGCGATTCGAGCCCGGCGAAGCCGGCGTCCGCCAGATAGGGTGCCATCGCCAGCGCGGTGTCGAGGCTGTAGCTCGTGTTCGCGTCCGCCCAATGGAACCCGTCGGGCGAGAACTCGCGCACCCTACGCACGAGCTCGCGGTCGTACGCCGGCGTCTGCGGGGGCCCGACCTTGACGTTGTAGCTGCGGTAGCCGAGCGCCGCCCCCTGCGCGAGCAACGCCTCGGCGCCGGCCAGCGTCGGCGCCTGGACGGTCCAGCTCAAGCGCACCGTTTTCGTTCGCGCGCCGCCGAGGAGCGCCGACACGCTGCGATTCGTCTGCTTGCCCCACAGGTCGTAGCAGGCGAGATCGATCGCCGCCTTGCACAGCGGCTGGCCTACGGAAAACGAGGGCCGGATCGCGCGCTCCATGCGCGCGTGGACGTCGGCGAGATCCGCAGGATCCGCCCCGAGGACGGCCGGCGCGAGGTAGTGGCGCAGCGTCGTCTCGACGGACTCGACCGTCTCGTAGGTCCAGGTCTCGACCGGCACCGACTGCCCCCAGCCGCGCACGCCGCTCTCGTCGGTGAGCCGGACGAGGACCGTCGGACGCCGACCGGCCGTGAAGAACTTGAACTCGCCGACGAGCTCGTAATCGAACCGGCCGACCTCGACGCGTACGATCCTGCTCATCCGCTGTTAACCATCCGGTTAAGAAGCCTAGCGTCCGGCCCCGCGCGCTGTCAATTTCCGCGGTTGGTCAGCGACCCGGTGACCAGCTCGGTCATGTGCGCGAGGCGGTCCTCCCGGGCGCCGGGCGCGGCGAGGTCGCGGTCGAACACCTGCGACAGCGTGTGGTTGTTCGACAGGTAGAAGTAGGCGAGCCCGGCGATCGAGATGTAGAGCTGCAGCGGGTCGACGCCGCGCCGGAACAGCCGTTCCGCCTCGCCGCGCCGCAGCACCTCGCGCAGCGTCGCGATCAGCGGCGAGTTCGTCGCGCGGATCTGCTTCGATCGCTTCAGATGCCGCGCGCGATGGAGGTTTTCGCTGTTGAGCAGCGTGAGGAACTCCGGGTGCTCGAGGTAATACCGCCACGTGAACTCCACGAGCCGCGCGACCGCCGCGACCGGCGGCGTATCGAGGAGGTGCAGCGCCTGCTCGGCGCTGCGGATGCCGGCGTACGCGTGCTCAAGAACGGCGAGAAAGAGCCGGTCCTTGTCGCCGAAGTAGTAGTAGAGCATCCGCTTGTTGGCCCCGGCGCGCACCGCGATGCGGTCGACGCGCGCCCCGCCGAGGCCGAACCGCGCGAACTCCTCCGTGGCTGCGTCGAGGATGCGGGCTTGCGTCCCCTTGGGGTCGCGGATCGCCGCCGGCCGCGGCGTGCGCCGGCGCGGCCGGCGCGCGGGTTCCTCGCCGGACCCCGTGCCTCGCGCCTGAAGCGTGCCGTTGCGGGCCATTGGATCAATTCAAGGGACCGACGGTCCCCGGCGCCAAACCCTTCGTACGAACAAGGGGGGACTCCCCCTTGTATATCCCCATCGAACAAGGGGGCAGGCCCCCTTGTAAATCCCCCGCCGTGCTGAGACTCATTGTTGACCCGCTCCTCCGTTCTCCCCGAGCCCTTCCAGCAACCCGCGGATGTAGCCGATCGCACGCGCCGCGCAGCCGGGCCCGTCGGGCACGTACTTGAACGGCTCGACGGAGACGACGGCATCGTAGCCGTGGCGCTTCAGCGCCGCGAACACCGGCGCGAACCGGTCCTCGCCTTCGCCGGGCCCGCGCCGGCTGCTGTCGTTCACCTGCACGTGCGCGATGTACCCCTTCGGCAGCCAGCGGTCGATGAGCTCGACGAGGGAGTCCTCCTCCGCGCGGGCGGCGGCGCTGGTGTCGATCATGGTGCGCACCGCCGGGCTGCCGATCGCGTCGACCAACGACGCGGCCTCCTCGAGCGTATTGACGACCAGCGTCTCGTGCCGCGAGAGCGGCTCGATGCAATAGGTCACGCGGCGCTCGCGCGCGTGGTCCGCCACCGCCGCGAAGCAGTCGCGGGCGCGCGCGACCGCCGTCTCGCGGCTCTCGTTCGGGGGCACCTGCCGCTGGCCGGGCGAGCCATGGACGAGCACGGATCCGCCGAGATCGGCACAGAGGTCGACCAGTCGCCGCATGACGTCGATGGTGCGCGACCGCACGGCGCCGTCGGGACTCGTGATCGAGAGCCCCTTCGGGGCGAGCAGCAGCCAGTGCAGGCCGGTGATCCGCAGGCCCGCGTCTTCGGCGGCGCGCCGGATCGCGGCGCGCTCCTGCGCGATGAGGAGATGCGGATTGTCGGACAGGGTGAACGGCGCGAGCTCGAGGCCGTCGTAGCCGAGCGCGGCCGCGAACTCGCATTGCCGGACGAACGGCATCGGCTGGAGCACTTCGTTGCAGAGGGCGATTTTCATCCCGGCCTTGTCTACGCGGCGCGACGCCACGAGGTCGCCATCGACCAGGCGCGGCTTGCGGCGCGGCGCACGGCGGCGAAATTCATGAGGATTGACACGGCGCAGATTGCGAACAGCAGCGCGCTGATCGGGCGCGTGAGGAACGGCGTGAGGTCACCGTCCGAGAGCACGAGCCCCCGGCGCAGATTCTTGTCCAGGATGTCGCCAAGCACGATGCCCAGCACGAACGGCGCCATCGGGTAGGCGTAGCGCCGCAGCACGAAGCCGATCACGCCGAAGCCGAGCATGGTCCAGACGTCGAACAGCCGCTGCGAGATCGCGTACGAACCGATCACGCACAGCACGAACACGATCGGCATGATGATCTCGCGCGGGATCTGCAGCACCTTGAGGAGCGGCCGCACGAGCGCGATACCGAAGATGAAGATGCCGAGGGTCGCGAACAGCATCATTGCCACGATGTCGTACACGAACTGCGGGTTCTGAACCATGATCAGCGGCCCGGGCTGGACGCCGTGGATGATCATCGCCGCCATGAGCACCGCCGCCGGCGCCGACCCCGGCACCGCCAGCGCAAGCACCGGGATCATCGCTCCGGGCACACAGGCGTTGTCGCCGGTCTCCGCCGCCATCAGGCCCTCGACCGAGCCCTTGCCGAACAGCGCCCGCTCCTTGCTCACCCGGCGCGCCGCCGCATACGACGACCACGAGGCGACGTCCTCCCCGACCCCGGGCACCACGCCGATGAAGGTGCCGATGATCCCGGAGCGAATGATCGTGCGCCAGTACTTCAGCACGTCGCCGAGGCGCGGCAGGTGCGAGCCGAACTCGCGGATGTTCGGCCGCGCCATCCGTTCGGCGAGCACGCTCAGCACCTCGGCGAACCCGAACGCGCCGACGAGCGCCGGGATGAGCTGGAAGCCACCGGCAAGGTCGCGGTTGCCGAGCGAGAACCGCTCGTAGGCGTGAATGCCGTCCTGTCCCACCTGCGCGATGAACAGCCCGAGAAAGCCGGTGAGCCACCCCTTGAGCGGGTCATCGCCGGTGAGGTTGCCGGAGATGATGACCCCGAACAGCGCGAGCCAGAAGAACTCGTAGGCGCCGAACTTGAGCGCCACCTCGCCGAGCGCCGGGGTGGCGATCGCCAGGAAGAACATGCCGATGAGCGTCCCCATCACCGAACCGGTGGTCGAGATGCCGATCGCCCGGCCCGCCAGCCCCTTCTGCGCGAGCACGTATCCGTCGAGGCAGGCCGCCGCGTTCGCCGGCGTGCCCGGGATGTTGAGCAGGATCGCCGAGCGCGAGCCGCCGTAGATCGCACCCACATAGACGCACACCAGCACGAGGAGCGCGGTGCCCGGGGGCATCTTGAGCGTGAGCGTCGTCGTGAGCGCGACGCCCATCGTGGCCGTGAGCCCCGGCAGCGCGCCGATGACGATCCCGGCGAGGCTCGCGATGGCGATCAGTCCGAGCGTCAGCGGGTCGGCAAAGCTCGCGATCGACCGGCCGAAGAGGACGAGACCGTCGAGCATGGCCGGTGCGTGCGGCTCAAGGGAGCCGCACGAGGAAGAGCTCCTGGAACACCAGCGTGACCCCCGCCGCGGTGCCGGCGGCGCAGAGCGCCGCGACGACGATGCCCTTGCCGACCTCGCTCCGCGCCCTGCGCTCCGACCATTGGAAAGCGAGGATCGCGACGAACACGAAGAGGAACGTCGCGAGCCAGAACGGCAGGCCGCGTCCCACGAGCCCGGCCGCGTAGGCGAGGCAAAGGGCGAGCGCGAGGAAGAGCCGCGGGAAGTTCGTCTGCCCCGCGGCCGTGGGCGAGCCCGCGCTCAGCCCGCCCGCCCGCACCGAGCGCAGGAGCAGGATTACCCCCATCAGCGCGATCGCGGCGCCGAGCAGCGCCGGCACGAGGCCCGGTGCCGTGTACGGGTTGATGTGCTGGCGGTCGAGCCGGTCCATCGCGAAGCCGCCATAGAAAATCGCGGCGCCCACCGCGATCCAGACGAGCGACCAGACGAGGTCGGATCGCGGCGACGGCTTCCCCCAGGGTGCGACTTCGCCGGTCACGTCAAAGGCCTCGCGCGCCGAGCCCCGGGGACAGCGGGCTCGGCGCCGAACCGCCTCAAGTCGTCAAGGTTTCGGGATGCCGATCGTGTCCGGCGCGACCTTGGTCTTGCCGGCCTCGTACATGAGCCAGGCGTTCGCCTGGATCGCCGGGAAGGCGGCCTTCTGCGCCGCGTCGCCCGCGACCGGCGCGAACAGCGCGCCCCGGCTCGCCGCGTACTTCTTGATCGCGTCGCTGGTCGCGATGTTCTGCGCCCAGGCCTTCTCCAGGGTCGCGGTGACCTGCGGCGGCACACCTTTGGGGATGAAGATCCCGAAGTAGTTCGTCGCCGCCTTGAACCCGGGCACCCACTTCGTGATCGGCTCGATCGTTCCGTAGCCCTCGATCACCACCGGCTTGTCGCTCACCACCGCGAGCGGTCGGATCCGCTTCGCGCGGATCATCTCCGCCTGCTCGACGGCAAGCTGCGTCGTGACCTCGGTCTCGCCCGCGACAGTGGCCACCACCGCCGGGTTCCCGCCGTCGTAGGTGACGTGGCGGTACTTGACACCGGTCGCGCGCGAGATCGCCTCCATTGCATTGTGCCCGCCCGAGGTGACGCCCGCCGTGGCGACCGCGATCTGTCCGGGCTTCGCCTTCATCGCCGCCAGCAGCTCGGCGAGCGTCTTGTAGGGCGCGTTCGCGTTGACGCCCACGACCGAGACGTTGGCGACGTGCAGGAACAGGTTCCAGTCACCGATATTGGTGTCGAGCATCCCGAGGGCGCGGTAGACGCCGAGGTCCTGGGCAGCGCCGGCGGTCCAGGTGTAGCCGTCCTTCGCCGCCTCCAGGGCGTTCTTGGTCCCGATCGAGCCCGCGGCCCCGGGCTGGTTGACGACCACGACCTTCTGCCCCAGCACCTTCTCGAGCTCCGCGGCCGTGATCCGGGTCACCTGATCGGTCGATCCGCCCGCCGACCAGGGCACGATGATCGTGATCGGCTTTTCCGGCTTCCACTGCGCTGCGGCGCCCGATGCGGCGAGGGCGAGGGCCAGCGCGAGCGCGAAACGTTTCGCGTTCATAGCTCCTCCTCCTTGAATGGGTGACTGCCGAAGAGTTGTCTTTTTAACCGACTCGTTAACAGATTGCAACGCCCGACCGCGGTTGACTACACTGCCCGCATCCGCGAAGGAGGCACCATGGCAGCAGCGCGCATCAAGACCACCGTCGTCGGCTCATACCCGGTCCCCGACTGGCTCGCCGCGTCGCCCTCCGAGCAGGCGCTCCTCGACGCGACGCGCGTCGTGATCCATACGCAGGAGCAGGCCGGCATCGACCTCGTCTGCGACGGCGAGCTCTACCGCTTCGACGTGAATCACCCGGAGACGAACGGGATGATCGAGTACTTCGTCCGGCCACTGGACGGGGTCCGCACCCGCATGAGCTTCGACGAGGTCGTCGCGTACCGCGCGGGACGGATGGGGTTTCGCGGGCGGCCGCCCGGCGTCGTCGACGGACCGATCGGCGCCGGAACGCTCGCGCTGCCGGACGCCTGCGCGCAGGCGAAGCGGCTCGCCAGCCGGCCGTTCAAGTTCACGCTCACCGGGCCGCACATGCTCGCGAAGACGCTCGTGAACCGGCACTACAAGTCCACCGCCGAGCTCGCGCTGGCGATCGCCGACGCGCTCGCCGGACAGGTGAAGCATCTCGACGCCGACGTCGTGCAGCTCGACGAGGCCAACCTCCCGGGCTATCCGGACGAGTGGGAGTGGGCGGCGGCCGCGATCAACCGCGTCCTCGACGCCGTGCGAACGAAGCCTGCGGTCCATCTCTGCTTCGGCAACTACGGCGGCCAGTCGGTGCAGCGCGGCACCTGGGCGAAGCTCATGAGCTACCTGAACACGCTGCACGTCGACCACATCGTCATGGAGTGCGCGCACCGCCCGCCCGAGGAGCTGGCGGTGTTCAGGAGCCTCCGGCCCGAGATCGGCATGGGTGTCGGTGTGGTTGACATCAAGCGGACCGAGGTGGAGTCGGCCGATCAGGTCGCGCGCGCGATCGAGGCCGCCGAGCGCATCATCGGGCCCGGCCGGGTGACCTACGTGCATCCCGACTGCGGCTTCTGGATGCTCAAGCGGCCGATCGCGGACGGCAAGATCCGCGCGCTGGCAGCCGGCCGGGATCTCTACGAGGGGCGGACCGTCCAGCGCGCTGCCTGAGGGAGCGAGGGCCTTGACGGCGGGCCTCAAAAGGGCGAAGCGGCCAGGACTTGTGCACCATTTCACGCTCGGGGGGCGGGAGAAGAGTGCAAATCCTTGTTTCAAGCCCTGGAAATCCGGGGGCGGATCGGTATACTGCCTCACGACCACGACCCGGACCGAGAACATGGGTTGGCTCGATTACTACCTAATAGTCCTCTTCCTAGCACTCGTCGGCCTGCTGGTCGCCAAGTTCCGCGGCTAGCGGAGCTCGGGTCTCGCGTGCCGGCCGCGTCGTCGCGGTCCGTTCCAGCCGTCGTCCCCGACGGCGTTTTGATCTACAAACAACGCCGCTGCGCTCAGGCAAGCCAACGCTCCAGGCCCGCGCGCACGAACGGCGTGTCGTCGAACTCCGGATACGCCGCCATGACGCGGGCGATCTCCTCGGCCTGGCCCGGCGAGAGGCCTTCATCCGGGTCCAGGCACCACACGCCGGCGAACAGCCCCTGGCGGCGCAGCACCTCGTGGCAACCGGCGATGCAGCCGCGGAAGCCGTTCGCGACGTCGAAGAACGCCCCGTTCGCATCCGTGACCTTCGCGTCCAGCGCCAGCAGCTCCGGCTCGAGCGCGCCGCGGTCGACCGCCGCATGCAGCCGCTCGAGCAGCTCGACCGCGCTCCGGGTCCAGACGCTCCAGTGGCCGAGCAGCCCCCCCTTGATCCGAACCGTTACACCGGCGTCGCCGCGCCGCACGACGAAGGGCGTGAGGAGGTCGGGCACGATGTGGTCGTCGTTGCCGGTGTACAGCGTGACCCGCTCCTCGGCACCAGCGGCGACGACACCCTTCACGACGTCGAGCGTGCGATAGCGGTTGAACGGCGCGACCTTGATTGCGATCACGTTCTCGAGCTGCGCAAACCGCCGCCAGAATCCGGCGGAGAGCTCGATGCCGCCGACCGCGGGTTGCAGATAGAAGCCGACGAGCGGCATCACGCGCGACACCGCCAGGCAGTGCGCGACGAGCTCGTCGTCGCCGGCACCGCGCATGGCCCCGAGCGACAGCAGCCCCGCGTGATAGCCGAGCCCGCGCGCAGTCTCGGCCTCGCGCCGCGCCTGCGCCGTCGGTCCCGCCAGTCCGGCGATCAGCACGATCGGCCGCCCCGCGTGGTCCGCGACGGCGTCCCGTGCGAGCCGGAGCACCGGCTCGTAGAGCCCCGCGTCGCGGATCGCGAACTGCGTCGCGTGCACGCCAACCGCGAGCCCGCCGGCACCGGCGTCCAGGTAGTACCGCGTCAGCGCCCGCTGTCGGCGGACGTCGAGCCGCCGCCCGGCGTCGAGCGCGAGGAGATGCGCCGGGATCACCGTGCCGCGGCGGAGCACCGCCAGCACGTCGCCGGGGATGTCCTGAACGTGGCGGACGAGGTTCATTTCTCTAGCCGAGCTCGGGCCCGGCGATCGCCACCGCAAACCGGGCGTCGCCGAACGGTTCGTCGCGCCGATACAGCATGCGCGTGAGCCGCCGCTGCGGCGCGAACCCGTGCGCCGCGAGCCAAGCGGCGACCTCGTGGTGGCGGTCGAGGACGTCGACGTACGCGCCGCCGGCGAGGAGGACGAGCGTGCGCCCGAGCAGCGCGATCGCGGCCTCCGGATCGGTCGCGACGATCGGTCCGAGCTGGAACGCCTCGCGGCCGTCGCGGGCCAGCAGGAATCCGCACGGCTCGCCCGCACGCATCGCAATGGCGGCGAGCCACGGCGCGCGCTCGAGCAGCCGCGCGAGCACGCTGCGCCGGCTGCTGCCGAACGCGCGGTGGTCGAGGGCGGCGATGGTGTCGAGATCGGCGGGCGTCGCCGGGCGGACCTCGAGCCCCTGCGCCGCGCCGCCGGGTGCGCCGATCCCCGGGCGCTCGCACTTCCAGCGCGTCAGCGCCCACGTGTCGCGGAACTCGTGGCGCTGGTAGAGCTCGCGGCCCGCCGGGGTCGCGTCCAGTCCGGGGACGAGGCCCTGCGCCGCGAGGTCGAGGATGCACTGGCCGAGGAGCTGGCGCCCGAGCCCGCGCCGGCGGAAGTCGGTGCGCACGACCATCATGCCGATCCACCCGAACTCGTGGCCGAGCGGCAGCGTCGCCGCGGTCGCGACGAGCCCGTGGCCGGGGGCGTCGATCCCGATCAGATGACCGAGCTCGAGGAAGACCCGCCAGTCGGCGTCGACCTGGTTCCAGTCCGCCGCGGCGGAGAGCGAGCGCGCCGGGGCGAGGTCGCCCGGGCCGAGCACCCGCACTCGCCAGCTGTCGGTGTCAGTAATTGCCATCGCGGACGTCGTAGTGGGTGTCCTTGCCGAGCGACGGGAGCCCGCGCGCGACCCAGTCGGCAGTCCAGTCGATCAGCGCCTCGAGCGCCACCGCGGGCGGGTCGAACAGCCGCTGCGCCGCGCCGGTGTTCACGAGCCACGCGGTCGGCGCCGAGATGCCGGTGAAGACGGGGCTCACCCCCAGACGCTCGCCGAGCGCGACGGCGACCGCGCGGATGCTCGTGACGTCCGCGCCACTCACGTTGAGGCCGCTCGTCGGCGCAGTGCAATGCGCGAGGGCGCGCAAAGCCTGGCTGTTGGCGTCCCCCTGCCAGATTACGTTGACGTGACCCATCGAAAGGTCGATGGGCTCGCGCGCCAGGACCTTCCGCGCGACGTCGTGCAGCACCCCGTAGCGCATGTCGATCGCGTACGAGAGGCGGATGAGCCGCCCCGGCGTGCCGTGCTGCCGCGAGAAGTGCTCGAACATCCGCTCACGGCCGACGCACGAGTTGGCGTATTCCCCGGGGGGCGGGGTCGTCGGCAGCTCCTCGGTCGCCCCGCCGCTCGCCACGGGA